>MEHZ011302176.1_pt1 | contig 19936 bp, 10 predicted proteins | sample 897221 | NCBI WGS metagenome assembly MEHZ01 (sample SAMN05514161, study PRJNA337945) | marine metagenome | isolation source: marine surface water | place: Arctic Ocean | collected 2007-12-13
CCCGGCATCTATCTCACCACTGGTCTGATCCCAAATTTCTTGGCCAGTAGTTTGATAATGAATATCTCTATTTGCGGTATTGTCGAATTGGCCGGCACAGAACGCAGAGCCTGGATTCTCTTCATTCAGCTTATCGGTAATTGCCTTGGCGCGATGAATATAGTGATTGGGATCGTCATAGCCCGTCACTTGAACCAATTCAAGTTCAGCACCCAAAAGCTCTAGTTGCTCGATTTTTTCGCGACTTTGATTCATTGGCATAACAATACGTGTGGCAAAGCCCATGGAATTTGCAAGTATAGTTAGCCCGATACCAGTATTTCCCGCGGTCCCCTCGACTATGGTGCCGCCAGGTTGTAGTGCTCCGCTTTGAATGGCGCTACTCACAATGCCCAATGCGGTGCGATCTTTAATTGAACCCCCAGGATTCATAAATTCGCACTTCCCGTAAATTTCACAACCGGTCTGTTCCGACAGTTTACGAAGCTTTAGTAGAGGTGTATTGCCGATTAAGCCAGCCAGATCCGGTACGCGCATATATATAAATTCCTGTGACAAGCCCCTATGTTAGCCCCTGATTACACAAATTAGCAGCTCTTTAAGCACAGTTTTACCACTCTTTTACCTTTCTATTGAACCAATGCACTCAATAGATACAGGGGGTCTGGCGGAATGGGTGTTTTTTGATTTGTCCGAATATGCTTGCACGTGTAAAATTACCGGCCTTTTGCCCATCTGAGGCAACCCCGCCGAGCGTATTCTTGGCGCGCGGGAATAAGTAGGTTACCTACCCCGGTCACAGTTACACAGGACCCATTTGTATGTCGACAGGTCTCTACAACCTGGATGAGTTCCGCGACAATTGCGGATTCGGATTGATTGCCCACCTTAAGGGTGAAGCCAGCCATCGTCTCCTTCAAACAGGAATCGAAGCGCTCACCTGCATGACGCACAGAGGCGGCATTGCCGCAGACGGTAAAACCGGTGACGGCTGTGGATTACTGTTGCAAAAGCCAGATAAATTTCTGCGCTCGGTGGCACAAGAGTCTTTTTCCGTCGAATTGCCAGAAATCTATGGCGTCGGCGCAATTATGCTGTCGATAGATCAAGAGCTGCGCGACCAGCAAAAGCTTAAAATTGAAGCGGTTATTGGCAATAAGTTTGCCATTGTCGGATGGAGGGAAGTTCCCACTAACAGTGATTGCTTGGGACCAATTGCCCTAGATTGCATGCCGGCAATTGAGCAGATATTTCTGACAGGCGAGGATTTAAATCAAAAAGAGTTTGATGCCCAGTTATTTATAATCCGGCGCAAAATTGAAATGGCCCTTGAAGGTGATGAAGATTTTTATGTCACCAGCCTTTCTACTCAGGTCCTTAGCTATAAGGGCTTGATGATGCCCGCAGATTTGCCGAATTTTTATCCGGACCTTGATAACAAACGTCTGGAAACCGGTATTTGCGTATTCCATCAGCGCTTTTCCACAAACACCTTGCCCCGCTGGCCGCTGGCTCAACCCTTTCGTATGCTTGCGCACAACGGTGAAATTAATACTGTTGGCGGAAATCGGAATTGGTCAGTTGCACGTACTCCCTTATTTAAGTCTGATCTAATCCCCGACCCTAGTGAGCTTGCTCCCCTAGTCAATCGCACCGGATCAGACTCCTCTAGTCTGGATAACATGCTAGAAGTACTAGTACTTGGCGGAATGGAGCTGCACCGCGCTGTGCGCATGCTGATTCCACCGGCTTGGCAAAATGTGGGCCAAATGGATCGCGACCTGCGTGCATTTTATGAATACAACGGTTTGCATATGGAACCCTGGGACGGGCCTGCCGGGCTTGTGCTTACAGACGGTCGATACGCGGTTTGTACTTTGGATCGCAACGGCTTGCGTCCTTCTAGATGGGTAATCACCAAAGATGACTTTATTACTGTCGCTTCTGAAGTAGGTGTTTATAGGTACAAACCCGAAGATGTGGTCGCCAAAGGCAGACTTGGCCCCGGTCAAATCCTTTCCGTCGACACCCTCGAGGGCAAGCTTTACTTCTCTGATGACATCGACAATCAATTAAAAAGTCGCCAACCTTACAAGCAGTGGCTTAAAGAAAACGCAATCCGTATTAAGGGATCACTAATTCCTGCGGCGGAAGTTTCAGCGGTTACTTCCGAGCAAATAAACCGATATATGAAGCAATATTCGGTAACTTTTGAAGAGCGCGATCAAGTGATGCGGCCAATGGCCGAGGCTGGACAGGAACCAACCGGATCTATGGGCGATGACACTCCTATGGCAGTGTTATCTCAACACAACCGCTCTCTGTATGATTTTTTCCGACAGCAATTTGCCCAAGTAACTAATCCGCCGATCGATCCACTTCGCGAAGCCATAGTTATGTCATTGGAGACCTGCTTTGGCCCGGAAACCAACATTTTTGAAGAGCTGCCCAGCAATACAAAGCGCGTAATAACTACTACGCCCGTGCTCTCAACCGCTAAATTTAAAGGGCTTCTGGACACTGGCGCCGAGCACAGCTTACCTTCGGAAGTATTCAGTCTGCATTTTGATCCTGAAGAGCAGGACCTGAAATCGGCCATTGAATCTCTCTGTGAGCAAACTGAAGCATCAGTTCGTAAGGGAACCAATCTAATAGTCCTGACTGATCGAGGTATGGAAAAAGGCAAATTGCCTATTCACGCCTTAATGGCAACCGGTGCAGTACATCACCACCTGATTAAAACAGGCCTGCGCTGTTCGGCAAATATCATAGTCGAAACTGCCACCGCACGTGACTCCCACCACTTTGCCTGCCTAATAGGGTTTGGGGCTACTGCCGTTCACCCCTATCTCAGCTATCGCTTAATGCGCAGCCTGATTGATAGCGGCGAGTTGGTTATGGAAACCTGGGAAGCCTACAAAAACTACCGGAAAGGCATTAATAAAGGCCTGCAAAAAATTCTTTCAAAGATGGGCATATCGGCTGTTTCTTCCTATCGCGGCTCACAGCTTTTTGAAGCTATTGGCATCAACGAAGAAGTTATTGGCTTATGTTTTGACGGTACTCCAAGCCGCTTGAAAGGCGCAGGATTTGAAGACTTTCAATCTGACATGCAAGAGTTGGCCGACGACGCCTGGCGTGAACGCAAACCAATAAGTCCCGGTGGCATACTGAAATATATGCACGGCCAGGAATATCACGCATTTAATCCGGACGTGGTTACCACCATGCACAAAGCCGTGCACAGCGGAGAATTTGCCGACTGGAAAGTATATTCTGAAATAGTAAATAATAGGCCGATAGCTACCTTGCGCGACCTGTTAAAGCTATCTCCGGGCAAAGCTATTCCTCTGGAAGAAGTTGAGCCTTTGGAATCTATTATCAAGCGCTTCGATTCTGCAGGTATGTCCTTGGGAGCTCTGTCTCCTGAAGCTCACGAAGCCTTGGCCGAAGCTATGAACCGACTGGGTGGTCGTTCAAACTCCGGTGAAGGTGGTGAGGACGAGGCTCGTTACGGCACGATTCGCACATCCAAGATTAAACAGGTTGCCTCAGGCCGATTTGGAGTAACTCCGCATTACTTGGTTAATGCAGAAGTTATCCAAATTAAAGTTGCGCAGGGCGCCAAGCCCGGCGAAGGCGGTCAATTACCTGGCGGAAAAGTAAATAGCTTAATTGCTCGACTGCGCTATTCCGTTCCTGGAGTAACACTGATTTCTCCTCCGCCTCATCATGATATTTATTCAATTGAAGATTTGGCACAGCTGATTTTTGATCTTAAACAGGTCAATCCAAATGCGTTGGTCTCCGTCAAGCTTGTTTCTAGACCGGGCGTTGGCACAATCGCCACTGGCGTGGCCAAAGCCTATGCAGACCTAATTACCATTTCCGGCTACGACGGCGGCACAGCTGCTTCGCCACTATCATCAATCCGCTACGCGGGTTCGCCCTGGGAGCTCGGCCTATCTGAAACCCATCAAATGCTACGGGCCAATGATTTGCGCGATAAAGTTCGAGTGCAGACAGATGGCGGCTTAAAAACTGGCCTAGATGTTATTAAGGCGGCCATTTTGGGCGCTGAAAGCTTCGGTTTTGGTACTGGACCAATGGTTGCCCTTGGTTGCAAGTATTTGCGTATTTGTCACCTAAACAACTGTGCCACTGGCGTTGCGACTCAAGACCAGAGACTTCGGGATGATCACTACACAGGCGCTGTAGAACACGCCATGAATTTCTTCCGGTTTGTTGCAGAGGAAACTCGTGAGTGGCTAGCTGAGCTAGGTTTTACCAGTCTTGATCAGATTATCGGCCGCGTGGATTTGTTGGAACGCATCGAAGGCGAGTCGTCGCGTCAGCACAAATTGGACCTTTCTCCGATGCTCTATACGGACGAGCTATTGGAATCTAAACCTCAGTTTTGTGGAGTAACCAGCAACGAACCCTTTGATAAAGGCTTGCTGGCCGAGAGAATTGTTGAAACCGTATTGCCTGCCATTCAAAGCAAAAGCGGCGGCAGCTTCGATTTTGATATTACCAACTGTGATCGCTCAATCGGTGCACGTGTCAGCGGCGAAATCGCCAGATTGCACGGTAATCACGGCATGGACGAAGCTCCCATTCGGCTTAATTTTCAGGGCGTCGCAGGCCAAAGCTTTGGCTGCTGGAATGCCGGCGGGTTAGAGCTATATATTGAAGGCGATGCCAACGACTATGTAGGCAAAGGCATGGCAGGCGGGAAAATCGTTTTGTACCCACCCAAAGTCAGTACATTCGATTCACGAAATACCAGTATCATCGGTAATACCTGCCTATATGGTGCAACGGGCGGCAAACTTTTGGCTGCCGGTCGCGCTGGTGAGCGATGCGGTGTCCGCAATTCCGGTGCCCAGGTCGTGGTTGAGGGAGCAGGCGATCATTGCTGCGAATATATGACGGGTGGCGTAGTTGCTGTCCTGGGTGAAACTGGCTATAACTTTGGTGCTGGCATGACGGGCGGTTTTGCTTATGTACTCGACGAAGATCGTACCTTCGTAGATAAATACAATTCAGAACTTGTAGAGCTACAACGAATATCCAGCGAAGCATCCGAAGGCTACGCATCTCACTTACGGGAAATGATTATTGAGTTCACCGAAGAAACAGGCAGCGCTTGGGGCAAAGAGTTAGTTGAAAACTTTGACGACTTCATACACAACTTCTGGCTGGTCAAACCGAAAGCGGCCAGCCTCAAAGAATTGTTGGAACGCACAGTTGCGGCTCCACAGTAAGGCTTTGGTTACTAACTATGTCTAATGATTTTCAGTTTATCGATGTTGGCCGCCAAGACCCGAAAAAACGGTCTATGCACAAGCGCCAGCAAGAGTTTGTAGAAATATATGAACCCTATAACCGCCATCAGGTAGCAGACCAATCGGACCGTTGCCTCGCTTGTGGCAACCCCTATTGCGAATGGAAATGTCCTGTTCACAACTACATTCCCAATTGGCTCAAGCTGATCGCGGAAGGCAATGTGATGGAAGCCGTAGAGCTTTGCCATCAAACCAATTCCCTGCCAGAAGTATGTGGACGAGTATGTCCACAAGATAGGCTTTGTGAGGGCGCATGCACCCTAAATGATGGATTTGGTGCAGTGACCATTGGTAGCGCCGAAAAATATATTACTGATACGGCTTTTGCATTGGGCTGGCGTCCCGATATGTCGAAAGTGGTATGGACGGAGAAGCGCGTAGCCGTAATTGGTGCAGGGCCAGCGGGCCTAGGTTGCGCAGATATTCTGATCCGAAATGGCGTGCGATCCGTCGTCTTTGACTCCTATCCAGAAATTGGCGGATTGCTTACCTTTGGCATTCCTCCATTCAAGCTCGAAAAGAAAGTAATGCAACGCCGCCGTGAAATATTTGAAGGCATGGGCGTGGAGTTCCGGCTAAACACTGAAGTGGGCAAAGACATTTTAATGGAAGAGCTGACAAAAGAATTTGATGCAGTGTTTTTGGGCATGGGTACCTATACCAATATGAAAGGCGGCTTCCCGGGCGAAGACTTACCTAATGTAGTAGATGCGCTCCCATTCTTGGTTTCTAACGTCAATCGACTGCTGGATTTTGAAAAAGACCCCTCTGACTTTATTAACGTCGAAGGAAAACGAGTTGTAGTGCTCGGCGGTGGAGATACCGCCATGGATTGCGTGCGCACATCAGTGCGACAGGCGGCAACTTCAGTAACCTGTGTATATCGACGTGATGAGGCGAATATGCCCGGTTCTCGCCGTGAGGTTAAGAATTCAAAGGAAGAAGGCGTGAATTTTATGTTCAACCGTCAACCTCTAGAAATCACGGGAACTAATGCGGTAGAGGGTATAAAACTAATAGAAACGCGGCTAGGTGAGGCGGACGACCGCGGTCGCCAGCGCCCCGAACCTATTTCCGGAAGCGAAGCAATCCTGGATGCAGACATAGTGATTATTGCCTTTGGCTTTCAACCCAACCCTGCTGCTTGGCTATCGGAATTTGAGGTAGAAACCAACGACTGGGGTGGAATCGTCGCACCAGAACATCAGAAGTATCAATTTCAGACCACTAATCCCAAAATTTTCGCCGGTGGAGATATGGTGCGCGGCAGCGACCTTGTGGTAACTGCGATATGGGAAGGGCGGCAGGCAGCCGAAGGTATTCTCGACTATCTGGATGTAGGCTGATCACCTTACTGGACGACTTTCTAGGAAAAGTAAATTGACTGAACTCAAAAACGACCGTTTTCTTAAGGCACTGCGACGACAACCTACTGACCGAACTCCAATTTGGATGATGCGCCAAGCCGGTCGCTATCTACCCGAATACAGGGCAATTCGCGAGAAAGCGGGTTCTTTTATGAACCTATGTACAAATCCCGAGCTCGCCTGCGAAGTAACTCTGCAACCTCTAGAGCGTTTTGAATTCGACGCTGCGATATTGTTTTCCGATATTTTGACCATCCCAGATGCCATGGGACTGGGATTACATTTTGTCGAAGGTGAAGGCCCTAAGTTTCACCACCCCTTGCGCAATCAAGCCGATGTAGAGAAGCTCGCTATTCCCGATATCGGATCGGAATTAGGCTATGTGACCGATGCGGTTTCATTAATTCGTCAGGAGCTCAAGGGTCGAGTACCCCTGATCGGTTTTTCTGGCAGTCCATGGACCTTGGCCACATACATGGTTGAAGGGCAATCTACCCGCGAATTTCGCCTTATTAAAGGCATGCTGTACGAAGATCCAAAAAGCTTACATTTGTTACTCGACAAACTTGCTCAGTCCGTGACTCTCTATCTTCAAGCGCAAATTGATGCCGGGGCTCAAGCGGTACAAATATTTGATACCTGGGGTGGCGTGCTTAGTGACGCCGCATACCGAGAGTTCTCATTGAGCTATATGGCTAAAATTGTAGATAGCCTAAGTCACAACACGGATATACCCATAATACTATTCACCAAGAATGGCTCGCCCTGGTTAGAGGAAATTGCGGATACCGGCTGTCATGCCCTGGGTCTGGATTGGTCCATTGGGATTGACGCCGCACGTGAGCGTGTAGGCGATCGAGTGGCCCTGCAAGGGAATATGGACCCCGCTATCCTGCGATCTACACCAGAGGCCATAGAAGGCGAGGTTCAGCGCATTTTGGACGCTTATGGCCCCGGACCAGGGCATATTTTCAATTTGGGCCACGGTATTACTCCAGACGTATTACCCGACAATGTCGCAATATTTGTGAGAGCCGTGCACGAACGAAGTGTGAACTAGTCGATATTCCTGCAAATTCGTCCTTTTCAGACCATCGAAATTACTAGCACTTAGGGCCCAATTGTCGGCACGCAAAGCATGCCAGCTATTAGGAAGACGCCGAATACCTGACGTATTCGAAGAAAGGCCGGAAAAACCGGAAAGAACGTTGAAAGGTGGTAATCGTGCACGATATCCCCCAAGCATTAATGAGTCACCGCGACCCAAGGTTCAAAATATTAGCAACCCTGTATTTCAGGGTCGCCCCCAGATTCGCGCCAATTGAGGCGTTGAACACCTTAGTATAGGATGAATTAAGCATAAATGTGACCGATGTCTAACTTTGTCACACTGATCGAACCTTATTTTGGAGCCATTCTGATGAAATCCGCACATTACTCGGATCAAAACCTAATCTGGCTAGACCTAGAAATGACCGGTCTAATGCCGGAAACGGACTTAGTTATCGAAATCGCAACTATAGTTACGGATCCTGAACTAAATATTCTTGCAGAAGGCCCAACAATAGCGATAAATCAAGCGCAATCAGCGCTGGACGCTATGGATGACTGGAATCAGCAACACCACGGAAGTAGCGGTTTAGTCGAACGAGTTCTTAACAGTAGCCATACCGAAGATTCTGCAACTCAAGACACCATCGCGTTTTTGCAAGATTATGTAGCCAAAGGAAAATCGCCAATGTGCGGTAATTCAATATGCCAGGACCGCCGCTTTATGGCGAAACATATGCCAGAGCTAGAGCGATATTTTCACTACCGAAACCTTGATGTAAGCACCATTAAAGAGCTGGTTATGCGGTGGCAGCCCGATTTACTGGATGGTTTTAGTAAAAAAGGCGCGCATCTGGCGATGGACGACATTAAAGATTCAATTGCTGAGATGGTCTATTATCGGAAACACTGCCTATCGATTTAGCTGTTTGGCCAATTAACTTCCGGGCCAACAAAAAGCACCGCTACATCGAGCTCAATCTGCCCCGGGCAGGAATTGCCAAGTTCGAATAAAAACAATTTTGTCATATTTAGCGGATAGCTCTGGCAGAAATGGGTCAAAAGGTCCGGCTTTGCGCGCTATTTCCACCGCAGCCTGATCCAGAAGCACCTCACCAGAGGATTGCAGTATATCTGCTGACTCTATTCTTCCATCCGGCAATAGTGTCAGCTGCAATCTCAAACTACCAAATATGCCCTGATCGACTGCCTGCTCGGGGTAGTTTCTATTGCCAGTAGTGACAATCCTCTCCTGCAGCATTACTTGATATGCCGCATCTTCCCTTGCTTTGGCAGCCACAGAGGTCAATGTGCCAATTCGCGGACGTTTAGCGAGCTCTTGCTTTAAAACGTCCAGCCGAGCCAATAATGCGGTGGCATCCATACTTAGCTCAGCATCACTAGGCGCATCGCCAGTTTGCTGGGGATCTGAAACACTAAGATCGCTAACATCACCAAGCATAGAATTTTGCGTAGCGGGATCTGGAGTACCGGCAACCGCCTCGTAAGGATTAAACTGCCCGCTATCGGCACCAACAAATGCACTTACCTGATCCGTAGTGGGCACCAGACTATTTTCTTCCGTTCCACTAGCTTCCTGATTCGCCTGAGCAATAAAATCTGCTTCTTCTGGCGCGTCGTTTGCGGCGTGGGAAACAATAGTGACATCAATATCTGGAGCCGGTTCTGACCCGCCATTCCAGTTGAAGGTTAGTCCAAATACGATGACTGCATGGGCTGCAGCAGCGACAAAAACGCCAAAACCGAACTTGTCGCCACTAAGGTGATTTAGGCCCTCGCTAGCGGCTTGCTGAACCACTAGATCGTTTTTCTTCTATAGCTTGCATTAACAGGTTCCCGATTTTTTCTCCGGTTACAGCGTCAATCTCTCTAATGCAGGTTGGGCTAGTTACGTTGATCTCCGTAAGAAAGTCGCCAATGACATCTAGACCAACTAATAGTAGGCCTCGTTTCTTTAATTCCGGGCCGACCTGTCCGGCTATCCAGAGATCTCGTTCAGAAAGCTCTTGCACCACACCAGTGCCGCCAGCCGCGAGATTGCCACGAGTTTCACCGCTAAGGGGAACACGAGCTAACGCACGGGATACCGGCTCACCATCTATCATAAGGATGCGTTTGTCGCCCTGCTTGATCTCTGGCAAATACCGCTGAGCCATGACCGGCGTACTTCCAGAGTTTGTAATAGTTTCAATAATCACTGACAGATTACTTTCGTCTGGCTTTAGACGAAAAATGGACTGCCCGCCCATGCCGTCAAGGGGTTTGATAATGACGTCGCCGTATCTCCGATGGAAGTCTCGCAATACGATATCACTCGAGCTAACCACCAGTTCGGGACAGCATTGCGGAAATTGAGTAGCAAACAGCTTTTCATTACAGTCGCGCAGAGATTGCGGAGAATTTACCACCAAGACGCCGAGCCGCTCGGCCATTTCCAGAAAATACGTACTATAAATATAGTTCATATCGAAGGGCGGATCTTTACGCATCACTAGGCAATCGAACTCTGTAGCCTCCCTAAGAACAAACTCACCGCCTTCAAAGTGATTATCATTCGCGAGATCAACTTTGAGTGAAGCGGACCTCAGCTTTGGAATGCCTTCGTCCAGCCATATATCCCCCTGAGTAAAATACTCAACTGTCCAACCAAAATCCTGGGCGGCTTGGGCAATAGCCAAAGTCGAATCTTTGTAAGGGACAATCTCTTCAATAGGATCCATTAGGATGCCTAGGCGACCACCATTAACTGCCATAAGCAGAACCATTCCAACTGAGTAGGTTAAGCCGGAATCTTAGCATGGAGACAAAGCTCACAGTTATCTGGTTAGACTGAAAAAACTAAGCAACTAGGTCGCAGAATGCGGGCTACAGCATTGTTTTTGATAGGCCGATGGGACAATATGAGCCGGATAATATAGTCAAGACTGAATTAGGTAGAATTAGTGACTGAAAAAAACTCTAAGGTGATACTGCCATGAAGGTGATGGTGGTGGACGATAGCAACACCATACGGCGCACTGTGGAGACAATTCTCTCCAAAGTAGGTTGCGAAGTGGTTACTGCCGTAGACGGCTATGACGCCTTGGCAAAAATCGCCTCTACTCGACCAGATCTTATTCTTATAGACATCATGATGCCGCGACTTGATGGTTACCAAACCTGCGCTCTAGTTAAAAATAATGCCCAATTTAAAGGTACGCCAGTAGTTATGTTATCCAGCAAGGATGGCCTATTTGACAAAGCCAAAGGTCGAATCGTCGGTTCAGACCGTTACTTAACCAAGCCATTTAGCAAGGATGAGCTTCTCGTGGTGTATGAATGCTACAACAAATAATGAGAGACCTTTGCACGGAAGCTATTTCACTCACATGCTGCGTTAAAATCATGCTCAATCGATCGTTTATAAACATAAACTCCCTCTTTGCGCGTGTTTTTGCCTTGCCTGAAAGCAAAATATTCTTCCGTGCAAAGGCCTCAATAAAAACCAAATCGGGACGACTCTAATTATGGCTAAAGTGCTAATCGTTGACGATTCATTGACCGAGACAAAAAGATTCACTCAGCTTCTCGAGAAAAGCGGACACCAGGTGATTACTGCTAGCTGCGGCGAAGATGGGGTGCGCATCGCCAAAGAACAACTTCCCGACCTAGTTCTTATGGACGTTGTTATGCCGGGCTTAAATGGTTTCCAGGCTACTAGACAGCTTTCAAAGAATGACAGTACTAAAGATATTCCGATCATCATGGTGACTACCAAGGATCAGGAAACCGACAAGGTTTGGGGGAGACGTCAGGGTGCTAAAGCATACCTAATAAAACCGGTTCCCGAAGCGCTGCTAGCGGAAACCATCAATCAACTAATGGGCTGATTTAGTATGAAATCGCCGACAGACCTACTCAGCCATCTACGAGACCAAATTGTTGAGCGGGCAATTGCTGCACCCCACCAAGCTGGAGACGACAGTTGGCAGGCGGTTGCGTTTTTGGCTGGAGATCAAAAGTTATTGGTGAATATGCAGCAAGTTACTGAAGTTGTTGAGATTCCGGCAATAACTATAATTCCCGGCGTACAGGCTTGGGTGGCAGGTATAGCCAATGTTCGCGGCCTGATATTACCGCTGATAGATTTGGGTTTGTATTTGGAGTCTGATCCGTCGCGGACCAAAATTCGCTGCCATGTAATCACACTGGAGCGAGCCGATACGCGTTTTGGGCTTATCGTCGACCAGATTGTTGGCATGCGGCAAGTAAGTAATGAAAAAGTTAAAGACAATAAAAATCAGCGGGGTATCGAAAAATACCTATCTGGTGAAGTCGAAATCGCCGAAGAAACCTGGCAAATTTTTGACACGGACAAGCTTATGTTCAGTGAAAAATTTCATCAGGTAGCTGCGGCCTAAATTGGTAAATAAGTGAAAAAACAATATGGCTTCTCGTATTAAGTTGCATTCAATAGTTATCTTCTTGCTAGCGATATTGATGGCTGCTGCCATTTTGTTAGCAATTTATAGCATGACACTCACTGCAAATAACGATCGATCAGATCGCCAATTGCAAAATGTATTGACCTCGATTCAGTCGGAAGTTTACGACCTGATGGCAGTGTCACAAGATGCGGCAATCGGCGACGCGGAAGCCCTGGTTAGCCTTCCGGCGATTGAGCAATCTATTTCCGATAAGCAAAGTATATTTTTAGGGTCAGCAGCTGAGCTAGATCCCAGCAATGTACGCAGGTTTAACGACCAGCTAAATAACATTGTTACCAATGTTCGCGATATCAAAGGTCAGACCGAAAACGTGCAATTTCTACGCACTCAGCTTTCCGTGCTTGAGCAGAATATTCCTCGTATACAACAGGCCTACACAACGGTGGTGGACACCATGCTGAGGATCAATACCCCGGCAGATCAAATTGCGGAGGCTCAAGCGCAGGTATGGAGATCAGAGCGGGCCTTGGCCAGCCTAAGAAGCATCCTCGGCGGCAATAACATGGGCGGCAACTACGACCCAATAGCCGCTGCAGAGCAATTTCGCAACGATGTATTGGTATTTTCTGAAGTTCTTGTAGGAATGCGCGACGGCAACCGTTTACTTGGGATTAGTCGAGTTGAAAGTCAAGAAGTGCGCATTTTATTGGATCAAATTGAGAGCCAGTTTGAAAGCATAAATACCTCAGTGCAGGCGTTGATAGACGCATCCTCCTCTCTCTCCGTAACCTCTGAAGCTGCGGACGCCATCCTCCGCACTGGTGCGGACTTACTTACCGGCACTCAGATACTTTCACTGGAAATTACCGCGCTGCCAGAGCGCTTCGACGTTCGACCTTTTAGTACTCCGACGGTATTTTTCGCTGCTACCACTGCGGCGATTTTGGGCTTTCTGATCGGCCTGCTGATTTTCAGACAAACTCGATCTAATTTGCGCCAGCAGGAGAGTGCAAGCGAAGGTAACCAAGAGGCCATTCTTAGACTTCTGGATGAAATAGCTGATCTGGCGGAAGGGGATCTAACGGTCAAAGCTACAGTAAGTGAAGACTTTACCGGGGCCATTGCCGATTCGATCAATTACGCCATCGAACAACTTAGGGAGCTGGTTGCCAACGTGGTGGCCACTGCGGAAAGTGTTGCCGGTGCGTCCAATGAAACACGAGCAATTGCGTTGCGCCTAACGGAAGCCTCAGAACACCAGTCTTCTCAGATTAGTACCACCACAAAATCTATTGCTTCGATCGCTGACAACTTGACCTCAGTTTCCAGTGATGCAGAAGAACTTGCCTCTGTTGCACAGAGTTCCGTTGATGTCGCTCGCACCGGGAATCAGGTGGTGCAAAATTCTATAAGGGGCATGAACGATATTCGCGAACAAATTCAAGATACGGCCAAACGAATTAAACGACTGGGTGAAAGCTCTCAGGAAATTGGCGACATTGTTTCCCTTATCAATGATATTGCCGATCAAACCAATATCTTAGCGCTAAACGCCTCTATCCAGGCGGCAATGGCCGGTGAGGCTGGCCGCGGTTTTGCCGTTGTTGCGGACGAAGTGCAGGGCCTTGCGGAGCGCGCCGCTGCTTCGACAAAACAAATCGAATCCTTAGTGAGGGCAATTCAAACAGATACCAATGAAACTGTTGCCTCTATGGAGCAAACAACATCAGAGGTAGTGCGAGGAGCAGAATTAGCTAACAGCGCGGGAGAGTCTCTTACAGAGATTCAATCGACCTCAGAGAATTTGGCCACACTAATTCTGGCAATTTCCACCTCCGCCAAGGAGCAATCAGATCAGGCAAACCGGGCATCAAGATCAATGCGGGTAATTTCCGATATTACCGAGCAAACTTTGGCGGGAAGTACCGAATCTGGCAGAGCCATTGGCGAACTAGCAGAACAAGCAATCCGTTTACGAAGCTCGGTAGATGATTTCAAATTACCGCAGGGAACCAGCGCATCCGCCTTTATTTCTGGCCAGCCAGATGACAGTGCATTCGGTCAAACCTCGGACCTCACAGACATAGTGCTAGATGCTCAATCTGCGAACTCGATCGAAGAACTAGAGACGCGATCAGAGGACGATTCCGTAGCAGCCAAGTCCGCAAAGCCTGAAACGGCAGAAGAATCAGAATTAGACAAAACACAAATTCTCAGCCCTATTCCAGATGCTGAGGAAGAACCTGAAGAAGGTGCATCAGAAGTTGAATTGGAAGCTGAACCCAAAACTTCTGAAGATGAGGTTCAAGGGGAGGCTGATGAGAGCGAACCTCTGGCAGAATCATCGGCGGATGTTGAAGATAATCTTGAAGAAGATTTCGGTCTGGAAGATGACGAGGATTTTTTATCCTTTGATATCGATCTTGACGACGAAGACGACAAGTAACAGGCGCCCTTTTTGATGTCGAGCCCTGATTCTCATACCACTGACGCCAGCCAATGGGTTGTCGACCAAATTCAAGTTGAATTGGATGATGCCCTTGCTAAGCTCGAGCGTTATATAGAGCACAGTGAAGAAACCGAACAGCTGCAAGAATGCGCAGAAGCTCTTAAGAATACCGAAAACGTCTGCCTTATGACGGGCATGGATGCGCAGGCAGTGCTCTCCGCAGAGTTATACAATCTTAGTAGCCAGCATCTCGAACAGCCCGAAAAAAATACCGAGCAAATACTAGGCATTCTTTCTGAGGGAGTTCTAACGCTTCGCGCTTCCCTGGGCACGGCCGGCGGCGACGCAATCTTTATTAAGCTAACGCCTCGAGTTAATAATATTCGAGCGCTTACCGAACAACCTCTCGCCAGTGAATCGGATTTATTTCAACCGGATATCATAAGCGGGCTGCAATCATTTTCTAGAACCTTTCGCGCAACTTTAGATTCGGCTGTGCTGCGCAAGATCCGAACACTATATCAGCGCTCGGCTCTTATTTTGATGCGCGATGGTCTACCTGATACCACTCTTAACGACCTGCAAAAGGTCTTCAAGTTGCTCTATCAGCGCGGTGGCACCGCTTATTTATCCGCAATAGCTTTTACCTGCTTGGCACTACTGGAAAAGATATCCGCTGGCGACCTCGAATTTGAGCTAGCCCTACGTCAGCAGTTTAAGCGCGTCGATGAAGTTCTTAAAAAGCTGATCGCTGGTGGTGATCACGAAGATTTGGGACTGCTAAAGAACTTACTCTTTTATTTAGCGATTAGTGGCGGTGACCAAGCCGCTGGCACTCGAACTCTAAAGTTCTTCAAGCTGGAGAAGTTCGCACAGTCCGCGTTAGAAATTAATGCCGGCAGCCTTAACCAAGTCGATGCAACATTACTTGAACCTGTTGTAGATGCGCTCAGCGCTGATATCGCACAAGCGAAAACAGCGCTCGAAGACGCCTTAACAGGGCAGTTGGATTTTGGCGAAACTAAGCGATTGCTGAACATTCTAATTACGCGCATGGGTGACACCCTAGCTATGGTCGGCATAGAGGATGCACAAACCACGGCAGCTGAAGTTAGCAATGCGGTTCGAAGCTGGAAATCCATCGACACGATTGAGAAAATTAGTGATGAAGACCTCTCTTTAGTGGCCGATGCGTTGGTTCGACTTGAAGTTCGACTGAAATCACTAACCAGCTCCCATTCCAGCGATTCAATTGAGAACATCGATTCTGCCAGCGAAGTGGGCGATGCCAGACAAATGCTGCTAGACCAAGGGCGCATGTCTGTTGAAAGGTCTAAAGCGGATATCAACGACTATATGAGCCGCGACTTTGACTCTCATGCCCTCGAAAAGGTGCCAGTTTACTTGACTGAACTGGAAGGAGCTCTGCGATTTTATCCTTTGGATAGACTGGCAAATATTGCGATCTCTGTCCGAAAATATATTCAACATGAACTGCTCGAAAAACGGGTTGCTCCCGAACCAGAACCCATTGATCTATTGGCCGACGTAATTGTTTCCATCGACTACTATCTCGAATGCCTAGAGCAGGACGCCAGCTTCAATTTGGCCTTTCTTATTGATAAAGCCGAGGAAAACTGCGCAACTATTGGGTATCCGGCTGAAGCTCCGGATTTTGAATCTCCTATTGCAGCATCAACTGACATTTCCGAGGACGAACAGGAAGCGATCGCTGTTGATATAGAGTCAGAAGCTCCAGTGGAGTCAGCACCGGAAGCGGTGGCCGAGGTTGAGGTTGAGGTTGAGGTTGAGGTTGAGCCAGAATCTGATGCTGCACTCGAACCCGAAGCTGAAGCTGAAACAGACACAAGCGATGACGATGACGAAATAACCTCCATCTTTATTGAAGAGCTCGAAGAGGTTGTTCCCCAAGCAATCGGGTATTTACAGAAATGGTCAGACAGTAACGATGAGAATGCGCTTGAGGATTTACGACGCGCCTTCCATACACTAAAAGGCGGCGCGCGAATGATTGGTGCTTCCACCATTGGCGAACTTAGTTGGGCTCTCGAAGACCTGCTGAACCAGGTAGCAAGCGGACTTTTATCAGCTGACCCTGAGATTTATGAAGTATCAGGCGCAGCTCTTCAGAGCTACCCTGCCCTTGTTGAACAATTGAAGGCTGGTCAAGGAGAAAATGAGCTCGAAGATATTGCAGAGCTTCGCAATAAAGCCGACCTACTAAGCAGGCCGAAAGCCACTAAAGAAGAAGTCTCTGAGCTGCCAGATAATGATTCTTTAACATCCATATACGCTGAAGAAGCTAGAAAACATCGTGCCGCCATAGTTCAAGAGATAGTTCAAGAAATAAGCACCTCAAAAGATGAAGGCGCTAGTGGATTGCCCACGGATGCCCTGGTGAGAGCTTTTCAGGTTCTTATTGAGGGCGCTTACACCTCAGAACTTCCAGTACTCGCGGAAGACCTCGAGCCACTCTTAAAGCTCTGTCGTCACTACATCCTTCTTAATGAGCCGATGCCAGACAGCTTTACTTCGATTCTGGGATTATGGGCAAAGGCTTTTGACGAGACACTAGATCAGCTGTCTAAAACTGGCTTGTACAAACCCGATATTTTGGATAGCACCTCGGAGCAATCCAGAGCCCTACTCAAATCGGAAGAGGCTCGTACCGCCGATGACTTCGCGCACAATAGAGAGCGCCGATTCCAGCCATTACATAGAGTGATGGCCGAAGAGCTCAACAATCTGATTAGTGCAGACCAGACGCTCCTAAATTGGAAGAATGGCAACCTCAGTCAAGGCGATATAGCTGGCGTACTTGAGGACCTAAATACCCTCAACGAAATTTCAACTCTTTGCATAGTTGATGAACTTTCCCTTTACAGCGCTGCTTTATCCGACGCAATAAATAACAATGCCGACCAGGAGACTATCGACTCAGAGACCTATGACAGTTTGCAAGAGTCCTACGATCTGCTGCTGGCCATGCTCGATTCAGTTGCCTCCTGGCAAGTTATAGCCACTCCTTCGCAAGAGAATTTACAAAATCTGGCTGCACTCGCGGGTTTGGAATTAGGCGCAACAGAAGTTGAACCGACTGAAACTCCCATAGAGGATGTAGATGAGACCTTTGGCTCCGGTGCCGACAGCCTAGAGCCCATAGACAGTCTTGAAGCTATAGACAGCCCTGAGCCCACAGAGAGCAATGAACTGGAGGAAACTTCAGCCGAAGTTGAAGTTGAAGCTGAAACCGAGTCAGCTAGCGAAGCTGTTGCTACAAAAGAAAAATCGAGCCCTTATGTGGACGACGACTTCCAAGACGAACTTATGGAGACCTTCTTGGAAGAAGCGGAAGATCTTCTAAACGATATAAGTGCGACCCTTACCAGTTGGCGAACCGAACCCGATGACTTTAGTCATGCTGATTCCTTACATAGAGCACTTCATACCCTAAAGGGCGGAGCTCGCCTTTCAGGAATGGAAGCTCTCGGCTCGGCAGCCCACGACTTCGAGTCCTATTCCCTAGACCATCAAGTTGCACGGAATGCCAACCCGGAATTTTTCGACCAGTCTATGGCCCGCTATGACAGCCTAATGGAAATGGTTGAACAGGCGCGTTCCGGTGAACTTATTGAAGAGCCAACGGAAGCAGATGCCCCTTCCGATACTGTTGAACCGGAATCGGTAACTATCACGCCAATTGTCGAACCGCCTGCTCCTGCACCAAAAGAAGCGGACGTCTTTGATGAGGCTTTAGCCTCTGGTTCAGAATCTGAAGCTAGCGCCTCGACTGCTCCAATTAGTTCTCTAGAAGGTGCCTTTAAGGTTCAAGAGCAAGAAAAATCCGATACAACTGAACCTCTACGCGAAACCGCTGACAACCGCGTAGAGATGGTGCGCTTAAGAGCACCGGACTTGGATGAGATCATTAATCTATCTGGAGAGTCCACGGTATTTCGTACTCGGGTTGAGGCGGAAGTTACCAGCTTAAACAACACCATTGGCGAACTCGAAAATACCATCGACCGAATCCAAATGTTGGCACGGCGCCTTGACGTAGAGACGCAAGCACAGATTGTATTTCGCAAAGAACAGATCGCGGAGTCGGAATTTCCAAAAGACTTCGACCCCCTGGAAATGGATCGGTACTCCATGCTGCAACAGCTGTCCCGACAGCTCAACGAATCAGCATCCGACCTCAGAGATCTGCGCGGAACTTTGTCATCGAACAATTCCGACACACTTACACTGCTCACTCAGACCTCGCGGCTTCAATCCGAGCTCAATGATCGTTTAATAAGAACTCGCATGGTGCCATTTGGCCGTTTAATGCCTCGCTTGCAGCGCATGACTCGCCAAATAGCGACGGAGCTTGAGAAGAAAGTACAGCTTCATACAGGCGTACTTGAAGGCGAGCTAGACCGAAACGTTTTGGATCAAATTTTGCCAGCACTCGAACATGTTCTACGAAACGCGATAGATCATGGGATCGAAACTACCGAAGAGCGACTGGAATTAAATAAAGACCCGGCCGGACGCATCGGGCTCGAAGTCCAACGCGACGGTGCTCAAGTAGTAATTAAAATCGCAGACGATGGACGCGGCATCAATCTGGAGAAAGTAAAGCAGCGCGCATTAGACAATGGACTTATCGATGCAAACCAAGCCGCAACCATGCAAGACGCTGAAATTGCCGATCTAATATTTATGCCGGGCTTTTCCACCGCAGAATCTCTAACGGAAATTTCCGGTAGAGGCGTTGGTATGGATATAGTTAGATCCATTGTTAGCCAGCTTGGAGGCACAGTAGAAGTCGGATCTAAATCCGGTGTCGGTAGTACATTCTTCTTAAGAATTCCTTTCACGCTCTCGGTAAACCGAGCGTTGATGATAAGCATTGAGGATAACAACTACGCACTACCCCTCTCCTCTTTAGAAGCCCTTGCCAGGGTTCCTAGGGAAGAACTCGATAGCTATTACGAAGAGGACGATAAATATCTTAGTTACGGCAATCATAAATATCGGGTTATGTATCTGGGCGAAATCCTTAAAACCGCGACAAGACCACCGACAGATTCACTGACGGATCGAACGGTACCTCTGGCCCTTTTCCGGTCCGGCGAGTACTCAGTTGCCGCTCAAGTTGACGAAATTTACGGCAGCCAAGAGATAGTAGTTAAATCCCTGGGCCACCCATTCAGTAATATTCCCGGTGTATCGGGCGCTGAAATTATGGGTGCTGGCACAGTGTTA
>MEHZ011608195.1_pt1 | contig 19930 bp, 12 predicted proteins | sample 897221 | NCBI WGS metagenome assembly MEHZ01 (sample SAMN05514161, study PRJNA337945) | marine metagenome | isolation source: marine surface water | place: Arctic Ocean | collected 2007-12-13
CTCGACGTTTCTCTTGCCATTGTCCACAACTGCAACCATCACTTGCAACCGGATTGAAGGTGTCGTGATAGACGCTACCACAACCAGCACACGAGTAACGCCCGCAAATCCGTTCAACAATTCGTCCATCAGGCACTTCGATCGCAATAACATGTGTTACTGGGGTGATTTCGGCCAAGGCTTCCGCTTGAGGTATGGTGCGAGGAAAGCCATCAAACATAACGCCGTTCTTTGCATCAGGTTGTAAAATACGGTCTTTGATGAGGTCGATGATTACTCCATCCGGCACTAATTGCCCGGATTCCATGTATCCTTTTGCAACCATGCCAGTTTCCGTTCCTGCCTTGACTGCAGCACGTAACATGTCACCCGTTGAAATTTGAGGCAATCCCGTTGCTTCCATGATTCGTTCAGCTTGTGTGCCCTTTCCAGCACCGGGTGGTCCAAACAATACAATACTGCTCATAGCACGCCCTCGCGGTGCATCATATTAGAGATACGCCTTGAGAAGTTACTGGCGGTCCAACCACTGTTGTCCATAATGTTGCCACTGTTCACTTGTCCAACCATCAGGCAATCCAGTGGCAGGTAAAGGTGGTCCAAGTGCAGGAAGTGCAGCAATTGGTGCTGGGATTGGCATCGGCATAGGTTGTGGAATTGGGAGAGATGGCAAAGCTTTGGGAGGTAATCCAGCAGGTAGCAATCCACCTGGAAGAGGCATTGGTAGACCTTGAGGTATTGCTCCCGGTGGAAGTCCTAAAGGAACTGCAGTCGGAACAACCGGTAATGGCATCTGTAGGGATTGAGCCAATGCCGCAGCGATTTCATCAGAGGATACTTCTCCACTGGCAATTTCATCAATCGCATGTCCAATATCCAAGGCGTCATCCCTTCGTGTACCAAGGTGATCTGGATTTACGAATGCATCAGGGGCTACGAGTTCTTCACCAGAATTCGTTAGTTGCCCACTCTTTTTCATACGAAGAGCAGAAACTATCGCACCAATGAGTACAACACCCACAAGCGGCAAGGACAGATACAAAGGTAAGAAACTAAACAATCCCTCTGACCCTTCAGCTGATTCAATCGATGATTCAATACCCAATCCCCCCAGAACAGTGTCACCTGAATTCAAGGTTATGGTCGTTATTACTTTCCCTTTCTGAGCACTTTCACTCGGTGTGAGTTCAACACGAAGTACGAGTTGTTCTCCGACTGCTATTGATTCAATACTGTTTGGAGTGCAAGAAACGGTCCATGCAGAAGTAATATTCCCGTCACCATCGAAGACATTACCCAATACATCACCACTTAATGGAACATTACCATCGTTACGAATCACAATGTTTTGACCGACGGTGTCACCACGTGAAACTAGAATAAATGGAGTGATGCTGGAATCTTCGACTGTAATATTCGCATAGTGAGAGGCAAGAACAGATACCTCGGTCGTTATAGAATTTTGAATCATTCGCCCATCATTGAAGCCTAACACTGTGACGACCAATTCGAATACATTCTCTGAGGCTGGAGTATTCGCAGGAGGGATAAATCCGAGACGAACTGTTCGTTCTTCTCTTGGTTCAATGTACGTACTTGGGTTTGCGAAACCAACGATCCATCCATCTGGTGCCAGTCCATGACTCCAATTGAGGGTTAATGGAGCATTACCCGTGTTCGTGACTTGAAATTCTCCAAATGAAAAGTCAGAGGAAATAATGGTCTCAACAACCCCGGTTGAAGGACCGGTTAGTTCCAATGAAAGGTCGTCACTCACTTTCAAAATGGTGGTGTTCGAAACAAATGCTTGAGCATTGAGTTCGGTACGGATTTCAAAAATATTTGCTTCGCCTTCTTCGGCAACTGGAGGGACACCTAAGACAAAATTAACCGTTGTAACTTCACCACCTTGCAAAGACAAGGAAATTTGTCGACTGTCGGATTGATTTTGATATAAGACTTGAAGAGGCCACAATGGATTCGATGGTTGTATTTTCACATCTAAATCAATTGCTAAGTTCCCAGTGTTTTCAATGGTCAAATTAAGACTGACTTGTTCACCGGTATCAACCATGACATTCCGATTGATAGCTGAGGGGCCGATTGGCCCGAGGTCATCATACAAATCACTGGTAAATGATTCCTGTGAAAGAACCAATACATCCACTGACTGAGTGAAATTCATCTCAGCATCGTTGAGTGAATTGACCCAGCATGTCACCGTATCGGTTGAGCCGGCAATTGGGACTCCGTTCGAAACAGGCGGAACAAAGATTTGAATATACATCGGAAGTGATTCTCTGATGTTCAACGGTTCGAATTCCAAAGTCGAAGAATTGGAAGAGCCCAACATAACTTGCCAGCGGTTTTCAGATGAGCAAGAAACGATGTATTGGCCTGGGGTGTTACCAATGTTCATGACCGATATAACGAATCCAGTCGAGTCACCAGGAGCGGCTGAAAGACCGGAAATTCCTGCGGCGCCAATGTTGACTGCATTCACTTCGGGTACTATGATTGTAATGCGCTGAGTGTGGGATACGGTCGGTTGTGATTGGTAGCGTGCGGTGATATCAATCACGAATGTTCCAGCACGTGCATAACGTGGGCTAGATGAATCAGAGAGGTCAGAATACTCATTCTCTATATGGACTGTGAGGTTTTTGAAATCGCCAATTTCACCTTGACCTTCAACCACATAAGGGCCGTCTTCAGAGACTGACTTTGTCCATAAATCTTCAGGTGCAAGTAAAAAGTTCGGTCGACCAGGTTGTGGCATTTGCACATTGGTCACCGAAATGGTGACCGTTTGTTGCCCAGTACCTTCGTGAAGAATATGAATTGGAATATCCATGCCTGTATCGTTGAGAACATCAAATGTATTTATCGCAGAAGTGGCTCTATCTTCGGGGGATGTGGGTGCTAAACCCTCAGCATCCAAGGCGACAACTCGTACACCGAGGGCAGTGACTTCAATTTCTTGAGTCCAGATATTATTGTTTACACCGTTAGTACCGTCATTCATCTCAGAAACTTGATTTAGAGTATCGAGACTAAGGCGAATCGAATGTGTCCCTGTGGTCGTGAATTGATGTTGAAGCAAGAACGAATCAACGAGACCTGCACCAAGCCCTGAACGATCTGCATCGAACAAGGTCTCGTTTGTAGTAAGGTCTTCAAGAGTGACATGGAATGAATTTGAAGCCAATGTGCCTTGATTTATCCAACTTAATTGAAGCGTAATGATATCATTATTCAATGGTTCATCGGAAGAAGGAACGATGCTACCGTTGTATGCTGCCAAATCGGATTGAGGAGTTGAAGTTGCGTCTGCAACCATAACCAATCCAAAAGATTGAGTTGTACCACCTCGATGAACGACTTTTACCTGCCATTGTCCAGAAGTCGTGAGGACACCAGGGGCTACTTTAATCCGTTCAACATTGTTTACGGAATCTGCAGTTCCACCCGTCGTCGAAAATCCAGATGAGAAATCATTCCCAAGCCATTCATTTCCCGATGAGTCGATAAGAATTAAATCAAGATCATTTACCAAACGTCGACTCGATTGAGCAGCGTTTGCGCTTCCCTCCTCATCTGACCAAACGAGGGTCATATCAATGCCATGGCTTGGGTCGAGTGTGAATGAATAGAGCAACCCAAATCCTGCATTTAGTTGCTTGTTGTGGTCGAAAAAGGTATTGAGTGGTGTGGAGCCATCCATCGGCAAGACTGTTCGCTCGAGGTCAATTTGACCCCAGCCCTCTTGAGCATTCGGGATATCTGGGGTCCCCAAATCTATTGCTCCATTGATGATGGTCGCTTTAATGAGGGCAGCTGAGGGAGAATTCAAGCCCATCTCTTCACGCAAGAATTCTCGAATTAATGCGGTAGTACCGCCGGCGATTGCTGTAGCATGTGATGATCCAGAGAGTGAGATATAGAGACTACTCCCATCTGTATGTGTACCTGTTGCACATCCCAAACCTGCTGGTGATTTTGCTTCTTCAGCCAATCCCGAACAGATGTTCATTCCAGGTGCTACAATATCTGGCTTTATTCGGCCATCAAGGCTTGGGCCCTGGCTCGAGATGTTTGCAACACTACCGGCTAATGCACCCGTTTGAGAGGTTCCAACAGCAAGCACATTTTTGGCAGTAGCCGGAGCAGAAACTTGTGATGCACCTTGGTTACCTCGGTCGCCAACTGAAAATAAAGGCAGTACGGTATTTTTATCATTTACAAGAAGGTCGACAGACCTAGAGTCTGCGGTATAGTGTCCATAGTTTCCATTTGACCCCCATGCATTGATGGCGATACGTGCAGTTTTTTGTTCTGCATCGTTGAGCAAGTCATAGATTGAACCAAGCCGTCCAAATACACCCGTTGGGTCATGCTCAAGAGCATACATGACAAGGCTTGCACCTGGTGCAATCCCTTGTGCTGAAGCATCCCCGGTGCCATCACCAAGTGCCGAAAGAACCACGTGTGTCCCATGGCCAGTATTGGAATCAGAAGGCGAAGGGTCGAGTCCAAAATTTGTGTAGACTCCTGCAACACGACCAATGATATCGGGATGGTCTTGATCCAATCCAGTATCGGAAATTGCGATTGTCTCGCCAGAGCCATCAAGGGTAAAGGATGCATTGGCTGCAACGTCATTCAAACCGATAATCGCACCGGCAACAGCGTTGTGCAAAATAAATCCAGTCGTAGGTTCGGTCCAGATAATACGTCCATCATGCATGATGTTGTTGAGGAGAACAGATTGGAAATCTGCATCATAGTGTACTTCACACAACCCGATACCACACCATGCTTCTTTCGCTCCCATTTGGACCAAATCGAGACTGAGTGAATCCAAACCGCCAATTGCGAGGTCAGACGAAGGAACAAGTGCAAGATGAGTCATCGATGCCGGTTCAAGGAGCGAGGAATGCATTCGCCATCCAGGATGTTGAACGCCAGCCCAACGAACTCGTTCATCGCTCTGTAGTGCTTCAAGAGATGAGACTGGAGGTGAAGGGAGGCGAATCAACCAACCTTCGTCAGCGATAAAGTCCAAAGGGGTTATGGAATAATCCTTCACCAATTGTTCGAGTATGTTACCATCATGCTCATGCAACTGAAGAATGGCAAAAGCAGTTTGAACAGGATCTTTGAAATCAATGAAATGGGCATCCAAGGCGGGGCCATCTGAGAGCAAGGGGTCGAATTCACCGGACTGAATGCGAATCATTCCTGTCGATGAGCTAAGTTCCACATTCGCAAACGGAATTGGTTCAGTAGCCTCCCAAAGCGTTGATGCCAGTTCAAGACGTTCGGATTGTGAAGGTTCGACACCCTCGTCAAGCGGCGTTAGCATTGGTGTTGAAGTGTCGGTTTGGAGCACTGGACCCAGAGAAGTCAAGAGAAGCAAGAAGAGCATGATGACCGGTCGTCGGATGTCTTGCATGAGCAATCGTAATCAATTACCCTTTTCAAAACGCCCCTTGCCTGTGCCCCAAAGGGGCACACAAATCAAAGATTGTTGTACTTTGAAATAGCAGCATCAGTTTTGGCAACAGAGACAAGCCAATCCTCTTCGACACCCATCAATGCTCGTATGGCATCGACGTTTTCTGGAATGACATTTGATTCTTGATGAATTGCCTGGAAATAGTAGAGCGTATTTCCTTCGAGTTTGACACCATCTTCCCAGATGAAAATCTCATGTAAATCACCCCATTTCCGCCCGATATCTCGTGCGAACTCCATCACTTCAGCAGTCGTTGCAATACCAGTTTCAGCACCATTCATGATGACCAAACGAGGACTATTCGACCACATCTCTAAAATCGAAGCGGTTGTTAAACCATGGCCTTCAGGCAAAGTTGCAGTGACGACGTGAACATGCATAATGGTGGTTGGAACTGCAACAGCCATCGAATTGATTTGGATTTCTGGTTTGACGGTCATGACGTCGGGTCCATGGTGCGATGGCACTTTTAACACAGGTTTGATGGCGTTAATTGGGCCTTTATTTGATTCACCAGGGTCTGCTGCTCTTCGAATCATGGTGCATTCGACTTTCAATTCACCACAGTGGTTATACAAAGGAACTAATGTTCGTGAAAGACCAGTGGTATTACATGAAACTACACGAGTGCCCGGGACATTCATATTTTCCATGTGGTTGGCTGATGATGTATAGGACATGCCAGTCATTTCATGTTTCTCACCACCCTGGAAGATCCACTTCACACCGGCTTGCTCGTAGGTTGCTTTGTTAGAAGCACCAACTTTCCCAGGAGAACAGTCGATCACAACATCGGCAAGTGCAAGTAAATCAGATAAGCCTCCATGGCAAGTATAGCCTGCATCCGCAAAGGATGCAATACGCTCAGCATCATCAAAAGTACAGAAAAGCGGGTAACCTTTTCGAACGGCTAAGTCGCAACCAAACGCAGGCCGTGTCTTCGTCACACCTACAATTTCCATATCATCTTGGGCGTCGACTGCATCCGCAACACGCTTTCCGATTGTACCGTATCCATTGATGGCCACCTTAATTGTCATGGTTCTCATTATACCTGCCTTTGAAGACCCTCTATTAACACATCGTTGAAATTGTGAAAAAATCGCTTCGGTTCTTTTAACTCATAACTCAAACATGAAAAATTGAACTTTTGTCACGGGAGGCTATTTGGATATGGAGCAACAGGCAATCATCATGGCCGAACCACGAGAGGTTGTTGAACGCTCTTTCAATATCAACAAGAAACTCGGCCCGAGGTTGATTGAGGCTGCCAAACAAGATGCAATACTTCGCATTGGCTGGACCAGTGCAGGCGACCCAGTTCCAAAAAACGGTGAACTTGGACTCTGCCCAAACTTACCCACCGGTTCAAAAATGCGAGCCCTCGGAGTTCTTGGCTCATGGATTGCTGCTTTTGGTAGCGGCGGTAATTTCACAATCCAGGGAGATACTGGCGCATTTCTCGGTGCTGCTAACCGTGGCAATACGATTGTCTGTGAACAGATGGCTGGTGATTTTTCGGGATATGCAATGCGCAGCGGAAAAATCAGCGTCATGGATGGAGTCGGTGACGATGCCGGTGCTTTAATGCAAGGCGGACTTTTGGTGATCCGCGGTTCAGCAGGTGCACGTATTGGCGGTGGAATGAAAGATGGACTCATCGTCATCCATGGAGATGTTGGCATAGACCCTGGCGCTGGCATGACCGGTGGTAAAATCGTCATAAATGGGCGATATCCAAGTCGGCTTCCCACTGGTGTAACACAAAGACTGCTTACTGCTGCAGAAGTCAAATCCATCAATGCCGAACTCGATAATGCCGGATTGGATATTCCAAAGGACGCCGCTTGTTTGGTGCCTTCGGAAATGCTTCAGGTCGAAGCACCGGAACCTCCAGTCTCAACATCGGATTTGTCAAGCATTGGTTTAGTTGCTGGCGATTTGCATCACACTGCTGCCTACCAAACTTGCGATACAGTCGTCTTGGTAGCAGATGGTGAAGGTGAAAAATCACCAATTGCTCTCCCTTTACCACTTCTCCCAGTTGTATCGAGTGGCGAGTTCCTCATAATGCCGGATGAAAGTGACCCTCTTGCCTCACAGATTTTGGCAAAGCAACCGTTTATCACTCGAGAACAACCTCGCCCAATCGATTTTGTTTTCATTGATGCATCAAATTTAGCAGATGCCCCTGAACTCTTGGAACACTGCAGTGGAATGGTCGTTGACCTTGATGACCTACCTGCAATGAATTCGGAAGAAATCGATGGATATATCGTTGCAACACGTACAATGCTTGGTATGGATAAGCCGATCTCCTTCCTCAACGCAATTTCCCGTGTCGAATCACTGCATGTTCGCTCAGCTCACCATGATGTTGATTTGGCAATCAGCCGGATTGAAGACGGTTCTGGAATGGCTGAAGCCGCTGCACTCCCCATGATTGGCCGTTCGACTACATCTCACTTAGCAGACACAGCAATACAAACTGGAATGTTACTTGGACTCTCTGCCAGTGGACAGGATTTGGCAATCCTCTGCGCCTCTGGAATCAGTGTAGTTTGCTGCGAAGTTCCAATGCAAGACCCACATGACCTAGCACACTGGTTACAAAGTATATCGACTGAACTCACGGACATTCTTAAACGACTTGGACTTGATTCTATTGAACTCCTCCAACGCCAACATTTGCGTGCTCTTGATTATGAAACAGCAGCCATCAGTGGACTGCGACTCGTCGGTTATGACCGACCGCTACCACATTGGTTTGCACGTTGAGGTGAAAGTATGCCAACAATCTCTATTGAACAAAAACTCCTGAGCCGACTCTTGGCTCAACATGGATTGCAGCATGATGTTGAACAAATGGCGATTCAATTGCCGTTACTGGGCACCGATATTGATACATGTGATGAGAACACCCTCGATATCGAAATATTTCCTGACCGTCCCGACCTTTTGTCAGGAGAAACACTTGCGAAAGCGATTCGACCATTTTTACATGGTGCCAAAAGCGAACCGAGTCTTGATGTAATCACCGGCTCGATTCGGATGACGGTCGATGCGGAACTTGAACACATTCGTCCGGTCATTTTAGGAGCAGTTGTGCGAAATGTTGAGACTGGTAGAACCGAACAAGAAAAAGATGAGTTCATCAAGGCGCTCATGGACCACCAAGAGAAGTTACATTTTGCTTTGGGCAGAGGTCGAAGAAGAGCGTCGATTGGCGTTCATGACCTTGCTAAAATCGCTCCTCCTTTCCGCGTTCAAGCGGTACCAAGTTCAACGGCTTTTTGCCCCTTGGCAATGACTGAAGCTATGACGCTTGATGACATTCTAACAACACACCCAAAAGGAATCGACTATGCTCATTTACTCGAAGGCATGACCTCTTATCCAATTATTTTTGACTCGAACAACGATGTTCTTTCATTTCCTCCAATTATCAATGGAAGCCACACAACGGTAAGTCACACAACGAAAGACTTCTTCATTGATGTTACTGGATGGGACCGGCGTGCTTGTGAATCAAGTTTAACGCTCATTGCACTGCAACTGCAAGAACGTGGGGGCATCATTGAATCAGTCGAAGTAACGGGATATGATGGGACGGTTGAACACCTGCCTCACCCCGAACCGATTGTTCATCAAGTGACTCAGCGGCTCCTTGATGGGTTGCTTGGCCGCAAACTTACGGATGAAGAGATTTCTTCAGCCATCAACAGAATGGGTGGAGAATATTTGGGTCGAAAGCCTGCAACTGAATTCACATCGCTCAAAATTACAAAAATGTCAGATGTGGTCGAAGGTGACACGATTCTTACCATTGCAATGCCGCGATGGAGATTTGACATCCTCCACCCGATTGATTTAGTCGAGGATGTTGCGATTGGGCATGGCTATGAATCTCTAGGAAGCGATGTTCCAAAGGCACCCCTCACTGCAATACCTCGACAAGATAGCCAAATACGCCGCCGCCTGAGAGAATCTCTCCAAGGCCTTGGATTGATGCAAATTCAATCGCTTACTTTGTCAAATGACGTTGACCAATTTGAAGCGATGCGATGGCCTCCGATGGGAGAAGTCACTCGTATTACCAATCCGATTACCATCGACCATACGTTACTACGACACTATCTCCTCCCAGGCCTCTTCCGCTTGATGGCATCAAACCGCCATCACGACTTACCCCAAGCAGTCTATGAATTGGGAACTGTGATTCGAGACCATAAAAACAGTGAACGCTTTGCTTTCTTAATCGCAGAACAAGGCGGTGGCTTTGCCGCAATACGAGGGCGAGTCCAAGCACTTTTGAGGGACCTTGGTGCAAAAGAATACACCATTGAACCATTGAAAGGTACAATGGGACCCTGGCTTACTGGACGGTGTGCAAAAGTGATCATCGACAATGTCCACATCGGTTGCTTTGGTGAAATGGACCCTGCTGTCGGCGCACACTACGAATTACGTGTGCCTTTGAATGGAGCAGAGTTCGATATTGGAGCATTACAGTCTGTACTTCCAGACCCAGTTTAAGACTGGTAAGGTGTATACGTGCCTTCTGTGCTTTTTTGATGGGCAACTGAATCAAAGGTACCACTGGCAAATTGTTTATAGTGATAGCCATCGGTATGATGAACCCATTTGAATTCTTCAGTAGCCACAGGTAATGAAGAAGAATCAACAATGCCTTCATAGAATTGAGATTGCTCTTCGGCGCGTTTTACCGTCGTATCACCGTTGCCAAATAAGGATACTGCTGCCTTGTAATCGGCTGATTCGCGATGAGTATTATCGGTTAAAACTTCCTCGGAGGCTTCTTCATTTCTACGATACATAATCGGTTGTGGTTCAGGTTCATCAAGCATATGAGGTTGTTTCTTTTTCCCAAAGGGCCAAAGTGGTGCCATAGTGTGCCGAGATGCATCTGCTTGATGAAGACTACGAATCATTGTGAGGCATGAATTGAGTGACGTTGAAGTGCTCGACCACTTGGACAGGCTATGCGCAGAGTGGTCATTGTGATGCTCATCCTGATGCATTCAATCGTTTCTTTCGCCATTACTGGAGCCGATGCTACACCATCCCATGCACGAAACAGTGAACTTGATGTGGTTGGGCTCAATCAATTGACTCTCCATCAAAATGAACGTGTTGAAGTTCTGTTTACGCTCCATAATACAGGTGACAACGACGACACCTATTCTTTTCAACTGGAATCGGAAGTCGATGGCCTCGTAGCAACCGGTTTACCGCACTCGAAATTTGTCGAAAGTGGCTATCTGCGACAGGTTAAATTCAATCTCACTGCCGATGCAAGTGCCCCTTTTGGGTTGTATAACTTCACATTGAATTTTACTTCTGAAAACGATCCGACCTGGTATCAACTTGAAAACTTTCAAGCTCAAGTTGCACCGTATTCAAATCTAAACTTTGGTGTAACGGGAATTTCCACCTTCATTGTCACGCCTGGAACCAGAACTGCAGTTGCTATGAACATCACAAATAATGCCACTTTGGCAGATGATATCATGTTCAACTTGTATTCTCAAACGGGATGGAATTGGGGATGGACAATGGATTCAACTCAAGGAGTAAATGCTTTTGAAACGCTTCAGCCAGACTCACTGACCTATGTATTCCTCTGGATTGATGTGCCCCCAATTATTGATGGGGCACCGCTTGTAAATACCGGACCTCGTTTTCAATTAAAGGCTGTATCAGGGATTGATGGTGGAATTTCACAATGGTCTTTTGATTTGTTGATGAATGGTTTTAACAATGTCACCATCGATGGTATCGCCGATGATTTACTGCTTAAACCGGGAGGAACTGACCGAATTCCAATTGTGGTCCGAAACAATGGAAATGCGCTGAATCGCCTCAACATTGAACTTCAAGCAATTTCTCAAAACGGTGAGCCAATTGGAGGGATTTCTATCGATGACCGAATCACAGTTGATGATTGGACAGTTGCTCTTTTCGGTGGATTAGAGGACCAGACTCTCCAACCGAATGAATCACGAACCATCGAAATTGGATTCCAAGCACCACTTGAATACTCAGGTGAAGTCGACATTCGAGTACGGGTATTTGCCGACGGTGCGTTGGCCAGAATGCAGACCATTGATGTCGGTGCCTCAATCGATTGGATACGGAGTGGGTCGGTTCAATTGTTGACGAATTCGTGTCAGAATTTACTGCCGAATACATCATGTGATGCTCGAGTATCCCTTGAGAATACAGGGAATGCAGTCGATAGTTACGAGTTTTCAATCACTCAAATTCCAGATTTTGTCGACGCTGAACTCCTTGTATCAACCACCGAACTTGGACCGAATAGTTTGCTCGAAATCGACCTACTCAATATAACAGCAAACTCAACTGCAACCGCCTTTGAATTGGGAGACGTCGTTGTTGAAATCCGGTTGCTCAACACGGATACACTCGTTGGTAGTGCAAGTGTACCCGTGAAAATAGCTCCTGTCATCAAATGGGTATTCACCGACATCATCGAAGAAATTGACAGTCAAGGTAGGCTTTCAATCGCCATGACACTCCGAAATGAGGGGAACACTGCTGACGGGTTATTGGTGCAATTGCAATCATCACACTCAACTGATCTGTCATTCATACCTCCAATCTTCGCCATCTATGAAGAAGATATAGAGTTCCCTCGTTCTTTTGAGGTGAGTGGCATACCAATTGGTTACAATTTTACAGTTCGTGCTTGGGTTGATTTACCCACCGACCAACAAAGCAACGGTACTGTATGGGTCAATACTACCGTTCGTTCTCAATTTGACCCGGGCACCCTCTTTGTCCATACCAGTAAAGGCGACTACAAAGGAATCCCTTGGCAAGAAACTGAGGTCGATGATTCCTTTGATTTTGGTGCAGCGTTCAATACGGGCGTGGAAATTCTCAAGGCTTGGTTTTTGATGATTTGTGCCGTCATATTTTCCGGAGTAATCATCTCCAAATCAATTTCATCGCGAAAACAAAGAACACTTGAACAGCAACAGCAAGATGAAATGTATCAGAAAGAAAGTCCGGAAGATGTTGGTGACTGGATGGCGAAATTTAATGAGACGAAAAAAGAAGTCCCGGAAGACACAGCATTGAAAGTACGTCCGGAACATTTTGAGGAAGCCTTCCAAACTCGTGCAGGCTCGTACAAGTCCGTGAGTGAACCCGTAAACCCAGCACTAACCCAAGCTGCGAATACAGTATTAGATTTTCATAGTTCAAACGAATTGCGCTCTTCTGCTGATTTATTACTTCAGGACATCCAAGCAGGTAAAGTATCGACCCAACATGAAGGGAATGCAACACTCAAATCAATCATGGACGTACCGGTTGAATCCAAGCCCAGTCCAGCACAATCTGTACCTTTACCCACAGATGACATCAATGATTTTGATATTTAGGTGAAATCATGTGGCATGTTGGAATCGATGAAGCGGGGAGAGGTCCTGTTCTTGGCCCATTGGTTGTAGGCGCAGTAGCAATCCCAACAACAGACATCAACATGCTCACCGAACATGGGGTCAAGGATTCAAAAGACCTCACGCATAAAAAGCGTGTTCAACTTGTTGAATGGTTCCATATCCAGGCACAAGAACGGGGATGGAAGTTTTCACTGGTCGTATGTGAACCTGAACGCGTAGACCATGGTGTTCAAACGACTGGGCTAAATCTCCTTGAAGTTGAACTCTTTTCTGAAGCACTGATCGAAATTCGACAACAAGTACCTGAACCACTCACTGTTTTGAACGATGCCTGCGATGTTAATGAGCAGAGATTCACCGATAGAATCGCAGCACGAATGCCTCAATGGCCTTGGCCGGATTCAACCATTCATTCAGAACATAAGGCTGATTCCACGTTTCCAATTGTGGGAATGGCAAGTATTCTAGCAAAGGTTCAACGAGACCGTATCATCGAACAACTGACTGAAGAAATTGGTTTCCCGGTAGGTTCTGGCTATCCAAGTGACCCAAATACCAAAGCCGCTTTACCGGACTTACTCCGTGAATCTAAACCGCATCCTGCTCTTCGATGGTCATGGAAAACTGTATCGAGGGCGTGGATGGAAATGTATGGAGTCGAACCCCCAAAGCGTCCCTATTACGATGAGAATCAAAAGACACTTTTTTGAGAAAGAAATCGTATCCTCAAGCGAGCAATTGATGAAGCAAGGGCTACAGGAAAGGTTGAGCCCCATGACTTGGACACCCGATGAAGAGACGCTCGCCTCATTCAGATATCTCGCTTTGCAAAATGCAATCGAGTACGAGGGAAAAGCAGCCCCAGGTTCAGTCATAGGCCGTCTTATGGGGAGTCGAAGTGACCTGCGAGAACATGGTAAAATCATCTCTCCTTTGATTGCCAAGGCCGTGGCTGAGGCAAACCAAATGGCAGCGGATCAAGGCATTGCTGCTCTTCAGGCTCTTTTGGAGACAGAAGCACCACATCTCCTCGAAAAAAGAGAAAAGAAAGAACGACGAGAGGGCCTCCCTGAACTTAAAAATGCTGTCAAGGGTAAAGTTGTGCTTCGTTTTGCTCCAAATCCCAACGGCCCACTCTCATTTGGACACGCACGTGGAATTGTCATCAATGGCAATTACGCCAAAGAATGGGATGGGAAATTGATTCTCCGATTCGATGATACAGACACCGTCGTTAAGCCACCACTCCCAGAAGCATATCAGCAAATTCCTGAGGAGGCTGAATGGTTACTCGGATTCAAACCACATCGCATCGTGATTGCAAGTGAGCAAATGCCTCATTATTACGAACATGCTATGCTGATGTTGAAAAAAGGATTTGGATATGTCTGTCAATGCAGTGGAGAAAATTTCAAGGAATTCCGTGTAAGCAAAACTGAATGCCCTTGCCGAAAGAATAATGTCAATTTGAATCTTGAACTCTGGACGAAAATGACTGATGGAACCTTCGTCCCTGGTGATGCAGTTGTTCGTGTAAAAACTGCAATGGATTTGAAAAACCCTGCCCTCCGAGATTGGCCAGCGTTAAGGATTCAAAACACTGCAGAACATCCTCACCCACGCAAATCCATTGGCTCAAAGTATCGTGTCTGGCCACTTCTTGATTTCCAGAGTGCTGTCGAAGACAAGATTCAAGGAGTCACACATATCATTCGCGGAAAGGACCTTATGGATTCAACTCGAAAACAAGTTTTGCTCTATGAGCACTTCGGCTGGAACTATCCTGAAACTCTGTATTGGGGTCGGGTAAAAGTTCACGAATGGGGTGGATTCTCAACCTCGCAAATGCGTAGAGATATCGAGGCTGGATTATTCACTGGCTGGGATGACCCGCGACTTCCGACGCTTGCCGCTTTGCGAAACAGAGGAATCACTGCGAATGCATTGCGTGATTTTTGGGTTGAATTGGGTGTGACACAGAAGGATATTTCGGTTCCGCTTTCAACATTGTATTCACATAATACCAAAATTATCGATGATGCTGCACCTCGTTTAGCATTCATTCGCCAGCCTGAAAAGATAAAGATTGAAGGTGAATATCCGAATGATATCAAAGTGGAAGTTCATCCAAACCATGCGAGTCGTGGTATGCGTGAGTTTGATGTATCAAGTAAAATGATTTGGATCGAACAAGAAGATCTGATGAAATCTGAAGTTCGTCTGAAAGGTTTTGCTAACATCGAGATTGCCGGAAAGACTGCTCGTGTTGGTTCGATTGAAAGAAACGACCGAAGACCAATTATCCACTGGCTGCCGGAGTCAAGTACAACCAATGCTACGCTTCTCATGGCCGAAGATGGTGAAGTGCAGCACATTGAAGGGAAACTTGAATCGCATTCATATCCAGAGGGAACAATGGTTCAGCTCGAAAGAATCGGCTATGCTCGAATCATAGACAGTTCAACCCTCATCTTCACACATTCTTGAATTTTATTTCAAGGGAAGGCTGATAGGTCGAAACTCAAACCGCAGAACAGTGGCGAGCATGTCGAAGACAGTAGCAGATTTAGACCTTGATGATGAACACATGACCATTGGCATCGATGATACGATGGCTGAGGCATCCCGAAGACTCCTTACCATTTCCAGTGGAATACTCGTAGTCCTTGATGAAGATTCAAAAACCAAAGGTGTCATCGGACATCGACAGTTCCTCAAGGCGTTTGCCGAAAATGTCGATTCAAATACAGCAAAATGTTCAGAATGGATGGAAATGGATTTCCTCGAAGTTGAACTCAGTACATCTCTTAAAATGGTTCTTGCCGACATTCAAAAGAGGGAACCACAGGCTGTTGTAGCCGTGCAGTCCGATGGCGAATTCGCAGGATACTTTTCACCAACGGATTATCAGCAAGCCAATTCATTGGTCAGTTCCCTCAAAGGACTCAAACTTTGATTAGGCAACGATTTTGATGACCCGTTGGCAACCTACGCAAGCAAATCGCAGAGGGCGCTCTTGACTCACGACCGGATTCGGAGTGGCACAAGAAGGACAAGGAATAATCGGTGTTGTCAGCGTTATTGCTTCTTGGACGAGTGTTTTCCGCGAACGTGGACTGGTGACGGCTGTCACCCACCAAATGAGGACGGTCGTGCCAACCGCCCCACCGACGAACAGAGGAGGATAGGCAATGAAGTGTATCAATGCAACAAGAGGAATCAAGATGAGTTCAACATACAACATCTTTCTTTTACGGTTTTTGGCAAAGCGTAACGCAAGCATGAAACCGATTCCAAGACCGACTATAACCAGGAGAAGGAGAGGGAGAGGGCTGTGAATAGGGGAATTCGTTGGAGATGCCATGACACGGAATTGTTCGTCTTGGTCGATATTCTCGCCTTCCAACGTGAGTGATTCACCCCAAGGGAGGCGTGAATAACTAAGTGAAACGGATTCAGTAGAATCCACAGTAGCACCTGCAAAGGAAGTAAAGGCTGTGGTGGAACCGCTCAAAGAGAGGGAATACTCGCTCCACAATGGGGACGGTTGAGCTGTTATGAAACTACCAATAATCTGAATGCGCTCACCATTGGCAATCACTTTCGAAGACGAAATTATCAAAGTGACCGGGTGGTTGACGACATTGGATTCTCCATTCAAATCTACCTTAATCGAGAGGGTATCGAAATCTTTCGTTTGGAATGCGAGTAATTCTTCAACATCCAATCCAAGTCCAACGCTGAGGTAATACGAAGCCAAACCAGAGCCAGTTGTGCTCAACATTTGACGTTCAAATTCGATAATTTCAATTTGTTCAATCGAACGACTCACACGCTCATCATCGCCCACACCTCCTGCATCAAAACTTTTCAGCACTGGAGAAAGCGATGTCACTTCATCGCCAAGGTGATCCATCCCCCAACGCATCCAAAAGGCCATTTCACCGCCAATTTCAATTCGAGTTTCACGTTCAAGATTGACTCCGACATCTGATGATTCAAGAGAGAAGACACCTGTAACTGACAGAGGACTTCCATCTCCATTCGTCTTCAAGGGTTCATCTGGTGGGTAGTAGGTGCCCGTTCCACCCGATGAATCAAACGTTTCAATTTCGAAAGTAGTCGAGCCAGTGAGTGATTCATCACCAATTTCAATGGTCAGTCGTGTCTCCACGGTCACTGTTTCAATGCCACCTTTGGCTTTCTCCCAAGTCCAAGTAACACGAACTCCATCATCGTATGTTGTTTCAATTGGGTCACCGGTGAGAGCAACCCCACCAACCAACATTTCAAGAGAATCCGATTTTGAAAGGACATCCATTCCCCAATTCGAATCAATGAGCACAGAAAAGTAGACTTCTGAGCCTTCTACTTCAGGTTCGAGCAGGGTGAGTTCAAGGAGTGGAATTTCTGCCTCGATTGTTGAATCACTGTCTTCAGACCCCCACATGAACTCCAACTTTGCATCACCTGTCGGTAATGTAAACACAACCGAACGGGCAGTGAGCGTGAGTTCAATCGCACCGTTATCAGAAATCGTTGTGGCATCGACGTCGATGTCAAAGGTCAGTGTACCTGTTCCTTGAGCTAAAAACGAACTTCCTGCTTCAGTAGCTGCACTGAATGTTTGACTTCCAATTTTCAAAGTCGCCGTTGCATTCACTTGAGCACTTGCTGCGTCAGTCACTTCATACTTTATCGAAACAACCCAGGTATTGGCAGGAATCGTACCCGGCCAAACATTCGGCAAAACCCACTTTCCAACCGTTTCTTCGGAAGTAACAGCATTAGCGATGGTTGCTGTGGTGACGGTATCGGTTAAATCTTGGGAAAAGGGAGACATTGATCCTGCGGATGAAGAACCAAGTAAGTGCAATTCCACACTGGCTGAATCGCAGCATACAACCGTATCTTCTGCGATAGCATTGCCAACAAAAGTGTCAACCAATGGCGACATCATCGAGGCGATGAAAATCAGCACAAACAAGAACGGACGTGCTGTCATGACTTCACCTTGCATTGAACGCAGCGCGCATGGCACATAATAGAAGCGCCTTATAGTCTACCAAGAGCCTCAAAGTGCCTTCTCAAGAAGAGCACCCAATTCCTTCTCGAAAAGAGAAATAACTGCTTCACCAACTTCACCTTGTAAATCATCAGGTAAGAGGCGAAGACCGAGACGAGTCGCTGCACGGGTTGCTTTGAGTTCTGAATAAATCGTTCGTGCCTTGGTATGGAAGTAATAGGTAACTGCTTCTTTGATTTCAGCTTTCAACTCAGGGTCTTCATCGATTTTGTTGCGTATGTGTGATTTGAGTTCATCTTTGACCAAATCACGAAAGGCTTCGATGACTAAATCTTCGGTCGACATCAAATCTTGAACTTGGTCTCGTATACTACCGGTAAGTAAACGTTCAATCGCCATGGATGTCCGAGAGTGTTATGATGTTTCAACCCGTCGATTGTTCTTGTTCTTGGAGATGGCCTGTTTTAAGAAAGGTATCGGCGAGTTTTGAAGCATGTATTTTTGCTTGACCGGCATCATTTGGCCATGCTTTTTCAGCCAAGAAGACCTGACTCATCACATCCACATCCGAAGTTCCAATCACAAGGCGGTGCCAAACAAGTTCTTCGAGCCGAGGGGTCGAAAGTGTCGGGTCTGCAAGCGTCGGTAAAATCAACTCACTCAGTGCGGAGGAACGAGAGGTGGCATCCATCTTTGGCCAGCCTTTCTGAAGTCGAGCCAACATTCGTTCGGAAAGACCTGGAATCATTTCAGGAGCAGGTGAAGACACTTCAGGGAGAGGAACGACTCGAAAAGACCCCTCGTCATGCAAATGGTCTCGTATGGCGGTGTGAATCGGGTCAAAGGTCGTATCTAATGCATCACGAAGCCACAGACCACAGCCAGCAAATGGTCGCAAAAGTCGAACTTTTTGCCCGTTCGGTATCAGTTCTGCTGCTAATGCTGCGCATTGCGCTACAACATCAAGTGCACCACGACGTTCGGATTGGGTTGAACCCAAGCGAACCGTAACAGAAAGAGGTGTGATGTGAATATATTCAGTTTCAGGTAATTCTTCGAGGGTCCATGTATCCTCAAATGGGTCAATAAAAATCAACAAACCATCTGTTGAAAGTTCAGGTTGAACACGTTCATCACGTGGAAGAGATTGGTGTGAGGGTAAAAAGCGACGACGATACTTCACTCCAGTATCAAGAAAAGCGGATTCCAACATCGATAATGCCAACAAACCAGATAAATCTGCAGGGGCATGGATGTGAACCATAGTAGCATTTTCAATTTGCTTGGAGAATGCTTGGATTCGACTTTTCACATCGGAGAAAGATGCAGTAAGAAGTAAGTCATTCATAGCCGCACCCATTGAATCGAGAAGGTGACCATTCATGAAGTCACCCACATGAAGTGGGTCGGTGTCAAAAGTGAACTCACTCAACCATGAGGCGGAGTTCTTCACGCTTGTATCGCCATTCGGATGGTAGGCGACCTTCTGCCTTGTAATAATTAGCAAGGCGTCGAATCTTTGCTTCGGTGATTTCGAGAGAGCGTCTGTTGTGGAGGTCTTTGCGGTTTCCACTTCCAAGATGGTTGATGATTCCAACAGCTTGTTGCATGAGGTTCATCATATCTTCTGGATAGGTTCCACCAATGCTGTTCTCTGCCAAAACAGTTGCAATGCGCTTGCCGCCGAGAACAAGACGGACGTTTGGAACGGCGTGTTGGTCTCGAAGAATCGTACCGATCATAGCGGAGGAATGTCCTGCCTTTCCGAGGTCGATAATAAGTTGTGTTACCTCTTTGGCATTGGTGTTTGACCACTCTGGTGCTTCACCGACATAGGGCTTACTTGACCCACTCTTTCCTTTACGAGACTTATACATACGTGCCATAAGAACAACTCCAAGTAATTCGGCGTCTTGTCTCCCCTTCTTAATCGCT
>MEHZ011496883.1_pt1 | contig 19919 bp, 15 predicted proteins | sample 897221 | NCBI WGS metagenome assembly MEHZ01 (sample SAMN05514161, study PRJNA337945) | marine metagenome | isolation source: marine surface water | place: Arctic Ocean | collected 2007-12-13
GACCACTCCGACACTATGTCCTGATATTCGGGGCGTGCACGTTCTTTGCCGTCCATCATCTCGTTGCCGAAATAGACAAACCCGGCAATCTCGTCACCCGGTTCCGCACCGATGGCTGCTTTGACGTCTGCATTGTAGGCGTACCATTCGGTCAGCCACTGCGCGGCATAGCCCATCGATTGGGCGGCGATCAGCATTGTCTGGCAGGCGGCGCCGGCGGACAGAACCTGTTCCCATTCGGGAATTTTGTGACCTTTGTGTACGCGCGAGATAACGGCAACAACGGCCGGCGCGCGTGTCAGGCGTTCCTGCTCGATTTCGATCTGTTCCTCGATCGCATCGGGGGTGTTCTTTTTGTAAGAGGCGCAAATCACGTCGCCGATTTTCTCGCGTGCGTCGCCGCGGATGACGATAAAGCGCCACGGGGTCAGGCGGCCATGATCTGGCACCCGCATACCGGTCTCGAGAATTTTCTGCAGATCGGCGTCTGACGGGCCGGGGCCGTCCATCATCTTCGCGACCGTTGAGCGGCGCGTCAGCAGGAAGTCGATGGTGTCTTTGTCTCGTACGTTCAGCGCCGACATGTATTTCCTCTCTCAGATGATCCCGGCATTTTCCGCGCGTTCCCGCTCCAATTGTCGCAGAGCGCCACGCTGGATTTTACCGGTCGCGGTCAATGGCAAATCGTCGACGAATTCCACTGCCCGCGGGTACTTGAATGCAGATATCTGCGATTTTACGAAGTTCTGCAACTCGGAAATAGTCTCATCGCCTTTGGCGCCCGGGCTCGCGGGTACGATGAAGGCTTTGACGATCTGTCCACGGTCCTTGTCCGGCGTCCCGACGACAGCGGCTTCGCGGACTTTCGGGTGTTCCAGCAGGACCGCCTCGACCTCAAGACCGGATACATTATAGCCACCGGTGAGAATCATGTCGTCGGTCCGCGCCTCGTAGTAGAAGTAACCGTCCTCATCAATCCGGCACAGATCGCCCGACTTGTTCCAACCGTTGTGGATATAGGCTTTCTGTCGTTCGAGGTCGTCCAGATACCGGCAACCATTGGGGCCTTTGACAATCATCTGACCGATTTCATTCGCTTTGACGTCGTTCATCTCATCGTCAACGACGCGGACCTGGAATCCGGGCGTCGCCTTGCCGATGGCGCCGGGTTTTATGTCGTCACCGCTTGCCGAGATGAAGATGTGAAGGAGCTCGGAAATACCAAGACCGTTGATCATCTCAACGCCTGTGATGTCTTTCCATTCGTTGAAAGTCGCGGGTGCGAGCGGCTCGCCACCGGCGACACATTCGCGCAGCGATGAAAGATCGTAATCCCGCGCCTTGTCGAGCATCAGCTTGTAGCCCGACGGCGTCGAGAAACAGACGGTCGCTTTGTATTTCTCAATTGTCTGCAGAACGGATTCGGGTGTGCCACGCTCCAGCAGCACGGCGGTAGCCCCGAAGCGAAAGGTGTCGGCGATAAATGCGCAGAGACCATACAGGAAAGCGATCTGCGGGCTGCCGCAGACGATATCGCCGGGCTTTATTTTGACCACGTGGCCGATAAAGCAATCGGCGGCGGCGAGAATGTCGCGGTGGAAGTGCAGGGTGCCTTTCGGCGTTCCGGTAGAGCCCGACGTGAAGCCGATTATGGCCGGGTCGTCGGCGGCGGTATCGACATTGGCAAAATCGGCCGATTTCGTGTCCATCGCGGCTTCGAGGCCATCGGTGCGATCGCTGCCGAAATACAGGATGTGTTCGAGGTCGGGCGCGCCGGTTTTGGCCTTGTCTATATCTTCGGCAAGGTTGTCGTGGGAGATAGCGTACCGGACCTTTGCCTTGCCGATCATGTAGACCAGCTCGCGTTCGCGTAGCACCGGCATCGTCGTGATCGCAACGCCGCCCGCCTTGAGGACGGCGAGCCAGGATGCAATGAGCATCGGGTGGTTTCCACTGCGGATCAGCACGCGTTCACCCGTTACGAATCCGTAGTCTTCAACCAAGACATTCGCAATTCGGTTGGCGCGGTGCATCAGCTCCCGGTATGTCCAGATATCGTCGCCGAATATCAATGCCGGTGTATCCGCATATCCGGCTTCCACCTGCTTGTCGATCAGCTCGACGGCAACGTTGAAGCGCGCAGGGTAGGCGGCAAGCTCGGGCAGGACGGAGTAGTCCATCTCTGGCCAGAGTTCGGGGCCGGGCATATTGTCCCGGATAAAGGTATCCACATGTGACGTGGGTTCAGTCATGACGCCTCGGCTCGTTCGGGTGAAAACATTGTGTTTCTGGACGTGTTTCAGGTTGCCTAAATCTAGTCGTCAACGTTCCCGAAACCAATTATTTTACGTTAGTGTAAAATAATGTTGGAATCAAGCAGGTCAGGTGCTACACAAACGGTATCGAATAAAACCGTTTTGGAACGGATAGGGATGTCATGAAAGATCTTGTGCAGCTGGAACTCATCCGGGAATCGCTGATCGCTGTCGTTAACGAGATGCGGGCAAATATTATCCATTCGTCCTACGCGCCGATTATCTATGAAGGTCATGATTTTTCCTGCGCGCTGATGTCGGCAGACGGTCGACAGGTCGCGCAGGGGCTGGCCGATCATCCCATCCACATCTTCGCTGTTCCGTATTCGACACAGGAGGTTATCGCCAAGTTTAAGGATGACATCAACGAGGGTGACCTGTTCCTGCATAACGATCCCTATACCGGCGGCACGCATTTGAACGATGTGCTGATGCTGCAACCGATATTTTTCGGTGACAAGCTTGGCATGTTTGCGGCGATGCGCTGCCACTGGAACGATGTCGGCGGCATGACGCCGGGCAGTCTGTCCGGCCGGGTGAATGAGATCATCCAAGAAGGCATTCGCATCGAGCCGACCAAGATCTGCGACCGTGGCGTGGTCAACGAGCCGTTCATGAACCTGCTGTTCAACAATATGCGTGCACGTTCTGAGCGCCTTGGCGATTACAACGCGATGGTCGGCACAGGCCGCAAGGCCCAAGAGCATCTGCAACGGCTGTTCAAGCGTTTTGGCGAAGGTTTACTTGGTGGTGTCGAAGAATTGATTGCGCGCTCCGAACGCCAGCTTCGCGCTAAAATCGGGGAACGCGCTGACGGCGACTATTTTGCCGAGGGCTATATTGAAAGCGACGGCACGAACCCCGACCCGCTGGTGGTGAAGCTCAAACTGACCGTGAAGGGCGATGAAATTATTGCCGACTTTGCCGGCACGTCGTTCCAGACCAATGGCCCGACGAATTGCGGCCCCGCGATGGCGCTGAATGCGGTCGGCACGATCGTCAAATCCTTCCTCGACCCGAAGACACCGATCAACCAGGGGTCGTTCAATCCGATCACCGTGATCTCTGAACCCGGTACGTTTATCAATGCGCGCAATGACGCCCCCTGCGGCGGCATGGCGGAATGCAAGTTCTTGATCGATTCCGTGGTCGCGTCGGCAATGGGCAAGGTGGCGCCCGAAATGACGGTGGGCGATCTTAAAGGCGGGGCAAACCACATCATCATCTCCGGTTCCGACCCGCGCGGCAGCAATTACATTCATTACGAATGGCCCGCAGGCGGCACCGGCGCCTCTGACGGCACCGACGGCTCGAACGCGGTGCGAAGCTATAACGAGGGCGATTTCAACTCGATCCAGTCGGTCGAGATGGTCGAGGCGCAATTCCCGCTCCGCATCGAGCGTTGCGAAATTCGCGAAAGCGCCTGTGGCGACGGCGAATTCCGTGGCGGCTTCGGTCTGCGGCGCGATGTCAAAATTCTCGGTGCGACCGGGGCACTTTCGGTCTTGTCGGAAAAGAACGTCATTCCGCCATATGGTGTCGAAGGCGGGTCGAACGGCGCGGCCAACAGTTTTACCGTCATTCGAGATGGGGCAGTCACACAGCCGTCTCCGGTACCGGGCAAGGTGTCAGGATTTCCGTTAAAGACAGGTGATGTGGTTCGCGAGGAAACGGCGGGCGGCGGTGGCTACGGTGATCCGCTGAAACGGACTCCCGAACTGGTCATCGCAGACGTGTCGGAAGGTTATCTAACGGTTGGCGAGGCCGCGCACCGGTATGGCGTAATCATGAAGGGCGACAGTGTCGACGCGGCTGCTACAGAGGCAAAACGCGCCGAGCTTAGCCAGATCAGAATCACGGTTGCGGTTGAGCTTTCGAATGAAGAGATGACCGATGGTCCGCGGCGTCAGTTCCTAGTGCCCAAAGCACTGGCGACATCCTTGAATGTTGCGGATGGCGACCTTATCGAAATAGTGACCGGCCGGGGCTCTCCGCTTCGTGCCTGGGCGCTGCTTGGCGAGGGCGGTGAGAACATTGTCGTCAGCGCCAGCAGTCTGGACATCCTCGGTGTTACACCGGGTGACCAGGTCGGTGTGCGCGCTGCGCGCCCCCATCCAGAAACTTACGCGTGAGCAGGCAGATGCAAGAGCAAAAATATATCGTTGGTATCGACGTTGGCGGCACGTTTACGGACCTACTCTGCCTGAATACGGAAACTCAGGAATTATTGTCGGAGAAGGTTCCGTCCATTCCCGGCAGTCAGTGGAAAGGCGTGCTCGGCGCGCTTGAACAGCTTGGCATCGACTACAGCGAAATTCGCGCCTTTGTGCACGGCACGACCATCGCGACCAATGCGCTGCTGGAGCGCAAGGGTGCGAAGACCGGTCTTGTCACGACCGACGGTTTCCGCGACACGCTGGAAATTGGCCGGACACGCCGCCTGATTGGCGGGTTGTTCGATATCAAGTTCGTTCGTCCCAAGCCGCTTGTCAGCCGTGACCTCCGTGTTGAGGTGGAAGAACGCGTTTCTGCCGACGGCACGGTGCTGCAGTCGATCGACGACGTCGATTTCGCACCGATCGTCGAGAATTTCAAAAACAATGGTGTCAAAGCGATTGCGGTCGCCTTTATGAACGCCTATCGCAACAGTGAGAACGAAGAGAAGGCGCTTGAGAAAATCCAGGCGCTCGCCGGCGATGTGCCGGTCTGCGCATCCACCACTGTTGTACCCGAAAAGGGCGAATTCGAACGGTTCTCGACCTGTGTGCTCAATGCCTATCTGACGCCGGTAGTAACCACCTACCTTGAGACACTTGCGGCTGAGCTCGAAGGGCAGGGGATTACTGCCCCCGTCAGTGTGATGGGATCGAATGGCGGCGTGATGACGCTGGACCAGGCGGCAAAGTTCGCGGCCGGCACGTTCCTGTCGGGACCGGTCGGTGGTGTGGGCGGTGCCGTTCGTATCTGTGATATGGCCGGGGTCGATGACTGCATCACCTTCGATATGGGTGGCACCAGTACCGACGTCTCACTGATCCATCAGTTGACGCCGCGGATAAGCCATTCGAATCAGATTGACGCCTATCCGCTTCAGGTGCCGCAGCTCGATATTCATACAATTGGGGCCGGTGGCGGTTCCATCGCCTGGGTGCAGCCCGATGGCACGCTTGAAGTCGGCCCGCAGAGCGCCGGTGCGATGCCGGGACCTGCCTGCTATCAACGTGGCGGCACGGAACCGACGATTTCGGATGCCAACCTGATGCTCGGCCGCTTGCCGACGAACCGCACACTTGCCGGTGGTCTGCAGCTTTCCAAGGAACTGTCGGAAACGGCCTTTATTGGTCTTGCCGAGAGGCTGGGCGAAGGCGCCGGGTCGCCGGTACAGCTTGCCGACGGTGTGCTGCGGATAGCGGTATCCAAGATGGCGGGCGCTGTGCGCGAAGTATCGGTTCATCGCGGGTTCGATCCGCGTGATTTTGCGCTGCTCGGTTTCGGCGGCGCCGGTCCGATGCATGTGTTTCTGGTTGCTGAAGAGCTGTCGATCCCGCAGGTCATTGTGCCGCGTTTTCCGGGCCATCTGTCAGCACTGGGACAGTTGCTTGCCGATCTGCGTCACGATTTTGTCGTTGCGTGGGGCGGCCCCCTCAACGAAATCGATGTTGCGGATTTGCGCACCCAAGCCGGCGATATGCAGGCCGAAGCGATGGCGCGCCTGATTGATGACGGGTTTGCCGAAGACCGGCATGCACATACCTTCACGGTTGATATGCGCTACGTCGGACAGTCTTACACGTTGTCGATCCCGTGCGACCCGAAGACGACATCGTGGGACGAACTGCGTGAGGCGTTTCATGACCGGCACGAACAGACCTTCGGCCGGGCGGACCGTCACAGCGAGGCTGAACTGGTCAACATCCGCCTGTTCTCGCTTGGTCTGATCGACAAGCCGGCGCTGAATTTCGTCTCCCCGGAAGGCGGGGCTGACCCGGTGATCGAGGAACGCCAGGTGTGGTTCGGCGATGACTGGGCTGATTGCCCGATCATGGACCGGACCAAAATGGCTGCCGGTGAAACCTTCGAGGGCCCGATGATTATTGAAGAGGCAGGCGGAACGTCGGTAGTGCCTCCAGGATGGACAATCAACGTTCATGTATCGGGTTCACTCGACTGTCGGCGGAGCTATGATGATTAAGTATGATGCTATCCGCGTCAGAATGAAGCTATCCGCCTGAGAATTCTTGCAACCGTAAAACCCCGGGAGTAACTTTCTCAAAATGCTTTCGGATAGGAATGAGACAGATGACACCACAAGAGACTGCAACCGCTGAAGCCCCTGAACCCGTCGGCGCTATGGCGCATGACGATTACTACAAAATCGCTTCAGATAGTCTGCCCGGGGCCGGTCTCGGCAGTTATTCGCTGCCCGACGACGTCCGCTTCGTCATCCACAGGGGTGAAGGTTCGCATCTTCAGGATGTTCGCGGCCGCTGGTATCTCGATTATGTAGGTGGCGCCGGTGCGCTGATCCTGGGACACGCCTTCCCGACCGTCGTTGAGGCGGTCAAGGAACAGGCCGAACGCGGTCTGCATTTCTTCGGTACGCTGAACGAACAATGCATTCAGCTCGTCGAGCAACTGGTGCCGATCATTCCGTGCGCCGACCGTATCGCCTTTACGACGACGGGCTCCGAAGCGACGGCCTACGCCATGCGCACGGCACGCGCGGCGACCGGGCGCAGCAAGATCCTCAAGTTCGAGGGTGCCTATCACGGCAATCATGATTACTCGGCCTATAGCGTGACGCCGTCTGCGTTGTCGAACTATCCGCAGGGCCGCCCTGATACGGGCGGGCTACCGGCAAACATGGTCGATAACGTTCTGGTCTCACCCTACAACGACCTGGAGACGGTTACCAAAATCGTCGAGACAAATCGTGACGACCTCGCGGCGATCATCGTTGAGCCGCTACAACGGATCATCCTGCCGAAGGAAGAGTTCCTGCCCGGCTTGCGCAAACTCTGTGACGACAACGATATTTTGCTGATTTTTGATGAGGTCGTTACCGGCTTCCGTCTCGGTCTTGGCGGCGCGCAGGAGTATTTCGGCGTGCTTCCCGACCTTGCGAGCTACGGCAAGATCATCGGTGGCGGTGGACCTCTCGGCTGTGTCGGCGGCAAGGCCGAATATATGGACCTGATGAGCCCGCTTAATAAAGGGCAGGCTAATTATTCCTATGTTAACGGCACGCTTCACGGTAACCCGGTTGCCGCTGTCGCCGGGTTGGCGACGCTGGCCGAGCTTACCAAACCAGCGTTCTACAAGGATCTGCATGCGCTGGCCGATGACGTTTGCAAGGCGTGTCAGGAAGTCTTGGATAAGAACCGGGTGCCGGGAATCGCGCTGGGTGAGGGGTCGTTCTGGCAGATACTGTTCATGGACAAGCCGCCGGTCAGCCATGCCGACGTGATGAATTCGGATATGGTATCCAGCCGTGCACTCGACCTCGCGCAGATGCATGAAGGGCTCTACGTCCTGCCAAATGTCCGCCGCTTCGTGTCGGCCGTTCACACGGGCCAGGATATCGAAGAGACCGTGCGGGCGCTGGATGCTGCTTGCAAGCACCTGTGATGTCCGAGGCTAAGTCTGACCGAAAGGGCGGCGCGGTTCTGTTCTCGGAGATGACGCCGCCTGACGGGACGGAGGATCATTTCAACGACTGGTACAACAACCATCACATGCCCAGCCATGTATATGGTGTATCCGGCTTTCGTTCCGGTCAACGCTACAAGATTCCGGACCGGCCGGATTATCTGGCGATCTACGACCTGGTGTCTTCTGAAACACTGACGGACGAAGAATACCAGGACCGGAAGTATCGCCCCGACGCGCCGACCAAGAAGATGCTGTCGGAGGTTGTCGCTTTCACGCGCTATGTCGCCGACGAAATCAGCTTTCAGGTGAGCGATGGATCGACCATCGATGAGGCGTTAGACGCGGATATGGTTCTGGGAGCATTTTTTACTGTGCCCGACGATGCGGTCGCCGAGTTCATTGAATGGCACGAGACCGAACACAGCCCGATTCTACTGGGCAATAGCGGTTGGCACATGGCACGGCATATGAAAATCGTCGATGCCAATCCAAACCCGTTCACCCATATGATGCTGCACTATATCGATGGCGAGCATGTGCTCGACAGTGAAGGAGTGGGCGCGTCGCGGGTGACGGAATGGCGGCAGAAATTTGCCGCACTCGATTGGTATAAGCCACACGTGGTGATGTATCACCGGCACGGCAAACGGTATCACAAGGGTGAGCCAGAAGCGGCGACCTTTACACTCGATATCTGATCAATCTTACGCAAGGGAGAATTAAAATGGCGATCGAGCCGTCGAATAAGGAACTCTATGAAGCAGGCTTGGCCGTTCGCAAGAAGGTGCTGGGCGCTCAGTATGTCGATCCGAATATCGAGAAGGCGGAAAACGACCCTTTCACGGCCAAGATTCAGACTATGGTCACGGAATACTGCTGGGGCGGTGCCTGGACCAATGAGACGCTGGATCACAAGACCCGCAGTCTGATGAATCTAGGAATCCTGACGGCGCTGGGCAAGATGCAGGAACTCAAGGCTCATACCCGCGGTGCGATCACCAATGGCTGCACGGTCGAGGAGATCACCGAGGCTCTGGCCCATGCGACCGTCTATTGCGGTATCCCGGCCGGTGTGGATGCGTTCCGCAATGCGCGCGAGGCGCTCGACCAGGCCGAAAAAGACGGCATGATCTGAGGCTTCATGGACGATCCTGTGGGGTCGTCCAGCTCAGTGATCGCGGAGCAGGGTGCCGAGGTTCTGGATCCGGTCGTCTATCCCCGCATTCCGTAACGTATGCCAAAGTGTCGCTGAATTGCTGGAAATGACTGGTTTGCCCAGTGCTTGTTCCAACGGCTCAATCGCATCGAACGTGTTGAAATCCGTGCAGCAGATCAGAATGGCTTCAGCGTCTGGGCGGTCGACGGATTTCGCATGTTCATAGACGTCGGGCGGCGCGACGCGCGAAATCTGCTGGATCTTCTCAAGCGATGTGTTGAGGCCAAGGCCCGCGGTGGCCAGAACATCGATGCCATGGTTCTTCAGGTAGTGCGCTTCGTGGGCGTTTGTCTCGTCGGTATAGGGCGATGCCATGGATATGGTGGTGACCTCGAGTGCGCCCAATGCTGCAACAATCGCCTGCGCGGTCGAGTTCGAGCCGACCTTGCCCGCCTGGGTCATGGTGCCCAGCAGACGGTCCGACGGGCAGGCCATCGATCCGGCGGTACAGGCATAGGTCGCATGGTCAACCCGGCAGGCAGAAAGGTCGCCCATAGCGCGTTTGACGTCGCCCAGCATTACCTCGAAATCATCGGCCGCGGGGTCGGCGTGATGCGGCGCACGGGTAAAATGGAAACTGACGCCCGGCGGTACAAAGCGGTTGAATTCAGATTCGTTGACCGTATTGCTCGGTGGAACGATTACGCCGATTTTTGCTCGCGCGCCGATCGGCTGAAAACCGTTTAGTACAGTCATCCGGAAGCCCCTTTGGTTACGTAATCTAACCACTGTGCCAATCCGTCACGGTCCGCGCAACCACGGTTGACCGGTATATTGCTACAAGTATGTTGATGCCACGTAACAGAAGGAATTTTGATGTCTGATGATGATCGCGTGTTGATCGCCGGGGCGGGCCCCGTTGGTTGTTCCGCAGCCTTGTATCTTGCCCAGAGGGGAATTCCTGTAACTCTGGTTGAAGCCGCTGAGACCCTCCCGGAAGACCTCCGGGCATCGACTTTCCATCCGCCGACTCTCGACATGTTAGATGACCTTGGTGTGGTCGATCAGTTGCTTGAAGAGGGAATAGTCTGCCCTGAATGGCAGTATCGCGACACGCGCGAAGGCGTAATAGCTAACTGGGATCTCAGCGTTCTGAAGAACGACACTCGTCATCCATATAGAATTCAGTGCGAACAATACAAACTGACGCGCATTATCATTGCCGAACTGGCAAAGATGGATAACGTCGACGTTCGTTTTAGTGTCCGCGCAACGGGCACTAGACAAGACGAACATGGGGTGACGCTCAGTGTCGAGGGCCTCGAGGGCCCGGAAGAACTTAAAGGTAAATATCTGATTGCAGCTGATGGTGCGTCTAGCGTCATACGCATTAGCCAGGGAATAGAATTTCCAGGCCTAACGTTCCCCGAACTTTGGTTGTGTACCAGTACAGAGTTCAAGTTCGAGGATCATTTTGAAGACCTGGCGCCCATCGCCTACATAGCAGATCCGGATTTCTGGTTTGTATTTGTTCGGGTGCCTGGCCTGTGGCGTTTGCTCGTTCCGTCCCGTGTTGGCGAGACCGCAGAATCGTTGGTAACAGATGAAACTGTTCAGGAGAGGATGCATCAAGTGTGTCCGAAGACTGGGGATTACGAAACATTCCATCGGACGGCATATTCAGTTCATCAGCGTGTCGCTGAAACCTATCGCAAGGACCGCGTGTTCTTGGCGGGAGATGCGGCGCACATTAACAACCCGCTTGGCGGTATGGGGATGAATGGGGGGATCCACGACGCCCTAAACCTGTCTGAAAAGTTAGTGAGGGTCTGGAATGGCGAAGTGGATGATCGTGAGCTTGGTCGTTACGATGCCCAACGCCGTCCAATCGCTGTCGATTACGTGCAACAAACGACTATGCGGAACAAGGCAATGTTAGAAGAGACCGATGCCGATGCACGGAAAGCAAAGCACGATGAGATGCGTGCGGTAGTTGCCGACCCGGTCAGGGCTCGGGAATATCTACTTCAGTCATCGATGATTGAGGCGCTAAAAAAATCAGAAGCTTTGGTTTAAAAAAGAGGCGCCCTTAGAAAGGCGCCTCTTTGCTTCATAAGAATAGATTTTTACCGAATGTCCTGCCTGACTGCAGCAGCTTTTAGGATTGGATAAAGCTTTCTAATCTCCGCATTTTTATGATTTTTGAAGACTTTGTCCCCTAGCGGCTTAAGTCGTGACATATATTCTTTTTGTTCGGCTGGTGAAAAATACCCCACGGTGGCTCCGGATTTTTTCCATTCTTCGATCATTAAGCCAACAAAGCTCTCAGATCTAGCCGAAGCCCAATGTCCTAACTCGTCAGCTGTGTCGATCACAATTGCCCGGTTTTTTGCAGACAGCGTTTTGAGCCAAACCTGACTGAATGCAGAGATACAGGGAATGTAATACCCGTTAGTGATCGTGAGGTGGTTTGTTACCGTTGGAAATTTTGCTTTTGCTGCGACAACCAAGCTTGTCCTCGCTCCGTCGACAACTTTTCGTTGAATGGCGGGAACAACTTCTGTAAATGAAATTGGCACGCCAGCCGCTCCCAAAGTCGCTACGCTAAGTCTTTCTATTTCCGTTGCAAGAACACGGATCTTAAGTCCTTTGAAATCCGAGATTTTGCCTATCGGTGTCGTCGCCATGAAGGACGCACCATCGTAAATCCAAACACCAGAAATAGTTATTCCTTTTTTCTCCCCCAAGGCGGTGAAGAGGGGTTTGAAGCTTGGGTCGTTCAGGCTTCTATGCGCATGCGCGTGGTCTGCGAACAATCCGGGTACATCAGCAACCTGAAAGGCTTTGTTGACGCCTTGTAGGAATCCTGGCGGCGCGAAAAACCCTTCTTGTGTTCCGAGTTGAATTCCCTCAATTTGCCTTGGAATTTTACCAAGCTGACTAGTCGGAAATACCTTCCCGTCGATTTCTCCGTTGGTACGCTTCCTAACTTCATTTACAAATTTTACAGCGTAATCATGTTGTGGGTCCGCCGTAGTCGGGTAGCCGATTTTCATAGCGATTTTTGCTTCTGCCTCTTTGGCAGTGCCGGGCACTAGAAGAGCAAGCGCTGACACAACAGCCAACCCCTTCAAAATATTGTATTTTAACATAAAACCTCCAATTATATTTATTGTTAACGCCAGTATTTGAACATAATTCCGTTGAAAAAACGAGATACACGGGGCAAAAATTTTGGCTTAAAAACTGCAGACCACAACTCATCAATTTCGTTGATAGACTGCGTTTCGGAGAAATCCGAATGAATATTTGACGATTTTTCAGCGTTTTTGATGCACCGGAAGCTAAGTACAAAACCCGGAAGAAATCGTCGGCCAAATGACAAGAAACGTCAACATATAGAGACTAGAGGTCCGCGTATTATCGAGCTTTTCTGTGGCTGAAAAATTAATAACCGTAATCTGCAGGTAATCCTCTAGAGATCTGCCGGAAACATGAAAAGATGCAGCCAGAGGAAGAGGCGGCTTTGAATTTTGCGGCTAAATCCTGCTCGGCGTAAACACTTCGCGTTGCCCTGCCTGCTCCATCAGTGGGATAATTTTATCGATCCACTGTTTGCACTCGGTCTTGTAGTCGACCCAGGAAATAAGCATGCCGTCGACACCCATGTCCGACAGTTTGCCGATCTCATCGACTATCTGTTCTGGCGTGCCGACTAGCGGATAACCGCCATGGCCGGCGATGAAGTGAAACCGGAATTCGTCTAGGACTTCCTTCGGCAGTGTTTCTGATTGCATTCCGAAGATCTCGAGAAGGTTATTAACGGCCTCGTAGTCGCCCTTGTCGACAACATAGTGATTTAGATAGTCACGGGCTTCCTGCTCGGTTTCTCGGCAGACTACATACACGTGAACCCAGCTTTTGACGTCACGGCCGGCTTCGCGCGCCATGTTTTTTAGATGATCGATCTGCGCCTTACCGCCCTCTAAGTCGCGTTCTTTCAGGATCACGAAATTCATGTCGGCCTGTGTCGCTGCAAAGACCTGACCGGCTTCCGATCCACCGGCATTCATCACGGGAGGCATGGGCTTCTGGATCGGTTTTGGTTCGCTCCATACGTTGTCGGATTTGAACCAGCGGCCCTCGAAGCTGAATTCGCCTTCCTGGGTCCATATCTGGCGGACGAATTTTAGCCATTCGGCGGCGTATTCGTAGCGTACATCATGTTCGGACCAGTCAGCCTGGAACATCTCGAATTCATTCTTGAACCACCCACAGACCACGTTCAGGGCGAACCGGCCACCCGAGATATGGTCGATTGTGGCGCATTGCTTAGCCGCTGCGACGGGGTGGATCAGCGGGACATGCGAGGTCGAGAAAATGCAGGAATAGTCGGTGACGGCGGCGACGGCGGCGGCCCAGTTATAGGTCTCGAACGTGCGGTTGTTAAAGTTCGTCGGCCCGCCATAGCCTTTCCAGCGGGCGACGGGCAGCAGCACTTCGAACCCGGCGCGGTCGGCCATGATCGCGACCTCTTTGGTGTCCGGCCAGTTCATCTCCCACGCGCTATCCGCCTGTGTAATTGTCGATCCATGCGAACAGTTCATCGCGATGATGCCGATTTTCATCCTGTTGTCGTTATAGAGCGGGTTCTCCGCGACGGGACGTTGCTGCATTACTGTTTCCAGTTCTTCGTTGGCGGTTTCCGGCTCGCGTTTATCACTTAGCTTTGGTATGTAAAGAAATCTTATATTGACGGTCCGGTAGGGGCAATGTCTCGTATCCTATGAGCGGTAAGTGTGGCGGTTTTCACACGCAGGCTGGGACGTTATTATTGTGGAACGGAACTTGAGAAGGGATAACTATGGCGACGAAAGTTCAGGAATTGTTTTTGGATTGCGGCAAACAGCCGATTTGTGGCTGCATAGGCTTCTGCAAAGGTGAAGCGTATGGCACGGGTGTGCGTACCGGCGCGCAATATGTTGAAGGCATCCGCGATGACGGCCGTCATGTCGTTCATAACGGCGAGGTCGTCAGCGACGTGACGACACATCCTGCGTTCAGTGGCGCCGTTCAATCGGTGTCCAACATTTTTGATATGGCATCTGATCCGACGAACACTAATGAGATGACCTATGAATCGCCGACGACCGGTGACCGGGTGAACCGCCACTGGGCAATGCCGCGCTCGCACGAAGAACTGGTGCTGAGGCGCAAGGCGTTGACGAAGACGGCGGAGATGACCATGGGCCTTATGGGCCGCAGCCCCGACCATGTCGCCGGATTTTTTGCCGGCTATGCGATGGCGCCTGAAGTGCTCGCGCGCGGGGGGCAGCAGTTCGCGGACAATATGATTAAGTTCTACGAATTCTGCCGCGATCATGACCAGTACATCACCTATACGATCGTACCGCCGCAGATAGACCGGTCGAAGCCTGCACATCAGCAGGAGCCGTCCGATCTCTATGCCGGAATTGTCGAAGAGCGCGATGACGGGGTGATCATTCGGGGCGCGCAGATGCTCGGCACCGGTACCGCGATCGCCGATTTCGTGCAGCTCAGCACCATTCATCCGATGCGCGAAGGCGATGAAAATTATGCGATTTCGGTTGCCGTGCCGAGCAACGCGCCCGGTGTGAAAATCTTCTCGCGGCGGTCCTATGCCTCGGCGGCAACTAGCGTGTTTGATTATCCGCTGGCCACCCGCTTTGACGAGACGGATTCGTTGCTGGTATACGAAGATGTCTTTGTGCCGTGGGAACGCGTGTTTGTTTATAAGAACGTCGATGTCGCCCGGGCGCAATGGTTCGAGGCGCCGGCCCATATCATGGGTAACAGTCAGGCCCAGGTCCGCTACATGGTGAAACTTCGTTTCCTGCTCGGTCTCGCGAAAAAGATCACCGACATGAACGGTACTGGCAAAATTCCTCCGGTTGTCGGAGAACTCGGCGGACTGGCGACCTATGCCGCGATGTATGAAGGACTGGTCTACGCGCAGGAAGCCGATTGCTGGACCAACGATAACGGCTACGTCCTGCCAAGCGAATCGCATCTCTATGCGAATATGAATCTGCAGTCGGAGATCAATCCGAAGATGCTCAACGTCGTGCGGGAACTCGCCGGCGGCGGTCTGATCCAGCTACCGTCATCGGTCGAAGATCTCAAGAACCCCGAAATCAGCGAGTACGTGACCAAATACGTTCAGTCGCCCGGTGTGCCGGGGGAAGAGCGGATCAAGCTGATGAAGCTTGCCTGGGACCTGATCGGGTCCGAATTCGCGGGACGGCACGAGCAGTATGAGAAGTTTTATGCCGGTGCGCCGTTCATCGTGAAGACCCATGCTCACCGCACCTATGACTGGTCGAAATGCACCGACCTCGTCGACTATGCCCTGTCGGGGTATGACATCGATGGGCGTAAATTCTAGGAGATCACTTCGATGGCAGATATCGTTCTCGGTATAGTCTCTTCACATGGGCCGATGCTTGGAAGCCCGGCCGACGATTTTCTGAAGCATGCCGAACGCGATCCTGCCAACAAAGCGCATCTCGACCTCGATGGTGTCGAACTGACCTACGACGCGCTGCTCGAAAAAACAGTTCCGGCGATTGCCGACGCACTTCGGCCGGACGTCATCAGTGACAAGGTCGAAGGCTGCCCGGCCGGGATCGCGCATCTGGTTGAAACGCTGGCTGAAGTGGATCGGGATGTCATCGTGATAAATGGTGACGGTCAGCACGAACAGTTCCTGACGGACAACTAGAAGGCGGTGCTGATTTATTCTGGCGAGACGATAGAGAACGGAGTGCTGCCGCTGCCTGCGACCGCGCCTAAATACTGGAAGACGGCGCGTTCTCAATAGCATGAGGCGGAGCAGTTGCGGGATTACCCGGTGGCGGCGGGTTTCGCCCATCATCTGACCGCCTCGCTGGTTGATGACGGGTTTGATATCAGCCATTCGGATAAACTGCCGCGTGTGACATGCCTACGGATTTGTTCATCACCGGTTGATGATAAATATTGCGGCACTGATCGTGCCGGTCATGCTCAATACGTATTTCCGGCTGAACCCAGCCGACCCCGGCGCGGTGTTACGCCCTCGGGCAGGCTTTGGCGAAGGCGACGAAGGCATGGCCTGAAGATATCTGGGTCGCGTTCGTTGCTTCCGGTAGCTTGAGCCACTTTACGGTCGATCCGGATCTCGACGCGACGGTGATGAATGCGTTTCTCGCCCGTGACGGCGAAGTGCTCGGTAATATTCCGAAGCACTGTCTGAATTCCGGCAATTCGGAAATTCGGAACTGGATCACGGTCGCCGGGGCGTGTACCGGGCTGGCGCCGGTCTGGCACGATTATATCCCCTGTTACCGTACCCCGGCGGGGACGGGCTGTAGGATGGGATTTGCCATTCTTGGAACTGGCCCTTAATATTGTATACTTAGTATACTAAAAATCGACTTTCAGGGGAGCGCCATAATGGAAATCCGCCGTCTCTATACGGTTGTCGAGGAAACGCTGCACGATATGGGGGAACTGCGCGACGAACCTTTGCGAAAGGTGGCGGTCGTTGCCGTCATCAAAAATCCGCACGCCGGCAAAGGTTATGTCGAAGACCTCAGCGATCTGACCGAGGCCAGCATTGCGCTTGGCGACCGGATCGCCACCATGGGCGCCGAACAGATGAAACCCTATACGGTGGATTCCTATGGCAAGGCCGCCCTGATAGGTACAGCAGGTGAACAGGAACATGGCGTTGCCTGTCTGACGACGGTGTACGGCAATGTGCTGCGTGACGCGGTTGGGGGCGGCAAGGCGTGGATTTCGTCCATCACTAAGCGCGCGCGTCCGGGTGAGCAGGTCGACATCCCGCTGGCCCACAAGGATGCGCTATTCGTGCGCTCGCATTATGACGGGATGACGATCATGGTGCCGGATGCACCGCTGGAAGACGAGATTTGTATGATCTGCTGTTTTGCCAATCGTGGCCGCCTGAACCATCGTGTCGGCGGGCCCAGCAAGGACGAGATCGTCGGTGATGACGGTTTGAGATAAGACAGGCTGAGATAAGCCACCTGGGATAAGACGGGCTGAGATAAGGGAACTGAAAATGAAAACCGCCATTGTAAATATAAAGACCATCGTCAGCGGTGACTGGCGTAAGCCGTTCGCCAAGGGCGATTCCATTCTGATGAATAACGGCAAGATCACGAAGGTCGGCACGATCTCGGCGAAAGAATTTAATTCCTGCGACTTCGTGCTGGATGCCGACGGCATGACGGCGGCACCCGGCCTGATCGATTCCCAGGTCCATGTCGCCTTTGCCGATTATACCCCGCGCCAGCGCACCATCGGGTTTCTCGAAAGTTATCTTCATGGCGGGATCACGACGTCGATTTCGGCTAGTGAAGTACATGTGCCGGGCCGGCCGACCGATCCGGATGGTGTGATCGCTCTGGCGGTGGCTGCGAAAAAAAGCTTCGACAATTATTCGCCGGGTGGGATGCACGTGCATGCCGGGGCGGTGATCCTGGAGCCGGGCCTGACCCAGAAGCATTTTAACGAAGCGGCGAGGCAGGGTGTCTGGTTGGCCAAGGCGGGCTTCGGCAAGTTCAAGTCGCCGTTTGAATACAAGCCGTATGTGAAGATGGCTCAGAAGGCGGGTATGATCGTCAACGTTCATACCGGTGGAGCCTCGATCCCGGATTCGTCGCCGATCACGGGCGATCATCTGCTGCATATGCAGCCCGATGTGTCGTTCCACATCAATGGCGGCCCCGTGGCGATGCCTGATGCGGATTTCCCGCGCATCATCAACGAGAGCGAGATCGCTCTGCAGATCTGCCAGGCGGGCAATATCCGGACCGCGCTGATGTGTCTCGACATGGCAATCGAAGCTGATGCGTTCGACCGCCTGATTTTTGCTACCGATACGCCGACCGGCACTGGCGTGATGCCGCTGGGGATGATCAAGACCGTCGTTGAGATGGCCTGTCTGTCGAAGCATTCGCCCGAGATGATGCTTGCGGCGGCGACCGGTAACAATGCCAACGTCTACAAGATCAATACCGGCTTCATCAAACGGGGCAGGGCGGCGGATGTGATTCTGCTGGATGCCCCGCTGGGGAGTAGTGCGAAGACGGCGCTGGATGCGATCAAGCATGGCGATTACCCCGCGGTTGCCGCGGCGTTTACCGACGGTATCCCGCGCTATGTCGGGCGATCCCGGAATACGCCGCCGTCGACCCGTCAGACGCGAATTGCGCATAACACGGTGATGCAGGACTTCGGACCGGGGCGTCATACCGTCTAGCAGCTTGGTTGACACGGTCACGATGTCTTTATATCATTTCTGGACACAGTGTCCACATAGTGTACATAAATGGTTGATCCGGCGAATGACGATACTACAAAGACCATCCGTTCTATTGAACGGGCGATCGACGTGTTGTCATGTTTCGATCAGGCTACGCCCCAGCTTAGTGTCACTGATCTGCAGAAGCGGACGGGCCTGAGCCGGCCGACGCTCTATCGCATTCTGGCAACGCTCTCGGGCAAAGGGGTGATCCGCTCCTTCGGCGAACCGCAGCGCTTCGAGCTTGGTCATGAAGCCAGTCGGCTGGGCGCAAACTGGATCGGGCAGGATGATTCTGTCCGTGCAGCGCGTCCGATTCTCACCCGGTTGTGGAAAGAGACGGGTGAGACCGTCGCGTTGTTCGTGGCCGCCGAGAACGGCAAGAAAATCTGTGTCGAGGAACTGCAAAGTACCCAGGCGCTGACATTCACGCGTGGGATCGGTTTCATGGAAGATCTCGCGACCGGGGCGTCGGGCAAGGCAATGCTGGCCTTCACCCATGAAGCGTCGTCGAACCCGGAATTTGACGATGTCCGTCGCAGCGGCGTGCGGGTGTCGGAAGGTGAAATTATTGAAGGCGCCGTTGCCGTTGCCGCACCCGTGTTTGACCGCGACGGGACGGTAAAGGGCAGCGTCTGCGTGTTCGGGCCGGAAGTGCGGTTGTCGGGTGCCCGCCGCCGCGACTGTATTGAGCGGGTACGCAGCGCATCAGAAGATATCTCGCGGGCGCTTGGCTATACCGAGGCCATCGCCTCGGCGGCGGAATAAGGAGAGACAGAATGGATGGGATGACCAACCCGGCGAACGTGAGTGAACTGATTGATGATCGTCCCAACGATCAAATTTTTCGAATCGACCGGAAGATCTATCTCGATGAGGGATTGTTCGAAACCGAATTGAAAAACATCTTCGAGGCAGATTGGGTTTTCGTGTGTCACGAAAGCCAGGTGAAGCACCCAGGCGACTACTTTGCAGCGTATATCGGCCGCCAGCCGGTTTTCGTTCATCGTCAGGAAGACGGCAGCCTAAAAGGGTTCCTGAATGCCTGTTCGCATCGTGGCGCGATCCTGACACCGCTGCAGCACGGCAATGCAAAGACGATCACCTGCCGGTTCCATGGCTGGACCTACAAATGCGATGGGGCCTGCATCCGCGTCAAGGATGAGGAAACCGGCTACGGAGACAACCTGGATCGGAGCGGGTTCGATCTGACGGAGATAGGCGGCATCGCCAGCTATAAGGGGTTTGTCTTTGGCAGCCTGTCGGCCGATGTCGACACGCTTGAGAACTTCCTCGGGGAATCAAAGACCTTTATCGATTTCGTGGCCGACCAATCGGCAGCGGGGCTGGAGGTGTTGCCCGGCTCGCAGAAATACATGATCTCCGGGAATTGGAAGATGTCGACCGAGAACGCGGTCGACGGCTATCACACCAGTACAGTCCA
>MEHZ011492733.1_pt1 | contig 19908 bp, 17 predicted proteins | sample 897221 | NCBI WGS metagenome assembly MEHZ01 (sample SAMN05514161, study PRJNA337945) | marine metagenome | isolation source: marine surface water | place: Arctic Ocean | collected 2007-12-13
TCATGGCGGGTGTATTCCCAGGACTTGTTTTAGCTGGGTTATTTATGTCCTATATTATTTTTTGGCACTTCTTTACAAAAGGCGAACGCCCAGAACCAGAACCGTCTATGCCATTCGGAAAAATGATGGCAGAAAGTTTGTTTTTACTACCTGTTATGGGTTTGGTGTTTGTTGTTATTGGATCAATGTATTTAGGATATGCAACCGCAACAGAAGCGGCCGCTGTGGGAGTTGTTGGGGCACTAGTATTATCGGCAGGACAACGATCACTCACTTGGGAAACATTTTCCAAAAGCTTAATGGGTGCAACTCGCACGTCAGCGATGATTGCATTAATTTTGATGGGAGCTGCATTCCTTTCACTGTCTATGGGCTTCACAGGTCTTCCCCGTGCGATGGCAGAGTTGATCGAAAGCTACAACCTCTCACCTATTGGCCTTATTGCCGTTTTGACTATATTCTATCTAATATTAGGTATGTTCATGGATGGGCTATCGTCTGTGGTTTTGACTATGGCAATTGTGGAGCCAATGATCCGCCAGGCAGGAATTGATGTGATCTGGTTTGGAATATTCTTGGTGGTAGTTATTGAAACTGCACAAGTTACCCCACCCATTGGATTTAACTTGTTTGTTCTACAAGGTATGACTAATCATGAAATAGGGTATATTGCTAAAACTGCAATTCCAATGGTTGGTTTGATGTTGTTGATGGTTGTAATTTTGGTAGTCTTTCCAGAACTAGCAACGTGGTTACCAGATAATATCAGACAACGAAATTAGTAATGACTAGAATAAGTGTTCTACAACTTGATACACAATTCCCCCGGATCGCGGGAGATGTCGGGTGCGCAGAAACGTTTCAATGTGAATTAGAAATCATTAGAATTCCAAATATGACTGTTGCTAAAGTAGTGACAGATGATCCTTCCCAGCTTGATTTATGCCCGTTTAAAGATGCACTATCAAAGGCAACAGGGGATTTAATTACTACTTCTTGTGGATTTATGGCGCCGTTACAATCTGTTCTGGAGCCGCATTGTAAGGTTGCGTTTATTGCGTCTGCACTAGATCAACTGAATTATCTGAGTACTTTGTTCTCGCCCCAAGAGCTAAGCATTATTACGTTTGATGCGGCAAAATTTGGGCGCGCACATCTACCTACTGATTGCGTAGAATTCGAACAGTCAATCGTTGGTCTAGATGTTGGTTCGCACCTCAGGGACGTGATATCAAATGACTTTAAAACCTTGGATGAGAACATGGCCAGCGATGACCTTTGCTTTGCATTTCAACAGGGGGCATCATCAAAGACTAAAGCAGTGATATTAGAGTGCACCAATTTACCTCCCTACAAACCAGGCATTAGGCGGATTAAGCCAATCGCAATCTACGATATCCTGACGGCAATAGAATCTAAGCTGCCAAACTCGGTAAACCCCCAATTTCTGTAAAGTAACATTACATCCTAGCCTTTTTATTGTTCCAACAACAGTTCTTCGGCCACATCAGCAATAACTTGGGCACATCCCTCTAGCTGTTTAATCTCCACACGCTCATTTGAACAATGACATTCGGAAACATTGCCAGGGCCAAAATTTACGGCATCAATACCGGCGTCATTTACTAAGTTTCGTACGTCACTTGAGTACGGTGCTCCATAAACTTCGGACGGCTGCCCAAATATCTTTTTAGAGCTGCTCCTTAGATGTCTAATGATCGGTGCGTCGAGTGCAATCTCTGCGGGCTCAAATCGATTATAGGCCACGTCGACTTCGATCCCGATTTCTGAATCTGAAGGCCTGGCGGCAAGCAAACGACGACGTATTTCGGCCACTTCTCCGTCCACTGTTTCACCGGGGATAAGGCGGCGATCGATATACAGATCAATAAAATCTGAAACAGCGTTTGGGACAACACCGCCCTGCACGACAGTCGGAGTACAAGATCCGTGGTTGAGGAGTGGGTGGGTCTTCTTTTCAAGATCTGATTTGTAGACCTGTAACGCCTCAAGCACCCACTGCAAGCCCCATGCAGGGTTAATGCCTAAGTGCCCTCGGCTAGCGTGGATTGATTGCCCTACAAGTTTGATGTGAATAGGAGCGAGACCTCTAGTTGCGGCTGCAATGCGCAACTCTGTTGGTTCGGTTACAATGCCCATATCTCCAGTATAGCCGGCCTCAAGTAATGATAGCGTGCCCGGCTCAGCTCGCTCTTCACCTACAGCAAAATGCATCACCAGAGAACCGTTCAGACGATCCAGATGTCGACTAAGATGGTGTGCCACTCCAATCTGTACTGATAGTCCGGCCTTCATGTCACACGCACCGCGGCCATATAGAAAACCATCCTTAATAGATGCGCCAAACGGATCATTTGTCCACAAATTCAAATCGTCGACTGGAACTGTATCCATGTGACCGTTTAGTACTAACTTAGGGCCATCGCCTTTCCCGCGTAAGACAGCACCCACGGAGTAACGACCTGGCATTGATTCTACCAGTTTTGCCTCAACCGGTGTGTTCTCAAACCATTGTAGAATTCGGTTTGCGACATTGTTTTCGTAGGCTCCAGGGTTCTCACTTGGTATTTGAACAAGATCAATGAGTACGCGTGTTAAGAATTCTTGTGACAAAGGATCAGTTTTTGCAGGGGGTATAATAAATTTTTTCATAGTAATAATTAATAAATTTTTGAATCAATCAGTCAAGGTAATTAACCTTTGTGTATTATTTTTCCATCATTTAGCTCTGAAGTATAAAGGTTACATTACTAAAAATTTAGTACCAATTTTGACGTTTTGTTCTTAATATTGGATTGAATAAATTACGTTTTATTTTTAAGAAAAGCATGTCAATGACATGGCTTAAGCTCCGTTGTTTTACTGATTAATATTTCCTTTTATATTTCAGTGATCTATTTAATGAAAATATACTATTTTAAAATTAATATAAAAATATATAATATATATTTACAATATACTTGAAAAATGGTTTATTTTTTTTCAAATATAATCTTCTCTTTGTGAGAAACTTTCAAGAATTGGCACTGTGTTGATTTACTACTGTTTTAACTGATTTTGTTGTGGAAAATTGGATAATGGATATAAAAAAAATTACAATTTCAGATATTACTAGTGCTGAGAAACTTTTAGGTATTACTTACTCTAACAGTGAGAGAGAGCAGATGGTTCAAAATCTTGAAGGCCAAATTCTCTCAGCAAAGTTACGTAGAGGAATGGAGTTAGATAATAAAATTCCAATGGCCTCTAAATTTGATCCAAGACTACCGGGATTTCAAATGCCATCTAGCAGAAGCGTTAAAGCACGAGAAAACAGTATTAAACTGCCAAAAAAGGAAGAAGATATAGCTTTTTCTAATGTTGGAGAGCAAGGTACATGGATAAAAAATGGTCTTATAACAAGTCGAAAATTAACACAAATATACTTAGACCGGATTGAAAAATTTAATAGTAAACTTGAATGTTTTGCCACAGTGACCAAGGATCAAGCATTAGCAGAAGCTGACGCTATGGATTCATTAACTAGTGCTAACATTAATTTGGGCCCCCTTCATGGTATTCCATATGGGTTAAAAGACCTCTTCGACACTAAGGGTGTTAGAACAGGGTGGGGTGCTGAACCATATGAAAACAGAGTACCTACTGAAGACGCAGAAATTGTAAAACGTTTACGTGCGGCTGGTGCAGTGATTTTGGGTAAAACTACACTTGGCGCGTTAGCGTATAATGATATTTGGTATGGAGGACGTACAAAAAATCCTTGGAATCTTAATGAGGGAAGTAGTGGTTCTAGCGCAGGTTCCGCATCGGCAACTGCTGCAGGTCTTTGCAGCTTTGCTATCGGAACAGAGACTCTTGGGTCTATTACGTCACCTAGTCAAAGATGTGGTACTACAGGTTTAAGGCCTACTTTTGGACGTGTAAGTAGGCAAGGGGGTATGGCTCTTTGTTGGTCTTTGGATAAGGTTGGTCCAATATGCCGTTGTGTAGAGGATACTGGAATTGTTCTATCAACTCTCAATGGGTATGATGAAAATGACCTTTCTAGTATAAGGGCACCGTTTAATTTTGATACAACAGAAAATATCAAAGATCTTGTTATAGGCTATTTACCGGAGGCATTCGGGAAAGGAGCTACAGAAGTTGACCGAGAGGCACTAAAGGTTGCAACGAGCCTTGGGGCAAAAGTTAAAGAGGTCAAACTAGAAGACCTTCCATATATGTCACTAATTAACATTCTTTATGCGGAAGCGGGTGCAGCTTTTGAACAGCTTACCCTGTCTAATGAAGATGATACTCTCACTTGGCAAGACGATGGTGCGTGGCCCAATACATTTCGTAAAGCTAGATTCCTCTCAGCTGTCGATCATGTTCAATTGGACAGGCTTCGCTATTTGGTAATGAAGGCTCTCGATAATCTTTTTAGTGAAATTGATGTGCTGATAGGGCCTTTCGATACTGGACCTATGCTTGTTGCCAGTAATTTCACGGGGCACCCGTGCCTTCATCTTAGGGCTGGCTTTGAACAACTTGCCTCACGAGGCGCGGCATCTTTGGGTGAGGGTAAACTCAACACAGGAGAAGCTGGTACTGGAGAAAAATTTTTAGTTCCGCACGGAATTTCACTTTGGGGACGCCTCTTTGAAGAAGAAAAAATTCTAAATTTTGGAATGGCTTTAGAAAAGGAGCTTAGTGTTTTTAAGAAACGGCCAGAATTATAAATTCAGCTGTCATAATTTGAGCAGAAAATCCTATGAACCTTTGATTTATTGGTTGCATAGATAGAGTTCTTTTTAAGGGACCGTAGAAAATTTAAACAAAAAAACACAACTACGTTATGAAATGAAAGGATAAAACAATGAAAAGCAAAATAATTCATAATGCAATATCCGCTCTTGGTGCAACTGTAATCTTAGGACTTTTGTCACCGGCTTGGGCCGCGTCATGCCCTGTAAAAGGTGGAACGCTTATTTGGGGTCATTCTGAAACAACTCAGAACCTTTACACACATCAGACCGGCACTATATCAACTATGAGAATTCTACAAAATATTCACGATGGACTTGTAACAACTGATAAGAATTTAAACATTATTCCCGAATTAGCTGAAAGTTATGTAGTCAGTAAAGATGGAATGAGTTATACGTTCAAGCTTCGTGATGGAGTTAAGTTTCACGACGGTTCAGATATGACTTCTGCTGACGTTAAGTACAGTTTTGAAAAAGTTATGGACCCTGATACGGGAGCGGTAAATAAACCGGTATTTAATAGTGTTGGATCTATAGAGACACCAGATAATCTAACTGTTATAATCAAGATGGATAAAATTAATGCACCGTTTCTTGGCAGACTTGCTGCTCTGGGAGCTGGAGCTATTATTCCTGAAGGATCCGCTGAAACACAGGGAACAATGCCTGTAGGGGCAGGACCATTCAAGTTTGTTCGACGTGAAATTGGGAATGAAGTTGAGCTTGAGCGTTTTGATGATTATTGGAACGGTCCGGCATGTATAGAGCGATTAATTGCACGTGAGGTTACTGAACCTACGGTACGCCTTACCGGTTTGAGAACTGGAGAAATGCACCTTATCAATGATATTCCAGCCGATAGAATTGATGAAATTAAGGCAGATAAGAACCTTGAAGTTTTAAGTTGGTCACACGGTGTCTTTGATTTTGTAAATTTGAATTACAAGTTTGAGCCATTCCAGGATCAACGCGTTCGATTGGCAGTTGACTACATAATCGACAAAGAAGTGTTATTGCAAGGGGCTCTCTGGGGGCAAGGTAAAACAGCAGCTTCACCAGGATTTTCCAGTAGTGCTTCATACAATAAAGATCTCACGCAACGGCCACAAGATATAGCTAAAGCTAAGGCACTTTTGAAAGAAGCTGGCTACGGTCCTGGAGACTTGAAAGTGGTCTTTAAAGCTACAACTAATTATCCGTATCATGTTGAAGCGGCTCAAATTCTAGTAGAGTGGTTTCGCGAAGCTGGTGTTGAACTGACTATAGAGCAGTTGACGTGGGCAGATTGGTTGGGCCAAGTTTGGGTGGATAAAGATTTCCAGATGTCTATGATGAATTTTAATTCTATCTGGGAAGAGGATTTTCTATATTATAGTCTTTATAACTCAACAGGTGGGTTTAACTACCGCGGTATTAACGACCCAGTTATTGATGAACTAACAGAGAAAGCACGTGTAACTATAGATGATGCGGCAAGAGCAGATATCTATAAAGAGGTTCAACAACGTGTTTTTGATAAAGTTCACGATATCGTGGTCTGGCATCGAAACAGTTCTTTTGGAGCACAAAAAAGTGTGGGCGGTCTTGATACGCTAGTTAATGCAGATGGCGCCACCTACCACTTTCACAAAGTGTGGCTAAAAGAATAATTGATTAGTGGAGCGTATAACGCGCTCCACTTACACTGGTTTCGTAAAGGTTAACCATGGCATATTTCATCCAGCGGCTACTTTCTATGGCAGTGACACTTTTCCTAATTTCAATTATTACGTTTACAGTTACAAATATTTTGCCCGGCGATGTCGCTATGATGATTATGGGTACACAATCTAACCCTGCAGCATTGGCTAACCTTAGAGAAAGTCTAGGACTAAACGACCCGTTAATTTATCAGTATGGTCGATGGATTTTTGGCATGCTGACAGGTGACTGGGGCAATTCTTTACTGTTTAAGCAACCTATTGGTCCAATTTTATTACAAAAGATGACAGCAAGCGCACTTATCGTTCTGTTATCTATGACCATAGCGCTTACTCTTGCTATTCCATTAGGGGTTTGGTCTGCTGTTTACAAAAATCGATGGCAAGATACGGCAGGTAGCTCAGTGTCTATACTTGGTGTAAGTCTTCCTGATTTTTTTTGGGGAATAATGCTAATACTACTTTTTGCAAGAGCTCTAGGTTGGTTTCCCTCATCTGGTTTCGTACATCCAAACGAAGATTTCCTATTGGCTCTCAAACACGCTTTTTTGCCGTCGTTAGCTCTTGGACTTGGGTTGATGGCTCACCTTACTCGCATGACACGTGCTACAATGACGGGAATATTAAGTCAGGAATTCATTCGTGTAGCTCGAGCTAAGGGTTTGGCAGAGAAAACTGTTATTTGGCAATATGGTCTCGCGAATGCAATTGGCCCAGTGATGACTGTGGCAGGCCTTCAAATGGGATATCTTTTTGGGTCAATAATAGTAATGGAAAGCTTATTTAATTATACTGGAATGGGTTGGCTCACTTATCAAGCTCTCTTAAACCGGGATATGCCCCTAATACAGGCGACCGTTTTTATAATTGCAGCTGTCGTAATGTTGGTCAATTTATTGGTAGATTTATTATATCCAATTTTTGATCCAAGGATTGAATTAAAGTGAATATATTAAGAAAATTTTTAAACTTTAAGGGTATAATAGGAATCACTCTAGTACTCTGTGTCATTTTGATAGCCGTCCTCGCACCCCTTATTATTCCTCCTGAATTTGCCACTAGAATGGATATGAGGGCACGCCTTTCTCCCCCCAACATGGCACACTGGATGGGTACTGATCAGTTGGGGCGAGATCTGTTCTATCGGGTAATGCTTGGAGCAAGAACGTCGATTAACATAGCGACATCTGCAGTTTTAATGAGCCTAGTGATCGGCCTTCCCTTAGGACTTATATCTGGGTATTTTGGTGGACGCACTGATAATGTTCTCATGCGTCTTGTTGATACCCTCCTTAGTTTTCCAGCGCTTCTTTTAGCTCTAACAATTAGCGCTGTACTCGGTCCTAACTTACAAAACACTATTATTGCTATTGGAATTGCATTCACTCCATATCTTGCTCGACTTATTCGAGGTGAAGCTCTTAGAGTAGCTCAAATGCCTTACGTTGAGGCTGCAAGATCGTCTGGTGCTACAAATTCTCGTCTAATTATTGGTCATGTTCTACCAAATATTATGCCAGTGGTTATTGTACAGTCTACCATTAGCCTCGCATTTGCTATTCTTGCAGAAGCAGGACTGTCATTCCTTGGATTGGGTACGCAGCCACCAGAAGCTTCTTGGGGATTAATGATACAGGCATCAAGAGACTATCTGGATCGTGCTCCCTGGACTGCTTTGGTGCCGGGTACAGCGGTTGCTTTAACTGTATTAGGGCTTAATATGTTTGGTGACGTCCTTCGTGACGTACTTGACCCGAGGTCACAGTCATGACTAAAAATAAGGCTCCTAGTTCTCAGTTAGATACACAGATTGATACCCCAGTCATTTCTTTGGATCACCTTCGAGTTGAGTTTGAAACTGATGGTGGGACAGTTGTTGCGGTAAATGATATTAGCTTTAAAGTTTTCCCAGGTGAGACAGTATGTTTAGTTGGGGAGAGTGGTTCTGGAAAATCTGTTACATCTCTTTCCCTCATGCGGCTCGTTGAGTTTGGGGGCGGACAGATAACTGGTGGTAAGATGCTCTTATCACGGGATGAAAAACAAACAGTTAACCTTTCTGAAGTTGATGCCGGTACAATGAGATCCATACGTGGCAACGAAATTGGTATGATCTTTCAAGAACCAATGACATCACTTAATCCAGTATTTTCAATCGAACGACAACTCACAGATGGATTACGGCTCCATACCAACTTATCTGCTAGTGAAACTCGCGAGAAGGCTCTTGAATTACTTAAAGAGGTTCGAATCCCTGATCCTGAAAAAAGGCTCCGTCAGTATCCTCATGAACTTTCTGGAGGAATGAGACAGCGCGTAGTTATTGCAATGGCAATGGCGTGTCGGCCGCGCTTACTTATTGCTGACGAACCAACAACTGCATTAGACGTCACAATTCAGGCAGAGATACTTAGCTTAATCAATCGACTAAAACGAGAAACAGGAATGGCAGTGCTATTCATTACCCACGATATGGCTGTAGTAGCGCAAATGGCAGACAGAGTAGTGGTAATGTATCACGGGAATTTAATCGAGGAGGGATCAGTGGATGATATCTTTTCCTCTCCTAAGGAGGATTATACCAAGGCATTATTAGCTGCTGTTCCACAATTGGGTCAAATGGCTGGCACATCGCTACCTAGCCCTTTGAATATTCCAGGAGTGGCAGTGGCGGTTAAACCCGCAAGAGAAGTCATAGATACTGAGAAAAAAACTCTTTTGGAGGTTAAGAACTTAGTTACACGTTTCCCAGTATATGGAGGTATTTTTCGTCAGAAAGTGGCAAATGTTCATGCAGTTGAAAATGTTTCGTTTACTATAAACCGTGGGGAGACAATGGCACTTGTTGGCGAATCTGGATGTGGAAAATCCAGTTGTGGACGTTCTATCCTAAGGCTAGTTGAGCCAACATCAGGTGATATATTTTTGGATGGAAAGAATATTATATCTTTAAATGGACGTGAATTGCGGAGTGCCAGGAGAGACATGCAAATGGTTTTTCAGGACCCTTATGCATCTCTAAACCCTTATATGAGGCTCCGTGAGCAGATAGCTGAACCATTAAAGAATTTCGGTTTAGCTACCGGGTCTGAAGTGGATGATATCGTCCGCGATATCTTAGAGAAAGTAGAGTTACCAGTATCCTTCCTTAGGCGTTTTCCTCATGAACTTTCAGGTGGGCAAAGGCAACGAGTAGCAATCGCACGAGCAATTGTAGTAAATCCAAGCTTAGTTATAACTGATGAAGCTGTATCAGCACTTGACGTATCAGTTCAAGCACAGGTTCTAAATTTGATGATGTCTCTGCAAGATGAACTTGGATTGTCATACCTTTTCATTAGCCACGACATGGCAGTCGTTGAGCGTGTTTCACATAAAGTAGGTGTGATGTATCTGGGCAGACTTGTAGAGGTTGGGAGCCGTTCACAAATCTTCGAAAACCCACAACATGAATATACACGGACATTGATGGCGGCGGTTCCGATCGCAGACCCTAAGAAAAAAAATATCTCAAATGATATGAACTTCAAACCAATTCCCTCCCCAGTTTTCCCAGTTGGGCATATCCCTGAAAACCCAATATATGAAGAAATTGAGGATGGTCACCTAATTCTTCGAAATTAATTTTCATTAGGTGTTGAGGTAAATGGTTGGTAAAAGACTAAGATAAATAAAATGGATTAATTACATTATGAATTGTGTTGTATGTGGAAGCAATTTAGTAGAAGTTTTTGATATTATAGATCAAAAAAAGTACTTAGAATGTAAAATATGTTTGGCAAAGTTTTTGGATAGAGTTAATTTGTTAAGCCCGGCAGAAGAGAAAATTCATTACCTAACGCATCAAAATAATATCTCTGATCTTAGGTATAGAAAGTTTTTATCTAAACTATCAATCCCACTTCAAACTAAATTATCTAAGAATGCTGAGGGTTTGGATTATGGCTGCGGTCACGGTCCTGCATTAGTTGATATGTTTAGATCTGAACAGTTTCCCATGGACTTATATGACCCTTTCTTTTTTCCAAATGAATTTATTTTCTCAAAAGAATACGATTTTATTAGCTGCACGGAAACAATAGAGCATTTTTTCGCACCATCGAAAGAATTTAATACACTAAATTCGTTGCTAAAAGATAAAGGTTGGCTGGGTATAATGACAAGTTTTATGACAAAGGATAAATTTTTTAAAAACTGGTATTACAGAAAAGATCCAACACACGTTGTATTTTATTGTGAAAAAACTTTTGATGTAATTGCTCAACAACGTAATTGGAGTTGTGAAGTAATATCAAAAGACATTGTTTTATTTAATAAAACTTAACAATAACTCTAGATACCGTGAATTGTTACTAAGAGAGTTTTCTTAATATTTTGTTAAACTACGTAGAAAAACTTTCAACAGGAGATAATTTTAACTTTTTAGTTAAATTCTCTTTAAGACTTTAGAGGTATCCATTTGCTAAAGATAACATAATCGATATTATTATATTCATATTATAAGTTGGAACTTATGGAGTTTAAAGCTGGATAATACCCTTAATGGTTTTAAAAAGTGAGCAATAAAGTAATAGATGTAACTTTAGGATGGCCTTACTATGTACACAGAAATAGACACACCGTCAGTATTAATAGATACCAAAATAGCTAAAAGTAATATTAATAAATATCAAACCTACTGTACTGAGAAGGGGTTAAACCTTAGACCTCATATTAAAACACACAAATTACCATATTTTGCAAATCTGCAGATAGATGCTGGAGCGGTAGGAATTACTTGTCAGAAAGTTAGTGAAGCGGAGGCAATGTTGGATGGTGACCTAGATCATTCGATAAAAAATATATTACTTTCTTACAATATTCTTGGCCGCAGTAAGCTCGAGCGTTTAAAGAGAATATCTGAGCGAGTAAAACTATCTGTAGTCGCGGACAATATTGAATGCATAGAAGGACTATCAAAAGCCTTTTCTAGCCTTAATAATGAGTTACCAATTTTGATTGAGGTAGATACTGGTGCTTTGAGATGTGGGGTAGTAACACCTCAAGAAGCTTGTGATTTAGCTCTAAGAGTTAGCGAACTTCCTGGAGTGAGTTTTGCGGGGCTTATGACGTATCCACCCAAGTCTAATGCAGCAACGACCATGAATAATTTTTTTAATGAAGCTAAAAATTTAATAGAATTAAGCGGGTTAAAAATTCAGACTATTTCCATAGGGGGGTCCCCCCAAATGTGGAAGGCTCACGAAGTTCCCCTGGCAACAGAGTATAGAGTTGGAACATATATTTATAATGATAAGTCATTAATAGTTTCTGGAGCTTGTACGATAGAGGACTGCGCACTAACTATTCTTTCAACGGTTATTTCAACTCCAACACCAAATCGAGCAGTTATAGATGCCGGCTCTAAAGTTCTTACTTCGGATTTAATGGGGTTAAAGGGTCATGGGTTGATTGTTGGATATCCAGACTTAACAATTTCTCAGTTGTCTGAAGAGCATGGATGTATAACCTCTAGCACACCAACAAACTTACGAGTTGGTCAACGTATACAAGTTATACCAAACCACGCATGCGTTGTAAGTAATATGGTGGATCACGTGGTTTTTATAAAAGATGATCAAGTCCTCACACAACAACAGGTAGTAGCTAGAGGTAAAGTGTGGTAGAACTTATGTAAGGTATTAGATGTTTAAATTATCATAACCCAGATCACATTTGGCAGCCATAATAAAATCATTTTCATGCAAACTTTGGATTTTATGACTCCACCACTTTACCGTAACTTGGCCATATTCTAGAATTATATCTGGATGGTGACCTTCCGCATCTGACAGCTCAGCTACTAAATTCACAAACCTTAGGCCTAATGTATATTTAGGAAACTTATAAATTCTAACTATTTGTGGAAACTCTATGTCTGTCGATAAGCTCCAACCGCCATGTTTAACTAAAAAATTAGAAATTGATTCTTTACTTGCTTTTGGTGCGTCAGCATTACAAGCCTCGCAGGTTTTTGATGAATAATCTTCCATACTTTACTCCTATGTTTTAAAACTTAGATCTGCTCTAACAGAGCTTTCTCGAGACATAAACTAAAATAGAATGTGTAATGAATACTTAATTTTAAAAACGTAAATAACTATTGAAATTACATAAAATATTAAAATACAGATAAAAATGAATTAAGACCCTCATAACGGGTTGACGTAACCCAATTCCAGACCTAATACCGACATGCTAGTTGACTAATGCTAGCGTAGTGCGCGGTTGTAGCTCAGCTGGTTAGAGTATCGGCCTGTCACGCCGAGGGTCGCGGGTTCGAGTCCCGTCAACCGCGCCATTACTACAAATTAAAAAAATAAATCTTTAAGTGTCTGTTCTTTTTCTCTTGGAAAACATTGGAAGCATCGCACTAAAGTCTTTTCCTTGACCATCCTCCATTTCAACGAATGTTTGGTATAGGGATGTTGCGTGCATTCCTAAAGGGGTGTCGGCATCAACTGCTTTCGCAGCCTGTTGGCTCAAGCGCAAATCTTTTAACATTAAGTCAGCAGAGAAACCAGGTTTATAATCATTATCAGCTGGGCTCATAGGCCCAATGTCGGGGGCAGGGCAGTATGCATTCATTGACCAGCTATAACCTGATGAAGTGCTTACGACATCAAACATTTTCTCTCTGTCTAAACCTAATTTGTCAGCAAGGGAGAAAGCTTCACAGGTTACTATCATTGTTGCACCCAGTATCATGTTATTACAAATTTTAGCCGCCTGACCATTTCCTGCATCACCACAGTGCACAGCTTTTTGACCCATTATGTCAAAAAGAGGCTTGAGAGTTGAGAAAGTTTCTGTAGATCCACCTACCATAAAAGTTAGAGTTCCAGCGACGGCACCAGTAACACCACCAGATACAGGTGCATCGGCCATAAATACTCCATTATCTGCTGCTGTATCGGCAACTATGCGAGCAGACTCTACATCTATTGTTGAACAATCTAGCAGTATCGACCCTTTAGCCATATTGGGTAAAATTTCGCTGGCAACTTCCTTAACTATACTTCCACTGGGCAACATAGTAATCACAACGTCGGACAAGGTAGCTAACTCCGCAGCACTTTTTACTGTTTTGATATCTCCGGGGCAGGGGATGGCTATGTCAAAACCCCGCACTTCATAACCGGCTAGAACCAAATTTCTAGCCATTGGCTCACCCATATTACCCAATCCAATTACGCCAATTTTCATAACTCAATTCTCCCAGTTGTTTACAGCTTCAGGAAGTACCTCTAACATTTTTTCTATATGAGACCGAGGTACATTCCTTATATGCTTGTGTTTCCATTTTGGACTTCTATCTTTGTCAATTACTTGCGCTCGAACGCCTTCTATAAAATCTCCAAATTCGAGTGCCCGGTATGTATACCTATACTCATACGCAAGACATTTGCGAATAGTGAGATCATCTATTGCTTTGAGTTCTCTAATTATGTCAAACGTGCACAGTACAGATGATGGAGAATTACGTTCAATTGACTCTATAGTTTTCTTGGCGAAGCTTGTGTTATCTTCATATAAGCTATCTAAAATCTCTAATAAGTTACTTTTAGAAAAAAAATGTTCAATTACCGTTAAGTTTTTACTTAATTGACCTGCGATGGGTGTTTGTTTGAATTGACTTAAAACTGAGGTATTTCGAGTTTTTATTAATTCAGCCTTTATTTCCTTCCAATGCTCGTTTGGAACATATATGTCGGCAAATCCAACCATAATAGCATCATCTGAGTCCATTCTATAACCAGTAGTGGCTAGGTATTCCCCTAAAAAATTCTTTGCTCTAGCTAAAATATAAGAACCACCTACATCTGGCACTAGCCCAATAGTACACTCTGGCATCGCAATTCTACTGGTTTCGCAGACTACTCTATGGCTCACATGACATCCCAATCCTACGCCACCGCCCATAGTAAATCCCTGCATGAAACTTACTATTGGTTTTGGATAATTAAAAAGCTTTTCATTTAATCGATATTCATCGAGCCAAAATTGTTGACCATACGAGAATTTTCTTTCTAACCCGCTTTGATATAAATCTGTAATGTCTCCGCCAGCACAAAAAGCTTTTTCACCCACAGCATCAATAATTATTAAATCTATATTTTTTGTTAACCAGTCGTCTAATGTTTTCTCTATTTGTAATATCATTTCATAAGTAAGCGCATTAAGTGCACTCGGCCGGTTTAGAGTGATCTTACCAACATTATTTTCTACTTTTATAATTAAATTTTTCATAACTTGTCTACTTTTTGAGCATCGTTCGACTTACAATCAGACGCATTATTTCGTTAGTGCCCTCTAAAATTTCGTGCACACGAAGATCTCTAACCAGTTTTTCAATACCATACTGAGTGAGATACCCATAACCCCCGTGAAGTTGTAAACAGTCGTTTACTATTTTAGAGCCTGCCTCTGTAACAAATTTCTTTGCCATTGCACAAAAGTGAGTAGCATCTGCATCCCCATTATCTAACTTCCAAGCGGCTTGCCTCAGAAAAGTACGGGATGCCTGTAATTCAATTTCCATATCAGCCAACCTAAATTGAAGAGCTTGGAACTGATCGATATTTCGTCCAAAAGCCTGTCGCTCGCTCATATACAATAGAGTTTTATTTAACGCGTGTTGTGCCGCCCCAAGTGAGCATGCCGATATATTAAGTCTTCCGCCGTCTAAGCCAGCCATTGCGTAAGAAAAACCACCACCTTCGGTTCCAACTAAATTAGATAAGGGCACTTCGCACTGATCAAGCTGAACTTGGCGTGTTGGTTGTGCTCTCCAACCCATTTTTTCTTCTAGCGCACCAAAGCTAAGGCCTGCTGATCCATCCTCGAGATAAATCGTTGATATTCCTTTTGGTCCAAGTTCACCAGTTCGGCACATAACAAGGTAAGAATCCGAATAGCCGCCCCCTGATATGAATGATTTGGTACCAGTCAACACGTAGCAATTATTTGTCTTCTCTGCCCGTGTTTTTAACGCCGAGGCGTCTGAACCCGACCCTGGTTCTGTTAGGCAATAAGAAATAACATTTTCCATTGTTAAAGCATCGGGTAATATTTTGCTGATTAACTCTTTTGATCCGTACCTATCTATCATTGAAACACACATATTATGAATTGATAGGAATGCAGCTACAGATGGGCAAGACATGCTTAATGCCTCAAAAACTAACGTTGCATCAAGTCGACTTAAGCCTGACCCACCATTTTTTTCTGAAACATATAAACCTCCAAAACCTAAGGACGCTATATCCTTCCACAAAGTTTTTGGAATATTACCAGATTTCTCCCAATCTAATGAGTGTGGAGCTATTTTCTCTTGTCCAAATTGTTTAGCGAGATCAAAAATAGCAACCTGTTCTTCTGAAAGTGAAAAATCCAATAGCTTTCCTTAAGTAATTAAGGGTGAATTAAGTTTTTATACCCATAAATTTTATTCCATGACTGGGATTGAGAACTCCCCACCTTCTTTGATACCTGAAGGCCAACGAGATGTAATGGTCTTCGTTCTTGTGAAGAATTTGAATGCATCTGTTCCGTGTTGGTTAAGATCTCCGAACATAGATTTTTTCCAGCCACCAAATGTGTGGTAAGCTAATGGAACAGGTATCGGTACGTTAATTCCAACCATACCAATATTTATTCTATTTGCAAAATCTCTTGCTGTATCTCCATCTCGAGTGAAGATAGATGTCCCATTTCCGTATTCGTGATCAATTGCCATTTGTATAGCTTCTTCATACGTTTTTGCTCTAACTGTTGACAATACAGGTCCGAAGATTTCCTTTTTGTAGATATCCATATCGGTAGTAACATTGTCAAATAGATGAGCTCCGACAAAAAACCCGTCTTCATAACCTTGTAATTTAAAGCCTCTTCCATCGACTACCAATTTTGCACCTTGGTCAATCCCTGATTGCACTAAGTTTTCTATGTTAGCTTTTGAGGCGGCTGTTATTACTGGGCCAAAGTCTACATCTTCTCCAGAAGTGTATGGTCCAACCTTTAAAGCCTCAATACGTGGAACTAATTTTTTAATAAGTTTGTCAGCTGTTTCATCACCAACTGGTACTGCCACTGAGATAGCCATGCACCTCTCTCCTGCAGCACCATAACCAGAACCGACTAATGCGTCTGCCGCTTGGTCTAAATCGGCATCAGGCATAATAATCATGTGGTTCTTTGCACCACCAAAGCATTGAACTCTTTTACCATTTGCACACCCTGTAGCATAGATATATTCGGCTATAGGTGTAGAACCCACAAAACTGACAGATTGAACCGTCTGGTTATGTAGTATTGCGTCTACTGCTTCCTTGTCACCATTTACTACCTGTAAAATGCCTTTTGGAAGTCCTGCTTCTTCCAAAAGTTGGGCAAGCATTAATGGAACTGAAGGGTTTCGTTCAGACGGTTTTAAAATAAATGCATTTCCACATACAATTGCGGGAGCAAACATCCACATTGGTATCATAGCAGGGAAATTGAAAGGTGTTATGCCCGCACAAACTCCTAGAGGTTGTTTCATGGAGTACATATCAATCCCTGGTCCTGCACTATCTGTAAACTCTCCTTTAAGGTGGTGTGGTGCCCCAATACAGAACTCTACTACCTCAAGGCCCCTTTGGACGTCCCCGGCTGCATCTGGTAGCGTTTTACCGTGCTCTCGACTAAGAGCTTCAGCTAGTTTGTCCATATCCCTATTGAGAAGTTCAACAAATTTCATCATAACCCGAGATCGTCTCTGAGGATTAACTGAAGCCCAGGCTGGCTGGGCGGCTGCAGCAATTTCGATTGCGGTCTCAACTTCAGCTGTAGTTGATAGTGGACACTTACCTTGAACTTCTCCAGTTGCTGGGTTTAAGACATCCCCAAATCTATCTGATGTGCCTTTGATGTGTGCGCCATTAACGTAGTGAGTGAGCTCTTGCATGATATTCCCCTTTAATAAATTTAAGTTAGCTATAGAAATGTGGTAATAAATTTAACTTAGCTATAAACATGTAAATTAATCTTTAAAAGACCTTGTTTATCAATTTTTACTTTATCTAACTATTTTTGTGACTGTTGTTTTAAAATTGAAAATGTTACAGGGTTATAAGATCTATTTTTTGTATAATTTTGAACAGGTATACTAAGATGCGTATTGGGTTATATCCTGGGACTTTCGATCCCATAACGGTCGGCCACATTGACATAATTACTCGAGCGATTGCTTTAGTAGACAAGCTTGTTATTGGGGTTGCAATTAATGCTGATAAATCACCAATGTTTTCTCTGGATGAACGGGTCCACATGATAAAAGCTGAGTGTAAGAAAATCCAGAAAAAATCTTCCATAGAAGTTATAGTTCATCCCTTTGAAAACCTTTTAATCCATTGCGCCAGAGAGGTGAATGCGAACGTGATAATCCGGGGGTTAAGAGCTGTATCTGATTTTGAGTATGAATATCAAATGGTGGGAATGAATAGGTCGATGGATGATGGAGTTGAGACGGTTTTCCTAATGGCAGAGGCACAGCATCAAGCTGTTGCGTCCAGACTAGTAAAGGAAATTTCTAGGTTAAACGGAAATGTGTCAAAATTTGTAACCCCAGAAGTAGAAAATGCATTGTTAAATAAACGAAAATAAAGGGCTTTACAAAACTACCATGTTGTCTAGTTTAGCCCAAATTATTTATTTAGGAGCTTTATTATGAACGATAAATTAGATCTTGAGAATATTATACTAATTCAACTTAAAGATGGTCAGGTTAAATTAGAGTTACTTCCCGATGTTGCTCCTAAGCATTGTGAGCGAATGAAAGAGTTAGCAAGATCGGGTGCTTACGATAATGTGGTTTTTCATAGGGTTATTGATGGCTTTATGGCTCAGACCGGAGATGTATCAAACGGAAACACCGAAAAAGATTTTAATTTAAGTTCAGCGGGTACGGGCGGTTCAAATTTATCAGATTTACCGGCTGAGTTTTCTAAATTACCGCACGATCGAGGCACTATTGGTGCTGCTAGATCTCAAAGTCCAGATAGTGCCAACAGCCAATTTTTTATAAATTTTAGTGATAACAATTTTTTAAACGGGCAGTACACTGTTTATGGCAGAGTAATAGAAGGCATGGAACATGTAGACTCTATTGTCAGAGGAGAACCACCACAAAGTCCAGATAAGATGATTAGCATGAAAGTTGCTGCTGATGCTTAGAGCTCTACTAATAACATTAGTATTCGCTTCCAGTCCGGCATTTGCTTCGGGGATTGTCATTAGTGTTCAGGGTCAGACTTCAGGTGAAATTACGATAGATCTTTTTGAAGATATAGCTCCTAACCATGTCAAACAGATCATAACATTAGTAAATGAGGGTTTTTATAACGGCGTATCCTTTCATAGAGTTATTGATGGATTCATGGCTCAGACTGGTGATGTTCAGTACGGAAATATATCAGGAAACCTCAAACGAGCTGGCATGGGAGGGTCGAAGCTACCTGATTTAGTAGCCGAGTTTTCGGATATTAATTATGATAGAGGTATAGTTGGAATGGCTAGGTCTCAAGATCCTAACTCTGCAAATAGTCAGTTTTTTATTATGTTCAGTGAAGGTAGTTTTCTAAATAGTAAATACACTGTTATAGGTAAAGTAGTTAAAGGCCTAGATGTCCTGGATATGATTAAAAAGGGTGATGGACAAAGCGGTTCAATTTCGGGTGATCCTGACTTTATGGAAAACGTATCTAGCTTTAAGTAATTCTATTTACTTTATTTTAATGACATTAGTTACTTAACTTAACTAATGCGTGACGTTTTTTTCCTGCACTAAGCTTAATGTCTTCTAATAAGTCTTCATGTGTAATTACAATTGCGTGATTGCTGATAATTTTATCATTCATTTTGGCTCCACTCTCAGATATTAACCTCTTAGCTTCTTTACCTGAACTTGCCAGACCTGTTCTCACAATTAGTTGTACAACAGAAATTCCACCAGATGCCTCCTCTAGGGTAACCTCCAATGTAGGTAACTGATCCCCAGAACCTCCTCGTTCAAAGACATCTATAGAAGTCTTTTGGGCAGTTAGTGAAGCTTCTTCACCATGAAGTAATTTAGTAACTTCATTGGCTAAAATAATTTTTGCTTCATTAATCTCTGCGCCACGTAAGCTTTGTAATTTATTACATTCGCTTAATGGGAGTTCGGTATATAACTTTAAAAATCGACCGACATCCGCATCAGACGTATTTCGCCAAAATTGCCAAAATTGATAACTAGAAACTAGGTTTTTATCTAACCAAATTGCCCCATCTTGTGATTTCCCCATTTTTTTTCCGTCTGAAGTCTCTAATAATGGAGATGTAATTCCAAATACCTCAGTACTTAGAGTGCGTCTGGTTAG
>MEHZ011652370.1_pt1 | contig 19906 bp, 13 predicted proteins | sample 897221 | NCBI WGS metagenome assembly MEHZ01 (sample SAMN05514161, study PRJNA337945) | marine metagenome | isolation source: marine surface water | place: Arctic Ocean | collected 2007-12-13
ATGCCGGCGAGATCATCGACCAAGCACACGCTCAAACAGGCCCACACGAGCCTAAGAGAGCCAAATGAGCTTGGTCCGCTGGGCCATGAACAATGATTGGCTCGAAGAACAAGGGCTACCCAGCCTTGAAAAACAGTGGTGTTCCATCCGCTATCCCAACGGCCCGAAAGGGTCCAAAGGATAGCAAGTGGTGAATTGGAACCGCCGCAGCTCGCAAGCTTGTCTAAAAGGAAGGGAAAGAAGACCAAAGAGGCCAAAAATCCTGCCAAGATCTCGAAATGCTCGATGGAAATGATCAGCACAAACCGCTTTCGATCCGAATCGGAGCCTTGGTGCGACCGCGAAATTAATCAGAAAAGGATCTTGGGCGAATAGGCACTTTATTCAGCGTCTCCCCTTTTATCAAAGGGCACTTACAGACCGACATCTGAGTGGATATAAAGAAAATAAAAAACGGGCAGAAAATTATTGCTATTGAGACGCAATCGCAATAGAAGGGACGCGACATGAGACTTAAACATACACTGTTAGCTTCTGTCATCGGATTGGCTGCCTCTTCGGCCTCCGGTGTCACATTGGAAGAACTTGCTGCTCCTTCCGGGGGAAGTAGCATCGACAACGCCTTCCTGGGAAATCCAGGAGGAAGTCGTTGGTATGAAAAAACGGCGATCGGAGGATACGGTGAGCTTCACCTAAACACGGGTGATAAGGATCAGATCGATTTTCATCGCTGGGTGCTCTTCGTGAATCACCGCTTCAACGATCGAATCAAGTTATTCTCCGAGTTCGAACTCGAGCATTCTCTTTCCGGAGACGGGAAGCCCGGCGAAGTCGAGTTGGAGCAGGCCTACATTGAGTTCGATCTCGACCAAGGGTTAAGTGCGAAGGCGGGTGTCTATCTCCTTCCGCTTGGGCTTCTCAACGAGACTCACGAGCCCAATACCTTTTATGGAGTTGAGCGAAATAATGTGGAGAAGAACATTATTCCCACGACTTGGTGGGAGGGAGGTGCTGCGGTAAGTAAGAACTTTGATAGTGGGCTCGGATTTGATTTTGGCGTTCACTCCGGGCTCAATGTGCCGACCGCAGGTTCAAAAGCATTCAGTATTCGCTCGGGCCGTCAAAAGGTGGCGGAGGCGGATGCGACGAATTGGGCGGCTTCTGCCCGGGTTCGCTACGCTGGTGGAAATGGGCTGAGTGTGAGTGGTTTCGCAAACTTTCAGAGCGATATTGCAAGTGGCAGTGCGGAAGATAATTCGGCTCTCTTGTTAGGTGCTGCGGCACAATATAACTCTGGAGGATTTGGTCTTCGTGCTCTTGTTTCCCAATGGGATATCGATGGGGCTTCCTTCGAGGCCGCAGATGCTGACAAGCAGTGGGGTTATTTCGTGGAACCTTCCTATCGTTGGAGTTTCGAGAATGGCGGGAGCGTTGGAATCTTCGGACGTTATAGCAGCTACGAATATGCTTCGGGAACTCGTAAGGAAGTTGACGAATACACTGTAGGTGTGAACTACTGGCCGATTGACAATGTTGTCCTCAAGGCTGATTACAATGTTCTCAAGCAAGATGGGAAATCCGATAATAATACCTTCAATTTTGGTGTCGGCTACAGCTTCTAAGCTGCGGTCGCTCTTTTTCGTGATAGCGCTTCTCCTTTCCGGGGGGAGCGCTTTCTCGGCTGATCGAGTTTACCAAAAGCCATCCGATTTTATCCGCGGAAGTTTGGGGGAAATTCCTGCTAACAAGGCGATCGTCCTTGATGCGACGCAGCAAAAAACGGTGCGCGCGATTCTGGGGAAGCGTTATAAAACGACTTCGATCCGGCATTGGTCGGTGGGGAAAAAGACCGCCTTCATTTTGGAGGAAATCGGCAAAACGGAATACATTACGACAGGGTATGTGGTGTCCGGAGGAAAGATTTCGACGGTGAAGGTCCTCGTTTATCGAGAGACTCACGGCTGGGAGGTGGCGAGGCCCGCTTTCACGAAACAGTTTGAAGGAGCGCAGCTCAAGGGTGGAAATCAATTGAGTCGAGCCGCTAAAAATATTGCGGGTGCAACTCTTTCAGTGCGCGCCTTGACCAAACTCGCTCGTCTTGCTTTGTATCTCGACTCCATTAAATGAGTGAGCCCACCCCGAAACGCCGCCGCCGCAATACCCGTAACTGCCATCGCTGGCTGGGACTTGACTGCTAGGAATTTGCTTTTAGTGGGAGGGCTTTGAAGCCGCCTTTGGACCGGAGGGAATGGGGGCGAAAGGGGGTTGCGGGGGAAAAGAGGGGCGGAGACGGTGGGCGGGTGAGATGAATGATGCGTTGATGTCGCTTCGCTCCGGTTCCCAGAGGCCGTGGTAGCGGACGCGGCGCTGGTGGCAGAAGTGGCGGCCCTTGCAGGTGAAGGCGAGGAGGCGTTCGTGGCCACAATCCGTGCACTGGAGTCGGGTGAAGCCCGGTGCCATCGATAGCGACAATCAAGAACTCATCAGCATCTTAACAACCGAGAACATCAGCTCTTTGAGATCGACTCGTCGAGGTTAAGGATGAGGGAGGCCACGGCGGCATAGGCCGCGAGTTGTGCCGGGTCGAGATCAGGGTCCGCTTTGAGGGCTCCGCCACCGGCGAGGTAGGCTTTGGCGCGGGGCAGGTCTTTTTCGAACTCGCCTAAGCGGTCCTCGAATTCGGCGACGAGGATCGCCAACTCGGACGCGTTTGCGGCGCGCGAAGTTGAGAGGCGAAAGGCGTAGGCGAGTCTTGATTCGATCGATTCGCCGCCCTCCTTCATCGCCCGCGTGCCCAAGGCGCGCGCGGCTTCGACGAATTGCGGGTCATTGAGCAAGACCAAGGCCTGAAGCGGGGTGTTGGTGAGTTCGCGGCGCGTGCGGCATGAGACGCGTCCGTCCGCTCCCAGGATTCTCATGTTGGCAGCGGGAATCTGGCGTTTCCAGTAGGTGTAGAGGCTGCGCCGGTAGAGGTCGTCTCCCGATCCCTGTTTGAACGAAGCGTTCGACGAGCCGATTGCGTTTCTGCCGAACAAAGCCGCCGGTTGGTAGGGTTGGACGCCGGGGCCGCCGCGCTTTTCGACTAAGAGTCCGCTCACCGCGAGCACGTGGTCGCGAACCGATTCCGCTGCGAGGCGCTGGCGCGGGGCGTGCGAGAGGAGGAGGTTGTTGGGGTCGTTTTCGAGGATCAGCGATGATTGCGCGCTCGATTGCTGGTAGCTTGCCGAGGTAACCATCATTCGAATCAGGTGCTTCACGTCCCAGCCCGACTCGACGAATTCGACTGCGAGGGAGTCGAGGAGCGCCTGGTGGCTCGGCCGGTCTCCTTGCGTGCCGAAATCTTCTGAAGTCACCACAATGCCGGCCCCGAAGATCATCTGCCAATAGCGGTTCACCGCGACGCGCGCGGTGAGCGGGTTGTTCGGATCGATGATCCAGCGCGCTAGACCGAGACGGTTCTTCGGCAGCTCGGCAGAGAATTCCATGATGCTTCCTGGAGCCGAAGTCTCGACCGCGTCGCCCGGTTTGTCATACTCGCCGCGCATTAAAATATGATTCGCTCGCGCCTCAGGCTCCACGGCGGCGATCATGGTAATCACGGCCTGTTTTTCGATTGTGGCCTTTTCCTTATTCAGTTCTTCCAACTGTTTGCGTTTCCCGGCGAAACCGGGCCAAGTGCTGCGGAAGTGGACCAAGCGTTTGTTGCGATCCTTCGGCAATGCCGCGCGGCCCGCGGCTGTTTCGTCCGCGGTCAGTTGCAGCTCGAAGGGGTCTCCGGCGACGGTGAACTTTAAAGTTTCACCAGCGGCGAGGTCGGCTGATCTTTCAAGAGCGACGATTTGCGGTTCTTTTCCGATCTTCAGCTTGGTGGCCGCTTTGAGTTTGAGTTCGCGTGTCTTACCGTCTTTTTCGATGACCTCGAGTCGAAGCGATTCAACAAAGGCGGGACTGGCGCTGGTTAGCCGTAGCGAAGCGATTTTACCCGCTGTGGGAGCGACTCCTAATTCGTAATGTTTCTTCTCCGATTGCGGTTTCGGCGCATCGGGGTTGAGGACGAATTCGCTCTTGAAAGGCGCATCGTCGACCTTGCGGGTGGCGATGACTTTGCGATCCTGATCGAGGATATTTACTGTCACGTTGTCGAGTCGCTCGGGGCAGCAATCGTTGCGGTTGTAAACCACGATGTGGTCGATCGAATTGACCGCGCCGAGGTCGATTTCCCACCATGGATCCGTCTCCTCGAGGGTGCAGGCACAGGAGGCGAAGGTGCCATCATTGGTGCCGTCGATGGCCATGCTTGCAGCGGAGCCAGGGCCGTAGTTACTCGACTGCTTCGCGGTCCCGGCGCGCGCGATGTTTTTTTCCGCGGAGAAGATTTCGACTTCCGAGATCGTGATGAATCCGCTGTGTCCCTTTGCGGTTTCGATCCGCACGAAGCGTCCTGAAACTTTCGATGGCGTTGTGGGCTGGGGCGGTTTGGCACTGTCTTTTACTTGGGCGTTGTTGGAGACAACTCGCGGCGATTCCCAATCGATTGGTTTTGCCAGCCCCGCGAGCCAGCTTTCGAAATCTTGGCTCAACTGCGGGGGAATCTCGTCCAAGGTTTTCTCGATCGATTTGATTTCCAGATTGATTTTTGCAAGGCGTTGCTCGTGTTCCGGCGGCAAGATCTTCAAAGTCGGCTCGGTTGACCCTTTGGTGTTGCCCTTGCCGACGAGGCTGTTGAAGAACCCGCCCATCTGGTAATATTCTCGCTGCGTCATCGGGTCGAATTTATGATCATGACACTGCGCACATTCCATGGTGAGTCCGAGGAATGCGGTCGAGGTCGTGTTGATGCGATCGATGAGGTATTTGATGCGGTAGTCCTCGTCGATGATGCCGCCCTCGTTGGAGGTCGGGTTGTTGCGCAGGAAGCCGGTGGCGATTTTCTGTTCCTGGCTCGCTTCTGGAAGGAGGTCGCCGGCCAGTTGCCACGTGATAAAATCGTTGTAGGGCAGGTTTTGGTTGAAGGCGGAAACCACCCAGTCGCGCCACGGGTAGATGCTGCGTGGGTGATCCTCGAAGAGACCATCGGTATCGCCGTAGCGGGCCACGTCCAACCACTCCAGGGCGAGTCGCTCGCCGAAGGCGGGTGATGCGAGTAGTTGATCGACGACGCGCGCGACCGCGTCTTCAGATTTATCGGCGAGGAAGGCGTCGAGTTGTGTGATGCTCGGAGGGAGGCCAGTCAGATCGAAATGGAGGCGTCGTAACAGGTGGGCTTTGTCCGCAGGTGCTGCCGGTTTCAGATTTTGCGTTTCCAGTTTCGTTAAGATGAAGGGGTCGATCAGATTGCGCGGCCAGATGTTATTGTTGACGGCGGGCGGAGTTGCTTTTTGCGGAGGGATGAAAGCCCAGTGCCGCTGCCACTCGGCTCCGTCGGCGATCCATTCTTCGATCAGGGCGATCTCTTTTTTCGAGACCGTGATTTTTGATTCGGGAGGCGGCATCACCTCGTCCGGATCATGGCTCTTTAGGCGTTGAATAATCGCGCTGTTTTCCGGTTTACCCGGGACGATGGGGAAGACCCCGCTGTCGCTAAGTTGTGCTTTCGCGAATTGCTCCTGGTCGAGGCGCAGGTCTGCTTTGCGCGCCGCGGAGTCCGGTCCGTGGCAGGCGAAACAGCGGTCGGCCAAGATTGGGCGGATTTCGTCGTTGAACGATGCTGCATGAGTGCTCGCGGTGACGAGCGACAGGACAAATAAGAGTGAGGTTGGGCGTTTCATCACTATGCGAGGATCGGTTTGATGACCTTGCCGTGGACATCGGTGAGTCTGAAACGGCGTCCCTGGTGTTTGTAGGTCAGTCGCTCGTGATCGATCCCCATCAGGTGCATCACGGTCGCCTGGAAATCGTGCACGTGGACCGGATCTTTGGCGATGTTGTAGCCAAAATCGTCGGATTCGCCGTAGCTGATACCGGGTTTGATGCCGCCGCCCGCCATCCAGTAAGTGAAACATCGCGGGTGGTGATCGCGCCCGTTGGCGGCCTTGCCCGCTCCGCCCTGCGAGTAGGTGGTGCGGCCAAACTCGCCCCCCCACACGACGAGCGTGTCATCGAGCATGCCGCGCTGTTTGAGATCAGAGACCAAGGCGGCGCAGGCTTGGTCGGTGTCGTTGCATTGCTTCGGCAGCGCTCCGATGAGATCGCCGTGCTGGTCCCAGCCGCGGTGGTAGAGCTGAACAAAGCGCACCCCGCGTTCGGCGAGGCGGCGTGCGAGCAAGCAGTTCGCGGCGAACTTGCCGGGCGTCTGGCATTCAGGGCCGTAGAGATCGAGGATCGACTTCGGTTCGTTGCTGATATCGGTCGCCTCGGGGACCGACATCTGCATGCGGAATGACATTTCGTATTGCGCGATGCGCGTGGCGATCTCGGGATCGCCGAAGGCTTCGAGCTGCATTTGGTTGAGCGCCCCGATGCGCCCGATCATGCGCTTGCGGCTCTCGACGGTCTCGCCGGGTTGGCTGTTGAGATAAAGCACTGGTGTCTTGCCGCCGCGGAACTGCACGCCCTGGTGCACGCTCGGCAGGAACCCGCTGCTCCAAAGTTTGGTATAGACCGGCTGACTGCCGGGCCGGCCGGTGCCATTTGAAATTAAGACGCAGAAGTCGGGCAGGTTGCTGTTTTCGGTGCCGAGCCCGTAGCTCATCCACGATCCCATGCTCGGGCGGCCTGGTTGTTGATTACCGGTTTGGAAGAAGGTCACACCGGGATCGTGGTTGATCGCTTCGGTGTGCATCGATTTCACAAAAGAAAGATCGTCCGCGATCTTCGCGGTGTGCGGCAGGAGTTCACTGATCCAAGCCTTGCTCTGGCCATGTTGAGCAAACTTGAAGTTCGAACGCGCGATTGGAAACGAACTCTGCCCGGAAGTCATCCCGGTGAGACGTTGCGTCTTCTCGATGAATCCGTCCTTGCTCCAGGTCTTCGATTTCGAGTCGTATTTTTTAAAGAGTTCCTGGCCGTGGAACTCGTCGAGCTTCGGTTTGTAGTCGAAGATGTCCTGCTGCGACGGTGCGCCGTTCATGAACAGGAAGATGACTCGCTTCGCCTTCGGCGCGAAGTTGGTGCCACGACGAGCGAGGTCGGCCGCGAAGGCTTTCGGTGCCAACATCGAGCCTAGGGCGAGCGAGCCGATCCCGGTTGAGCCAGCGCTAAGCAGATGGCGGCGCGTGATAGCGTGTTTGTAGGTATCGAGGATCTGATCGTTCATGACTTTTACTAATATTTCTACGACATTATTCCTGCGCTATACGGAAGAAGAGAGGACTGTTCGCAGGGTCGACGCCGAAGGCTGTGACCGTCGTGGTCGCTCCCTGGGAATCGATGGCATCGGCGAGTTCTTCCCAATTCACGAGATCGGATGAGGCTTCGAGAAGATAGCTGAACCTCGGGGCTGATACCCCCGGTTTTCCGCTCAAGCTCGGTGATCACCAGTGGACCGGGAGGAGATTTGACGACTACCGAATTGGGAGAGTCGAAGAGTTGCTGAATCTGCAGTTCGTCGAAGGAGAGGCGGAACAAAAGTCCATCGACCGCCTTTTCGGAAAGGGGAATGGCAAGCACGGGGCGGGCGACATCATCGCTCACGATTTCGAGATCGGTCCATCGCCATTGTTACCGAGTGAAACGCCGCCGCCGGAGGACCCCGCGCCGAGAGTCGAGAGAGTGGCGGTGCTGTCGTTGGGCTCGGTTTGCACGATCTGCGAGAAGGCGGGACCAGCGAAGGTCAGACAAGTGTCGAGGAGTCGGTGGGATTTCATGACAAGGAAGCGAAGAGGAGATTTTCTCTGTCTTGATACGGCAGATCTTATCCCAATTCTATCTTTTGGCGTAAATTAAAAAGCGGCAACCCACAGTGTGGGTCGCCGCTTTTGAGTGACGGGTTGGTGCTACGAGGGCTGCTACTTCTGGATCACGTAGCGTGCCTCGAGTGCCTTGGTAATGCGCTTGGCGGACTCTGACAGGTGGGCCTTGGTGTAGGCGTCGAGACCTTCCTTATTCATGGCGACTTCGAGCTTGTTCTTAACCTCGGTGAGCTTGAGCGATGCCAGATCTGAGACGGGTTTCTGAGCGGGCGAGGTGCTAGTCTTTCCATTGGTCAAGCCCATGAGGCGGTCAAGATACTCACGCTGCAGGTTTCGCTGGAAGCTGGAGATCAGCGGCTGGCGGGCGGTGTATTTTTTACCTGCTTCGGCTTTATCGAGCGAGGACCACACTGCTTTATCGACGGTATCGAGCACCTCGGGGAGGGTGAGCGCATCCTGATCGGAGGGCACGCGGAACTCGTTATCGTAGATGCGGCCGAGGGTGGTTGGGTTGAGGATGTAGGTCATCGCGGATGCTTGTAGACCGAGCACCTTGTCATGCACCGGCCATGCGGGATCGATCGCCGCGGTGTCGTCATCCCACCACTTGTCGATGGTCATGTGCTTGAGCAACTCAGATGTCAGGCCGTAGGATTCGTCACGGAACGAGTTCTCAATGACGAACTTGAGTGCCCGGCGCTGTTTGTCGGCGGGGACGACCTCGATGGGCGGTTTTCCGTTCGGATCGCCTTTGCGGTGGCGATAGACGTGTGCGCCGCCGAGCCAGTTGGCCATCATGCTGACGACTCGTGCCTGGCTGGAGACGGTAAGCAGGTAACCGCGTCGGGCACGCGACCAGCTCTGGCCGTCTTTGACGAACTTATCCAGGAGTTCGCTGCGATGCTTGCGCACGATTTGCATCATCTCGTTGCTGTAGTCGAGCGGGTCGGCGGAGAAGTCGTAGCGGCGGGCGAGCGGATCTGATCCGCCCGTGTCCTCGTCCGTGGCGTATTGTAAGAGCGGGTCGGCAACCTTGGCCAGGATGGGCTTCAGATCTTTCTCGAAGCTGTAGCCATATTCGATGGCCCAATCATCGTAGGGGCCGACGCTGATCATGCCGTAGTCGCCCTGTTTTTCGCCCTCGCCGGCGAGAATCATATTCACCGGAATGTAGTCCATCACCGAGGAGGCGAGTGGCTTTTTCCCTATGACTTCGTCGCTGTTAATTTGCTTCAGGGTGTAGATTGACGAGCCTTTGAAGTTGTGGCGCAGGCCGATGGTGTGCCCGACCTCGTGGACGGTCAGATCGGCAAGCAGTGGCCCGATGAATCTCTCCGGGATCCCGTCGATGATCTGTTCGTCGTTCTTTTCATCACCGGCGGCTTCTTTGTCAGCGGCCTGGATGTCGAGTATCATGCGCATGGTGGCGATGCCGTGGGTTTTGCAGTTGGCAGCTTGGCAGAGGCCGTTGCGCTGGCTCTGTCGACCACGCAGGCCATCGAGAATGTGTTCGCCCAGAAGTCGGTTTTCGGCGTCGCCGTGCTGCATCAGCGGATGGGCTGGATCAGCGGCGGTGGCGGCCAGCTCAGCGCGTATTCTGGTGCGTTCTCGCGGTGCCGCAAGCAGGACACGTGGGTCCCAGTCCGGGTTTTCTGCGAGCCACGCCATGGTCTCCGGGGCCATGCCCTCGGTGGCGATCTTTGGTAACAGATCGTTGTATTGCGTCCACCAGTGGCGGATCCAGCCGTCGGTCAGGATGATGTCGGCGTCTAAGATCTGGCCGGTCTCCGGATGGACGCGGCTCGGTCCGATCGCGGTGCCGGCACCGTTACTGAGCCAGCGGACGAAGTTGTAGCGCACGTCTTCAGGGTCGAGGTCCATGTAACTCTTCGAGGTGGCATCTTGCTGGCGAACTTCGATCGCTCCGAGGATACCGATCTTCTCGAAGGCCTCGTTCCACATCAGGATCCCTTGCCGCACCCAGCGGCGATATCGGATGGGGGTGGTGTGTTCGATGTAGAAAACGATGGGTTCCTTCGGCGGGCTTAGCTTCAGGGACGGGTCGGCCTTTTTCAGGTTCCAACGGTTGATGAATCGCACGCGCGTTTCGTTCTCGGTGAACTTGCCGAAGTCGACATAGGACGTGGTGAAGTAGCCGACGCGCTCGTCAGCGACGCGTGGTTCGTAGACCTTTGGATCTGCGGAAGGCAACAGACTGATCGAGTAGTGGAGGGTGCGTAGCTGGCCATCTTTCATCGGCACTTCAATGCCAACCTCGACGTTACTTGGGAACGCCTTTGCAGTGACGACGCGGTGCAGTTTCGAGTTCAGACCGGCAACGCGGCTCCCGAAAAACTTGCTCGCCTGGCCCACAAGGAGCGCATCTAGGTCGATGATCGGGCCACCCTTGGGCGCCATCGCGACGATGGGCACGTCGAGGAGAACCTTGTCGGTGAACAGTCGATTGACCGAGGACTTGCTCTGCGGGTCGCCGGATGACTTAATCTCTAGGTTCGGCTCCACGAGGGCGATCCGCTTGTCGTATTGGCGCCAGTAGAACACGCCATCGCCTGCCTGCAGGCCGGCGTAATTGTCTCCACTGGCGACGGTGAGCGCGATGAAGTGCCGCTGTTTGGCGAAGTTCTTCGGGAGTTCTGCGAGGAGTTGCCCGTCTTTCTTTCGATGCCACAGGGTGTAGAAACTTTTGGCACCGTCACTGGTCGATACGATTTTCTCGTAGCCCTTAAGAACTTCGGTATGCGAAGGGAAGTCAGGTTTTACGGCGGGGTTCCCTCCGGGCCTTGGCGGCCCTTGCTGCACGGGTGTTTGAGCAATCGCTGTCGAAGCGAGTGCCAATGCCAGGACGGAGCCAGCGATCAGGGTTTTGATGTGGGTTTTCATATGGAATTAACAATTACGCGTTCTTAAATAGTTGGGAGTTCACCTTTTGAGGATCGGTATGGCGACGGCCTAGAGGCCGGGGTTGGAGAGAGTAGCGGGGAAGGATCTTAACTCCATCTCACTCTAAATACCTTGAGAGGGTGTTAGCGAATACGGGTCGCCTCCGTCAAGCTCGAAGCCGCGAACTGGAGCCGGAAATGGTGTAAGGTGGGTTTTAGAGTATTTTTGTATGCGGGCAAATTTCTTATCGGTATCCATTTTGTGGCTGCCAGGCCAGAGAGCCTTTCTCTCCGAAAAGGATTTTTCTTCTGTCATGATTTCACGATTCAGCCCGCGAGAAGGCCGAGAAGGCGATCGCGCACGGAGTCATTGCGGACCAATCCGCTGAACTGCTCTGAACCCGGACCAAAGGCCGTGAGTTGAGTCGGGTCAGAGGTGTGGCAGATGCCAGTCCAGCCGACACCAGTAATATTTCCTACAATTTGCCCGAGGATCCCGACGGGGTTGGAAAGCTGGTTGCTCCACTCACTCACTTGGCGCCCTGCGATACACTCCAGCATGACATTGGCCTCTTTTTGCGAAGGAGTGAATCCGTAAAAGTCTTCGATCTTCTTGATCATATCAGCGCTCTTACCAGTTTTCCTGTTCCATTCACTGAGGAAGCGCTCGGCCGAGCCGCTAATCTGGGCGACTTTTTGGAAGTGCTCGTCCGTTTGGCGATAACCGGCACCGGTTCCGTTCAGACCCGGGTTGGCATTGCCATGGTCGCTCGTCAGGACGATGAGAATGTCGTCGTGATTTTGAGTCATCGCGAGGACCTTGGCGATGGAGTCATCGAATGCCATCTGCTCCCGGAGAATGGCCCCGATATCGTTCTTGTGGGCCGCGTGGTCGATGCGGGCTCCTTCCACTTGGAGTAAAAAGGGATCCTCGTTCGTGAGGAAACGCTGCAAGGCGGCTTCAGTCATTTCGGCCAGAGGCGGAACTTGTTTTTGAAGTTCTTTGTCCTCGTTCCAATCAATGGTGTAGGGGAGGTAACCATTTTGAAAAGTTCCGAGGATTTTTTCGGATCGATTATTTTTTAAGTCGGTGCGGGTGCGGGAAATGCCATAGCCGGCCTTTTCGAAAATACCAAAAAGATCTTTCTTATCCTTACGGGCATTCCCAGAGAAGAATCTATCTCCTCCTCCGAGGATGACATCGACGCGGTCGAGATACTGGGGAGCGATAAGGTCTTCGCGCCCACGATTTTTCACGGTAGCGGCGAAGCCGGCTGGCGTGGCGTGCGTGATGCTGGCGGTGGAGACGAGGCCGATCCGGAAATTGTCCTTCTCCTTCTTGAGAGTCTCCCCAATTGATTCGAGTTTTTTGCCGTTGGCATCGACGTTGATCTGGCCGTTGGGGATACGCTTTCCAGCACTCCAGGCGCTGGAAGCCGCGGCGGAATCCGTCACCAGCGAGCTGGACGAGGCCGTATCCATCAGGCCATGCGTCGCACCAGGGGTAGAAAGGAGCTCCCACCACGCGGTGCCCTGCTTACGGGTCTGCTGGGAAAAGGCTTCCGTCATCGAGAGCACCCCTTGGCTCATGCCGTCTGAGACCATAAAGATAATCCCGCGAGGTTTCTTCGGTGAGTTGCTCACCTTGGGGTTTGCCTGCGATTGAGCGCTTGCTTGAGAAATCGATGAAAGCACGGCTGCCGCGCTTCCAGCGAGACTGCCTTTTAAGAGATGACGACGAGTATGGCCCATAGGGGAGGGACCATACATCATTTTTTCAGATCTGCAGAGGCGGGATTTAGGGTGCTCAGTTTGCAATCGATGGAGTGGATGGCGAGGTGGTTCTTTAAATTGGGAGCTGCGGTGATCGCGCTTTCCCTTTTCAAACTCAGCGATTACTTGAATTGGCGGGGTGGGAAGGCATCTGAAAATATAAATTTACTGCGGCTGCATGATTAAAGCAGAGCGATGTCTTCGCTAAGCCCGACGCCGGATATCTCTAGTGGTGGAAGGATACAAGGTCGCATTCTCGCCGCCGGCGCTGGAAGACCTTGAGTCAAGCTTGGCTTGGCTGGAGGAAGAAGCTCCGGAAAAAGTTGTTGAGTGGGATGAGGCGATCAAGGCTCACATCAACACCTTGAGAGAGCTTCCCGAAGCTCATCCCGTGGCACCGCAAAATGGACTCTAGGGCAGCTCTTCTTTCAAGGCATCCTCTCGAAGTATCGAATCCTCCTTTGCTTCTCTCGATCTGGATTTTGCTTAGGACAGATTGAACCAGTAATTCTCTCGCCGTTTGACCCGGTGATAATGGTTTCTCCATTTTGCCAAGGGCACCCTAAAACAGGTAATAACCCGCCGTGTCAATTTTCACTTGATCCTTTGGAAAGAACCTCGGTTGGCTCATATTTGATCTCAATGAAACAAGCTGTGCTTTTTGGGGTGATCATAGTCCCCCTACTGGTCTCGCTACTGGGCTTGGCAGGCGGAGAAGAAAGAACCTTCCAACCCCGCACCTTGATGAAGCCTTTGCCTGCGATTGAGGATGCCTCCTTCGTAAAAGCGGGAGAGGTAAAATCGATCGGCGACAAGGATCTTGTTCTTGCGCTGGCGGTCAATGGCCACTCCCGGGCCTATCCCATCAATATGCTGACCGGACCCAGGCGGGAAATTATCAATGATATCCTGGGAGGTACATCCATCGCGGCCACCTGGTGACATCTCTGCTTCAACGGCATCGTGTATGCCGCGCAAAATCCGAAGCATGACAAACGTCTCGTTTTTCAGGTCTCGGGAAAACTTTGGCACCGCAGTCTTGTGATGCGCGACCTCCAGACGGGATCACTTTGGAGTCATATCCTCGGCGAAGCGATGGATGGCCCTCTTAAAGGAACCACGCTGAAGCCAATTCCCTCGGTCATCACTTCCTGGGGAGAGTGGAAAAAGAAGCACCCTGAAACAAGCGTCTTGAATCTCGATCTGAGCGCAAAGAGATTTGATACTAAGGCGTGGAAAGATCGGAAGCGTTTCGTCCTTGGAATTGAACACGACGGCAAAACCAAAGCCTGGCCTTATCGCTTCCTCGAAGAGAACCCGGTAAGTGTCGAAACGTTCACGGGGAAAGAATTCCTGATCGTCTTCCTCAAGGAGAGTGCAACGGCCTTCGCTTTCGAAACGGGAGGGATCATCAAAAGCGGCAAGCTCGACCAAGGAACTTTGGTAAGCGATGATGGCACCCGCTGGAACCTTTGGAGTGCCAGAGCGATGGAGGGTCCTCAAAAAGGCAAAAACCTCACCCGCGCCTTCGCCCTTCCCTCCTATCGAAAAGCATGGCTTGATTTCCATCCCGGTTCAATGATAGCCGGTGAGGCTTCGAAAAAGTAGCCTGGGTTTCAATTTAACGACTTAAATAGGATAATCCTAGCGATCAGCCAACAGGAGGTCTCGGAGTTCGCTGATGTGGGAGATTTTCGCATCGGGTTGATGGTCGCCGGAGTTGGGTTCGAAGCGCTCGTAGGGGAGGTGCTCGGTAGTGAGGATGGATTGCATGGCCATCCCTTTAGCTCCTTGAACGTCGGCGAGCCAGTTGTCACCAACGTAGAGGCAGTCTGCTGGTTTTTCTTTGAGTTGATCGAGGAGGGCTTGATAGGGACGGGGGTCGGGTTTGACCCAGCCGATTTCTCCGGAGACGACGATAGCGTCGAAGTGTGGAGTCATGCCTAGTTTTTCGATTCCGTCGCGGATGGAGCGGCTACAGGGAAAATTGGAGAGGAGCGCGAGGCGGTAGCGTTTTCCCAAGTCTTGCAGCAGGGGGAGGATGTCGTCAGAGAGTTCGATGATATCGACGAAAGTTCGATAGCGCTCTTCGGCGAGTTCCTTGACTTGGTCGTCGGTTGCGGTGAGAGGGTAGATTCCTTCGATGAGCTCGCGGCAACATTCTTCGACGTCGTTTTCGCGGTAGCCATTTGAATATGGGGCGACGATTTGAACGTCGCGGATTTCTTTGAGTTTGGCGGCGTGACAGCTGCCGAACATTTCGGTGAGCTTGGTGGTGAGGCGCTCGTATTGCATGGCGATCTGCCGGGGGCCGAATTCAATGAGAGTGTTTCCAAGGTCGAAGCAGATGGCTTTTGTTTTTGTAAAATCAGAATTCATTATATTTCCAAGGATTACCTCTTTTCACAACTCATGACACACAATTGTAAGTCAGCAGGTTTACCAGTCCACTCTCTACTCTCACATTTTGAGGCTCTTTTAAAGGGTGGACGAGACTTCAGATCTTCCGAAGTGGTTCGTCCTTCCTGTCCGAAGGAAAAATAGCCCAGCGAGTCCGTCCATTTTTTATAAGACGACTTCCATGAAAAAATGCTTCTTCTTGAAAGCCGTTGTTTACATGGCTAATTACGGACATGCGATTTGCACTCTTGTTCGTTGCGACTCTTTTACTGAACGCACCCCTTTTTGCGCAGCAGCCCAATATTGGGAACCTCACTTTGGTGGACGAGGGCGGGTTTAATGAACTCGATATCAGGATCTCTGCCGTGAATGCTTCGGACAGCGATACCACGGCGCTGGCAGGTGAGATGGAAGTCCTTCTCAATATCGATTATGGGAGCGGGACCACGGACACGATGGTGATCAAGAGCGCCGATATCAGTGCTTCGGATCTTGAGTTTAGATTGCGCGTTCTTTTTTTTACAATTGCCGAGATCAATGCGCAGGGGATGAAAGGGAGCGCGTCTACTCCGGATGGAATTGGATCCGTCGATCCAGCTTCGGGCGAGTTTGATGCGGCCAATCACACCTTCACCATTTCTGAAGGGATATTTAGTGGTGAGGCCCTGGGAATGCCGATCGATAACAATGTTTCCGACACCCCCATTACCGGATTAGGAGCGGGCACCGGGACGGTTACGCTGGCCAATCCGGTCGAGGGAGCGAATAGGGTGATCACTTATGATGTTACGGTGACGCTTCCGATTGCCTTTGATGACACCCTTCCTACGGGAGACGGCGGAGTGGAGGCCGATGTCACCGTTTCAGGGACCATCAAGGCGGTGGGGACGGCATTTATTATTCGTCCTGCGACATACGTCGAGTGGGCGGTTGAGCAGGGACTTGCGATAGACAGTCAGGCGCTCTATTCACTTAGCGAGAACATGTCGAATGATCTTATCCATGCGCTCGGTCACAGCGCGGCTGACGTTCCCTCGTTTCCGCTCGAGAAGTCCGAGAATGGTCTCCGCTTGAATGTTGGATTGAGCGGGCAAGCGGCCGAGGTCGTGATTGAATATTCTGAAGACCTCGTGTCCTGGGACCCACTTTCTGCGGTTCGTCTCGTTTCCTCTCCAGGTGACCCGATGGAGGTGAGCACGCCTGATGAACTTGGATTCTATCGGGTGATCGTTTCGTCAGAGTAGACTTATCAAGGGTCAGTCTTGAGTCGTGATCAATCCTACAGGGTGGTGGTGATGCGGCGGCGATTTGGAGCCTGAGGATAAAAAAGGAGCAAGATTTCGAGTTTTTCTTCTTTGTGAAATAGGGAGGTTGCATTATTTTGCACATATAAGAAGAGGTATGAAGGGTAATTTTTCCCGCCTCTGATTCTAGTATTTACCTAAAGATTAGAGATATGACTGCCTCGATTCCCGCCACTGTGCCGAGCCGTATTGTTCCTGAAGCAACATTTGCTGCGGCGAATCAGTGGCTGGTCGAGTCCGGGAGGGAGTATGTCGCGATCGACAACTTGGAGACTCTCGATCCCTTCTTCCTGAACATCGTGACGGCTGGGGAGCAGTGGTTTTTCTGCAGTAGCAATGGCGCTCCGAGCGCGGGTCGTCGTTCGCCTGAGTCCGCACTGTTTCCCTACTACACAGCTGATAAGATCATCGACAACTGGAATTCCACAGGTCCTTGGACCGGGATTGTGTGCGAAGGGCAATTTTGGAATCCCTTCACGCCACCGATTGCCCATTTGGCTCCGATACGTCGTCGCCTGCTGAAGAGTCTTCTGGGAGATGAACTGCTTTTTGAAGAAAGCCACGAGGGGCTGGGCCTGCGCTTCAGCTATCGCTGGCAGCTTTCACAGAAGCTTGGCTTCGTCCGGAAAGCAACGATCACCAACGTGGGCGATCAGGCACGCGATTTTCGGATCGTGGATGGCCTCGATAACGTTCTTCCTCCAGATATCGGTAGCCGGATGCAGCTGCAGTATAGCTGCTTGGCCGATGGCTACAAACTGAGCGAGCTGGAATGTGGACAGACCCTGATGGTGCATCGGCTCGCTTCAGGGATCGTGGATGCGCCGATTCCGCTTGAGAGTCTTAAGGCTACCACGATTTGGACTCATGGTTTGGGTGCAGGACCTGCCTATCTCACACGTAATGCGGCTGAGAAGTTTCTCCAGGGGAAAGAAATCGATTCCCCTGACCGGATTCGCGGAAAACGAGGTGCTCTTTTGTTGGCTCGTGAAATGGCGCTCGCGCCCGGGGAATCCCAAGAGTGGGTCATGGTTGCGGAGATCGAGCAAACTCAGGCTGAGGTGGAGACGCTTCGCCAGCAGTTGGCTGATCCTTCGGCACTCCTTGCTGCGGTCGAAGAAGATTTGCAGTGTGGGCGTGATCGTTTGCGTGAGGTGATCGCTTCCTCCGATGGCTTCCAGCAAACTGCGGATCGCGATGGAGCGTTGTATCACTATCAGAATACTCTTTGTAATCTCCTTCGTGGTGGAGTTCCAGAAAAGGGCTCTCTTTTTAAGCGAGATCAATTTCTTTCCTACCTCTCGATCCATAATCTTCCATTGCGTGAGAAGCATGCGGAAGTGCTCAAGGCTCTTCCTGCAACTCTCACGAGAGGAGAGCTTTTAGAAAAGATGGTGCCTTTGGGTTCCTCTGACCTGACGAGGCTGGTCGAGGAATATCTTCCGTTGATTTTGAGCCGACGGCATGGCGACCCAAGTCGTCCCTGGAACAAATTTGATATCCGCCTCAACGACGAGGAGGGTGAGCCGATTCATCATTTCGAAGGAAACTGGCGCGATATTTTCCAGAACTGGGAGGCCCTTGCGTGGAGCTATCCGGACTTTCTTGATGGCTTCATTTCAAAATTCGTTAATGCCTCGACGATTGACGGCTTCAATCCCTATCGCATCACTTCCGCTGGAGTTGATTGGGAAGCGCCCGATGAAGATGATCCTTGGGTTTCCATCGGATACTGGGGTGATCATCAGATCATTTACTTGCTGAAGCTCGTCGAGCTGGAGGCTAAAGTGAATCCGGCGCGTCTCGCGGAGAGCTTGGACACGCCGAGATATGTTTTTGCCGATGTTCCATACGCCTTCAAATCTTGGGAGGAAATTCTCAAGGATCCCAAGGACACCATTACATTCGATCAGGAGCGGAATGAGCAGCTCATCGCCCGGAAAGAGAAGATGGGTGCCGATGGCTTGTTGCTTCAAAATGATGAGGGTGAGCTTTGTCGGGCCACGCTCGCGGAGAAGCTCCTCCTTCCTGCTGCAGTCAAGCTCGCCTCACTCGTGCCGGGTGGTGGCGTGTGGATGAACACGCAAAAGCCGGAGTGGAATGATGCCAACAACGCGCTCGCCGGATATGGTCTCTCGGTGGTGACGACGGCTTATCTCCGCCGCTATATTGTCTTTCTTGAATCTCTCTTTGTTGATCATGAGCAGGATGATTTGCAGATCTCTTCTTCTTTGTTGGGCCTCCTTGAAGGCATGAGCCAAGTATTCTCGAAAGAGAGCTGGAGTGATCAAAGCAAGCTGACCGATGGGGAGCGCTTTGAGCTGGTGGAACATTCAGGACTGATTCTTGAGTCCTATCGGGGTCAGATTTTGCGGGGAGGCCCGGGTGCGTCGTCATCGATTTCGAAGAGTGACCTCCTCGAATTTCTGAAGAAATCCCGCAAGGCCCTAGAAGGCGTGCTGCGTCTTAACAAGCGTTCCGATGGATTCTGGAATGCCTACAACATCCTCGATATCCGTCATGCGGAGAGCGCGATGGGAATCAAGGAGCTTCCACTCATGTTGGAGGGTCAGGTTGCCATCTTGACTTCCGGAATGTTGAAGCCTGAAGAAGCGCTTCATCTTTTGGAAGCGCTGCCGGAGAGTGATCTGAAGTCGGAAAGACATCCGACTTACTTGCTCTACCCGGATCGCGATCTTCCTCGTTTCCTGGAAGGGAATCGGATTTCGCAAGAGCAACTTGAGACTGTGCCCGCGCTTGTGGAAATGGTGAAGGCGGGAGACTTCCGTGTTCTTGAAAAAGATCCGGAAGAAGGGTTCCGCTTCGAGTCTGCCATGACGAATGGCTACGAGCTGGCGGAAATGATCGAAACTGTGGGAGGCTTTTCTGAAGAGGACCGCACGAAGCTTGATGCGCTCTACGAGTCGGTCTTCCATCACCAATCCTTTACCGGTCGGAGTGGCTCGATGTTTAGCTACGAAGGACTGGGCTGCATTTACTGGCACATGATTTCGAAGCTGATGCTGGCGGCTCAAGAAGTGGCCCTGCAAGCGATCGAAGATGGCGTTGAGGATGAAATGATCACGCGTTTTATGGGGGCTTACTTCTCAGTACAGCATGGCCTTGGCTTCCGTCAGACTCCGGAGCAATTTGGCGCCTTCCCGGCGGAGCCCTATTCCCATAGCTCCAGTCATGCCGGGGCGCAGCAACCGGGTCTCACGGGACAGGTGAAAGAGGGGATTCTTTGTCGCCTTGGAGAACTGGGAGTGGATTTTAAGGATGGTTGCCTGAGTTTCGAACCGCGCATGCTTCGTGCTGCTGAGTTTAGAGGCCTTCCCGGAGGACCGGAGCATGAGGCCCTTTCTGAAGGAATGATTTCCTTCACCTACGCGCAGACGCCGATCACCTATCGTCGGGTTCATGAGCTGACGAACGTTTCCGCAGTAGTTTATCTTTCCGACGGCTCGCAACTTAAGGCTCCTGAAGGGCGTCTTGATCGCGAAACGACACTGGAGATTGTCAGCCAATCCGGCACGGTCTCCCGTATCGATGTCCAGCTTCCTTCCTCTTGGTTGATTTCCTAGCAACAAACAATATGACAAATTCCAAAGCTTCCCTGTCCTTTAAAGAAAAGGCCGGTTACGGGCTCGGCGATACCGCGTCGAACTTCGTCTTCCAT
>MEHZ011560376.1_pt1 | contig 19892 bp, 21 predicted proteins | sample 897221 | NCBI WGS metagenome assembly MEHZ01 (sample SAMN05514161, study PRJNA337945) | marine metagenome | isolation source: marine surface water | place: Arctic Ocean | collected 2007-12-13
TATCTCGGCCCACGCCGAAACCCGCCGCACCGGGTCAAATCCATCGGCCGACACTCTTGATACGGTCGAGCTCGATATCGGAATTGTCGGTCCCTGTGCGCTTGGCCGTCAGGTTCAAAACGGCGTCCACGAGCTGATCGGCGTCGCCGCATCAAACGGATGGGGTCATCAACTCGACAATGAGCCTGGTGTCATGCTGATCGGCGAACGTCGCTGGAGGCCCTCCCCCTGGCGCGCCCTCGGTCTGGAACTCGATGTGATTCCCCATATCGGAGGCAGCCTGGGCAGTGTCATGTCCTTTGCCAGCGCCGGGGCGATGTTTCGGGTAGGTCAAGATCTCAATATCGACTACGGACCTCCGCTCATCTGACCGTCGCTGAGCGGTTTGGCTTCCGTCGAACGCACGGCGGACTTCGCCTGGTATGTGTTTGCCGGCGCCCAGGCCCGGGTCGTCGCGCATGATATTCTCCTCGACGGCAATACGTTTTCCAGCAGTCACAGCGTCGACAAAAAACGCCTCGTGGGTGATTTTCAGCTCGGGGCGGCGATCATTTACCACGGCGCCCGATTGGCGATCACCCAGGTTTTCCGGACCCGGGAGTTTGAGGGCCAGCGTCAGGCTGATCGCTTCCGTTCGGTCAGTCTGTCGATTCCTTCCTAGGCATCTACCGCCCTTTCCCCGCCAGACTGGCTTGGTAAAGTTGCCCTATCGCACACGGTTGGGAGGCAGTGATGACTACACTCGAAATCACCATCGACGGCATTTCCGAAGGCCAGCGGATTTCGGAGAAATTCGCCTTCGGTGTTCGCACCGAGGACGCACCATTTACCTTCGGCCCCAATATCAGCCCGGCCATGACCTGGAGCGCGGGGCCGGCGGACACAAAATCCTACGCCATCATCATGCATGACCGCAGCGTGCCAACCGTGTTTGACGACGCCAATCAGGAAGGCCGCACCATCCCCGCTGATCTGGCACGCATGGATTTCATGCACTGGATCCTGATCGACATTCCCGCGACGACCACCAGCCTGACCGAGGGCGCAGAATCTGACAGCGTGGTGCCCAAGGGCAAACCCACGGGCTCGTCGGAACATGGAACTCGCGGCGCCAATGATTTTGGCATGTTCATGACCTCGAACCCGGACCAGCCCCGCCGTGGAACGATGCGCTGAAGCACGAGTACGTCTTCACCGTGTTCGCGCTTGATACAGACAGCCTCGCCCTGAACGGTGTCTTCAGTGGCGTGGAAGCCCTTGCCGCTATGGACGCGCATGTGCTGGCCAGCGGGCAAGTGGTGGCCACTTACACGCTGAATCCCGATTTGATGTAGACGGAATAAACTCCGCAATCCTGAACGGCGACCCCACGGGTCGCCGTTTTGCGTTCTGGCATCCTGTGATGTCAGTCACTTCGAGGTCGGGAAATGCCACCTAGGTTTGGATCAATCGATCATCCACACCGGAGAGCACGATGCCTGAATCAAAAAAATCATAGGGCAGACCCAATTTCCGATGACCTTACAAATTGGCGGGACCGCAGACGACGACGGACTGGTCGGCACAAGCAAAGGCGACACAATCCACGGCTATAACGGCAACGATGAAATTCGGGCCTGTCGCGGCGATGATCACCTGTGGGGTGGCGACGGGGATGACTGACTGGCTCTACGGTGATCCGGCTGGCGAAAGTGGCGAGGACGTGCTGCTCGGCGGCGCCGGCAACGGCGAACTTCACGGCGGTACAGAAAACGACACGCTCGCCGGAGATGCCGGGAATGATGGTCTGTGGGGTGATGAGGGTGAGGACATGCTCGACGGTGGTTCCGGTATCGATGTGCTTCTCGGGGGCGATGGCAACGACCAGATCGATGGCGGCGCAGATCAGGGTTTCCTGTTCGGAGACGATGGCGAGGATGTGCTGAACGGCGGCGCAGGAGACAATCGCACAGACCATCTCTGGGGTGGGAAGGGCGACGATTTGTTCGTCTTTTCCGCCAATAACGGGAGTGATTGGGTCGAGGACTTCACCTCCGGCGCCGACAAGCTTGATGTCTCCGCACTTGGCTTTAGTGATTTCCAAGATCTGCTCGCGAGCACGAGTGATAGTGGCGTCACCGCAACAATCAGCTACGGGTCGGGAGATTCGATCACCTTGATCGGGGTCGCAACCGGAGACCTGGTCGCCGATGACTTCATTTTCTGAAAATCAGTCGGCAGCGTCAGACTCGTCAACGAAACGGGTCTTGTAGTCGGACCGCGGCAAAGTCCCGAACGGGACGATCTCGACCTTCGCGGTCAAGACGAGCTTTGAGCGGATAGATTTTTCGATGGCCTCGGAGAGCCCCTCTCCCGGCGACGTGCCTTCCGCGACCTCGACCTGGATCGGCAAGGGCGGTAATTGCTGGACGCCTTTCTTAAGAGGACGGATCATCATGACGCCGCTGACATCGGGCTGAAAATCGTTGATCACCTCGCGGATCGCGCTCGGGAACACGTTCACCCCGCGCACAATCAGCATGTCGTCCGTCCGCCCGATGCAACGGATGCGCGGACCCGTCCGCCCGCTCGCCACCGGCCCCATGCTCACTGTAACCCGGTCTCGCGAACGGAAGCGCAGCAACGGCGCGCCCTCTTGCATGAGATGCGTGTAGACCGGCTCGCCTTCGACCCCGGCCTCGAAGGGGATCGGCTCTTCGCTCACCGGATCGATCAGCTCCATATGGATATAGTCACGGGCGAGAAAGCTCATCCCGTCCTGCTCCGGCCCCTCACCAAACATCGAGATCGAGAGTTCACCCAGGCCAAGCACTTCGTGGACCTTCGCATTAAAGGCAGCCTCGATTTGCGCGCGGACCGTGGGTTCGCCACCCCCCGGCTCGCCTCCGGCGACGAGTGTCTCCAGGCCGCAGGACGTCGGATCGATTCCCCGCGCGCGCGCGGCTTCGGCGATATAAAGAAAATAGGACGGGGTGCCCGGCATCGCCTGGACCTGAAAGCGCTCGAGCGCCGTCAGCAGGCGGTGGGTATTTCCGCTGCCGACCGGCACCATGCGCACCCCCAACGCGATCATGGATTCATGCACAGCACCGGCCGCAAACGGACCCGAATTATAGGTCGTAACGACCCGATGATGCGGACGGATGCCTGCTGCGTAATAGCTGCGGTTGGACGTGTGAATCCAGCGTTTCAGATCACCCAGTGTCACCGGGATATATAGCGGGGAGCCCGATGTGCCGCTGGTCGAATAAATTCGCACAATGTCCTCGAGCGGGGCTGCAAGTTGTTTGCCCAACGGCAGATGCTCGGCCTGGCTCGCACGCAAATCATCCTTCACCGTGAAGGGCAGATGGTGCAGATCATCCAGTCCGCCAACAGATTCCGGCGTTTTGAACCCCGCTTCGGCGAGTTTCTCACGATAAAATTCGGAATGCGCGAACAGGTACTCGACCTGTTTTCGATAAACCGGCTCGTCTTTCAGTCTCTGGTCTTCGAGCGAGCGGGTTTCCGCCTCGGGATCGAACAGTGCAGGCGTTTCCATTCCGTCACTCCCCGTCATATTCAATGGCTTCTTCGCCATGATGGGCCAGCAGGAAGCCGATGGGCCGCTCAATCTCCTCATTCAGATGACCAATCAGCCCAATCGTGCGCGCCAGAATCGGTATCCCGCGGATCGCGGCTTTCGGGAAATCAAGATCGAGCAAAACGGCCGCCATGGGTCCCTGGAGGTTCATCGGCAATGGTTTGCCCCAGACTTCCTCAATGGCCGCTGGAAAGGCCCGAAGCGCGTTCACGTGCCGGCCTGAGACCTGGCGCTCATCTGCCAGTTCCAGGATACGCACTGCGCGGGGATCAACCGGGCGATGAATCGGGTGACCAAAGCTCGGAATAAACTTGCCCGCTGACTTATATTCGCGAGCAATTTCAAGAGCTGCGTCTTCCGGTGACGCGCCACTCTCGATTCGGGTGGCCGCATCGTCGAGCATGTCCCCCGCGACATCTGCGCTCCCGAGGATCACCGAACCTACTCCCAGAATACCGGCAGCCACCGCGCCATGAAACGCCTCAGGTGCGGCCGCCAGCGTCATACGTGCGGCCTGCACGCTTGGCGTCAGACCGTGTTCGGCCAGGGCGACCACAAGCAAATCGAGGAAGAACGCCTGATCCTTGGTCGGTTCACGTCCTGTGAGATGAAAATAGAAGAACTCGGCCATCGTTGCGTGGCCCATTACTTCGTTGCAAAGATCTTTGCCCCGCACCGTAATTGAAGACGAGTCCGCGGTTTCAATCGCGCTTTTCGCCTCGCCTTTTTTACCAATCAACATTCGTTTCTCCCCAGGATATTCCGCGACGATAGGGGGTCTTTTGAGGCCGGACAACGTTTCTCATATGTAAAACATTATTCGTGGCCCTGAACAGAGTTGACACCTCTTACCCCCCACCCTCTACAATCGAAATACCAAGCGAACCAAAGCGGCACCAAAGCCGCTCTCGCCCGAAGTCTGTGGGAGACAAAGCCATGAAATACGGAATGTTCAGCATGCCGCTCCGTCCGCCGGGCGGCGACGTAACCGGCAATTATCACCGCGATATCCAAACTTTTGTCCATGCCGACAAGCTCGGCTATTCAGAAGGCTGGATGGGTGAGCATTACACCATTCCCTGGGAGCCGATCCCGGCAACCGATATATTCGCGGCAACCGTCTTTGCCCAGACTGAGCAAATCCGTGTGGGTACGGGCGTTGTGCTTCTGCCGATGCACGACCCTCGGCTGGTGGCTTTGCGGATCGCCTATCTCGACCATCTCTCGAAAGGCCGGTTGAATTTCGGCATCGGGGCCGGTGGTGCGCCGACGGATTTCCAATTCTTCGATATCAATTATCAGGAAGGCGAACATCGCGAGCGCATGCGCGAAGCGATCGACGTCATCACCCGGCTTTGGACAGAAGAAGACCCGTTCGAACACAACGGCAAATTCTGGCAGTTCAAAGTGCCCGAGCCGATGCCCCAAATTCCGCTCTACCATCATATTCGACCTTACCAGGACCCCCATCCGCCGATCGCGGTTGCGGGCCTGCATAAATACTCGGAATCCCTGGAAACAGCGGGTCGTGAGGGCTGGATCCCGATGAGCGTGAACTACCTTCCCGCCGCTAATCTCAACACGCATTGGGATGCTGTTCTAAAAGGGGCCAAGGATACCGGGCGCACCCCGAAGCGCAGCGACTGGCGTGTGGCGCGTGAAATCTATGTTGGCAAGACTGACGCCGAAGCACGCGATCACGCCCTGAACGGCGGCATGGCCAGGGCCTATAACGACTACATGTACAACGTCTTGAAGTCCCTCGGCGTGGTTGATCTCTACAAGGAGAACGACGACATCAAGGATGAAGACCTCACGGCGGAATATGTCTGCGACAACATCTGGATTGTCGGCAGCCCCGACACTGTAACCGAGAAGCTGCGCAAGCTCTATAACGACACAGGCGGGTTCGGAACGGTGCTCCAGGTTCAGTATGTTTACGAGCCTTTCGATGATTGGCTTTCGAACATGGATTTGTTCGCAAAAGAAGTCATGCCGAACCTCGCCGACCTTGTTCCGGATGGCGACGTGGCCGCAGCCGCGCAATAGAAACGGCGCAATAATCACGAGCTCTGCCGGGCCATTTCGTCCTAGACGAAGTGGCCCGGCCTCTCGAGAAACGATGGAGATTCGTCATGTCCGTTGCCATTAATTCAGAATTGCAGGTTTCCAACGACATCGCTCAATGCATCGCTGAGGAACGGATTCCCGTGATCGATGTGGGCGATTTTCTGTCCGGGGACGTCGGCGCCCTCGAACAATTTGCCGTCGATCTGCGGGCCATCCAGGAGAGCCTTGGCTTCTATTGTATCGTCAATCATGGCGTTGATCAGGGATTGATCGACGACAGCTTCGATCGGATCGCCGAGCTGTTTGCCCTCGAGGACGAGGCCAAGATGAAATACCGGGTCGATTTTCATCACCAGGGCTTCATCCCCAACAAATCCCTGATCCTGCGCTGGTCCAAGATAGCCAAAAATGAAAAGAAGGACCTGAACGAGGCTTGGGCCATCATGCGCGAACGCGCTGCGGACGACCCGAAGGTCACCGCGAATATGCGCCACCGCAACCTCAACCGATGGCCCGACGAGTTGCCCGAATTCCGCGACACGCTGCTGGAGTATCAGAAAAACATGGCCATTTTGGCTGGCAGCATGCTGCCGGCCTATGCGAGAGCCCTCGACCTCCCATCGGATCACTTCGACGATAAGTTCTCACACCCCGAATACTATATCCGCTGCGCGTGGTATCCGCCGGTCGAGCCTGAGGAAGGGCAGTTTTCGCTCTCACCGCACTCCGATCACAGTTCGATGACTTATTTGCCCCTGATGGATGTGGCCGGCCTGCAGGTCATGGCCCCGTCAGGCAAATGGATGGAAATTGAACCCCTGCGTGGCGCCATCGTCGTCAACATCGGTGAATTCTTCAACCGGTGGACCAATGGTCGGTTCATCGCCACGCCCCATCGCGTCGTACCGCCCGTGAAAGACCGGTATGCGCTGACTTTCTTCTACAATTGCAACGACGAAACCGTCGCCGACCCTTTCCCGTCCTGCATCACCCCGGGCGAGACACCAAAATACGACCCGATGTCGTTTCACGACTTTTTCGTGACCTATATGGACGGCAACTATATTTATCGAACCGCAGAAATGGACGAGGACTGAACCCCGCGTCGCGGGACCGTCAATCTCCAGTATGTAGCCGGACGGGCAAGTGTCATGAGTGCAGAACAAATTCTCAAAGAAACGCGGGACCGTGTTCTCTACGTCACCATCGACAGGGCGGAGAAACACAACGCGCTGAGCCTCTCAATTCTCGCATCGCTGCGCGCGCTCTTTGACGCCGCCGCGTCGGACGAAACGTTGATCGCCGCCGTGCTGCGCGGGGCCGGTGAGAAAACCTTCGCTGCCGGGGGGGATTTGCGCGAACTGGCTGAACTGCGCACCGCCGCAGAAGCCGAGAAAATGTCCACTGATGCCAAAGCCACCCTGAACGCCATTCGCACCTTCCCCGTCCCGGTTATCGCCGCGCTGAACGGAAACGCCTTTGGTGGCGGCGCCGAACTCTCGGTTGCCTGTGACTTCAGGGTCGCAGCCGCCCATGCCCGGATTGGTTTCATCCAGGGCAAACTTGCGATCTCCACGGCCTGGGGTGGCGGACCGGATTTATTGCAACTCGTTGGCCGGGCGCGTGGCCTGCGCCTGATGGCGACCGGCGAGATGCTGACACCGACGCAAGCTCTCGATCTCGGGCTTTACGATGTGATTGGTGCCGAAGACCAAGAGTTCAGTGATACGGTCGAGGGCTTTCTCGAACCCATGCGCAAACAGGTTCCCCAGTCCATGCGCGCGTTCAAGGCCGTGGCCGATGCCCAGCGTCGGGGTGACAGCCGCGACGCAATGCAGAAGATAGAGACCGAAATGTTCGTAAAAGCCTGGGTTCACGACGACCATTGGGAGGCCGCCGAAAAAGCCTTCCCATCGAAAAAGGGATGATCCGGTGAGTGATTCCACAGCGCCCAAGACGGCGGATGACCGCGCAAAACGCGTGGCGCCAACCAAACCGTCAACAGCGACCCCGTCCGGGATCGAGGTGCCGCCTGTCGTCACAGCTGACATGGTGCGCGAACCTGACCAGGGCCTGCCCGGTGAATATCCGTTCACCCGGGGCATTTTCCCCGACGGGTTCCGCGGCCGCCTGTGGACGATCCGTCAGTATTCCGGGTTCGGCACGGCAGAAGAATCCAACGAACGCTACCGCTTCCTGCTCGACAAGGGACAAACCGGCCTGTCTGTGGCTCTCGACCTGCCGACCCAGTGTGGTTACGACCCGGTCGACCCGATCGCCAAAACCGAAGTCGGCAAGGTTGGCGTCTCGCTGTCGAACCTCGCTGAAGCCGAAATTCTTTTCGACGGAATTGATGTGTCCGGCATTTCGACGTCCTTCACTATCAACGGCACAGCATCAATCGTCTACGCGATGTACTGCGCGGTGGCCGACAAGCAGGGGGTGCCCCGCGAGAAACTCACCGGCACCATTCAGAACGATATTCTCAAGGAGTATGTGGCCCGCGGAACCTGGATTTTCCCCGTGCGCCCGTCTCTTCGCCTGATCGCCGACACGATCCTGTTTTCAAACCAGCAGACGCCGCGTTTCAATCCGATCAGCATCGCTGGCGCTCATGTTCGTGACGCCGGCTGCACCGCGGTCGAGGAGATGGGCTACACCTTGGCCAATGGCCTGGCCTATATCGATGAATTGATCCGCCGCGGTGGTGATGTCGAGAAATTCGCCCGCCGCCTGAGTTTCTTCTTCTACGTGCACATGGATTTCTTCGAGGAAGTCTGCAAATTCCGGGCAGGTCGCCGCCTCTGGGCAAAGCTTCTAAAGGAACGCTACGGCGTCAAGGATCCCAAAGCCCTGATGTTCCGGTTCGGTGTGGTTTGCGGTGGCTCATCGCTGGTCGGCTCTCAGCCCGACAACAATGTCGTCCGGGTCGGGATCGAGAACATGGCCGCCGTGATGGGCGGAGCCCAGTCGATCTTCACAGCCGCCTTCGATGAAGCCTATCAGATACCGACGGAGCATTCGGCAGAGCTGGCCGTGCGTACCCAACAGATCGTGGCGCATGAATCCGGCATCGCACGTACCGTCGATCCGCTGGGGGGAAGCTATTATGTGGAATGGCTCACGGACCAGATGGAAGACGAGATCATGAAGGTCATCGACGAAATCGAAGTCTATGGCGGCGTCACCAAAGCGGTCGAAGACGGCTGGCTCCAGCTCAAAATCGCCCATCGTGCCGCAGAGCGGAAACGCAAAGTCGACAGCGGTGAGACTGTGATTGTGGGACAGAATTATTTTCGGCGCGAGGACCAGAACGAAGGTGTGTCCGAGCTGTTCAAGCTCGATCCCCAGGCCTCGGCCCGCGTTCTCGAAAAGTTCGAACGCGTGCGCGATTCCCGCGACGATGACGCTGTGTCCAAAACCCTCGCAGCGTTGGAGAAGGCCGCCTCCGGTGACACGGAAAACCTGATGCCTTATCTGATAGATTGTTGCCACGCCTATGCAACAGTCGGCGAGATGGTCACGACCCTGAAGTCTCAATGGGGTGAATTCGAAGAACCGGTTCGGTTGTAGGAAGTTTTAATGAGCCTCAAGGGAAAACGCATCCTCATCGCCAAACCTGGCCTCGACGGACACGATGTCGGTGCCAAGATCATTGCGCTGGCCTTGCGCGATGCGGGCGCCGATGTGATCTATACCGGCCTTCGCCGCAGCCCGGACTATATCGCCCGGGTTGCAGTGGATGAGGACGTGGACGCTGTCGGCCTCTCGATCCTGTCGGGGAGCCACAAGGAACTTGTCGAAGAGACCGTGCGCTGTCTGGCAGACCTGGACGCCGGTGACATTCACGTGTTTGTCGGGGGCACGATCCCGCTCTCAGACCAGGCCGAACTCCGTGCGGCCGGTGCGCGCGGCATCTTCACCGCCGAAATGGCGATCGACGACGTTGTCGCGGCTGTCGATGCGGATTTAGCCTCATGACTGAGGGGCCCCTCTCCGGCCTTCGAATTCTGGAAGTCTGTCACGTCCTCGCGGGCCCGTTCAGCGGCATGATTTTGGCCGATCTGGGCGCGGACGTCGTTAAAATTGAGCCGCCGGACGGCGACATGGCCCGCAACATCACCAAGCAGTTCACCGGCCCCTACAACGACTATTTCACCAGCCTGAACCGTAACAAGCGTTCGATCGTGCTTGACCTGAAAACCGATGCCGGACAGGCGCAGCTCGGCGAACTGACGCGAGATTCCCATGGCCTGATCAGCAATCTGCGTCCCGCCACGATCCGCCAGTTCGGCCTGACCTATGATCACCTCAAATCCTGCAACCCCAAACTCGTCTGCGTGGCGCTGACCGGGTTCGGCCTCGACGGTCCCTATTCCGACAAGCCTGCCTATGACTACATCGTCCAGGCCCTGACCGGCGTCATGTCCCTGACCGGCGACCCCGGCGGGCTTCCGACCAAGGCCGGCTATTCGGCGGTCGATAATTCTACTGGCTTGATGGGCACGATTGGGTTGCTCGCTCGAATCATCGAAGGCAAGGGCGGCCAGGTCGATGTGTCCCTCTTCGATACCATGCTGTCGCAACTCAATTACCTGGCTTCGGGCTATCTGAACCATGGAATCGCGCCGCAGCGCATGGCCAACAGTGCGCACCCCTACATGGTTCCCGCCCAGGTCTTTCCGTCGCAGGACGGTTTCGTGATGTTGTTCGTTTCCACTGACAAGTTCTGGCGCAAATTTTGTGATGTTGTCGGCTGGACCGAACACGCCGACAACCCACTCTTCGCGACCATGGAGGCCCGCACGGCCAACCGTGAACAGATCATTGATGCGGTGACCGAACTTTTGCAAACCCGCACCACAGCTGAATGGGTGGACCTTCTCGGCAGCGAAGGCATCGTGATTTCCGGGATCGAAACCCTGGAAGCAGCCCTTGATGGTGATTTGGCCGCGTCGCGCGACATGATCGCGGTCATCCCCACCCCCGACGGGGCGCTCCGGGTGGTTGGTAATCCGATCAAGATGTCCGGACACACGCCGCGATACCAGGCACCCCCGTTACTCGGCGAGCACACAGAGGCTGTTTTGGGACCCCAAAAAGGCCGCAACTAACATGAGTGAGATGTCGCGTAATCCGCGTCGTGCGCTGAGCCGGGCCCTGTCCCGCATCGCCAATGCCGATGTCGGAGAAACTCTTGCCCAGGCAACTCCAGCGACAGGTTCTGCGCTCATCCGCATCGGCGTGACCGGCCCCCCCGGCGCAGGCAAAAGCACCCTCATTGCGCGGCTGGCAAAACTGCGAAAGGGTTCCCGTCGAAAGATCGCGGTCCTGGCGATCGACCCCACCAGTCCGGTTTCACAAGGCTCCATTCTCGGCGATCGCATCCGCATGGACTCGATCGCGGATGATCCGGATATTTTCATCCGCTCCGTTCCCAGTCGACGCGCCCATGACGGGTTGACCGACAACACCGCCGATCTCCTCAACGCCATGGAGGGGCACGGGTTCGACGAGGTCATTCTCGAAAGCGTCGGGGTGGGCCAGGCGGAGTACAGCATCCGCACCCTCGTCGACACAGTGGTGCTCGTGTTGCTTCCGGAATCCGGCGACGCCATCCAGGCCATGAAGGCCGGAATTCTGGAGATGGCGGACATCTACGTGGTCAACAAGGCGGATTTACCAGGCGCCGAGCTGATGGCCGCCGAGATCGAAATGGTCGCACAGCGGCAAAGCGCCGATGGCTGGACCCCGCCCGTGATCAGAACAACACGGAATGACCCTGACGGTTTTGCCAAACTGGATGCTGCAATTGCCAGCCATGCCGAATGGCGCGTGACGCACACGAATGTCGATAATATACGGCGTGCCCGGGCGCGCTATCAGGCCCAGGGGCTGATCGCCCGGCGCGTCGATGAAATTCTCGAAGGTGACGAAAGCGGGCTTCTAGACCTCGATCCCCGAACGCTGTTTGACGCCCTACATGCCAAACTCAAACCAAATCGCGAAGACTGAAATATGTTTGCCGCTCCGCCTGTGATCGAAACCAAAGTCCTTGTCGATATAAATGCCGCGTTCGGCATTCAAGACCGTGAATCCGAGTGGGCAAAACTCCTGTTTGGGCGTCCCAATACGCCGAGTTTTCTCGAAGGGCCCTCCTTCGACAAAGACAGCAATCTGTGGCTTGTAGATGTAGCCTGGGGTCGATTGTTTCGCGTGTCTCCGACGGGTGACATCGAAGTCGCATGCCAGTACGACGGCGAACCCAACGGACTGGTTTTCCATCGGGACGGTTTCGGGGTTATCGCAGATCATTATCATGGCCTGATGCGACTGGACCCTGCTGACGGGTCCGTCGAGCCACTTTTGGTCCGCAACGCCAATGAGCGATTTCGGGGCACTAACGACCTGACTTATGCGTCAAACGGCGATCTCTATTTCACCGATCAGGGCACTTCGGACCTGATCGATCGATCCGGCAGGGTCTTCTGCCTGCGCGCAGATGGCGCACTCGATCTTATTTGCGAGCATCTCCCCAGCCCCAACGGTCTGGTCCTCAACTTGGAAGAAAATATTCTGTTCGTGGGCCTGACCCGCGACAACGCTATTTGGCGGATGCGGCTTAACGACGGTGGACGCGCAGATCAGGTGGGGCGTCTCATTCGCCTGTCGGGCGGCACCGGTCCAGACGGCATGGCTCTGGATGACGACGGAAACATCCTCGTCTGCCATGCGGGGTTCGGTGCGATTTGGGTATTCAGTCCCACAGGCGAACCGCTCTATCGCATAAATTCCTGCAACGGCGCCGCGGTCACCAATTGCGCCTTTGGCGGGCCCGACAACCGCACGCTCTACATCACAGAATCAGCGAGCGGCTGTGTCCTGACGGCAGAACTGCCGACGCCCGGGCACCCGCTCTACTCACACATGTAGGCTCAGCAGCTATTTCGCAACGGCCTTGGTTTCGGCCTCCAGGATCTCGTAGACCACTGCGCATTCATCTTCGAGGCGTCCGGCCTTTGCGATTTTCTTGTAGTACTCGTTGCAGATGCGTAGCAGCGGCGCTGAAAGACCCAGCGCATCGGCCTGTTCCTCGACGATATCGAGATCTTTCCAAAGCAGCTTGCTCGGGCCGGCACAGGGTTGCCACACACGATCCTTAATCAGACCCGAGCGCATACCAAACACCGTCGACCCTGCAGCGCTGGGACCAACGATGTCGATCATCAACTGCGGGTCGAGCCCCATTTCGGCGCCAAACAACATTCCCTCGGCCAACGCGACGGTGTTGGCACCGACCATGAAATTGATCATCAACTTGAGTTTGATGCCGGTCCCAAACGCGCCCACATAGAAGGTCTTGGGGCATATTTTTTCCAGCATCGACTTGACCGCTCCGCAGCGTGCTTCGTCCCCGCTCATCATGATCACGCCCTTGCCGGCACGAATAATCGGCTGGGTCCCGCTGACCGGGCAATCAATAATGGCGGCCGGCGTCGGGCCAACCAAAGCCTCGATTTCTTCCTTCACCGCCACGGGGAAAGTGTTCATCTCGATGATCGTCAGCCCGGCATGTGCGCCTGCGAGCAATCCATCAGGGCCCTCGAGTGCCGCTCGCGACGCTTCCACACTGGGCAGCGCCGAAATCACGATATCCGAGACTTCAGCCAGTTCACGGGCCGTGTCGACCAGCTTGCCGCCATCATCGGGGAAATCTTCGGTGCTCGGACGGCGCACCGCATAACATCCATAGCCCGCGGGCATCAGCTTCTCGGCCGCCACCCGTCCGATCAGACCCAAACCGAGAATTCCAATTTTATCTGCCATCTCGTTCTCCTTCGTTAGGGGGCAATGCCCAGAACCGCCTCGCGAAACCGCGAGCGCAGCCAGGCGCCGTCCCGCGCGGGCAGCACCCGTATGTGTTCGGTTGCATCAATCTTGATATTCGCAAAGCGCGGGCCATCACAGCGCTGTAGCTGTTCTGCGAGCCCAGCAACGCCGTGCATGTCGCGAATGTCATCATCTGTCATCAAACCACAGGCCCGCGCAACGCCGCCCAAATCCACGCCCTGGGCAATCGCGGTCGGTTGCGCACCGGTTTCGCCATAGCTTTCATTGTCCAACACAACCACAGACAGGTTTTGGGGTTGCTTGGCGCCTATTGTGGCCAACGAGCCCATGCCCATGAGCATGTCGCCGTCGCCTGTGAGTGCCAGCACGGGGCGATCTGGCTGCGCGAGTGCCAACCCCAGCGCCATTGCCGCTGTGCCTCCCATGGCGCCCCAGAGATAGAAGTTCCGCGGATCGTCTCCGGCCGCCGCCACGTCATACGTGGCCGATCCGAGGCCCGTAACGACCAGCAACGCACCACGATCCTGCAACAAACGGGCGACGGTTTCACGACGGTCGAGCACGGGAAGCCCAGCAGCCATCTCAGTCCTCCGCCTCAAAATCCTTGCGCCCGATCAGGCGCTGGGACAGCAGCACCGCCGAGGCAAGCATGCCATCATAGGATTGCGCGATCGCCGCTTCGAGGGTCTCACCCGCGCAGTCGGGTTCATCCACCCGGTGAACCTGCACATTCATGCGTGCCAACACATCCGGGGTTGCGAGCCCCATCGGGGCTTGCCACGGATTGAACTCTCCCCATTCGCCGCGCATCGTGATCAGAGTCACGAAAGGCATGCGGCAATTCTCGATCAGAGAGAACATATTCACGCAATTCCCCACCCCGGAAGACTGCATCAGCAATATCCCGCGATCGCCGCCGAGCCAGGCACCCGCGAGCTGGGCTACGCCTTCCCCTTCGGTCGTGAGGACAGTGGCTTCCATATCGGGGTTTGCAGTGCATCGTTCGATCAACCGGGCGTGCCCCGCATCGGGAACATAGACAATCTGGCGCACCTGCTGGCGCACCAGCACATCGTAGAGAGCATCAGGCCAACGCTGAGTTTCTTGCGCGCTCACCCGCCATCTCCGAGGGCCCGGAGCCGGTCGATCGTCGCCAGCAACCGCTCGGCCTGGGATTTCTCATCGATGTGCATCCGCGATAGCGGTGCCGCCACAGCAATCCCGAAGACATCGCCAAAGACCTCGACAGTGCAGGCCACGGCCATCACATCAGCAACGTTCTCCCCCCGGGTCACGAAGTAGCCTTTGCTCAATGAGGCGGCGAGGTCGTCTTCCAACGCTTTACGTTTGACAATGGTGTTGGCAGTCATTTCATTGAGGGGTATTCGCGCAATCTGGGCTGCCCGTTCCGACGGATCGAGCCGCCCGAGATAGGCCTTGCCGATGGCACTCGAATGCAGCGGCTTGATTTCTCCCGCACCAGCCGAGTAACGCACGGTTTGGCCGCCTTCGATAACATCGAGATAGATGATCGCGTCGCCCTGGCGGCGGCCCAGGATCACCGTCTCATTGGTTTCGTCCCGCAAAGCTTCGAGTTCGGGCACAACGCTTTCGAGCACCGGGTCGTGAGCCGCAATGACTGTGGCGATCTCCAGCAGACGTTTGGTTGGATAGATCTCTCGCGTTTGCTCGGATGTATAGAGATAACCCTTAGCACTCAGCGTGCGCACCAACCCGTGGCAACTGCTGATCGGCGCCGACAGGCTTTCCGCGATCTGGGTGAGCGTCATCGGGCCTTTTCGGCGGGAAAAAGCCTCGAAGAGATTGACAGTTCGAACCGCCGTCTTAACGCCATCATTCATACCCATGAAAACCATTTTGGAATCGTGAAACCACGGGGTCAACCAGATCATGACGGTTCAGAAGGAAAATTTCGGCCTTTGAAATGCGATGGCGCATGTTTTGCTTGGTTTTTGCGATAGTGCTGAGACGAATATCTCTGATAAAAAAGAACATGGCTTTGAACGAACACGATCGCATCATTATCGCCGGCGGCGGGCCCTCCGGCCTCATCGCAGCCTTATCGCTCGCCAAACAGGACATTCCGGTCCTGCTACTCGAACAACAGGAATCGCCCGGGGCCAGATCATCGGTGATCACACCGGGATGCTGAAAATCCTGTTCCACATCGAAACCCGCGAGGTGCTCGGGGTCAGCATCCTCGGCGAAGGTGCCGCCGAGCTGATCCATATCGGCCAGGCCGTGATGGCCCATAAGGGCACGATCGACTACTTCGTGGACACAGTGTTCAACTACCCGACCCTGACCGAATGCTACAAGACGGCCGCCTTCGACGGCTTGAACAGGCTGGAATAGAGCGAACAAACACCCTTCGAGACGACCGGAATACGGTCTCCTAAGGGTGCGGGTGTCTACAAAAAAACCTCATCCCGTGGAGGACCGATGGTCCGTCTCGAAGGATGGCGAGATACGCTAGTGCATCCCCAGACCGGCCTCTGACCGTTCGAGGATCAGCGGAACGATAAGGTCTTCTTCATCGTCAAGATGGTGCTGCAAGCCCTTATCGAGAGCGGCGAGGTCGTCGCGCATGCTCGGCACCATTTCCGGGGTCTCGGCCGGCTTCTCGGTGATCGCCTTGTCGAGGGCAACGATTGTGTCATAGGCGCCTGCCAGCAGGGCGTGGATCGACTCATGATCCCCTTCGAGCAGCTCGACGCCCTTCCCCATACGCGGATCGGCTTGGGCGAGCAGCGGAAAGTAGTGATATTCCTCGATCTTGTGGTGGGTATCGAGTTCGCCGAGAAAAAAGCTCGCCCGAGGCATGAACCAGTCGTGAAACCCCTTGGGATCAACCTCCCCATTGGCGAGTTTCTCGCACGCATCGGTCAGCCCCGCGCCAAAATCCCGGAACATCTTGTGGCGGGCGAGCCAGAACTGACACCACTGGCCGTTATTGGGATGCCCTTCCCAGGTCGGACGCGGATGCGTCATCAGCAGGAAGGCGTAGTCTTCCGGCAGGGCAGTACGCACATCAAGGGCGAGTTCGGCGGGAACGGTGTCAGACATGATGGGGCCGGGATACACCAAGGTGAGCGGGATGCAAAGCGCCGGAGCGCGCCGGTTCGCTAACGCTCACCACCCTCTCCTCCTGGGAGGAGAGGCTCGGGGTGAGGCGGGAGGTCGCTCGCACCTGTTGCAGGGCATCACGTCATTCGACACACTCAGCGGCGATTTTATTTTGAGGAACGACCATGGATTATCGGATTTTCAACAGTGACGATATCGATCACCAGCAATGCTATCGCCTGCTGATCGGAACGATCGTGCCCCGGCCGATCGCGTGGGTGAGTTCTCTGGACGAAGACGGGGTGCCCAATCTCGCCCCGTTCAGCTTCTTCTCCATCGTTTCCCACTTCCCGCCCCTGGTCTCGATCACCGTCGGGGAGAAGCAGAAAGGGCACAAGGACACCTCAGCCAACATCGCCGCCACGAAAGGCTATGTCATCCACACGGTGACAGATGGCTGGGAGCACCAGATGAACGAGAGCGCCGCCAGCCTGCCGCGCAACGTCGACGAGTTCGCGACCATCGGAATCGAGACCGAACCGTCAGACTTAGTGGACGCTCCCCGCATCAAGGGTTGCCCGGTGGCCATGGAATGCGAATACCAGCAGACACTCGATTTCGGCGACGACTGGAAGACCTATGTGGTGATCGGCAAGGTGCTGCGCTGGCATGTGCGTGAAGACCTGATGCTCGACGACAAATACGTCAATCCGCATCTGCTCAAGCCCGTCGGCCGCCTCGGTGGCCCGCGCTACTGCCGCACCGACGACATCTTCGAAATGCAGGCGCCTTACGTGCAGCCGGACGTGGCCCACCCCAATACAGGCGAGAAGAACTAGGCCCGCTTGTTCCACCGTCATCGCGAGCCCCGGCGATCCAGTGAAAGACTGGATTACGTCGTCGCTCCGCTCCCCGCAATGACGGCGGACGAGTGAAAATCCTCACCTGCCCCAAACATGCACCATCATTGCGAGGCCAACGGCCGAAGCAATCCAGAGAAGACCCGTGAGACGTCCACGTGGATAGCCGGATCAAGTCCGGCCATGACGAAGTTGAGACTCAACAAGTAAAGCCCTAAGCCGGCTCTTCTTCCGCCAGACCCAGCTCCGAGATCATCACCTTGCGCATCTCGAATTTCTGGATCTTGCCGGTGACCGTCATCGGGAAGCCGTCGACGAACTTTACGTAGCGTGGGATTTTCTGGTGGGCGATCTGGCCCTGGCAGAAGTCTCGGATATCGTCCGCGGTGGCGCTTTCGCCGTCCACGAGTTTGACCCAGGCGCAGAGTTCCTCGCCGTATTTTGAATCCGGCAAGCCGATCACCTGTACATCAGCGATCTTGGGGTGACGATAGAGATACTCCTCGATCTCACGCGGGTAGAGGTTCTCCCCGCCCCGGATCACCATATCCTTGATCCGGCCGACGATGTTGAAATAGCCGTCTGCATCCATGGTCGCGAGATCGCCGGTGTGCATCCAGCCTGCATCGTCGATGGCTTCGGCTGTCTTCTCTTCGTCGTTCCAGTAGCCGCGCATGACCAGATAACCTCGGGTGCAGAACTCGCCGGTCTCCCCCGGAGCCACGATGCGCCCGGAATCATCAACGATTTTGACCTCCACATGGGGCAGCGCCCGCCCCACGGTCGACACTTTGCGCTCGAGCTCGTCCCGAACGCTGGTTTGGGTTGAGCCGGGACTGGTCTCGGTCATGCCGTAGGCAATCGTGACCTCATTCATATGCATCTTGTCGATCACCCGGCGCATCACTTCGACCGGACAGGGTGAGCCCGCCATCACGCCGGTGCGCAGGCTTGTCAGATCGAAACTGTCGAACTCGGGATGATCGAGCTGGGCGATGAACATGGTTGGCACCCCGTAAAGTGAGGTGCAGCGTTCTGCGGCGATGGTCTGGAGCGTGGCCAGTGGATCGAACGCGTCAGACGGGTAGACCATCGCCGCACCGTGGGTCACGGCGGCGAGGTTGCCGATCACCATGCCGAAACAATGATAAAGCGGCACCGGAATGCAGATGCGGTCGGTCTCGCTGTATTCCAGCGTTTCCCCCAGGAAGAACCCGTTATTGAGGATGTTGTGGTGGGTCAGGGTCGCACCTTTGGGCGAGCCGGTGGTGCCCGAGGTGAACTGGATGTTGATGGGGTCGTCGAACTGGAGCGTTGGCGCCAGCGCTTCCAACGCCGCCGGACCGGCCTTGGCGCCCATGGCCATCACATCAACAAAGGCATAAGTGCCCGGCACGTCGGCTTCACCGATTTGAATCACGGTTTTCAGATGCGGCAGGATTTTCGCTGAGAGTTCGCCAGATGTGGCGCTGTCGAGCTCCGGGGCCAGCTCACGCAGCATGCCGAGATAGTCGCTGGTCTTGAACCGTACCGCCGTCACCAACGCCGAACACTCGACCTTGTTCAGGGCATATTCGAGCTCCGAAAGACGATAAGCGGGGTTAATGTTGACCAGCACCAGCCCCGCCTTGGCGGTGGCGAACTGGGTGACGGTCCACTCCGCATTGTTGGGGGACCAGATACCAATCCGCGATCCCGGTTCCAGACCGAGCGCGATCAGGCCGGCGGCAAAGTCATCGACCCGTTGTTTGATATCGGCCCAGCTCCAGGATATCCCCTGATGGCGCGCGATCAGCGCGTCGCAATCCCCCCAGCGCGCACAGGCCGCATCAAAATGCTGACCGATCGTGTCGCCGAGCAGGGGTACGTCTGAAGCCCCGTGAACATAGCTTTGCGTATGTGTCATCTCAGCGTCTCACCTCTTGCGCCCGCTCCACGCCGGAAACCAGTCGGGCCAATATCATTTCCTCAAATCAATAATATAGCCCAAACGAGGTTTTGCGACGGCATGTGATTGTTCTATCTTCCCCGCTTCCAAAGGCACCCCGGGTGCCGAGTTTTATTCCAGAGGACGTCAGATGACCGACCCGATCCAGATCCGCATGGGGGGCTACGGCCCGGCCACCACAACCCACAGCCGCGCGCTGAAATTCATCGGCGACAAGCTGGAAGCCCAGTTCGGCGACGGGGTGGATATCAAATACATCTGGAACATCATGGATTTCGGCTATCGGGCTGACGAGATTCTCTGGATGACCGAATGCGGTCTGCTGACCATGTCCTACCAATCCACGAGTTACCTGACCGACCGGGTGCCCGAGCTGGGCTTTGTCGATCTGCCGTTCCTGTTTCCTGATCTCGACAACGCCCGTACGGCGTTTGACGGCGAGCTGGGCCGCTATCTCGACGCCCGCATCGAAGAGCAGTTCAACTACCGGATG
>MEHZ011586546.1_pt1 | contig 19847 bp, 15 predicted proteins | sample 897221 | NCBI WGS metagenome assembly MEHZ01 (sample SAMN05514161, study PRJNA337945) | marine metagenome | isolation source: marine surface water | place: Arctic Ocean | collected 2007-12-13
CATCATCTCACCACCACTCATTCGGTGTTTATTAACAACTTTGATTTCATATCCTTTAAGGATTAAATCAACAATCTTTTTTTGAGCTGGAGTGAACTTAACACCCTCAATTGATTTTTGGAACTTTTCTATCTTATTCATTTCTTAATTATTAGTTGGGTTAAACTCTCAACCCTTATTACACTACTAATATACGACTTTTATTTGGATTTACCAAATTCTAATGTTAAGAAATTGTTAAGTTATTAAGAAATACCGTAGGCGAACACTACCACCATTAGTATAATGTATAAGAGTGTACTAATATCTTTTTTAGGAGTCATCACCAGAAAATTCTTCAAAATTTGAGAGAATATCCAATATGGAAGGATATTTTTCAGCAAGTGTTGTTACGGTTCGTAAATTTGTATCAATTATACCTGATTCTTTACGAATACCCTTTTTTTTGTCAATAATATCATACTTAGGGCCTGATACTTTCCATCTTACTTTAAATACTGTCCATAGTACCAAATCCAGTCCGCCATCATCACCTCTTTTATCATATGCATCTTTACTAAGTTCGATTACCATATTATCATTAACCTTACTAGCAAATATTCGTTCCATATAACCTCGTCTGAAATCCTTATCGGTGGGTGATATTATGCTATCATTGGGAGTTGCTGATTTTTTAAAATCGACCTGTTTTAGGTTATCATAAATAAAGTTTTTTGATGTATCCAATGGAATACCACCAAACTGTTCTAATGAATCTTCAATAGAAATGGTAGCAATGTATGGTACTAACTGACGAGATTTATCTTTAACAAAGTTACTATGTGTAAATGTTTCATTTGTAGTGTATTTATGATACTGACCTATATATTCCTCACCATCTATATACATCCACTCACTACCTGTAGTGTATAGACCTGTGGATATCTGTGCCTTCGTATAATATATTCGTTTTCTTGTGTATTCAGACATCTTAATCCTTCATCATTGTCATTACAGTTTTTAAATTAGTGGTCCAACCACCTTGTCCATCAAATGAATGTTCCATTCCTGTTACTAAGAATTTAACATTACTTCTAAATCTAGCAGGTAATCTATCTGCAGTAATTGGAGCTAAAAACATTGAATCTGAAGCGATACCATCTAATGTTACTCCTAATTTTAGTTGGAATGGTAATATAACATTAGGTGAATCAGTTTCTTCTTTCCTCATAACTAATTTTTGTAAAACAGTAGCTAATGCATTTGCCTTTGAATCATCAATACCATCCTTACCTACACTCTGTTTAGATTCATTCTTTTTTGCAGCCTCTTTTACCTGTTCTTCGGTTTTAGGGTCAACTTTTATTTCAGGTATATTTGGATATACTGTTTGTAATGTAGCTAAATCAATGTTTCCGTTTTTAATATTACCAACTGTCATAAACATCATTATATCTGCATCGAATTCAGTATCTACACTTATATCCCTTACCATTGAAGTCTCACCTAATGTTGTAAACTCAAATGGTGTTGTATCAGCTGCCTTCAACTGTTTCATCATTTGAGTTTTATTCTGAATTATATAAATACCACTCTGGTCATCTACACCACCTTCTGGTTGCACAGTTAACTGAACTAACCCACCTGTAACATTTGCGATTCTTTTAGATAAATCATTAAGAATATCTACCACTTTAGGTGGTTGAAATATATCATTTACTGTACTTCCCTTAGCTTTTACAATATTAGTGATTTCATTGATTGATATTAATATTTCTGGAATATCTGTTGGTAATCCACCTAATGTTTTTGGATACTCATTACCCTCACCATAATCTGACATATCACCAGGTAGAATATATTTACGTGGGTCTGCAGAGCCCAAATCTTTTCTGTTTGGGGATATTTTTAACAAATTCGCATCGGTAGTAAATCTGAATGTTTCTTTATCAGATGCACCTGATAGTTTATTTGCAAGATACACAATAGATTTAAGATTAGTGAATGGGGTTCGTATTGGGTCATCTCCCGCAAACGGAATCATCGATTCCGATTCACCTAAATTCATAATACCTGCCATAAACAAATCTACGTTTGAATCTGATTCTGATTTTTTTTGTTCAATATCCCCATCATCTACAGATGATTTAGAAGCATCCTCACCGGCCTCTAATCCGAATGCAACTTTGTACATAGCTATCAGTGCCATAGAAATATCTGCAGGATTTGCACCTTCTTTACCTAACGCCTCAGATTCATTATCTGAAAGTTTCATTAAACCACCCATTCTAGTTGCACCACCGAATGCATCTCCAATTAATCCTTTTATATTACAGTTGTATGACCCATCTGATGCCATTGAGAATCCAAAGTTATATACTGCCATTGTACCACCACCAGTTTCAGCAGAGTTTATAGGGTCTAACCACCCATAATCAACTCTTACTTCAGAACCTAATCTAAAAAAGTTTTCTTCTATACGTTCTAACTGAGGTAGTGAGTAACAAGTAAATTGTACTTCCACTTCCTTTATGAAGGAATTATAAATATCTCCACCACCATCTTGGTTTATACTTACAGATGTTATTTGTGGTTTTAATCTTCGTATTCCATCTTCGGATTCATACAAATCCATGTGCCCACCATCAGGTACATTTCCTATTACAACTTCAGCCTTAGCGTATGTATCGAATAATGATGTGGCATCATCTTCTACATTTTTTTTACCTGATTTCTTAGAAGTTAGATAAATATATGCATATCTACGATAATTGTAATCTAATGCACCATCTTCACGCATATACTGTGTACCAACTCTTCTACCTTGAATATAGGCAGAACGTGTTTTTAGTAACTCTTTTACATCACCTGGGAACGGTGGGTTTAAATTAAAACTTAGACTCATAACTTTTCTTTATTTATTTAACGTTCTATACTCATCCATTATACCTAAATAATCTTTAGGTATTCTAAGCTGTTTTCCAATTGGTACTGATAAATCACCCTTACCTAAATAATTTGCTCTTGCAAGTATCCACCACAATCTAGCATCCCCATAGTATTTGTGAGCTAGGTTATCCAACCTATCTCCCTGCATACCGATAATATACTTATCATCTACAGTTTTTACCATCTTAGGATATTCTATAGTTTTTCTATATCTCTTACCTTCTTCGGTTTTTAATATTTTTATGTTCTGATATCTATTTTCCATATATTATCCTCTTTCCCATCCTAAATCATAAACTTCACCCAAATATTGAGGTCTTACTGTATCTAATACTTTAAATCCAATTGCCACATCAATACCCATAGGTCTAACACCTAAATCAGATGCATCTAAATTAATATCCCAAGGTGCATCATCTGAGTATGTGTATGTTAACGAATCTATAAATGATAATTTATTCTTATATAAATCACCTAATGTAAATTTCATTAACATTCCCTGATACCCCCTACTTCCATGATACTCTGGCATTGTGAATGTTGAAAGAGCCTCTAATTTCTCATACATTGGTTTCATCTCAATACGAGAAGTTGCCCACATTTGGAAATTAAATGATACACTTCGTTCAAACGTACCATATTTGTAACCCTGGTCTGCCCTACCACTAAATTTAATAGAATCCCACGATGGTGAGAATGTTTCTGTTAACCCAGAGATTGTTCCTCTGAATTGATAAAATTTACCTTCTTCAGTACCAATTGGTTGTATATAAAATGGAACTAAATCATTTAATGTTTCATCTTCAGTTGCAACTGGTCGTAATGCATTTACAACATCCCATCTTGTGTTACCACCATTTTCATCTATTGGAGTATAATCTGTTCTATCTGCTCCAACTTTACCAGGATTAGGGAATTTATTATTATATTCTAAATTATTTTCGGTATAGTTTGAGTTTGTTGAACGTTCCGATTCCGCTCCAGTTAGTAAACTTCTAAAATCATTTACTTGAGTATCACCCGCTCCTCTTTCTGGTATGTTACCATATGCAAGAGTTTCATAGTGTTTTATAACATCCGATGTGTCTAATTTTTCTAAAGGATGTGATTCACCATCTGTATTTTTTTCACCAGGAGTGTAAGTTAGTTGACCTAAATCAGTTCCATCTGCAAACTCTTTTAAATCAGCTGGTCTACTACTTCCTTGATAATACTTTTCTTCAGTATTATATTCTCTACCATCATCTGATGTTGGAAGTTCTAATTCTTTTGGTAATTTTTTATCTAAATAATCTGCCTTATCAACATCAGATGGAGTAGATATTTCATTATCTACAGCTAATGGTGTTTTATCTCTATCAAATGCCTGTCCTTCAGAATCGTTGTATTGTTTTTTATAACTATATCCTTCAAATTTAGATTTTAGTGTATTTTCTCCTAATGAATTTGCACCCAAACCTACCGCTAATCCATATAATGATTGAGGACCACCACTAAATGCGTTTTTCAATTTAGCAAGTCCTTTTACTGCCTCATCTACACCTTTTATAATACCACCAGTTGTTGAGAATGTATTATCCCATAACTTTCCTAATCGGTTTGCAAAAGGGCCTTTGGTTAAAGTCATATCATCAATATGTGATGTACTTTTTATATTTTGAACTTCTGAATAACCACCTGTGAATGGGTCGAATGGAGTAATACCATGTCGTCTATGTCGAATACCTGTGTGTTGTGTTAGAATATTTGCTAATAAGTTTACAGGTGTCCATATTTTTGTAAGTCGTGGTGGTGCGTTAAATGGTAATGCAGTTTCTACATTTGGATTTGATGCCTGTAAACCTAATTGTTTAACACCCCACAATAAACCTTCTACAGATGCCATCCATGCACCGATTCTTGCAACATCTACTGCAGCTCTTACAGTTGATGTAACTATACCACCTCTAATCAATCCATCATCAAACGCAAATCCACCAATTCCCCATCTCTGTGGTTCACCTTTGGATATACCTCTTCTTTGGATACCTCTTAAAATCAATGGATGTCTGAATAATCCTAATCCTGTATTAAATGAATCATCTTTAAGATTAAACTTATTATATTGTTCATCTAAGAAAGATGGAGATTGTCGTTTCGCCTGCCCTTTACCAATACCAAATCCTTCTTCTCCTGAATTGATACCACCGGCATCATTATATGAACTACCATATGTTTTACCTAAAGTAAATGTATTATTAGATATATTAGAGTACAATGAGTTTGCACTATCAAATACACTATTATTAGGATTTACACCAATAAATTTAGTTGCTTCAACACCACCAAACTTAGAGGTAAATCCCTTTGAGTGAATATCTAACAGATTGTTCACTTCTTTAAAATCTTTTCCTTCTTTTTCTAATTTCTTTTTGAATGAAAAATCAGTTGGTGTTGTTTCACCCAATCCTTTTTCACCATTTGGAATATTCATTGGTGTTGGTGATGTTTCACCCAATCCATTTTCTCCATTTGGAATATTCATCTTATTAGGTGTTGTTTCACCTAAGAATCTTTGTTCTAAACTCATTGGTTTTGGTGTTGTTTCACCTAATCCGTTTTCACCATTTGGAATATTCATTGGCGTTGGTGATGTTTCTCCTAAAAACTTAGAACTTCTATCTGATGATAGTGGAGTAGTTTCTCCTAAAAACTTAGAACTTCTATCTGATGATAGTGGAGTAGTTTCTCCTAAAAACTTAGAACTTCTATCTGATTCGTTAGGTGTTGTTTCACCTAAGAACTTAGAACTTCTATCTGATTCGTTTGGTGTTGTTTCTCCCAAAAACTTAGATTCATTATTTGCTAAAGTGGGTGTTGTTTCACCTAAGAACTTAGATTGGTTGTTTGCCTCAGTAGGTGTTGTTTCTCCTAAAAACTTTTCACCACTCTGAGCATCCATAGTATTAGGAGTAGTTTCTCCTAAGAATTGTTCTGAGTTATTTGCTGTTTTGGGAGTTGTTTCTCCTAAGAACTGAGATTGGTTGTTTGCCTCTTTAGGACTTGTTTCTCCTAAGAACTGAGATTGGTTGTTTGTTTCCTTTGGAGTAGTTTCTCCTAAGAATTGAACCTTATTACTCATTTCAGTTGGTGATGTTTCACCTTTAAATTTTTCAGTTTGATTAACTAATGTTGGATTGGTTTCACCTTTAAACTTTTCAGTTTGATTTACCAACTTAGGGTCTGTTTGACCTAAATATCGTTCTTCTAAACTCATTGGTTTAGGAGTTGTTTCACCTTTAAACTTTTCCACATTGGTAGTTACTTTAGGAGTTGTTTCACCTTTAAACTTTTCAGTTTGACTTACCTTCTGAGGATTTACACCTTCTTTATTAACTGTAGTAGTAGAACGTGGAATCTTAGGAGCAGATTCTGCCATAGAACTCAAAGGAGTTTTATTCAAGTTTTTGTTTATACCAGGATTCTCTTTAGATTTCAAAGGCTCTCTCTTCGGCATCCTAAACTTAGATAAATCTGATTTCATATCTTTTAATGCCATTTACTTATCCCCCAAAATAACCAGCTGACCTGGTACTTAATTTTCTTGATTGTACTTTTGTTATTTCACTAACTACTTTTCCATCTACATTTATCATAATTGGTTGGTTTTGTATATCCTGTCTTAATCCTTTAATCGCATCAACAACTTCCGTCATATCAAATTCACTTGTATCTGATGATTCTTCCGATGAACCATCTTGCCCATCACTACCACTACTTCCACCAGATGAACCACCACCAAAGGCGGCCGTAATAAGAGGTAATGCAAATGCTAGAGCGAATAGAGTTGGTAGTAATAGAGTTACTATTGCCAATCCACCACTTAATGCAACCAACGATGCTGATAACATTATAAATGATGCGGATAATGCTATTAATCCTGGAACTAACATAATCATCGCGGACATCATTGGCATCACTCCTAAAAATGCCGTTAGGTTTGGCATCAATCTTTCAATTGAATTAGATAAACTTGTTAGTGATAATGACCACGTGGTTGTTGCAACTGATGATAATAACATCGCTGGTACTAAAGCTAACATTCCTAATGTTGTTAGAGCGAATGTTGGGAAGAATGGAATCATTGCTGCCGTTGTTGTAATAAGTGCCCCACTAAACATCATAAATGCAGAACTAATTGCAATTAGGTTAGGGGATTGTTCTACTAACTTTGTTATGTTATCTACAAAGGTTGGTAATAATCCATTTAAAAGGTTTATTCCAGCTGCAAACGGAATCATTGCTAATCCAAACATTAACATTGGTGGAGCTGCGAATAATAATCCAATACCAAGTGGAATCATTGATAATCCAAATGCCACCAAAGCGGTAGATGCAACTAATAATGATGGAGCTATTAAAACGAATGATGAGAGTTTTTCTGCAAATATACCAATACCTTCTCCGATACCACTAATTCCTTTACTGAATGTTTCGATTCCTACACCAAATAGATTCATTGCTGCTGCTACAGTTGTTAATGCCAATCCAAATAATAATATACCAGGACTTGCCATTAATAATCCAAATCCGAATGGAATCATTGCCAATCCAAAGGCAACTAACGGAATAACCGCTCCCAATAACATTGGAGCTATATTTAGTAATTCAGAAATTGATTCAACGAATATCGAAATGTTATCACCTAACCCACTAACTCCTTTATTAAATATAACGATTCCTGCACCTAATACAATCATTGCTGCACCCAATGCTAATAATGCCAATATACCAGCTCCGAATATCAGTGCTCCCACACCACTAAACATTATCATACCTAATCCTAATATGATTCCTGTAAATATAAGGATTCCTGCGGCAACTGCTAAGATTGCACCTATACTGATATCACCAATTAGATTCATTGCGTATGCGAATGGAATTAATGATATACCAACCACTGCTAATGCAGCGGCTCCTTTTAGTAAATCTGCAGTTGGGAATTTAGCGAGTAAATAAAGTGCTCCTAACATTAATCCCAATCCAACTGCCATTCCTAAGTATGGTTTTATTTCTGTTGGCATTGCTGATATTGCCTTTGCCATAACAAACATAGATGCTGATATTAACAACATAGCTAATGCCCCTTTAAGTACATCAGTAGCTCCAAAATCACCAATAAATTTAGAAACAGGATTTTTACCATCTCCTGAACTCATCTTTTTAAATATAAAAGAAGCCGCTGCAATTGCTAATAAACCTGCACCTATTCCAAGTAGAACTTTTAGAACCATACTACCAAAACCTTGCATTGATTTCAAACTTTCTGAACTATCTTTAGTAGCATCAGCTCCTTTTGCCATTTCTACGGCCTGTTCTGCAGTTGCGTTTTGAATGTTCAACATATCCTCTGTGGCAAGACCTGTAGCATCTCCAATCATTCTTTGTAATTGTAAATTACCATTTAATGAACCACCTACTGAATCAATTAGTTTCTTTTGTTCTCTTGCCACTGCCGCGGCATCACCAGATGCTTGAGCAGCTCTAAGAGCATTCATATTGATATTTTTACCAGTAATCATTCTCAACTTCATCTCATCTTTCATAGATTTTTCGATATCAAGTGATTCTGATGCAAGTTGTTTCGCTTTTGCTAAATCAACACCCATCTTTTTAACTGTGAGTGCTTCTTCTGCTCTTGCCTTAATCTGGTCTTTAGTTAATCCTCTTAATGCTAATTGATTATCTGCTAAATATTCCATAGCCGCCCCAGCATCCATATTCATACCATCGGCCATATCTTTTATTTCTTTAGTTAACTCACCAGCATCTTGACCTGCATTTTTTAATGTTCTAGTTAATGATTGGGCTTTATCTGCATCTTTTAATACTGAGTTAACTTCGGTGATATCTGCTAATAAACTTGGGTCTACTACTATTTGACCTGTTGATTTTCGTACTGCATCTGAAGCTGCTCTAACTTCTTCCATACTGTACTTCATCATACCTGCTTCACTACGAGCGGCTATAAGACCACCTTCCATCTCTAACATTGAACTAACTGAAGCACCGGTTTCTTTATTAAACTCTTTCATTCGTTTAATACCTTCACCAATATAAGATGCTATTTCTTTAAGGACTACAAATGCAGCCGCAGCCACACCACCCGCTATTAGTGCATCTACTAATTGAGATGATACCCCAAATGCTCCACCTAAATCTTTGGCTATATCTTTTCCAGCATCTTTGATTGCAGTAGTAGCATCTTTACGTCCTTTTTCTGTTTTTGTAAGTTTCTCAGCAGTTTCTAACTGTTCTAACATTGTTTCAGCTAAATCTCGATTGGTATCCCATATATCATTAATTACTTTTTCTTTAGCTTTAGCAATTTCTGTGAGTTTTCCTTCTAACGATGTTGCTTGTAAGATAGAGGCTGTATTTTCTTTAAGAATTTTACCTTCTTTGGTTCTACCATCTAAGTTTTTTTGAAGAATTGCAGATAAATTTGCCTGAATCTGTTGTTCAGCTTTAAGTGCATCTACTCTTTTCTGAGTATCTTTTCTTTCGTTAGTAGCCATTTATTACACCAATTTATTTAAAGAAAGAGTCATCCTTAGTGGAATTCCATTCTACTGGTTTGATTTTGTATTTTTTTAGAATTTTTTGATACTCTGGGTCATTAGTTAGTTTATCTAATTTTTTTGTTTGATATGCCTTAACAATAGAACCAATGAATGATTTAATACCACCTTCATCCATACCACGTTTTTCTAATTTTTCAATTATATTTTTTGCCATTGTATTCCCTTAATAGTTTATCTGTGTATAAATATAGAAAAACCCAACTTTCGGTTGGGTTCTTCACTTATCTTCTTGATTTTGATTTAGCTTTTCTCATTTCCTTATCATTCATATTCTTTTCTTCTTCTTTGAATTCGATTATCTTACCAATGTAAAACGTCCGAACCCATATCGGCATATTATAAACATCCGTAAAGTTGAAACCACCATTACCATGATATATGAGGTCAAAAATGTGAGAGTGTAAATGCTTTCTATAACTTTGATGAAGGCCAAAAAAACGTTACATCCATGGGTAGTAACATCTCTCTCCCTTCCCCTGTCTCCTCAGATATAAATTCATAATTCAAATCCATATCAGGAACAACTTCGTTTATGTACGCTCTGAGGGACTGTGAATCCATCGCAAATAATTCGTTGTCTACAAAACTGTTTATTGTAGCTGTATCGGATTCCCCATCTACTGAAAGAATCATATTCTTTAACCTTGTGGTTAATTCTTTTGATGTAACATCTTTAGTTTTTCGTTGTTTTCGTTCCATCTCCTTTATCTGATGTTTTACTTTTCTTTCTTTCGATTCTGTCATCGCCATAAAAGTAAGTTTTCTTTTAGATTTGGGTAGTACGAACTCAAACTCATTCTTATGTAGTTCGGTTTGTTTAGAGCCATCGTATTCATTTGATTCAAATTGAGTTAAATCAATAACTTCTTCTTGCTTTTCATCTGAAAATGGGTCTTGAATCTCAACTTTATAATCTTTACCATATCCTAAGACTCTGGCTGCAATCATAATTGAGTTTTTATCACCTGTTGTTAAATCGGTATATTTAATGTTTTGTCCATTTCCATTACCTATGATTAGTGATTGAAATAATCTATCTAATACTGAACCATCCTTTATATAGGATTGTGTAGTAAGGATATCTTCTTCCTTCGCTGTCATATATTTCATTTCTACTTTACCGAATGACAGTGGATTATCTTTGGGATAAATTAATCCCTTAGATGGTAAATCTACTACTTCAGTTGGAAACTTATAATCGGATACTTGCTTCGTTTCGAATTGTTGCTTAGCGAGCTCCACCATTTCATCATTGGATAGATTACTTTGGTATTCATCTGTTAATTTTTCTTTACTCATAACATTTCTCTAGTTTTAAAACTTTATTTTAATATTGGTTAACCGTATATAAATATGTAAATATAATTAATTAAACGTAAAAACCCCTACTAAGTTAATAGTAAGGGTTTCTAAATTTGTAATTTTCAATATAATGATTAATTAATATTGTAGTATTGCGTAATCGTATGTAAGTGTTAAATCTACAGTTGCCAAATCTTCGCCAGTATAATCCATGTCTGAGAATTTTGCTGTTTGAATAAATGCTCCTTTAAGTGTCCACTCTTCTACTTTATCACCAACAGGACCCAAACTGTTAAATGTGATATCTTTTTTGTAGAAATCAGAGTAACCATCTCGGCCCGTTACTGATTCGTGGTGTAACCTTACCCATTCCATTGCTGCTTGTGCTGCTGATGGAACTACCGGGTCATATAGTGAAATTGTTAAATCACTCCACTCACTTCTACCTTTAACATATCTTCTAACGTTAACGTGGTCAATTGTAACCTTACCGTTTGTTATTTCTGGTCTGTTAGCGGCCTTTATTAAGTATGCTGGGATTCCCTCAATATACATAATAAATCTGTTCGACATCTTCGGTTCGAATGATGTGAACATTACTTCTGTTGGGTCTAATAATTGTGCCATTTAGTTTTCTCCGTTATTTTCTTCTTTAATATAAATATAGTTCTTTTGAAAAAATAATCAGCTCCTCTAAATTATTTTAGAGGAACTGTTATTATTAGTTATATATTATTCAGGAAATGCTGCTCCTGTTGGTAATACATTGAAATCAAGAACTATGAATTCTGCTGTTTTTGCTGGTTGTAAAAATATCTCACCAACCATAATGTTTCTATCTATCACATCTGGAGTGTTATTGGTTTCATCCATTATCACTTTAAATGCGTATAAACCTTGTCTTTGTTGAATTGATTCTAAGTAAGGATTAACGATTGATAAAAATCTGTTTCTCGTTGCTGCTGTATTATTTTCAAATATTAAGTAACGAGTAGATGATGCGATGAATTTCTTCACTGCGATTAACAATCTTCTTACATTGATTCTATCCAATGCCGATGGTTTTGCTTGTAATGTTTTCTGTCCAAATACAGTTACACCTTGACCAGGGAACGTTGCGATAGGATTCAATCTACCTTCGTAAAGTGCATCTCTCTCAACTCTAGTCAATCTTGTCTTAGCTTCAATTACTGAAGTTAATCCACCTCTGTTCAATCCAGCTGGTGCGAACCATTCAGCGGCCACTTGGTCGTTAAATGCTATAACACCTGGAAGTACAACGGATGGCGGAACCCAAACAGGTTTGTTTTTATCTGTATTAAGTATCTTAACCCAAGGGTAGTAAGATGCAACATAGTTAGAATCAAATGGTTGAACAGCGTTAACTGCTGTAGATATTGAATCACTCCATGCTGATGCATCCATAATAAAGAAACAATCTTGTCTATCTTCACACATATCTTTAGCGAATGTTGATACTGAAGAATGTAATCTGTGTATGATACCTGGTAATACTAACATATTGATATCAAACTCATCAGGATTAGATACAGCGTTAATTGCTTTTCTGTATGCTACTGTTCCTGTTGCTGTGTTTGATGAACAATCATATCCTAGTGTGTTTCCTGCAGTAATATCATTACCTAAAGAAACTACTCTATTTGGTTTGTATCCATCAAAACCACCTTGAAATGGTACTAAGAACTTTCTAGAATTAATTGATGTTTGTGCCGTTTTTAAGTTTATCTTCCCAGTGTAAGCTCCAGCAGATGTTGGGTAATTAGCTCCAGCATCTTGGTTGTTATCTCCTAAGTAGAACGCCGTTCCTACGGATGCTCCATTAGAATCAGGTGTTGGTGCTAAGAAGTTTCTATTATCTGTTGTTGCGAAATCAAAATCTAATCCGTAGAATTTCTTAGGATTATATGATTGGTTGATTTGTTGTAACGATACATAAGTTGGACTAGGTACTGAGAATTTAGTTCCGTAAGGATTTTGTAATGCTCCGAATCCGAAAGGTACTAATGATTCATCTATACCACCGTTTTTAACTGCGTTTGATACTTCTACTCTAATATTCTCTGAGTTGTTTGGATAATCACCATTAGTTGATAATTTTCCATTTGCATCTACAGTAATATATTTATCACCGATAACTCTTGATATAAAGTTTGGTGAATCAGGGTTTAAGTTAACTCCTTGAAATTGTTCAACTAAGTTAGGTCTGATATCAGAATCAACCACTCCTACGAATGGTGAACCAACAATCTTATCTTGGTCTACTCTTCTTACTACTACCGTAAATGAACCATATTCAGAACCAGGAACAGTTCCAGCTGGTTTAACATCCTGAATTCCAACTTTGAATTCGTAGTTAGTAGATGTACCATGTGATAATGTATGAAACTTAAATAAGTTTGTAGTGTTTCCACCAACTTTTTGTGATGTGATGAAAGGTGTAGATGATTCACTATATGCTTTAGTGTAATCCACATCTTTAGTATCAACATCTATTGTTACAACAGGTATCTCACCAGTTGCAAATGAAGCTGATTGGAATGTTTTAAAGTTCGATAACACATATCCTTTTTGTGCTCCTCTTGCTGCAAATCCAAATGATTTTGTGTAATAATTATCATCTGTTGGATTTAATGATGCACTATATGTAGTGTTTGTGAATGATGAACCCGATAATCCTAATGTAAATATAGATGCAGATATATCAGTTGAACCTTTATGGTCAACTAAAGTACTTTTCTTAAATACATCTGTATCAGATGTTACTTCTGTGGTTGGGTGTAATACCGCAACTACCTTAGTACCATGTGATGATGATATTGATAATGCGATTGGGTTTTCAAGAGTATATCCGTCTTGTCCTAATACCCTAACGATTGTTGCAGTTCCTGCATCTTCCAAATAAGTTTGTGCGGTATAAGGTAGGTATGAATCTTCTGTCAATCCACCGAATACTTGTTGAAACTTTTGAAATGAGTCTACTTGAGTTGGAACGAATGCTGGGCCTTTAACTGTTGACCCTACTAATGCTGCTCCAATTTCACCAATCCCTTGAGGTAGAAACGACAAGTCCTTTTCTTTTGTAAATACTCCAGGACTTACTATTCTTTCTGCCATTTGATTCTCCTATTAATTTCTTTTAGTTTATTATAGTAATAAATACTCTGAAAATTATGAAACGATAAATTTATGATGCTGGTGTAAAAATACCACTATCTATATCGAATTCACCATCTCCATATTTTTCTTTTAATTCACCTGCTAGAGTAATTTCATCTTGTCTAAGTTTTCTGTATTTTGTTTCTTCATCAACTTTTAAATCCTCTAGTTTAGATTGTTGAGTTTTTAAAATAATGTTCTCTATTTCAATCTCACCTAATCTAGCTGTAATTTGTGAAAAACTTTCTCTAAAACTATTAACTTTACCGATTTCCTCAGCTGTAAATTTTATTACTTCTGTTTCGTTTACTTTTTTAACTTCTGCCATAACTTTTGTCTTTTAATTTAACTTATACATATAAATATGAAAATTTATTTTGAAAGATTAGTTTTCCAACTAATTTTTGATACACCGAAGGTTTTTTGAGTATTTATAACTTTTTTACCTCTATCTTCAGGTACAATATACGCTTTAACTGTAAGAGTTACGTTACTTCTTACAATTCTCTCATCACCTGTTGAATTTGTAGTTTCGAATGTGTATGATTCTCCTTTGATTTGGAATTTAAACCTATCCCCAAACGCACCACCTTGAAAATACACAACCTGTTCTACTAACTTATTCAAATCTTCCATATAATCACACCAAATGATTAAATCATATGATATATTTACATAATCAGGTACATCAACAATATACTGTTCCTTCTTAGGTGATAACATTGATGTTAACTGAGAAAATGAATCGTATCTATTATTTTTACTATATTTCTTTTCGTATGCCTTTGAACTGTTCTCATCAGTAAGTACTTTTAGTTTAGAGTACTCTGTATTAATATCTAATGAGTTTCGTTTGAATGAGATAAGTGGTGTTTGTACTTTACCATTACCATCTCTCATAAACCCATCTCTTTGAGCAGATGACCAGTTTTCTGGAGATGCATACATTACAGGTACAGTTAAATATTTACCATTTTCTTCAATAGTAGGTCTTACATCTTTCTCTAAAAAATCTTTAAATGCTAAATCTATATCATATAGACCTATATTTACGTTTTTAACATCATCATTTCTACGAGAAATCTGTTTGGCTTTATTTAATTTAGGAGTATCAGAAAAAGAGCTATCTACTTTTTTCAAGTCAACCTTTTCATCTCTATTTGTTCTGTATTTATATGCCATTTTAAATTCCTATTGGTAAATCGTTATTTTTATCATTTACACCAACTCTAAAATCATCTTTTAAATTAAGTTGACTTTTCTTTGCAACGTGAGTTTCACATATAACAGATAAATTATAACCCTGTGTATCACCACCATCCCAAGTATCAGGATTCTTTCCTGCAAAAAACTGATTTGTAAATGTTACATCTACAATATGTTGTTCTTCATTCCACTCAATAACATCACCCACTTCAGGATAAACGTTTTTATCCTTTAATATATCTCTTAGGAAATAAAAGCTTACATTTCTTGTATAGGATGAACCAAATTCATCAAAGATTTGTTCTGCATTTGTTCTATCAACTAATGTAGGTATTTTTACAGGATTATAATAACTCTTATTCTTACCCTCACCATATAGATTAGCTTTAGTTTCATCTATAATTAGTTTATAGTAATACACCTGAGTATCAATAATATCAGTTATTAACTCTTTATTGACCTTTCTAAAAAGTGCCGCATCTCTCTGTCCACCAAATAATGCCATAGTTTACCCTATATAAATTGCTCTTGGAACTCTGTTTAAAGTAGATTCCATTGCTTCTGATTCTTCTTGTTGTGCCTGTAATAATGCTTTTCTAGAAGTAGCTTCTAAGTTTTCTCTTAATTCTGAAATTAAGATTTCTTTTTCTGAAGATGCCTCACTTCTTAAATCTGCACCATCTAATGTTATATCTGAATTAGGTATTGGTATAGAACTAAACTTAGCTCTAACTGCACCTAACATTTCTTTTGCTAATGCTAATGTATATTTCTCAATCCATCTTCTACCGACGTGATTTATACTTGTATATGGTATTCTATCATACTTTGCGTTAGAATAATCAGATACTACTGATGTGGATACAACTGAATTATTTCGTTCTGATTCTAATACATAGTGGAAGTGAACTTGATAACTATTAGTTGGTATAGGAAATATTCTAATTCTGTTATTTTGAATATCAAAACCATATTGAGATTTACGAACCATATCATTGAACTCAATGGCCTGTAATCTTAATAAATCATCATAAAGTGGTTGCATCATAAATGAAACACCTGGTGAGTAATTACCCCATCCAAACGTATCCATCATTTGTTGTGAACCTAATCCAGTTCCTACGAATGGGTCAAAGTATCTTACCATTGCCGGTGGAGCGTTATGTAACATTTTTTTAATTTCAAATTTATCAGTACCTGCAGTACCTTCTTCTAATGCAGTTACAGATGTATCTGTTAAATCATATACTTGTTGACCGGCCTTTGCTAAGAATGAACCTGTGTAATATGTTACACTACCACCACTACCAACTTCAGTACCGTAATCTTTAGCTAAAGTTACTAAACCACCTAAATTAGCATTTAGTTGAGTTTGAGATAAATTTGAAGATGTAGAGTTTCCCTTAATATTAAGTAGATTTTCTCTAATATTAAATTGGTTAACCTGTGATGAGTATTCTGTAGTTGCTTCTTCGAAACAAGCATAGAAGTTTATATCCTGTAGTTCTATATCTACTATAGGATAACCTAATCGTTTTGCACACCAACCTGCTGTTTTATCAGCTGATGATGTGAACTCTAACTCAGTATCATAATGCCCAAATGGTGTACTACCAGCTGAGAAAGATGATGAACCTGGCCATATTGGAATGTTTACTGCCATTTATAATCTCCTAATTCTTTTATATAAATATGAGAATCTTTAAGAATCACTTATTTATGTACCATATCAATTCATAAGTTTGATGTCCTACTGGATGTGGTAGTGTTTTTTGATGTTTTTCCCATCCAAATGGTTCTATAATTTCTTCTACTTTTTCTATTTTAGATGCGATATCGTTAAAATAAGAATATATCCCATTTGGATTTAGTAATTTAGGAACTATTTTTGTGAATTCCGCCCATTGAGGATATTTTTCATAATCAAAAACATATGTGTCAAAATAAATACTATCAAAAGTTTTACCCTCTTTTATAAAATCTTCTACAACATCTTCCCATAACCCACAATGTACATCAAATCCCATTTCTTTTGCCTTTTCACAAACTTGTGGATGAGCTTCTATTATATGATGTTCTTTTGGATTGTTATTTCTAATATATGTATCTATGATTCCTAATCCAAATCCAATATTTAGAACTGAACCACTATTGGAACATAATATATCAGCCGATTCCTTCATCAACTCAGATTCGTTAGTTGCCATAATTGAACAATCACAATTTATATATTTTGATTTTAATTCTGTTTCAGTAAATATAACTTCGTTTTCTAAATATTCTTTTAACATAACTTATTGATTTTCAGTTGGTTACACTATCACTATCATCACAATACGTTGATTATCAGTTAGTTACAGATTCAAATGGAACATCAAGCTTGTGATAATTAACCCAAATCTCACCGTTTTGTTCAAATAAAGAATCTTCGAATCCTAATCTCTGTAAATCATCTACCATTGTTCCAACGAATCTACCTTTTCCATGTGATTCATCTTTATAGTTAAAGTGATACATTGGAATACCCATTGGTGAATCACCAATAAATTCTATATTGTATTTTAATCTTCGTTCTGAACGTCCACAACTGAAAGCTTCTGTAATTTCTCCATCGTTATTTACAGCCCAACCAGTTGTACCAAATACATATTTGTAATATCCACCTGCAGCTTTTTCTCCTTGATTTCCATCAGAACTATTCCATAATTGTAAATCTACATCAACTTCTTCTGAGTTATCATAGTAAACTGTTAAAGTTTGTTCTTCTTCATCACATGCTGCAGCTGAACTATCTCCATTATAAGCAAACGTAATAGATGTATATGTTGCACTAGCAGGTTCATCGTGATTATATGCATAAAATTCACTCATTTGATGAGGTGTTGTACCATTAGGTCTATTAGTTGAACTGTTATTGGTATTAATAGTACCATTACTACCTACTGACATTGATGATAAACTAATATTTGAGTAAGTATTTGTTGCACTGTAATTGTTATTACCGATTTCTCTTCGGATACCTATCATTGATATTGCACCTGATGATGGAACTGCCATTATATCTCTCCCTTATTACATTTACATTTACATTTTTTTAATTCTTCAATCTCTGCTTTTAATTCTTTGATTGATTCTATTAATAGTGGTGTTAATTTATCATACTGTACAGTTAGATAGTTTTCACCTGAAATTGAATTATTCTCACCATCGTTATCAAATGGTGCTGGTTTTACTGCCTCTGGTAATATACTTTGTACATCTTGTGCAAATACTCCAACTAATGATTCATCTCTATCAAATCCTGCAACTTCTTCTGCCTTTTCATTCCAATTGTAAGTAAACCCTGATAAACTTTGTACCTTATCCAATGCATTTTTAATTGGTTTAATATTTTCTTTTAATCTTTTATCTGATGAGTATGCAACAATATCATTTGATGCATCAATTCTACCATCAGTTCCTGATGGGTTTACGTTTACACCCAATGCACCAGATACAACTTTATACCCATTTGAATACCATTGTGCTTTAGTACTACCATTGACAGTAACATACAGTGCTTCAGGTGAATATGTCCAATATAAACCTGTATTTGATTGTCCACCAAAAAATACTGAAGGTGCTGTTGCTGAACCAACTCCAAATGATACTTTCCCAACAGATAGGGTATCGGATGAGGCGGCGTAGGTAAAAGTATTGTCTGTAGTAAGTGTTGTAGTTCCACTATAGAATGGAACTCTATTAGTTGAACCATTACCAGTTAATGTTCCTGTATTTGTTGTGAATGATGTTGAATTGAATGCGTTTGAACCTAATTCTCTAGTTCCAACAAATCCACTACTATTAATCATTAATGAAGTTGCTTCTGAATTTTGTGCAGATAAGCTAGTTAGTTTTACCGCCGATTGTATAGCCGTTTCACCATCTTCAAGCTTGATATTAGTACCACCCATAGTTTTAAAGTTGATTTGCTCTATTGTATCCCCTTCAGCTGTATCTCCAATATTGAGTGTACCTGATGTAGTGTTTGAAATTATAGTAACACCATTACTCCAAAGTGTACCACCCGCGATTTTCAGCCCCATACACAACAAGTACGTTCCATCCCAAGTTAATTTGTTGGTAGTACTAAATGATGTAGTTCCACTATAGAATGGGATATATGTAGATGTACCATTACCAGTTAATGTTCCTGTGTTTGCAGTTGCTCCATTTGCCACATTTAATAATGTTCTTGCAGCGGCTGCAGTGTAAGAACGACCATAAGTATCAGTTCCATTTGTACCAGTAAATAATCCCATTCCTGAACCTGCACCTGAAGTACTAAATGTTCCCGTACCATTGAAATAACTAGCAAATATGTAACCACTTCCATTTCGTTGAACTACCGTACTATTACTAGCGGCTGCTGAAACTGTGTAAGGGAAACTATAGTTGTTTGCTGAAGTTGCTATTCCATTTAATTTAGTATGGTCAGCATCTGTAAAGTTATTTGAGGTTAAACCACCATCACCTACGGAGTAAGTGGTGTTGTTATCAGATGCCCAAACTGCTGTTCCACTTGAAGAGTACTTTAGGAACTGTCCACTTGAACCACCTGTTGGTATATGT
>MEHZ011545798.1_pt1 | contig 19804 bp, 21 predicted proteins | sample 897221 | NCBI WGS metagenome assembly MEHZ01 (sample SAMN05514161, study PRJNA337945) | marine metagenome | isolation source: marine surface water | place: Arctic Ocean | collected 2007-12-13
CCGTCGCCCCCTGGTCGAACTCCTCGAGCCCCTACTACGCCCAGACCCTCGAGGCTATTGCCCGCCACTACAAGGCATCGATAAAGGACGCCTGGTCTGAACTGCCCGAGAAAGTTCGCAAGACCGTGCTGTTCGGTTCGGGAAGCACCGCCATCAAGATGAAGTACGATGACGGGCTGCGCACCTATGAAACCAAGAAGGCCTTTGAGGGTGTAGTGATGAACCTGCAGCGCCGTTATCGCGAAACCGAAAGCTCCTGGGCCCGCGAAGAAATCGGCAAATATCAGGTGACGTCGGTTTGCGAGACCTGCAAAGGCGCGCGTTTGAAGCCCGAGGCACTGGCGGTCCGGATCAACGACAAGCACATCAGCGCGACGACCGAGATGTCGATTGCCAATGCAGGCGCATGGTTTGCCGATCTGGAGAACCATCTCACCGATCAGCAGAACGAGATCGCCCAGCGCATCCTGCGCGAAATCAACGAGCGGCTGGGCTTCCTCAACGATGTGGGGCTCGAATATCTGACCCTGAACCGGAACTCGGGAACCCTTTCGGGTGGTGAAAGCCAGCGTATCCGCCTGGCCTCCCAGATCGGCTCTGGGCTGACCGGGGTGCTCTATGTGCTCGATGAACCCTCGATCGGCCTGCATCAGCGCGACAATGCCCGTTTGCTGGAAACCCTCAAGCGCTTGCGCGATCTCGGCAACACGGTCGTCGTGGTCGAACATGACGAAGACGCGATTCTGACGGCGGATTACCTGATCGATATGGGGCCGGGCGCCGGTGTGCATGGAGGCCAGGTTGTTGCTCAGGGCACGCCGAAAAAAGTCATGCAGCAGGTTAACAAAAGCCTGACGGCGAAATACCTGACCGGCGTTGAGCAAATCCCCATCCCCAGCGAACGCCGCCCCGGACAAGAGGGGAAGTCGGTCAAGATCAACGGCGCGACCGGCAATAACCTTAAGAATGTCAGCGCGGAAATCCCGCTTGGGACGTTTACCTGTGTGACCGGCGTTTCGGGCTCGGGCAAATCGACCCTGGTGATCGACACGCTCTACAACGCGGCGGCGCGGCACATCTACAACTCGCGCAAGGCGGCGAGCCCGCATGAGTCCATTGAAGGCTTCGAGCATCTCGACAAGGTCATCGACATCGACCAGTCGCCCATTGGGCGTACGCCGCGTTCGAACCCGGCGACCTATACCGGGGCGTTCACGCCGATCCGGGACTGGTTCACCGGACTTCCGGAATCCAAGGCGCGCGGTTACAAGCCGGGTCGGTTCTCCTTCAACGTCAAAGGCGGGCGCTGCGAAGCTTGCCAGGGTGACGGCGTCATCAAGATCGAGATGCATTTCCTGCCTGACGTCTATGTCGAGTGCGATGTGTGTCACGGCAAACGCTACAACCGCGAAACCCTGGAAATTCTCTACCGGGACAAATCGATCGCCGATGTCCTCGCCATGACCGTCGAGGAAGGCCGTGAATTCTTCAAGGCTGTGCCCTCGATCCGCGACAAGCTTGAAACCCTCGAACGTGTTGGCCTGAGCTATATCCAGGTCGGCCAGGCCGCCACCACCTTGTCAGGCGGTGAGGCGCAGCGGGTGAAACTGGCCAAGGAATTGTCACGTCGGGCCACCGGTAAGACGATTTACATCCTGGATGAGCCAACCACCGGATTGCATTACCACGACGTCCGCAAGCTTCTCGAAGTGCTCGATGCTTTGGTCGAACAGGGCAACACGGTCGTTGTGATCGAACACAATCTGGAAGTCATCAAGACCGCAGACTGGATCCTCGATCTCGGCCCCGAAGGCGGCGACAAGGGCGGAGAACTCGTCGCCAGCGGGACTCCCGAAGATATTTGCGCGGTCAAACGCAGCTATACGGGCGCCTTTCTGGCCCCGTATCTGCCGGCGCTTACGAAGAAGACGAAGAAACGGGCGTAACAAGAAAATGCGGGGCCAGTGCGGACTTCAAAATTCCGCGGCGGCTAGAGTTTCATATTTGGATATCTAATAGTTGGACGCCTTAATGCCCCTTTTCCGAAAGAGATCCACCGCCATGCAGCCCGGAATCGTGTCTGACGCCCTGCGGAACGGCCACTGACTGCCGAACCCCTGTGCGGAGATCGCTCGAGGCTTTTCCCTATTTCGGCAGTACATCAATCATCCGCGCGAGAACCTCGCTGCAATGTATCGTGTCTGTGTCTTGATCCACGATCGCGGTCGCTGTGGCCCGCATCGGTCCGGCGCCGAGTTCGATATCGGCTTCGGTGAATGGTGCGCCTGTAATCCCTGTCTCGACGGGAACAAGGGTCAACGGCTTGGCCACGCGAACGGCAACGGAAGTCAGCCCGAGCTGCGCAAGAACGGTATTAGGCACGCTGACTTTGACGGTGGAAAATCCACGCGCAGCGGCAAATTTCAGGACATCACCAGCTTTCAACGCAATTTCGCTGCCGTCAGGACGGGTGCCTGTCACCTGCAATACATCTGGGTTGTGGGGCGTATAGGGGTAACCGGTTGTCGGGGTCGGGCGCTTCTCATGCAGGCAAATCGACGTGAGTTGGGCCGCGCATTCACCGGCGACGCAGTCGCAATTACACCGCCGAAGCGGTTTGCACCACCCCCAGCATTTGCGGGTCTGCTGCAGCGTTGCCGGCCGCCAGAGCCAGCGGCACTGCCAGAATTGTTGAAAAGGCGATTTTTCGCATGACGCATCCCTTTGGCGACGGACCCGCAGAAACGTTGCATTGCGCCGGCGCGGGCGTCAATTCACATCATCTCATGCGATTGCCTTCCCGCGCCCGGCTCGTTATGTCGTGACCATGGTCAAATCATCCCCCGATCCTGTTCACGTCATTGGCGGCGGTCTCGCCGGCAGCGAAGCGGCGTGGCAGCTCGCACGCTCCGGTGTACCGGTCATTCTCCATGAGATGCGCCCGGAAAAGGGCACCGACGCCCACCAGACCGACAGCCTGGCTGAACTGGTCTGTTCCAATTCATTTCGATCGGACGATTCCGAAAACAACGCCGTCGGCATTCTTCATGCGGAAATGCGCGTGCTCGGTTCTCTGATTATGGCCGCAGCCGATATGCACAAGGTTCCCGCCGGAGGCGCGCTTGCGGTCGACCGGGAGGGGTTCGCCGAGCAGGTGACCACCACCTTGTTGGGACATCCGCTGGTCACCCTCGAACGAGGTGAAGTCGTAGGCTTGCCACCGGAAAATTGGGACAGCGTGATTGTGGCCACGGGCCCCCTCACCTCGCCAGCTCTCAGCGCGGCAATTATCGAATTGTCCGGCGAGGAAAACCTCGCTTTCTTTGATGCCATTGCCCCGATCATCCATGCCGAGAGCATCGACATGGAGAAAGCCTGGTTCCAGTCGCGCTACGACAAACCCGGTCCCGGCGGCACGGGCAAGGATTACATCAACTGCCCCCTCGATGAAGCACAGTTCGAGGCCTTCATAGATGCGCTGATCGAGGGCGACAAGGTTGAATTCCATGAATGGGAAAAAGACACGCCTTATTTCGACGGCTGCCTGCCCATCGAGGTGATGGCCGAGCGTGGACGCCAGACTTTGCGGTTTGGGCCCATGAAGCCAGTGGGTCTGACCAATGCCCATGACGGGTCGCGCGCGCATGCGGTGGTGCAGCTGCGCCAGGACAATGCACTCGGCACCTTGTTCAACATGGTCGGGTTTCAAACCAAGCTGCGCTACGGCCCGCAACAGGAAATCCTGCGTACCATACCCGGTTTGGAGAACGCGGAATTCGCCCGGCTCGGCGGTATTCACCGCAACACCTTCCTGAACAGTCCGCGTTTGCTCGACCGCACATTGCGTCTCGACGCCATGCCGCGATTACGCTTTGCCGGACAGGTCACCGGGGTTGAAGGGTACGTCGAGAGTGCAGCCACCGGGATCCTCGCCGGGCGTTTTGCCGCCGCAGAACGGTTTAACGAGGATTTAGTTCTCCCCCCATCGACCACGGCCCATGGTGCGTTGCTCGCGCATATTACCGGCGGTGCTGATGATGAGACCTTTCAGCCCATGAATGTGAATTTTGGCCTGTTCCCCCCCCTCGAGGATAATGCCCTCGACGAATTCAAGCGCAAGGAGCGCAAGGTGATGCGCCGGCGCTTGATGTCGCAGCGCGCCTTGTCGGATATTGCGGTCTGGTTCAGCGACACGCCAATGGGCGCAGAATGAACACGATCCATGGAGGACGTCATGAGTGGTGAACAGCCTTTTGAGATGCTCGGCCTCGATCACATTGTCATTCGCTGTGTTGATCTTGAGAGCATGAAGCAATTCTATTGTCGCGTGCTCGGTTGCACAGTCGACCGGCACAACGAGAAATTCGGTCTGTTTCAGGTCCGGGCCGGCGCCCATCTGATCGACCTAATACCCATCGATGGTATTCTCGGCAGCAAAGGCGGAGCAGCGCCCGGCGCCGAGGGACTAAACCTCGATCACTTCGCGATTCGGGTGGAGCCCTATGATGAACCCGCCTTGCGCGCCTATCTGGACGGCCACAGCATCGAAATTGTCGAGGCCGGGCCCCGTTACGGCGCTGAGGGAACCGGTCCCAGTATCTATATTCTCGATCCGGAGGGGAATACGGTTGAACTCAAGGGCCCCCGCGACCCTGCCCTGAACTGATAACCCGGAAGGAAAGCGCATGTCCAAGCAGCCCTACGCCTTGAAAGGCCTCGATCACGTGGTGATCCGATGCGTCGATCTTTCCGCGATGATGCATTTCTATTGCGATGTTCTTGGCTGCACACTCGAAGATGAAGACGAGGAGCTTGGCCTCTACCAGGTCCGCGTCGGTAGTCATTTGATTGATCTGGCACCGATCGGAGAGCCGATGGGCAGTCATGGTGGTCCTGCCCCAAGGCTCGACGGGCACAACATGGATCATTTCGCGATCCAGGTGGAACCCTATGATGATGACGCGATCCGGGCCTATCTGGCGACGCATAATGTTGAACTCGGCAGCACCCTGATCCGCGGTGGTGCGGAAGGCGAAGGCCCGGCGATTCATATCAAGGACCCGGAAGGCAATACGGTCGAACTTAAGGGACCGCCGGATCCGGCCTACAACTAGAGCGGCCGACCCACGGTCACAGAATTTGAAACGCAGGAGAAAACGATGAAAACGGTGAATTTCACATCTCAGGAAATGAACGCGCGGGTGGCACGTTTCAAGTCATTGAAACCCCAAAGCAGCGCTTATGATTCCGAAGGCGGCATCCCTCAGGAAGTCTATGAGACGATGACCGCGCGGACTTTGTACCTGCTGATGTCACCGGAAAATCAGGGCGGTCCGATGGCCCAGGCGCCCGCGGTTGTGACCCAGGACAAGATGAGCGTCATCATCGCTGAATGCCCCCCCGGTGATGGCCCCCTTCTCCACGCCCACCAGTTCACCCGTGAGACATTTTTCTGTCTCGACGGCCGTTTCAAAATCCAGTGGGGCGACGAAGGCGAGAGCGAGCTGTTCCTCGATCCCTACGACATGATTGCCATCCCGCCAGGGGTTGTTCGCCGGTTCGAGAACGTCAGTGACCAGACCGCGCATCTGCTGGTCTGGATCAACGGAGATTCCGAGGAGGAATTCAACGACATCGACCACCCACAGGTCGAAGCCGACCGTCTGGCGGCAGAATTTGGCGACGACGTGCTCGACAAGCTGCGCGGCATCGGCGTCACATTCGAAGCCGGTGTCACCGATGATCGTGACGCCGCAGAATAGTTAGAGAGTAGTTAGTAAGTCCCGCGCCAGGCCGCCCACGCCAATCGAAGAATGTGTGGCGGCTGGCTTGCGGGAATAGTGAATGGATCAAAGTCCAGCTTGCGGATGCTTGCGATATAGCGATCGGCCAGCGGGGCGAGCAGGAGCGCTTTCCGTTCTGCGCGGGAGATTTCGAGCTTTCGGGCCCGGGCGCTGGCCAAATCAGCTTCGGCAGATTCGATCATTCGCTCAATCGACCTGTTCAGGCCCGGGGAAGGTTTGAGGTCGAACAACCGTCGTCGCTCGACCTCATACTCGCTAAGCAGTACATCGGGGATGTAGATTCGCTGATGCTGAGCGTGGAACGCCACCGAACGTGCGAGCCCCACGAGGGCCCACGCCGATCCAACTTTCGCGGCAGCCTCGAGGCCTGCGGCATCTGTCGCGCCCATTGCCCGCATGACAAGTATCCCCAGCTGCCCCGATGTCTCAGCCGCATAAAGTTGCAGCGCGGGTAAATCAGGCGGTGGCGCGTCATCCAGATCGGCCTCACGGGCATCGATCAGGCCGTCCAGTGTGAATTTTTTAATATCGTGTTTTTGGCAAACCGCGGCTAACGCTTCGACAACCGGATGCGCCCGGGGGGTGCCCCCGTAGACACCCTCTATTGTCTCGCGCCACCATTGCAGACGTATCTGGCCCAGCAAGGGCTCGCTAACGATTTCCCTTGTGCGCGCAATTTCCAGGTTGAAAGCGTAAAGCGCGAGCACATCGGAACGTATTTCGGGGGGCAGAAACAGGGTTGTCAGATACCGGTCGTGATCGTGGCGGCGCACCTCCGACAGACAGTATTTTTCGCTCTCGGTCAGGTTCATCACGGTGTTCAGGCGGTTTCAAAAGGTTTTATAAGCCGCATAGGTTCGACGCGGTGGATTTGCTATAGTCCGATTCGGGTAATCAACAAGGGGGATACTATGAAGAACCCATTAGAATCACTGCACATGACCGTTGTGTTGGGGGTCGTCCTGACCGTCATCATGGTGCTCGTTGCACAAAACATCGCTGTTTAAGCGGGAAAGGAAGATAGAACTATGTTGCTCGACGATCCTTTCCTATTGCATTTTGTACGCTGGCTCCATGTTGCCAGCGGCGTAATGTGGGTTGGCCTGCTTTGGTATTTGAACTTTGTTCAGGTTCCGACCATGCCGAAAATTCCTGATGAGATGAAGCCAGCTATTGGCAAGCACATCGCGCCTGCAGTTCTGTTCTGGTTCCGTTGGAGCGCTGCTTCCACGGTGCTGTTCGGCCTGCTTCTCGCATGGATGAGTGGCTATATCGGTGACGCACTCGCAATCGGCACGTCCGGTGGCGGCGTGGCTATGTCCCTCCTGGGAATCGCCATGTGGTTCGGTTTGATCATGGCATTCAATGTCTGGTTCGTGATCTGGCCAAACCAGAAAATCGCGCTCGGCATTATCGACGCACCGGCCGAGAAAAAGCCGGCTTCTGCGCGTCGTGCGATGCTGTTCTCGCGGACCAACACACTGCTTTCGATCCCCATGCTCTATGGCATGATTGCGTTCCAGAACTCACCGTTCTGATCGAATACCAGTTCCAAAGAGTACGTGCGGGGCCCTTCGGGGCCCCGTTTCGTTTGGGGTGTTAGTTCGGCAAGGCGATCAACGCGGCCGCGACCCGGCGATCTTCAGACAGGAGCACGTTGTAAGTGCGCGCTGCGGCACCGCTGTCCATCGGCTCGATCACGATCCCCGCGGCACGCAGCGGGTAGCGTAAGCTTCGGGGAACCAGCTCCATCCGAGTTCCACAGCCCAGCAGTAGAATTTCGATCACCTCGGACGCCTCCATGATGGGGGCAAAATCAGATGGGGTCAGTTCTTCGAAGCTGGGAATCTTCCATTCGATGGTGCGCTCTGGAAAGACGATAACCGACGTCTCGTAAACTTCTCCAGAAATTCTGAACCGGGCTGGACCATAGCCTTCGACGACCTGGTAAACCGGGGTCGGCCGGCTCGGGTCGCCCGCCACGACTAGTCGTCGCGCGGCGCGTTCGCGTCACCCTCGGTGTCTTCCTTAGGTCCTGTGGCCGACAGAGATTCCCGGCTGAGTTTGAGGCCAAGAAGAACCGGCAAGGCAATGAACACGGAGGAATAAGTACCAATGATCACGCCCCAAATCATCGCTAAGGCGAAATCGCGGATGATTGTGCCGCCGAAAATCGCGAGCGCGATCAGCGCGATCAGCGTGGTGACACTGGTCATGAAGGTTCGTGACAGGGTCCGGTTGGCCGCCATATTGAGCAGCTCGGCCATGTCCATCTTCTTGTAGCGCCGCAATTCCTCGCGCACCCGGTCATAGATCACGACCGTATCGTTGATGGAATACCCCGCAATGGTCAGGATCGCAGCCACCGTTGCCAGATTGAACTCCAGCTGGGTAAACGCAAACAGACCGATTGTGGTGATCACGTCATGGGTCAGGGCGATCACCGCGCCGACACCAAACTGCCACTCAAACCGGAACCAGATGTAGATCAGGATAGCCCCGATCGCGAGCGCAACGGCCCAGATCGCTGACGAGATGAGTTCTGCGCCGACGGTGGGCCCGACAAATTCTGTCCGTCGATATTCCGCGACACTGTCGCCCAGGGCGTTCTTGATGGTCTCGATCGCCTTGACCTGTTCTTTTTCCTCGCCGTCCTGTTGCTGGACGCGAATCAGAATGTCATCGGGTGCCCCGAACTCCTGAATCTGTACTTCGCCCAGGCCGAGCCCGCCAACATCCCGGCGCAGCTGTTCGACATCGGCTGGTCCCTCGGTCTTGATCTCGATCAGGATACCACCGCGGAAATCGATCCCGAAGTTAAGGCCCTGGGTCAAAAATGCACCGATCGAGAGGATGATCAGCAACGCTGACAAAGGATAGGCAAACCGCCGATAGCCGACGAAATTGACCTTGGTGTTCTGCGGGACGATGTTGAGCTTGAACATGAATTCGTCCCTAGATCGACAAGGTTTTGGGCCGGCGCTTGCGCAGCCAGACAACAACAAACAGGCGGGTAAGCATCAGCGCGGTAAACATCGAGGTGATAATGCCGACGGACAAGGTGACCGCAAATCCCTTGATCGGTCCAGATCCGAACTGGAACAGCAGGATCGCAGCAATCAAGGTCGTCAAATTGGAATCGATGATCGTCGTTAGAGCACGCCGGTAACCCGCATCAATCGCCGAGATCGGCGTTCGCCCATTTCGGGTTTCCTCACGTATGCGTTCAAGGATCAACACATTCGCATCGACCGCCATACCGATGGTCAACACGATACCAGCGATTCCCGGCAGCGTAAGTGTCGCCTGCAGGAAGGAGAGAATGGCCACGATCAGGGCCAGGTTGAACAACAGCGCGACGGCGGCCATCAAACCGAACAGGCCATAGCTCGCGATCATGAAGATAACCACGGCGGCCAGCCCGATCATGCTGGCGACCTTGCCGGCTTCAATCGAATCCTTGCCGAGCCCCGGTCCTACGGTACGTTCTTCGAGAATAGTCAGGGGTGCCGGCAAAGCACCTGCGCGTAGAACCAGTGAAAGGTCGTTGACCTCCTGAACCGTGAAGCGGCCCGTGATAATACCGCTACCGCCCAAAATGGGACTGCGGATGGTCGGTGCACTGACGACCTCCCGGTCGAGCACGATAGCGAGACGAGTCCCGACATTGTTCTGCGTCAACTCACCAAACTGTCGTCCACCCGCTGTATCAAAACGGAACGAAACGATCGGCTGACCATCCTGGAATGACGGTTGCGCATCAACAAGGCGGTCACCCCCAACTTCGACCGTACGCCGGACCACGTAGGGAACGCGGCCATCTTCTTCCGGACTGAAAAGGAGTTGCGAGCCCCCCGGAACCCGGCCGTTTTGAGCTTCGCGAAGATCGGCCGATTCATCGACGATGTGGAATGTCAGTTTGGCGGTTTGGCCGAGCAAACGCTTGATCCGTTCGGGATCACGAATACCTGGCAGCTGAACCAGAATCCGCTCGGCTCCCTGCTGCTGGATTGTCGGCTCGGAGACGCCGGTTTCATCAACACGACGCCGGACAATCTCAATGGATTGCTCAAGCGCACTCTGTCGACGATTGCGCTCCGCATCTTCAGTCATTGTAAGGCTGAAATTCAGATCGTTTTCGATTTCAAGTTCGAAACCATCTTCAATATTGCGCAGCCGGTCGCGGGCCTTCTCGGCGTCAGCCGCATCGCGCAAGGAGAACCGGACGGCCCCGCCTTCAACTCGCAGGCGCGTGTAGCCCAAGCGATCACCACGTTGCCGCAGCTCCCGACGAACCGTGGATTCGACCGATTCCAGCGTATCCTGGATCGCGACATCGACCTTCACTTCCAACAGAAGCGAAGCCCCGCCCTGCAAATCCAGGCCAAGATTCATTTTCTTGGAAGGCAGCGGTCCCGTTGCCTGCTCGGATTCTTCAGCCGTCAGCAGAAAATTGGGCAAGGCATAAACCAAGCCCAACAGCGCAACGACGACCGTAAAGATCATCGCCCAACGCGGATAATTGACCATCTCGTCGCGCCTTCTGTCTTCGGGTTACTTGCGTCCGCCGAACAGTCCGCCGAGCAAACCGCCCGAGCGTCCGTCATTTGCCCCTGGGCCGACCACGGTCGGGCCGCCCTTGGCTGCAGACGCGTTGCCGCTGCCGCCAGCAGTAGTTGCGGTGAGCACGTCGGTGATGGTGCCGCGCAGAATATCCACCCGCACCCCATCGGCGATTTCAACAGTAACCTCGTCGGACTCATCTTTGACTTTGGTGATCGTCCCGATGATGCCGCCGCCGGTCAGAACCCGGTCGCCACGTTTTACCTGTCCGAGCATGGCCCGATGGTTTTTCATCTTCTTTTGCTGCGGACGAATCAGCAGGAAATAGAAAATCACGAAAATCAGAATGATCGGCAGGAATGACGTAAATGCGTCACCGCCGCCAAGACCTTGCGCATAGGCCGGTGTAATAAACATGTCCCCTCCAGGGTGCTGATCTCAAAGTTGCCGGATGATAGCGACGCGCTGACGAATTGCAATCAACGCCTGTTACGAATTTACGTTTGAATTGCGGCAAATCGACCGATAGGGTCCGCCCGCTTTCAACCTGATATGGAATGTTACAGATGAACGAGCCCGATCTCGTCCCTCTTCTTACCCGAATTGCTGAAGCTCTGGAGCGAATTGCACCAGATAATGCGGCGGCGACAGACCTGTCTGCCGCCGATGCCTTCGTCTGGCACGCGGTGGGTAATGATGCGGGCTATCTCGAACCTATCCCGGCGGTAAACCGGGTACCCCTGACTTTGCTACAGGGTATTGACCGACAGGCGGACACGCTGATCGAGAACACAAGGCGGTTTGCCACCGGGCTTCCGGCCAACAACGCCCTGTTATGGGGCGCACGGGGCACCGGCAAATCGAGCCTGGTGAAAGCCGCGCATGCCGAAATCAATGCCGAACTGCCTGACGGGCTCCTGCTGGTCGAGATCCACCGGGAAGATATTCACACCCTACCTGCCCTGCTTTCCATTCTCCGTGACGGCGGGCGGCAGGCGATTCTATTCTGTGACGATCTGAGTTTCGACAACACCGACACCAGCTATAAATCCCTGAAAGCCGTGCTGGAAGGCGGAATTGAAGGGCGGCCGGAGAATGTGGTGTTCTACGCCACGTCGAACCGACGGCACCTTCTGCCCCGTGACATGATTGAAAACGAACGCTCCACAGCGATCAATCCATCTGAGGCGGTTGAAGAAAAAGTCTCCCTGTCGGATCGTTTCGGGCTTTGGCTCGGCTTCCACAACACCGATCAGGATACGTTCTTCGCCATGGTCGAGGCCTATTGCGAGCATTTCGGACTGGATATCGAAACCAAACAACTGCGCGCCGAAGCCAAAGAGTGGTCGGTGACCCGAGGGTCACGTTCGGGCCGTGTCGCCTGGCAATTCGTACAGGAAGTCGCCGGCCGACTGGGAAAATCGATCGATTTGTAAGACTAGCCCGGCAGATACTTGCCCGGATCTACGGCCCGCGTGCCCTTGCGAACTTCAAAGTGCAGCTGCGGGCTGTCGACGCCACCGGTGGTGCCGACCTTCCCGATCACCTGACCGCGGGTGACCGTGTCACCACGCGCCACCAGGATGGTATCGGAATGGGCATAGGCGGTGATCAAACCGTCTGCATGCTTTATCAGCAGCAAATTACCAAATCCGCGAATTTCCTTGCCCGCATAAGCGACCACGCCGTTATCAGCGGCCCGGATAGCCGCGCCGCGCGGTGCGGCAATATTCACCCCATCATTGTGCAACCCGCTGGCCTTGGCCCCGAAGGATGACAGCACACGCCCATCGACGGGCCAGATAAAGCCACTGCCAGCACGCGGCGGCGGTTTGGCAACCGTCACCACGGGTCTTGGTGGCGCTGGCTTGGCTGTGGGGCGCGCAGCCGAACTTGTCGATGACGACGAGACCGGCGGTAACGCAGAGCTGCGCACCGGGCGGGATGATGAAGTCGAAGCGGTCTGCGCCACTGGCGATGCGTTAGCAGGAAGCTTCAGACGTTGGCCCACATGGATCGTATAAGGTTCGCGCATATTGTTGGCGCGCACCAGGGTGGTCATATCGAGCCCGAACCGGCGGGATATTTTGTAAACGCTGTCGCCCCGTTGCACCACGTAGCCCTGACTTTGCGGAAGGCGCAGTTGGTCTCCCGGGTTCAACCGGTACGGCGGGCGAAGCGAATTCCAGTCAATCAGCGCCCGCGTCGAGATCCCGTATCGCTGAGCAATCCCGTAGACGGTCTCCCCCGACTGGACTAGATGGTTGCCCGCATCTGCTCGAGTGCTGGGCGAATTCTGATAGCTTCGATCGATAACCCGGGCCGGACCACTGCCACTCCCACAGGCGGCCAGCAGGACAGCGGCGAGCATCAGCAAGACGGGCGTTGGCAAAAATCTTGGTTTGTGGACGACCGCGCTCATGCGTCAGGTCCCGGTTTCACTCGCGACCCCGGGAAGAAGCGGGACAAATCTGACATCCATCATCACTTCACTCTCATAGCCCGCCTCGGTCCGACGGAACCGAACGAGTTGCTGCAGCCGGCTTTGACCACCAACCGGCATCACCATAATGCCACCGATTTTCAACTGCTCCAGCAGTGACGGCGGCGGCGCATCTCCCGCGGCTGTGACGCTGATACGGTCGAAGGGCGCCTGTTCAGGCCACCCCTTCATGCCGTCACCCGCCATTGCGGTGACATTTGTCAGACCCAACGTCTCAAATTTCTTCTGGGCTTCGGCCAAAAGCGGCTTGTGGCGTTCGATCGTGTACACCCGGCGGCACAAATGGGACAAAATTGCGGCGTGATAGCCCGACCCCGTACCGACTTCGAACAATTTATGCCGGTTATCCAGATCAAGAGCCTGAATCATGGTCGCGACCACGAGCGGCTGGCTGAGGGTCTGGCCATACCCAATCGGCAATGCAGTGTCTTCGTAGGCACGGTCGATGAAAGTCTCCGGCACGAATAATTCGCGCGGGACACTCTCAATGGCGGACAGCACAGACGTCTCGGTGATCCCGGCACTGCGCAAAGCCAGAACCAGGCGGGCACGATGGGCGGGCGTACTCATGCCTTGGATTTGCTTCCCAGCGCGGCAGCCAGGGGTTTCATCGCGCGCCGGTTGGTAAAATCGAGATCGATCGGTGTGACGGAAATGCGTCGAGCATCGACCGCGGCCAGGTCGGTTCCCTTCTTGCCAGCACTATGGGTTGGCAGGGCTCCGATCCAGAAATAGCGCCCGCCACGCGGATGCCGGCTTTCGACCAGGGAATCACCCATGGGACGCGTGCCCTGAGAGGTCACTTCGACCCCTTCTACTTCATGGGGCAGACAATCGGGGAAATTCACATTGATAAACGTCCGCTTGGGCCAACCCGCGCGGAGTAGCTTGCGGATCAGGTCTGGTGCGTGTTTTTCCGCAGTCGCCCAGTGGGTGTTGCTGCGGTCAAAATCTGTCTGCTGGCTAAACGCAATCGCGGGAACCCCCAGGATTGTCGCTTCCATGGCCGCAGAACACGTTCCCGAATAGGAAATGAACTCCCCCATGTTGCTACCCCGATTAACCCCGGAGAGCACCAGATCAGGTTTGCGGCCCTTCAGGGCGTGGTGAATACCCACCAGCACACTATCCGTCGGGGTTCCCTCCACGGCATAGCGGCGCGTCGCAATACGACGGAGCCAGAGCGGGTACCGCAGGGTGAGGGAATGGCCGGCGCCGCTTTGCTCGTGCAACGGCGCGCAGATCCAGACGTCATCGGTAATCTCGCGCGCGATGCGGTGTAACGCCTTGATCCCCGGCGCGCGGACACCGTCGTCGTTGGAAATCAGGATGCGGAGCTTATCAAGCTTGCGGGGAAACTCATGCATTGGCAGGGATCATCTCGAGACCACCCATATAGGGACGCAATGCTTCGGGAATAGTGATCGAGCCGTCGGCATTTTGGTAATTCTCCAGGACCGCGATCAATGCCCGGCCGATCGCGACACCCGAACCGTTGAGTGTATGGACATGTTCGAGGCCCTGCCCCTCGGCAGATGGGCGATAGCGCGCATTCATGCGACGCGCCTGGAAGGCTCGCGTGTTGGATACGCTGGATATCTCACGATAGGTGTCCTGCCCCGGCATCCAGACCTCCAGATCATGGGTCCGCGCCGCGCCAAAGCCTGTATCCCCGCTGCAGAGCAGCACCACCCGGTACGCCAGGCCGAGCCGCTTGAGAATTTCTTCCGCGCAGCCGGTCATACGTTCGAGTTCCGCTTCGGATTCTTCGGGCCGCACGATCGAGACTAATTCGACCTTGTAGAACTGGTGCTGGCGCAGCATGCCGCGCGTGTCTTTGCCAGCGGCACCTGCTTCAGCCCGGAAACAGGCCGTATGCGCAGTGAGGCGAACGGGCAGTTCCGAATCATCGAGAATCCTGCCGGCAACCATATTGGTCAGCGGCACCTCTGCGGTCGGAATGAGCCAGCGATCATCGGTGGTGCGAAATAAATCGTCGCCAAATTTCGGCAATTGACCAGTCCCGAACAGGACTTCCTCACGCACCAGCAAGGGCGGACTAACCTCGGTGTAGTCAAATTCCTCGGTCTGAACATCGAGCATAAGATCGGCCAGCGCGCGTTCCATGCGGGCCAGAGCACCTTTCAGAATCACGAAACGCGATCCCGAAATTTCGGCTGCTGTCTCGAAGTCCATGAGGCCAAGAGCTTCGCCCAGTTCGAAATGCGGTTTTGCCAGGAAGGGAAAAGCCGGCGGCGTTCCCACGACCCTGAGTTCCTCATTGTCGGCTTCATCCGACCCGGTGGGCACCACCTCATCGAGAACATTGGGCAACGTTACGAGAATCTCGTTCAGGGCGACCGAAGCTTCACGTTCTTCGCTCTCCACGGCGTCCATTTCGGCTTTCAATCCGGAGACTTCAGCCTTCAGCGTTTCGGCCGCGTCACCGCGTCCCTCCTTCATGGCGGCGCCAATTTCCTTGGAGGCGGAATTTCGACGCTGCTGCATTTCCTGCAGGCGTGTTTGCGCGGACCGGCGGGCGGTGTCGAGCTCCAACACACGCGCCGAGACCGCGCTATCACCGCGACGTTGCAGGCTGAGGTCCAGAGATTCTGGATTCTCACGAATCCATTTGAGGTCAAACATGGTTTTTATGCCGAATTGAGATACGCGCCCTTATAGGCACACGCACGAATCGCGTCCAGATCAGGCCTCGTCGTCGTCGGCTGCCGCGGCTGCCGCACGGTCTTTCGATCGCCAGATCAGCGTCGAAATGATGATCGAAACTTCGTACAGAATAATAATCGGGATCGCGAGCGCGAGCTGGCTCAACGGATCGGGCGGTGTCAGAACCGCTGCCGCAACGAACGCAATAACGACCGCGTAACGCCGTTTTTTCTTCAGCCCTTCCGGGGTGACGATTCCGACCCGCGCCAGCAAGGAGATGACAACGGGCAATTCGAAACTGAGACCAAAAGCAAATATCAAACGCATCACCAGCGAGAGATATTCATTTACCTTGGGTTCAAGCTCGATCGGCAGTTTTCCCTGTTCCACCGAGAGCTGCTCAAAACTGGTGAAGAACTCCCAGGCGACCGGCATCACGATGTAATAAACAAACGCCCCACCACCAAAGAACAGGAACGGTGTGGCGACCAAAAACGGCAGAAACGCACCCTTTTCGCCTTTGTAGAGACCGGGTGCGACAAAAATCCATATCTGCGCCGCGAAGATCGGAAACGAAATAAAAGCCGCCGTAAAGAACGCCACCTTGATGTTGGTGAAGAACTTCTCGTGCATGGCCGTGAAGATCAGTCGTCGGTCAGGACCGCCTTCCCAGACTTCGGCAAGTGGTGCCACAAGGAAATTGAAAAACGTGTTGGAGAAGTAAAAGCAGACAAAGAACACGAGCAGGAACGCAATCGCCGCATACATCAGGCGCTTGCGAAGCTCGGTCAAATGACCGATCAGCGACATCTTGCGGTCGTCGAGACCATTGTCAGATGGGTCCGGCGCTTCGAGCCCTTCAGTGTCTGACGTCATGTTGTGGAGTCACCAGAGACGGGTGGTTTTTCAGATGTTTCCTTCACCGCATCGACCGAAGAATTCGGTTCTGCTGCTGCGGTGTCAGATGCGGGAGCATCAGGTTCAGTAGCATCCGTCGCTATCTGAGAAGGCTCGGCGCGTTTGCTCGCGGGATCCAGAATGCTGTTGCCCGCGTCCGGATCATCTTCAAGTCCGATCATGTTACTGTCAGATTCCGCGATGCTTTTCAGCGCTTCGCCGGGATCGTAGTAATCAATGTCCTGAAAATCACGTTTAACCTCGTCGAGGCCCGTCTCTCGCGCAATGTCATCGAGACCTGACTGAAATTCACGTGTCATGCCGCGAACCTTGCGCACGATCCCCATCACCATGCGGATGGCGTTGGGAAGCTCTTTGGGGCCGATGACGATCAACGCCACGACCATAATGAGCATCAGCTCCGGCCAACCAAGATCGAACATTATCGCGGAATCCGTTCACAGCCCGGCATGGCCGAGCCCGTACACGTTAGACAGGTCAGCTTTTGGCTGTCTCGTCTTCGCGGACTGTTGTAGTGCTGGTTTCCTCAATTTTCTCGGAAGCCGCGTTCTCGTCCTTCATGTTGCTTTTGAAGGACTTAATACCTTTGGCGACATCGCCCATGAGGCTCGGGATCTTGCCACGTCCACCGAAAAGGACCAGGACGACCACGAGTACAATGACCCAATGCCAGATTGAAAACGTGCCCATATTCAGGTGCTCCGTTAAGCCTTGTTACATCCCGGACACCCGGGATATTTGCGTGGACTATCGCAGAAAGGGTTGTACCCCGCAACGTTGGCTCACATTCATGTGCGCGCGGGTTCAGTAGTGTTCTCAAACGTTTAGTGGGAAAGCGGAAAGACGAACGCCTGATCGTGATCACCGGACACGCCGACTTTACCGCCGACATCGGGAAGATGACGTCCGGGCATGTAAATCCGCACCATTGTTGCGGCCTTATCGGCCAAAAGGACGTCAATGAGGCTACTTCGGCCTAGAAAGCGCGCGGCGGTGACCTCGCCGATCCCCTCACCCCCGGGTTCCTCAAGGGTGAGCGCTTCGGGCCGGATGAGAACCTCAACGCTTTCACCGTCCCGGGTGCACTTGGTCGCGATCAAACCCATCGGGGTTTGAACATGTCCATTTACCACCCTTCCGGTGAAGCGATTTACATCCCCAAAAAACGTCGCCACGAAGCTGTTTTCCGGGTTGAGGTAGATTTCGTCTGGCGTTCCCACCTGGCTAATTTGACCGCGATCCATAACTGCAATTCGGTCGGCCAGATACATCGCCTCTTCCGGATCATGGGTCACCATCAGGGTAGCAATGCCGCTATCACGGAGGATTTCCGCCGTTTGATCGCGTACCCGCTGACGCAACGAAGTATCCAGGCCGGAGAACGGCTCATCAAGCAACACAACCCGTGGGCGTGGCGCCAAGGCGCGTGCCAGCGCGACACGCTGCTGCTGGCCACCGGACAGTTTGTGCGGATAGGCCGCCGCGTAGCCCGACATGCCTGTGCGCTCAAGCGCGGATTCAACCCGTTCATTGCGTTCGGACGTAGTGTGTTTCTGCAGCCCGAAGGCAATGTTGCCTCGTACGGTCAGATGCGGGAACAACGCGTAGTCCTGAAACACCAATCCGACATTCCGATGTTCGGGCGGGATAGAAATATTGCCATCACCCATGACCTCGTCCCCGATCAGCACCCGGCCTTCCTGCAAGGGCTCAATCCCGGCGGCCACGCGTAACAAGGTGGTTTTCCCGCATCCCGACGGGCCGACGAGACATACCAGTTCGCCTGCACCAATCGACAAACCGGCACCATCCACGGCCAAAGTGGCATCGAATCTATGGGTGATATTGTCGAGTACGAGGTCGTTCACGTTGCTAACCGTCTATTCCAAAGGGTGCCGTATGGCGAGGTTCGAACGCCCGGAACCTATTGAAAACGATTATCAACCGCAACCGGATAGAGCGGTCAGGAACCCGTATCCTCATCATCTTCGAGCGGCTCATCCATCGCAGGTTCACTCTCATCTTCCCCCGTCACGGACTCAAACGGGAGCTCATCCTTATCGGCTGAAGCCGAATAGATATTCACAGCCGGCCGCTGATCGATCAGGCCCGCGGCTTTCAGTTCCTGCACACCGGGCAGATCCTTGAGGTTTTCAAGACCGAAATGAGACAGAAACCCTTCGGTGGTTACCCAGGACAGCGGGCGTCCGGGGGAATTTCGCCGCCGCCCGGGCCGTATCCATTCGACTTCCAGCAGCACATCCATGGTGCCTTTGCTCAGGCTGACACCGCGAATTTCCTCGATTTCAGCACGGGTAACCGGCTGATGGTAAGCGATCACGGACAGCGTTTCATGGGCCGCACGAGACAGACGTCGTTGGGAAACGCGCTCGATTTTGAGCCGTTCAGCGAGGTCTGGCGCGGTGCGTAACGTCCATTTCCCGCCCACATTGATCAGATTGACCCCGCGCCCTGCATAGAGCTTTCGCAAGTCGTTGAGGACTTCAGGGATATTTGAATCATTAGGCAATTGCGCGGCAATCGACGCCTCGTCGAGGGGTTCGACAGCCGCAAACAGGACAGCTTCAGCCAGACGCAGCACGTCGGTGCCCGCGTCGGGTTCCAATTCCTGATGATTCGCCTCAGGTTCCAATTCTTGATTAGTCGTCAAGGCTCGCGCCTCCCGTTGGCACTGGTGTTTGTGGGGAATCTTCAGGACGGCCGCGGAAGTAGATTGTGCCAAAGCGTTCATCCTGGCGGATTTCGGCATGTCCATCGCGAACCAGCTCCAGACTGGCGGCGAATGTGGCGGCCATGGCCGCGCGGGTTGGCAAGCCTTCACCCAGACCTTCGGGCAGGAAGCTCATCAGGGCTGCCCAATCGAACGAGGTGCCCAGAATACTGCGCAGGCGCCCCAGCGCATCATCCATCGAGAACAGTTCAAACTGCTCGATGGTCAGGGTTTCGATTTTGCCACGCCGCTGTATCGCCCCGTAGGCTTCCAGCATTTCAAACAGCGAAGCATCGTAGACCGGCGTGGTGATAATGCGGATGCCTTCCGGTGCGCCCCGTTCAAAGACATCCCGGCCCAATAGCGGACGCGCAAACAGCTTTTCAGCGGCGTCCCGCATCGCCTTGAGGCGCTGCAATTGGTACTGGAGCGCGAGCGCCATGTCTGCCGCAGAAGGTTCATCACCTTCCTCTTCAACGGGCAGCAGAAGGCGTGATTTCAGGTAGGCGAGCCACGCCGCCATCACAAGATAATCGGCGGCGATCTCCAGACGCAGTTGTCGTGCTTCATGAATGAACACAAGATACTGCTCGGCCAGCGCCAGAATTGAAATTTTGG
>MEHZ011644227.1_pt1 | contig 19767 bp, 20 predicted proteins | sample 897221 | NCBI WGS metagenome assembly MEHZ01 (sample SAMN05514161, study PRJNA337945) | marine metagenome | isolation source: marine surface water | place: Arctic Ocean | collected 2007-12-13
ACAAAAGGAGAGCACTTCGAGTTAGAATATTTTCTTCTAAAAACGAGGGGATGTTAGAAGCCGGGACACAGAACTAGAAATGCGAGTACCATTTGTGAGGGTATACAAGTGCTTGGGTTTTACGTCGCGCGTAGCGTTACAAAAATCGTGAGGGCTTCGTGCACTCTTTTTTGAGGTACTCGCTTTTCTAACTGTTCGTCCCGGCTTCTAACATCCCCTCATTTTTCTTCTAGAAATGAGCCAACTCTTCTGCTTTTGCCAGCCGCACAAAAGGAGAGCACTTCGAGTTAGAAAATTTCCTTCTGAAAATGAGGGGATGTTAGAAGCCGGGACACACTTTTAGAAATGCGAGTACCATTTATGCTCAAAACCCGAGCTCGGCCAACTCCTCCTCCGACGCGCGTGTTTGGCGCGCCACAGTTGTCCTCGTATAGCCGAGCGCAACGAGTTGCGATTTTCGCATACCCGACTCGATGAGCGTGAGCGGCGCCACACCAACGAGGCACTGGCCACGCGGCTTGCACTCCAACAAGACTTGGTAGGCGAGCGCAAAGTCGGTGTCGCAGACGCACAGCAACGTGCCAACGTCGAGTCCCAGCTGCTCAATGGCCGAGGTGCCCGCGAGCAAGAGGGCATCGCTGGGCGTTGCCAAGAACTCTGCCACAATCTCGTCGGCACCAAAGGCGGCCACGGCGTCTGCGCAAAATGCGGCGTCGCACAGGTCGAGCGTCTCAAATCCGAGCGCGCGCAGCTGCGCGGGCTGCGCCGCGCCACGTTGCTTGAGCTGAGTGGGGCCAATGCCGACCGAGGTCAGCGTTGTCGATGCCACCTTGTGCTTTACAAAAAACGCATAGTCAAAGTCCTGGTCGTCGGTCGACATGACATCCTTTGCGTTGACCGTGCCGTTGATGACCAGCGCCAGTCGTTGCCGCGTTGTGAGTGCCGCCGCCGCCGCGTGTGCGCGTCCCTGTTGCTGCTGCTGCCGCTGCTGCTGCTGCTCATCGTCTACCGTGCGCACCACCGACATTCTGCACGCGGTTGCCGTTGTCGCTAGCCGCTGGCCCCACGCAAATGGCCAGCGCATTCACATGACGTGTTCGTCCTAGTAAAAGGTGAATCGCGGCACGGGCTAGCGGTGAGCGACCGCGCACTTTACCAAAGCATGGGCAAGCAGAGCGCCAAATTGGCCGTAGCCGGCGAATTGCAACGCGCCGAAGCACTTGGCCTTGTGTCGGTACTGGTGGCAATCGTCATTGCGATTGCGTGTGTCGTCTGCGTTACCAATGCGTTTGCAAACACGACGCTCATGGCATCCCCGCCGCCGCCGCCACCCGCGCCTCCACCCCTCTTGTCGTACCTTTTCAACCCTTTTGCACCGGTATGGTTGTACGAATGGTTTGTGACACCTTGACAAGACCGAGCACACTGTATCAGAACACGTGTATCTGTTTTTTTGTCATTGGTCTTCGAGTTCAGACTCGGACTCTAATCGAGGAAACTCTACAACTTTTGCCAGAACCCCCCACCTGCTAGAGTCGTGCAGTTGGCTTTGCTAATTGCGTAGCACGTACACCAAGCCCACTGAGGTGAATACAATGAGCTGACTGGCTCAAATGCGGTGGTGCGGAATTCCACCGCGTTTTGCAGCTTTTGAGTGTCGCTCGCCGTCCAATCAGAGATGACTTTTCCGGACATGTGGAAGCGTTGCAACTGGCAATCGTGTGACATTTCCTTGTAGGGGCCTCGATCAGGTGTCCCGTATTCGTAAGCGCGTTGGGCTTGAGGGGCTGCCAAGAAGATGACATTCAATGCTGAGTTGGACAGGATAATCGTCCGCGCACACATGAGAGTCTTCAGGTCGGTCGCCCAGTCGGAGCTTGTCTGGAACTCAATGGGCAGATCGAGTGCGTGCTGCAGCATCTTGAGACCCAGCACCACCGGGCTTTCCCCCAAGGCTAATAGACGTCCATCGTCACCTTTTATTCGCCGCATATTTGGGGAAATACCGTCTGCGAGCGACCCGTGTTTGCCATAATCTACACTCTTGTAGACGACTTTGAGCCGCCGCATGCCCGAATGCTTCCAGGCGCTGAGATAGTAGGACAGGGGCGGCTGGCCGTAGCCAGGGTGGACGCCGGGCAGGCTTGCATTCATGCCGAGCGTACGGACATGCGCAGTGGCAGTGTCGTCGTCATCGCCGCACTGTTGAGGCACGAGTCCACTGTACGCAAAGGCAATGTTGTAAGCCGCTGCACGGATCTCAGTCTTCTGGCACGGACGGGGCAGACGAAAGTACAGGAAGTGATCCGATGAAGCGTGTTGGTCTTTGCACACACGCTCTGCTGGTGATGGGAGATTGCCAGGCGATTTGCTCGAGGCAAGATGTTCAAACGTAAAGCGCCTCCGTGACTCTGGTATTGTGCCAAGAGTGAAGTGATCAGGTAGAGTCAATGTGCCGGCGCAGCATATTGCAAGGGATGCAGCTTTAAGCAGCGCTCCGAAATTGATGCCGGTCTGCTGGCTCCAAAGCGACACGGTGATGCTGATGGCCGGTTCTGATGGTATACTCACGAGACGTCGAGGAACCGGTGAACCCATGGGCTTCTGATGCCGCTCGGCCACCCATGAGTGCGTGCAAGGGCCAATACGTGCGCCTTCCGCAAGAAGCGTGCGCCGATCCCGATGGCGTGTTAGCGAAACCGTTAGAAAGTGATTGGATTTTACGTCGCAGCGCACACTCGGGACACGTGTAGGAGTTTTTTTTGTCATGGGTCTTCGAGTTCAGACTCGGACTCCAATCGAGGAAACTCTGTAACTTCTGCCAGCTCCATTTCTGCAAGATGTTTGCGCCGAGTCCAATCGTTGAACTCGCGCAACGTGCTGGCGATGACAGTGTACGAGAGGAGAATGCATACCAGTGCCATGAAGAAGACACCCAGAAAGACGACAAGTACTTGGTCTGCCAATTCGTCGGAATCGTCAACTTCTGGAAGAAACGTGCTCGGCGTTCCGTTGACATGGCCCATGCAGCCGCTGCACACGCGTGTGAATTAGTAGTCCAATCGTCACCGCTATTAGCAAGAGCCCTAGCGCGGTCCATTGGACCGCGTCGCCGGTTGCCAAATGCAGGCGACCGCCGAGGTTCCCTTTGCGCAATGGCTCAGGGAGCGACAACAGGGCACCGAACAGCCCACTCTAACGTATGCCAAGGTTGAGGACGCCGCCGAAGCGGGGGAGTTGCCCTTGCGAACGTCTTCCCCAAGACGAGGTGTGGCGCCCGGCAACGGAAACCGTGTGTGCCATTGTTTACTGCTGTTGCTCGCAACGCTCCTGGTCCCGGTCATCATCCTCACCTCGATGCAACCGCCCGACCCAGACGCCAAGAGTGTCGCTGAAACCCTTTCATTTCGCGGACCGTTGACGAGCGCAGTCATGCACGCCCTCCCCGATCCGCCGCCTGCGCCTCCGGCGCCGCCCCCAGCCCCGCCGCCGTCGCCCCCGCCGCCCTCGCCGCCGCCATTGCCCGCGACGCCGCCCGCGCCCTCGCCGCCGCCCGACGCGCCTGCGCCTCCCTCTCCGCCACCCAGCTCGCCACCGCCAACGTGCCTGGGACTCAACGAGACGTGCGGAGCGAGCATCCTCGACATGACGAGTGCCAGCCTGTCGTGCTGCGACGGCACCTCGTGTGCCGTGGCAGCATGTCCAAACCGAACCAGCGACACATTCGGCTTCTTGTGCTACGCGTGCAGTGGCGGGCCACCTACGGTGCCCCCGCCGCCAAGTACGCCGCCCTCGCCGCCGCCCAGCCCGCCGCCGCCCTCGCCGCCGCCGCACCCCGGTACGCCGCCTTTGACTCCGCCGCCACCCTCGCCGCCGCCGCCATCGCCACCGCCGGTGGCTCCGTGTTCGTGGACGTGTGAGACGTTTTACGGCGAGGGCCATCGCGAACGCGCCGAAGCGTGGTGCCACACCGAGCAGTGGTGGACCGGCTCGCAGGAGGCGCCGCACATTGAAGCGTGTATTGTGCCTCCTGCGCGACTTGTGCCGCCCTCGCCGCCAGCGCCGCCCTCGTCACCCTCGCCGCCGTCGACGCCGCCACCCTCGCCCTCGCCGCCACTGCCGCCCACGACGCCACCACCGCCGCCGCCCAGCACGCCGCCACTGCCTCCCTGGTGGCGTGCCGGCTTTGGTGACAGGCGGCGCAGCCTCGGCCACCTTGGAGTGCCGGTGATGCTCTTTCCCAATTACGTTACCACCCCGGGCGATCACTATGCGTGGAACCAGGACAACTACAAGCTCGAAAGCGGCTACAGCGGCGACTATGTCCAATGCGACGGACGCCAAGCACATGCCAGTCGCGTGTCGCGCGCACACTGCCGCGAGTATGCCGAGAATGCGCACATGGCCAATTGGGCCGGTTGGCACGCCCTGAATGGCACCTTTTTCACAGCGTCTGATGCGGCGCCTGGGGGCGATGAGGATGCCGAGACGGGCATCTGCCAGCGTGATATCAGGACGACGCCATACACCTACACTTGGTACAATGCACCAAACGGCCCCGTGACCGAATATCGGTGCAACCCCGTTCTTGGCTGGGAATGCGTGTGCCCCATTACACGACTCTACAAGCATGGCAAGGCCAAGTGCAGCGGTTCCGACGCCTTGAGTGCGAATATGAGCTTCGAACACTGCCAGACGTATGCCTACTCGAGTCTCAATGAGTTCGGCGACCTCGTCCTGCGCACGACACAGTCCATGGCGAACAATTCCGCCACGCACTATGGACTCGAGTTTTCCCTACAGACCACCTTCTTCATGCCCGATCTAACGGGACCGCCGCCGCCGCCGTCTGAAGTTGGAATCTGTGCATTTGTGCCGTCCGCGACGATTGAAAGTTTTGGGGTGAATCATCTGTGGTTCAATCACGGTCCACACTTTGACTTTTTGCCACAAACCAACGGCGGCAGGGACGAGTGCGACACGGGAGGTTCATACGACTGCGTGTGCGAAGACCCCTTAAGCTTCTATGAATCGCCCTCGCCACCGCCCTCGGTGCCTCAACCCTCTTCCCCCCCACTGTTGCCACTTCCGACGTCTCCGCCGCCGTCGCCGAGTTTACCTCCACCACCCTCGCCGCCGCCGCCCTCGCCGCCGCCGCCCTCGCCGCCGCCGCCCTCGCCACCGCCCTCGCCGCCGCCCTCGCCGCCGCCGCCCCCGCAATCGCCGTCGCCGAGCACACCCTCGCCGCCGTTGCCACTCCCACCGCCGATGCCGCCCGTGAGCCCACCGCCACCGCTCCCTCCGACCAATACGCCATCCCCGCCTCCTCACGACGGGTACTGGGAGGGGGTTTGGACGACGGCGGGCATCTTCGTACTCTTCGGACCGATTGTGGTCATAATGTGCCTTGTTTGCGCGACGGATATTTGTGGGATTTACACCTTCAAACCTCGGCGCTCAGAGGTTCGCGAAGTCCGTAAGGGATACGCACAAGCAAACAACGGTGTCAAACTCGACGAGTTCCCAGGACCTGGAAACGGTAACATAAAGCTTGCGCAGACGCTTCAGCGAGCCGCTTGGCCCTAACCAGTGTGTGTATATGAGCGTGCGTGTTTCTTGCGGAAGGTGGGTTTGCGTGTGTGTGCGTGTGTAATTCCCAAACAATGGCTCCTCGCAAGCCCGGCACGCCACACTCGGACTTGCCGGGCGTCAACTGGAGCATACAAAAGGACAAGTGGTGGGGCAAGGTGTACGACCGGAGCATGCGCGTCGGCAAGGGACCCAAGCAGGTTGGCCAAGATTTACGACACCAACTGGGCCGTGCAGCAAAAACTCGGCTTCGAGGGCGCCGCGCGCGATGCAAAAGCGCCAAGGCGACCAATGGTGCCGATTGTCATCGTCAAGGTGAACCCCAATGCCTACGACGGACCGCGCACCAAGCTCAAGGAGCGTGTCCAGGCCGTCGCCGATCTCTTCCACCACTACGCGCACATGCCCGCAAACGAACGCGCAAAGCTCCCGATTACAGCGCCCATTGTTCACATCCTCTACTACCATTCAAAAGAGGGCGCCAAGAACCTCGCGCACCTGGCCGAGGTGGCACCCGAGGCCGGGTGGACCTTGCGTGTGCACTGACATCGAGTACGGGTGGAAGTCCATTTTTTTGGCAGTTTTCCCGTCTGTGTTTAGTGTCCGCTAATTAACATCCCCCCTGATGGGGGGTCCCAACCCCCCCCCCTCGACGAGGGCACACACACCCCGACCCATTCCCACCGAGTCTTGCGGAAGGTGGGCTCAGTGTTTATACAAACAACAATACGGACGTTGACAACCCACGGCTAACCATGCCGAAACGCGCCGTCGCACGAGGTCCAATGGTCGACAAGAAAAGGATCAAGTCGGAGAATAATGGTACTCAATGGCAGACGGTTGCCGCACTTGGAGCTGGGCCGGGGACAATCCTACGGGGCCTGGTACCATCGGATGGACTCGAAAACGTGAGCGACGATGCGTACAAGTCCGTCGAGGGCACCACCTTCCGTGTCGTCGAGGGGACCATCTGGGCGCTTCCCCAAGTCCAAGCGGCTGCGCGTGAGGCCTACCCAGTCGCTGAAGAAGACCAGTGGGCACGGAAGCTGGCGCGCTTCCAGAGCACCAAGTCGAGCGAGGCGCATTTGCGCCTCGGTCGCTACGACCCAATGGTCCAAGAACCGCTCCCTGCCTTGCCGACGAGCCTGGCTGGCAACCTCATGGGCATGATTTCTGCGTATGGAGTCCACGTTCAGAACATGTGCGACGTTGATGGCAGGGAGGTGCTGCTCGAGGTGCTCTCGATTGGCCTCAAGTGGTCGCACCTGGACCTCCAAATTGGTCAGCGCGTCACGCCGACCTGGTTGGCGCACCGGCTCAATGCCCACTTTCAAGACGACGAGGAGAAGATTGGCTTTCTCTGTTTGCGCTCACACTTGTGGGTCGAAGGCAAGCGCAGCGGCCCGGTGCGTGGGGGTACCAATGGTCCCGTCGACGAGGACGTCCATGGCCTCCTTTTTGCCAATCCCGAGGCGCACGCGAGCGCGCTCTACGACGTCGAGGAGACCACTGGCCCTGGGGGCGCAATGCTGCGTTACCGCCTGCCAATCAGCGCGGCCACACCCTTTATGCCCGAAGATGCCAAGGCGGTCTTTGACGAGATGACACGGGGCCAGTCGGTCCATCCCGGACTCTGGGACCTGCTCGCCCAGCCGAGCGTCTCATTCGGGGCGCTGAAGTCGCTCATGCAAAAGACTGCACGCTTCCGACCCAAGACGGTGATGCTGCCAATTCCCGACGAGAATGGTGGGTGTGAGGCCAATGCCAAGATGGTGATGCTCGCAGCGACGCTACTGTGCCTGAGCACCAAGGGCAATGGCTATCTGCCCGACCTCCACATGTCGGTGCGCGGCGCCACGGCCGCGTGCAAGCGCCTCGGCGTCATCGCCGTCGAAGACTCGTGGTTTCTCAACAGCACTGCGCACACGCCCGAAGACCGCTCGCCATCGCTGCGCGCGCTCTTTGGGCTTGCCATGGCGACGATGCGCATGTCCAACTACCACATCTCGGCCGAGGTGGCCAAGGAGGTTGGCAAGCTTGCGGTTCACTTGGTCTCATCGAAGCAGATTATCGCATGGAGTCCAAAGTTCAAGCGCACACACACAGGGATGGTACCCACGACTCCGGTGCACATGCTCCGCGCGGCCGAGCTGCTGCGCATTTTGAAGAGCTTCGAGGGCGACATGGCAATGGTCGAACTTGCTGCACAAGTCAGTGCCGACGGCCAAATGCCCGTTATTGACATGGAGCTCACCCACTCTAACGTGATGCCAATCGTCCACATGATCGACCAGCACGTCTACCGCGGCATTGCCCACCAGGTCTTGGACTTCAAGACGTCGCAGCCTTCGGCCAATGCCCTAGGCCCGCGCTTCCAGACGCTATTCCGCGAGGTCACGGGCTTCAACCCGCGTCTCGCCACGACTGGCGAGTTTGACGAGGCCCGCGACCCCGTGCCAGCTGTGCGCGCCGCGCAGTGGCAACTCGCGCGCGAGGTCTTTGCCACGGCCTACCCGAAGATGGAGCTGGCGGCCGACGAGTACAAGGTGCACACGGCGCGTGTGAGCGTCGACCCCGCGATTCTTTCACAGGCCGTGGGTCCCCTCAAGGTGTGCACGTGCAAGACCACTGCGGTCCAAAACCTCGCCGACGTCGAGGGCGATGCCGAAAAGGCGACCAAGCTTCCCACCGAGTGGAAGAATTTGATCGTGCTCTTGGGCACCCGCAGCAGCGCCGAGGTGGTCGTCTTTGCGCCGTCGCGCGATACCAAGCCCAAGCCCGAGATTACGGCGCGGGTAAAGACCATGGCCATTGCCGAGGCGCGGCGCATGGCCTCGCAGGGATTGGAGTTCAAGTCTAGACTCCTACCCTTTCACGACCACGCCAAGTGGATTGACAATGGGTGGGTGGTCACCTCGACCAAGCCGGGCGTGGCCAATGTGCTCTGGAGCTGGGCAGACGCCATGTCCATCTCACTGCCATTTGTGGTGTCGCCATGGGCCGAAGCGCTGCTCGACGACATGCCCACTGGTGGCATGCGCGCCGCGGCGCGCGCCATTCGCACGGCGCGCCTTACGACCAAGCACCTCGCCGACGCGGAGGACATGGTCCAAGTCGACGACGACGAGCTGCGTCGGTGCCTGCTGCTACTCGTCGAGGCCGTCGTCGACGTGTCCACCACGCAGGGCTTCAACCCCGGCAATATTCTCTCACGGCTGCTCTCTACAATGACAGCGCAGTATGTCGCCTTCAATGTGCCAATTCCGGGGCTTCAGGGTGGTGGAAATGAAAAGGAGCTCAAGCCCGAGCGCGGCGACTGGATCGTCTACAGGGCGCTGCTGCGACTCGCCGCGGTCGTGCCGGGCGCCTTCCAATCGTCGTCGCCAAAGAAGCTCGCATTCGTGGTCAACGACGCGCGCGCCCTCAAGCATGTCGAGTCGGTGCTTCGGAGCCTCGTGCGCGCCCGCGACGAGCAAGACGTTTCGGAAAATGGCACCTGGGAAACGCGACGCCTCAAGCTGCTCAATGTCGCCGTCGATTCCAACGACCAGACCGTGCACCCGTTTGGGTTTCAAAAGGATCTCGTCACGCAAATGGTCGACCGTGATTCTGGACCGAATCGTACCCAAGGCCAGTTCTTGTCGCTCGAGGTCGGACTCGGCAAGACGGTGACGGGCATGCTCTACGCGCTCGAATATCTTTCGTCGGTGTCCAATCACGGCATCCAGCGCATCGTGTGGATTACCAAGGAGAAGATTGTCGACACGACCGTCGGTGAGCTGCAGCGCTGGGGGCAGGATCCCGTCGGCGTCAAAAAGGTCACATGTGCTGCGGAGGTGAACCGCGTGGGCGTCAATGCGCCGCTCACGGTGCTTGCGGTGGAAGCGCTCTCGGCCTCACCCATCACGGGACCACTCTTTGCCGATCACCTCCTCGAGTTGGCGAAGACGACCCTTTTCATCGTCGATGAGGTTCATTTGTACTACAACCTCAGCGACCGCGCGTCGAGGCTGCTGCAGGCGGTGTCGGCCTGCCCCAAGTTTTTGGTCATGACGGCGACGCCAGCTTCGTCGACGCGTCAGCTCCTGGCCCGCGAGTGGCTGCGCCGCTGCGTAAACTTTCCAGTGGAAGATCCAAATGACATTCTGGTCGCCGGCGCCACTTTTATTTCTGGACGCTACGAGCTCGGCATCAACAGTGTAGAGGAAACGAGACACGTTTCATTGACCGAAGAGGCCTACAAGAAACACCACAATGCGCTCTCGGTCACGGGTGGCTGGGGTCGGGCGGCGCGTGTCGTCCGGGATTCCATCGAGGATAGGATGGCCAATGATTCAGTCAACGAGGCGCTTTGCGATCGCGAGGCCAACCCCAACGGTGGCGTGCTCGTCGTCGCCGACAATGTGGACGAGGCCAACCAGATGCAAAACAAGATGAGCGCGATTGTCGGTGACCGTTTCCGTGTGGAGCTGCGCGACCCGTCCCTCGACTCGACGCAGCCGACGGATGGAAATGTGGGCATCGTCGTTGTGACCAAGGGGGATGTCACGGGCTACAACCTACAGCGTCTGGGTGCGATTATCACGGGCGTGTACGCCGGAAACGCCGCGCAGCGACACCAACTCCGTGGTCGAATCCGCCGGCTGGGGCAGCAGCGCGAGGAGGTCAAGTACCTAACCATCGTCGGGCGCAACACCATTTTGGAGTTGCTCTTCGAGCGCCACAAGTCGACAGACGCACAGGGCGCGACGCTCGAGAAGATGGCCGCCCTCTTCGTGGCCAATCACGCCACAGAGGCGCGGCGCGCACTCGGAGGAATGTGAACAGTGTGTGTGGTATGTGTGGTGTGTGTGGTGTGTGTGTGGTGTGTGATTCCATGCAGTGTTTGTTTAAAATCGCCCTCAACAACACAACACACACGTTTGCAATTTCACGCGTGGAGATCACGCGCAGCACACAAGTTGTGTAATTTGCAAACCAGCATCCATCCAAACCGCGCCGTCGAAGCAGCGCTAGTTGGGAGCGTCGCGCTTGCCGCCCGCCCGAAGGTGATACAGGCGCGGCCGGCATGCCCTGGACGGAAGAGGCGGCCCTGACGGGCGGGCGTCATCCAGCTCCTGCTTGACGGCGAGCCAGTACGCGAGAGATTGCGTCTCGCCAGGTTTACACAGCCGGGAACTGGCACTGCCCACCAGCGGCGCATTCGTAGGCTGCAACGCGGACGCCTCCTCGTGGGTGAGCATTTCCGATGACGGGTAGGAGGCGACGCTCGAGTGATTTGAAAGGTCGTCGAATGACGGGAGCTTGGCACCTCGGCACGCGAGCCGCGCGACCAGGCAACCCTTCGCGCGCGCGACAATTGGCATGCTGCAAGGGTACTGCACACTCCGTATAGTTCAAGAGTGCAAAGTTTTATATTGCGGTGCCCGCGACGGCGCGGCCGTTCCGGATCCCGGTGCGGTGCGCTAGTTCTGCGCCCTGGCCCCGCGGCGCAGAACTAGCGCGGCCGGCATGTCCTGGCCGGAACCGGCGCATGGCGTGATTCGGAGGCTTTGCCTCGAGCTGCCGGGCGGGTCCCTGGACGCGACCGGTGCTCGGCTGTTCTACACAGACGGCGACGTGTACCAGTTTGGTGTGGCGCGGGGCTGGTCCCTCGGCATTCTGGCGCGCCTGTTCAAAGAGACGACGTGGGGATTCGACACATTCACCGGCATGCCGTCCGAGACGCCCGGAGAGCCGACGATTGCAGTGTGGAGCGAAGGCCACTTCAGCCCAGGTGGCCCCGCCGCCAACGCGTCTCTCGCCCGCAGCATTGGAGGAAGCGTGCGGTGGGTGATAGGTGACTACGACACGACTCTCACCTCCACGCTGGCGGTGGAGCGAGGAATGCGGCGCGCTCGCTACGTCGATGTGGACTGCGACCTTTACCGGTCGGCGCACCTCGCCGTTGACTGGATGTTCGCGTCGGGCCTGATCGGAATTGGAACCGTCATTGGCTACGATGACTTGTGGGATCTGCCTTGCAGCACGAGGGGTGTGCTGAACACGAGCACGCACCACCCCCTTCGCATGGGTGAGGGCAAGGCCCACGCCGAGGTCACCTTGCGCTACGGCGTGCGGTTCCGTTGCATTTGCGGCCCGTGCAAGCCATTGGAGCCGGGGGCATTGCGCTTGCCCGAGTCGTGGCGCTCCTACTTCGTCGTGGAGCGCCTTGGTTCCTCCACCCCGTCCTCCGGGTTCGCCATGGCCGACAGCGAGGTGGTTGCGTTCTTAGAGAAAAATGCGCGCTGCCGAGAGAACCGCAAGCGGTGGAAAGCGTTCCCTGCCTACCCTCACACTCGGGGATAGGCCCCGCGCAACAGGGGTTGTGGTGTGTAATTCCATGCAGTGTGCAGTTTTAAAAATCGCCCTCAACAACACACACATGTGCGTTTGCAATGTTCACACGCGGAGATCGCGCTCCTCACACAAGTTCACAAGCTTGGTTACAAGCAATTTACCAAATCTTGAGGTTGCAGCCGCCCGTGCGCCACGTTTCTGAGCCGCGCGCTGGGCAATGTAGCCCAAATTCGAGGAACAGGCAACGTCGTAGAATTCTCGCAAGTCGGTTCGTAAAAACATGCACATTACCATTTCTGCCATTCGCCACTCGCGCTCGTGCAATGCCAAGTCGAGCTGCTGGGTCAACACCACAAGGCGTTTCTCATCAAGAGTTTCGCTCAGCGAGGGTGCGTTTAACAGGCTCAGCATTTCATAAAACCCAAGATCGTGTTCCGACGCAAACCGCTGATCCTCGAGCGAAAGATCTCCCAGTATCCGAGCCACGACTGCTGGCGGCGGCGCTTGCAGCGCGCCCACAAAGGCATGTGTCGGAGACGACACTCGTAACATGCGCGCTATTTCCACTATTTTTAAGAATTGCAGCGCGTACAAGACGCAAGACGACGCGTTTACACACACGCACGCTCCTCCTCCTCCTCCCTTTTTTACAACGTGACAAATGTCCACGCGGCCGCCCGATGCAGACGACCATGTACACGTACGCGGCACAATGATCTCTACGTTTGCGAGCCACCCTAGCAAGCTCTCTGTGCGCTGCGTCCGATCATGGGGCATGCCAAGTCGCAGTGGAATTATCACAGTGGACAATATTATTTTAAACATCGAGTACGACCGCTCCGATACCGACCTCATCCATGTGTGGGCGCGCAAGCCCGAGCGGCGCGCCTCTGTGTACGAAGACGATCCAATTTGTACTGTGTCGTAACCTTTCAATCCGAAAGCACCTCTGCTTCTTCCACGGGAGGCGGCGGTATTACGAGCTTTGCGCGCGCAAGCAATTCTGGGTCAAGCTGCAGTGCGCGTAGCACGCACGCAGCCGCTTCTGGCATGACCGCTGCCTCCAAAACCTCACGCTTGGCCTCGGTGGCCTCGGCCTTGCGCTCGGGCAGCAAGGCGCGTGCTCGGACAAGCTGCTGCTGCTTGCGCTGGCGAAAGAGTGAGTGCTTGGCGCCGTCCCGTTTGGTCTTCAGCGTCTTGGTTAGGGCACGATGTGGCTCGAGCACCTCTGCGGCCCTAATGTTGCCTTCGCCCTCGACAATGCCCAGGTCCTGATAGCTCAGGCACTCGACAAGCAGCGTCAGCTGCGCCACGGGGTCGGAATAGGGCGCGTGGGTCTCCTCCAATCCGGACAGCTGCGCCACCAGACTGTCGTAGTTTTGGTCGATGCAATCGTAGCCATCGTCCTGAAATTGGACATTACGCGCACTCGCTGCCTTTTCCTCTTCGGTGTCGTTTGTAACAATTTCATAGTATCTGGCCACCTTTTGCTTGGACCTGACACGCTTGGCGTGATCTTCTGGCGACTCGCCCGGATCTGGGATTACGCGCGGCGTGCGCGAAAGCCTGCCGAGCTTTTGGCTCGCGGGCGCCTGTCCGCCGTGAGCATCGACGACAATCGCATACCGAAATGCGGGATTGAAGACGTCCAGGGCCGATTCTCCCACGGGTGTCGCGATCAGACCGTCGAGCTCGCCGTCGTTGAAGCGTTTCACAATGGCGGCATTCACCTGCGCCGTGTGCGTGCCTTCGGTGCCGTGAGCGTTGCCGCCCGACAAGACTTCCCAGCGCGCGCCCAGCACCAACTTTAGAGTCTTGGCTGGCAGAAGGTGATCGCAAAAGATCATCCCGAGATGGCCCAAGGCCTTGTGCATTTGCACCAGCATCCAGACAGTGTTTAGCTTCTGGGGGTTTAATGCTTGCAAGTAGAGCTTCGACGAACCACCGGACATTGTCAGAGCAACCTTGAAATGGTCAGTGAGCGTCACACCAATCTTCATGCGTCGGACTCGGGCGATGAGTCCGGCCGCCTCGAGCTCGACGCAGCTGCGGCTGTAGAGCACTTCGCCTATGAAGCTAAACTCTCTGGCGTGCGCCTCCCTCCGCACCAATGTCGAAGCGTCTGCAACGGTCACAGTCTCGCTTCGGCACAAGGTCCCCGTGAAGCCAAGCACGCGCTTTGACGTCTTGAGCAATTCTTGGACGAGCGGTCGGTAGGTTTCTGCCCACGCGTGATGGCACTCGTCGAGGACAACGAGGTCCCACGCCGTGCTAAAGACAAATTTACGCACCTTGTTGGTCTCATTCGAGCGGTTGGACGTGTTCGAGAACATATTGTACGTGGTTGTCATGTAGCACAAGAGATGATTGGGGTCTTTTTTAACCTCCGACGAGTACTCACACAGATGGGCGTCCTTGATGTTTGTGTGCTCGCGAATGGCATTGGCGACTTGTATGACGCCTTGCTTTTCGTAGTTTAGAAATAGTACCTTGTTGCCCGCTTCGACGGCCGTTTGTATGAAGACGGCCGTCTTGCCAGCGCCGCATGGCAGCACCACGATGCCCGACTTGTCGGTCGCGCGGATTGCTGCCAATGCTTGGACTTGAGGCTCCGATGGACGTTGAAACTTGGATCCTGGCAATAACTTGAAGAGGCAGCGCATCGGTTGTTTTGCGGCCATCGTGCGCGCACGCAGCGCCCTTTTCCCCTATGACAATAAAAAGAGCACACTCCGCAAGAAACCGTATGCGCGCGCTAGCACGCGCCCACATTGCACGACTGCATACGAAAACCCCGAATGCAACCTCTCACGCGCTGGTTTGTCAAGCAAGACCCGACACCGCCCGCGCCGCCACCGGCCTCGGCCGCGCATCGGAGGCAGCGCGTGTCGACGCGCGACGCGACGCGCGTCGTCTGCCTCTCGGGCGACGATCTTTCTCTACGATCGTGGCGTAAACGCGGATACGATGTCCTTGAGCGCGAAGAGGCCGTACTCACATTGCCCGGGTCGATTGCTTTTGCGTGCGCCCTCCCGCGATGTTGCGATCTCGCGAGCGCTGGTGCGCGGTGGTGGAAGCGGAAGCGCAAAGAAAACCCCGACTTTCAAAGAGAGGTGATTGACACACTCAAGGACATGGAGGCACGCTTGATCGCAACCGGAGCACCCTATTTGATCATGACTCCCGCAGCACCGCTCTTGAAGAAGCTCTGGAAAGCGCCGAAGCTTACAATCTCGCCGCATGAATATGGAAGGTATCTCGACGCGGCAGCGTCGCATCCGGCATGGCCTTGTGCAATTCCGAGACAAGACGCGTACAGGAAACGAACGTACGTTTATCATGGTAACGGATTGGTCTTGCCCCAGCGCAGGCCAATTTCGCCCGTCTGGGTCGAGGTTAAAAATAAAAAGACTGGGAAGATCAAAAAAGTAGCGAAAATGTTCACCAAGCGCAAGTACAGAGGTGCACAGCGATCCGCGCCGCTAGGATTTCTAGAAGGTGTCGCGCAGTGCAATGCACGAGATCACGTGTGAGGGTGTGTACTTCTTGCGGAAGGTGGGAACGAGTGTGTGTGTATAATTCTCAAATGCCCAAGCGCGCGCTCGGAGGCGCCGGCACCACAGATTGTAATGAACATTACAAACAACATCAACAACTACTTTGCGGCCGCGCCTATGATTGCGCCCGCGCCCGAGCAACCCAAACCACACTAACGCCGCCACGCTCGACAAGGTCCAGCACCTGCTCGACGCCGAGATGAAGCCCAAATGTGATCTGGTGTGCTGCAACTGCCACCACCGCCATACGTGGAAGTACCCAGAGAGCGCCACGGTCTTCTGAAGACGTCTCCTACGTCCCGCTAGGATTTTTAGAGAGTTAATGCAAACGTCTAGGGTGTGTGCATGGGCACGCATGTGTAAAGCAAGTCAAAAAGGACATCTAGAGACAAAACGTAAATGGAACATATAGCAGCCGCACTCTCGCCCCTGGCGCCATGTCTGTGCGGATTCATGACCTGCTGCGACTCGCGCGTCCTTTGGAGTGGAGGCGACGAAACGCCAGACGACGCTGTTGCACTGACAATTGACGACGTACCGCGCGAGAACACCAAAATCACCGACGTGCTGCAGTTGATGCTGCTCTTGCGCCAACGCCGTGCACGCGCCACCTTCTTCGTCTTCTTTGACCAGCTAAATCCAATGTCGAGCGACTCGGTCGAGTTTAATCTCTTGGTCAACACATTTGTCTCGGAGGTCAAGTCCGGTGGGCATGAGGTTGGGTTGCACTTTCCGGGCCGCTGGGGACAGCAAATGTCGCTGACCGAATTGCGGTGGCGCACTGAGCAGTCGCTGCAAATCGCACAGCGCCGCTTCAATCTACCCATTCGATATATTCGCATGCCCGGCGGCTTCAGCACACCGGCCCAGGTGACGCTGCTTGAATCCTACGGGCTCAAGGTGGTCAACGGCACGGCCTATCCGGGTGACGCCGACGTTTGCCAGTGCCTCTCGGCCATGGTAATCGGTAGGTGTGCCGCGCGACTGGCCGACGGCGACGGGCGTATTGCAATCCTCCACGACGACAAGCGTCTGATTGCCAAGCTTGCAAGCTTCCTGGCGCAGCTACAGTTGCAGGGCAAGCGCGCGGTGACGCTTTCGGATCTGTTTGGTCCTCCGCGGATGACCCCAACTCAGGCGGTGCGTGCCACGGACAAACCAATGGAAACACGTGCTCTCTTTCTGCCGTTTTAAAACGGTGAGTGTGTGTGTGTTTAAAAACTCACAGTCAAATACCAGCCACGTTGATCACGAGATTGACAACCAGCCAGGCGTCGGAAGCGGCTTTGAGAATGTGGTGCTTGGAAACGTGGGCCGCAGCCGGGTGTTTCAGCGCAGCCTTGAGTGCCGACGACTCGAGTTGGTTGAGCGCCGCGTCCGATTCGATAGTCCACAATGTGCGCGCCGCGTCCATGCTGCAGTATTCGGCGCGCAGGCGCGTGGCCACGACGGCGAGCAGGAGAATATGGCGCTTGTACTGGAGGCGGTCAATGCGCGCGAGCGCCTCGCGTGCGATATACTCGCGAAATGCAACGCACTCGGATGCAAACGTTGCAGCGTCCTCCTCATCACGCCGAGACTTGGCGGCTTGATGCTTTTGTCCGAGATTGTGTGCCTTGATCGTCGCCTTTGTCACGTGCCCGTCGCGATGCATCGGCAGCTCACAGCGACAGAGGGAGCACATGTCGAAACGCTAACGGCGATTACAACAAAAAAGACAATCATTAGCGCACAACACGCACACACCGCCAATGCCGCGTATTGTCACGAGCAAGGTTCATTTGCAAATCTCCGCACCAGAGGCGTGGCGCGCGCGCTGCAGCCTGGATTTGGAAACAACCATTGCGGCGCTCGGGAAGCGGAAGCTGACGCTGCTCGAAGAGGAACTTGTACATGAGGGCGCAAGCGATGAGCACCAGCGGCGCCTCGTGCGCTGCGAGCTAATGTCCGACTTTCTTGGCGGGTCCATCATGGGGGTGAAGACGGCAGACCTTGCGAGCAAGATTGCGAGCACGCACTACACACACCTCTTTGACGAGGCGCACGGCGCAGAGTTTTCGGTTGTGCTAGCACTCAAGCGAGTTGGCCTGTCCATCTCGGGTCGCCAATGGTGCCTTCCGGAGAGTGAGACGAGCTGCTTCTTGTGCACACGCGTTCATCTGGGAGCCAAAGTTCCGGGCCTTGGCGGGTTGATTGAAATGCAGGTGGAGCGACAAATGTGCGCGAGCCATGCGGCCTTCCCAGAGCACGCGTATACATACATTGCCAGCGCCGGCAACGCTCCGGCGCCCGTGGCCCTACCCATGCCCGTGCCCGCCCCACTGCCCGAATGTGGCTCGTCGAGGCCTACACTGAGCCGAATGCGGTTGGTCAGTGACGCCATTGCGCGCGGGCTGCAGCGCGGGCCTCGTCGGCACATTGTGCTGCAAAGTGCAGTGCCGGGAGACACGGTACCACTACGGGTTGAGCGGCGCACCGCGCGCCTTTTGCTCGGGTGTGGGTGTGCGAGCGCAATTGTAGATTCGGACGAAATTATCGAGTAAAACACACACACACACACACACCATTCTCAAGCGGCCAAAAGCTTGGCCTCGAAACGCTCGACAATCTTTTGGTCTACTGGTCCCAGTTCGTCAATCCAATCGCGCAGCGCGTCGCGTGCATTGGAATCCTCGAGCGTTTCGAGGGCGGCTTCCAGAGATTTTGGTGGGACTATTGCCAGATGGCGCACGAGTGCCAGCGCCCGACGCGCCTTTTCTAATTCTGCCGCGGGCGTCTCTGGCCACTGTCGACTGTCGCTTAGAAACTGCGCCACCGGGAGGAGCACGGCACAGAGACAGTCGACCCGCGTCCAGCCGTCTTCGGCCGACATGCGACGACGACGCGTGTAAATGTGCATGCACACCTTCCGCAAGAAGTACTAGTTAGCAGCGGCGATGGCCGCGGCCGACGCGTAAATCGCCCGCTGTGCGCGCAGCATGCCTTGATCGTCGACGGGCGCGACGGGTGCTGCTGGTGCTGCTGGTGGTGCTGCTCGCGGAATCTTGAGACGCGCCTTGACCGCATCGTCGACGGAAAAGCTGAGCAGGTTGCTCAGGCCGAGTCGGTCCTTTACATCTGGCTCGTAGAGCAGCGACACGGTCTTGTGCTCGTTCACGTCGATTGCGATGATGACGCCGTGCTCTCGAAACGTGCGCCTCGCTTCGCGCAGGGTTACTTGTGCCTCTTGAAAAGGCGTGGATGCCGAGGCCTTCCACACCCCACCGACGTGACCGCCACCCCTATCCTCGACAATCAAAAACGTTTGCTTCATCAGCGAGGCCCACTGAATTACAACTTCGGAAAACGGAGTCGTGTCGACTTTGCCAAGAGGTGGTGTGGGGTGGAGGGCTTGCATGTGTGCGAGAATGTGTGCGTGATCGCCGAGGGGCGTCACCCATTTTGTGAGCTGCGCCGCGGCGTTGAGCGCGCCCTGGCCAGTACCGCACACGTGCATCCACCCCACGGATCCCCAAGACCGAGGAGCGCCGTCGTCCCAAACGTGGTGCAACCAGACGACGGCGTGGTCGCGCGGGTCTGAATCGGCGGGCGACGACTGGTGGCTCATTTGCGTTGTTGTAACTGTGAATGCACGCGCCGCAAGAATTGTGAATGTGTTTTTTTGGAAAGATGAGTTGGTACTCGCATTTTACGTTGCGCGTTTTTGCCAGAATTTTTTTGCAGACGATTCGTACGCTCATAATGGTACTCGCATTTGTAACTCTGCCGTCCCGGCTTCTAACATCCCCTCTTTTTCTTTCTAGAAGTGAGCCAACTCTTCTAGTTCTGTGGCTGGCGCACAGGCCACGGCAGATGGATCTGCCCGTGAGATACAGAAAAAGTATGCATAGTTTAAATAGTAACGCGTGAGCTCACACGGAGATCCATCTGCCGTGGCCTGTGCGCCAGCCCCAAGAGTAGAAGAGTTGGCTCACTTCTAGAAGAAAAAAGAGGGGATGTTAGAAGCCGGGACGGCAGAGTTAGAAAGTGCTTGGGTTTTACGTCGCGCGTATCCTTGCAAAGTGCAGTGAGTGATGGAGTGATGGAGTGAGGGGAGTGATGGGAGTGATGGGAGTGATGGGAGTGATGGGAGTGATGGGAGTGATGCGGTGATGCGGTGATGTGGTGATGTGGTGATGTGGTGATGCGGTGATGTGGTGATGTGGTGATGTGGTGATGTGGTGATGTGGTGATGTGGTGATGTGGTGATGTGGTGATGTGGTGATGTGGTGATGTGGTGATG
>MEHZ011457785.1_pt1 | contig 19726 bp, 19 predicted proteins | sample 897221 | NCBI WGS metagenome assembly MEHZ01 (sample SAMN05514161, study PRJNA337945) | marine metagenome | isolation source: marine surface water | place: Arctic Ocean | collected 2007-12-13
AATGCATATTTTTTCATTTTTCTGTTTCTCCATGGTTTGAAAAATAGAGGTTCAATGAAGCCTCATCTGGTATGAAGCAATTAGCGTGCCAGGTGAAAATACGGTTTTTTGTATGGCTAATAAAATGGATGTGCCACAAAACGGCACGTTCTCTCTAACACACGCACTATTGCGATGCAACATTTGGTGGTATTAAGCGATATGACGTGCAATATATGATTTAAATCGTATCGTGTTAAATGAGAGTGCTAATGCTGACTAGAACAATACAAATGAATTAAAGCTCTATATACAGCATGCTGGAGGGCCTATTTATTAATCCATGAGCTTTTGGTTGGCGTGTGTTAGCCCTTATTTAGCACGATGAGTGTTTTTATGGGGTTTTTCTATCTTGGTCTGCTGATGACAAAGGAGTTTGGTGCAATGAACATAATGCGAATGATAAAAACTTTGCGCTTGATGGGGTTATTCATGATGAGTGCCTGGGTTCATGCGGGCACAACATTTAAAACAAGTGGCGTGCTCTCACAAGATTTGCAAACAATGGAGTGGAATGGTGCGACCTTGATGGTCGGTATCTTGTCGGGTGTGGGTGAGGTCTATGACAGCACCTCAGGCGCGGTGCCTAAAGGCTCGCTCATGTTGACCTGCGGATTACGCGCCCTGCAACTGAAGCCCTCAACAGAGCTCTTAGCCAACTGCAGTTGGAAAGATAGCTCGGGTGATGAGTTGTTTGTCGTTTCTGAGCGTCGCAGTGGCACTACGGACGTTGGTGGTGGTGGTAATGGGACTATGCAAATCGTCGGTGGCACAGGGAAGTACAGCGGGATGACAGGAGACTGTACGTATTCAGTGGCGTGGTTGGAGTCCCCTTGGATGACGACAGAGAGCACCTGCACGACGAATTGATCGTGGTATCAGTTTTTTTGATCTTCGTTATCCCCCGGTTTTGGGCTGATCAGCCAAAGCTGGGGACCCGTCCCACTGCCTACCTAATGGTTAGCGTAAGTGCTCTTCAAACCAAGTGATCGCTTCATTAATTGCTGTGGTTAGGCCCGCTCCATCGTAGATGGAGTAGTGGGTCGCTCCTGGAATCACGACGTATTTAGATGGCGCAGGGATCCGCTGGTGTGCAACGAGTGCAGTCTTATCGTTATTAAATAGCTCTTCATGTTCGGCAACTAAAAAAAGACTTGCGCAGCGCGTCAGGCGACTCGCGTCTTCCCGGGGGTTGAATAGGGCGAGTCTTTCCCAAATCATGTCGCCTCGCAAACTCCCTATTGCTCTCTTGAAAGGATCAGGGTAGTTAAGGGTACCTCGTGCGCGCTCCCCGCCTGTAAGGAGCCACTGGTTCTGCGAACTGTCGGGCCAGCCTACGGGAGACACTTGGCTGACCAGCGCTTTCACCCGTTGATCTCGTGCGGCGACGTAGACCACTGTTCCGCCCGACCAGCTGGTTCCCCATAGCCCAATGTTGTTTATGTCCACCTTCGGGTGGGTGTTTATCCAGTTGAGCACAGAGAAGTAATCTTCTGCTTGGTCAATAGGGTCAACGACACCCTTATATTCGATTAATTGATAACCATCGCCCGCATTGTTACGGACCTGGACCATTCTGCTGTCGCTCGTACCCCATCCGCGGTAGTCAAAGGCGACAACCAGAAAACCGGCTGCTGCAAATTTTGTGGCATACCGTGACAGGTGTGCCGCTTCGCCACCCCAGCCGTGAGCCATCGCAATAGCAGGTAGCTTTAATGTGGCGTCATCAACTTGCGGCATGTAAACCGTTGCGCTGATTCGCGTGCCATTGCTGAGCACGTCGACCGTAGAGATATCGACAGGCAGTGAGGCGCTGAGCCCTATGCGTCCAAAGAAGATGAGCGAGGCGAGAATAAATGAGAGACGATAATGCATCAGTAATTCTCCATATTCACATCAGCTGCCAAGTCACATGAGAATCAATTAGTTATTGATGACAGTGAATGAGCCTGAAAATGGCCCACTACCAAACTGATCGGGAATTTGGTCTATGACATCATCAAAAAACTGGACCCCCTGGTTTGTGAGGTCAAAATTGAATACCACTGAAACTGTGTTACTCGTAACGACAACTGGTGTGGCTAACGACATAACCCCTGTGAGCCTGCCATTAAGGGTGCACACACTTCTTCCCCCGACGTCTGAGGCTTGTCCTGCATTGACGCTTCGTGTGAGCGTGTCGTCAGTCACGTACGCATCCATAGTCCCGCCTGAGACCGGTGCGTCGTGAAAACCTGAGTCACAGTTCGGGGAGTCTCCGAAGTTACCTAGATTATTTGTGGCTTCTGCGAGCGTGCCACCTAAGCGAATGCGCAGAGCTGTACCATCGTTCTGACTAACATGAGTATCACCTACACCATCAACAAAAGAGCCAGACACAACGAATGTGTCATCCATGATCATGTAAGCGTGTGAATAGGTGTTTTCGGCCGGTGCTGAGCTTGTGCCGGTCAAAGCTATGGGTGCCCCACCAAGTGACGATGCAATGTCGACTTGTGCGGGCGCCCCATCTAAATAGGTGGTCACACAATTCGTGCGATCAAACGTAGCCAAGTCACGAGCGGGTCCGAACGGGTGTGCCGTACAAAGCCCTATTTCAAAGATCTGTATTTTGTAAGTGGTGGGTGTGAACGTACAAGCTTCACCTGCTGCCATGACGGCTCCGGTAGCGGAGCAAACAGTCCCGAGATCACCTGTCACCGCAGTCTGTGCTTGCGATAGCGCGGGCAAAATTAACATGCATCCACTGACTATGAGTTTAAGTGAAGTCTTAATCATTTTGATGGCCTCCTGTTAGCGCGCGCCTACTGCAGTTGAGAATTTCGTCTGGACCACAATTTGGTTATGTCGTCTGACTTTATTGAGCATGTCTTGCTTCATGGAGCGTTTTTCGAACATGTTTTTTGAGAATAAGCTGCTCTCGCCATTTTGAGGAGCATTACCGTAAGGCAAGGTGTAGGTGAGCTTTACAAAATCCTCGTCTTCAGTCAGTCCATCAAAATTACGCCGACCTGCTTCGAGACTGATCCCACTATCAAACATTTGCGCAAATTCTAAACTGTAAGTATTGCCCTCTATGTCTGCCACGCCATCATGGGACTCCCAGACAAATTGTTGGACATAGATTTTTGCAGCGGGAATATATGGAATTTGGGCGCCCACTTCGACGTCATAGCCACCAAGTGCTCGTTCGCTGTTACCGTTTTTACCGTCTTTAAATCCTGTGAGGCCGTAGTAGTTGTTGATTGTGAGCTCTAGAGCAGAACTTTTAACCTCAGCGCCAATACTTGCTCTTTGGTGGTCGTATTCGGGATCAATATCGAAAAATGCATTGAGGCCAAAGATCATGCTTTCGTCCTCGCTTAAATATCTGCGTCCAAGGCCTAAGTTGATCGTTGTTCGACTGTCCGCTCGGATCGCGGAGCTCTGGACAAAGTTTTGCGTGTGTCCGTCAATGCTCTCTCCGAATCCGGTCACGTTTAAGATTTCGATGTTACTGTCCCCGCCTTTGGAGACGTCCTGAACGCTGATTTCCGTGGATGAGTTAGGTATTGCATTATCAATTGCAGCGGCCGCTCGACCTGATAATTCACCCGTCACTTGATTGGCTGCGTTAGTGATGGCCTGCTCAGGCGACCCTGATCCGGTTGCCGCATTTTTTACAGTTTCTGCCACTTCTTTATTATCGTTCAGTGAGGCACATCCCAATAGAACCAGCGAAACTGCCAGTGAGGTAATGAGTCTTTTATTCATTTCTCAAGTGGTCTCCTGCAAATGAGAGTTAACTCTCGTGTGTGGTGTGGTGCACAAAAATTATGGTGAATGCTAGTTTAGGAATTATCTTATAACATTGCGGTTTAATGTCAACTGGTCTGACAGCATGCATGCGTAAATCACGAAGTCGTTGGGACTTATTTCCGGACAGATCATGCGGCGGTTAGTGAAAAATCATTGATAACTAGGCGTTTAATTAGTTTTTTTGGTACAATAAAGACTAATAGTGTAGTTTTTTAGGCAAGAGTTGTATTTTGTCGCTAGTAACTCATGACGCATTGGAGGTGTGAGACAAAATGGGTAGACCGAAATTATTAAATCGTGAACACGTTATTGATGTTGCAATGAGTCAATATTGGCAGCGAGGAATCGATAACGTTGGCATGGCTGAGATTGCACGTCTATCGGGTTTTGATCGGGCCGGGATTTACAAGGAATTCGGCAGCGAGGAGGGGCTTGTCCATGAAGTTATCAACACATATTTGGATAGGAATTGGTTTCCACGAATACCCATTCTTGATTCGGTCAGTTCGCCTGCTATGTCCATTAAAATGATCTTCGATGCGTTCGCAAATGATAATGTCATGAAAAATCTGACTCAATATGGTGTTCAAGACAAAGCCGTCAAGTGGCCTAAGCCAGTAGGGCAGGCCCGAGGATGTTGTTTCTATGGCTTGCTGATCTCTGAGTCTGCAAGTGCGTTCACGGGTGCTTCAAAGCGTAAGCTTCAAGAAGTTAATGATTCTGTTCATGCGTACATGCGTGAGAAATTCGCGCTCGCTCATCAAGAAGGTTTGCTGAAAGATGATGTTTCTGTGGATGAAGCAAATGAATTTTACGCGGATCAGTGTCTTCTCATGCAACTCATGCGGCGGCGAGGCTATTCGAAAAAAAGGATGATCGTGTCGCGAGATTTTGCGCTAAAGAGCCTATTCACTGAAAGCGCATTAGCAGCAATTCTGCATTAATCGTTTAATTCTATAGTCCCAGCGAATCACCTGATGGGTGGGGCAGGGCATTCAGCATATCTAATATGAAGACATCGAGCGCATTCCTTGCTATGTGAGGAGCGCTCTTTTTTTGCGCGTGTCGATGCGCTTGTGTGCACCAAGTGCGTGCGTTTCGGCTGCTCTAAGCTGGTGCGCATCAGCAGTAAGGTCACGGATTTAAGGTTAAACCACGTCGATGGCTTGGCACGAGTATTGCTTAATAGTTAAGTGACGAGATAAATGATCGTGCATAAAGGTGCGCAAAATGCTCGTCGCGTGGAGGAGAGTACTTTAACTTTTTAAAGGAAGGACTTTCAATGATGCCGTTGGTTTTGAATTTCCCCTCAGTGAACTTGGTGATGATTGGGGCATCGCTGACCCAGTTGATGTCGATCCTCAGTCGATTGAGGCGCTTCTTGTGCCTGTCGATACTGATTGCGGTCTCGGGTATCGCTCAGTCAGAGACGGTATCTGGCGGCTGGTCGAACACAATCGACGTGATTAATTCATATTCTGCTGAGAAGGCTCTCACCTATGATGCCCTCGTCCAAGAATTGGCGTTTCAGGCCTCTGAAATCACAGGCCTATCCGTGCCCTTGGTTTTGCCGAGAGTGGTTCACGCGGATTCAGAAACTGTGTCGCGCTATGCGTGTTCGGGCAAGTGCAGAGCGCTGGCTGCCTATCACCCGCATCACGGTATCGTTTTGGATCATTCGATAGACCCGTTTAGCAATCATCTCGCGCGATCTATTTTGTTACATGAGATTGTTCATTATCTTCAGGATAAGAATAAGTTCTACGCTCATTCGAGTGATTGTGCTCGCTGGTTTAAGCGAGAAGAGCACGCTTATGCTGCACAAAATAACTTTCTAAAAAAGGTACACAGTACGACACGGGTGTCGATGTCGTTAAGTAAGAGTTGCCGCACCAATAATGGTTAATGATGCGTGAATGTTCGTGATGAATTTAAGAACAAGCGCTGCTTTGTGGTTTATCGGGGGTACTTAGTATGACAATGAAAGCGAGCATTAAAGACGTGGTGCGCCGCGGGCACCTTGGGGCGTTATCAGCGGTTGTTTTAGGTGCCGTGGTGGTCACTGTGCTTCCGGGGTGCGGGGATTCGAATATTTTCGTTCTCCAACCTCTTGCATCTAAGCCGAGTACCATTACGATCGAAGACTCTGGTGAGAAAGCAGCATACATCCCGTCGACGACCGAGACCATTAAATGGGGTCGACTGCCTAACGCGACAGATGTACCTTTGGTGACGATCACTTCTGGATCTGTGGTGGTATTCGATACGTTATCGCATGAGGGACTTCTTGAGGATCAAGGAAGAAATCCGGCTGATTATTTTGGGTCCCATGATGTTGAGAAACAGTATGTTTTAGATGATGCTATTGAGATCGCAGGCTCCTCGATTAATCATGATTTTTATAAAGACGGACCACACATTGTTACGGGTCCTATAGCGATCGAGGGCGCGATGCCCGGTGATGTGCTGAAAGTTGAGGTGCTTAACTTAATCCCTCGTGTCCCTTATGGGGTGATTTCAAACCGCCACAGTAAAGGCGCGCTACCGGGAGAATTTCCGGAAACACCACGGCCATCTGAGCCGTTGCATAGCCACGATCCACAAACACTTGGGAATGTTTCTGTGTTTACGCCTATTGAAAAAGACACTGAAACCGAGCAATGGTTGGGTATCTTAAATAATCGGGAGGGAAAACGAGTGACGTTTCCTGCGATCCCTTTCATGGGCATCATGGGAGTTGCCCCAAACACCGAAGAGTTGGTTCATTCTGTGCCGCCCGATGTCCACGGGGGAAATATTGATATTAAAGACCTCGGGGTGGGTGCAACGCTCTATCTTCCCGTTTTTGTTAAGGGAGGATTATTTTTTACTGGAGATCCACACATGGCTCAGGGCAATGGAGAGGTCGCACTCACGGCTCTCGAACAATCCATTCGTGCCACCTTCAGAATTACTTTAATTAGAAATAATGTGGCCGGTACACCGGTGGGGTCAGGCACTTTGATGCAACCCTTTGGAGAGACCAAGGACTTTTGGATCACGATGGGTTTTGATCGTGATTTGGATGAGGCTATGAAGAAAACAGTTCGGGAGTCGATAAGATTTTTGGAAGAAAAGCTTGATATGGATCGCGCGACAGCTTTGGCTTATTTATCTGCAGCGACTGATTTCAACGTATCGCAGGTGGTGGATGGAAATAAGGGTATTCACGCCCTGATTCGAAAAAAAGATTTTGCGTCTATTTTAGAATCTGATTGAGCGGTCTTGATGTCGAATACTTATGAACAATTTGAATATGTGCTGAAGGATTTGTTCTTTCGATATGAGGACGCACGCGCCAAAATAGATCTTGTGAGGCTCAAAGGTTTTTTCAACTATGAGAAGGTCTTAGGTAAGTTGTCTTGTCCAAGATAAGTGATGCCCTAATTATCCTGATGACGGACCTTGATGGAACGTTATTGGACTACGATAATTTTGACTACGAGCCGCTCAAGGTGTTTATGAATAAGCTAATTGCGAGTGGCGTTGTGATCATTCCTAATTCCAGTAAAACATCTGCTGAGTTGGAGCATTTTTGTAAGGATTTTGATGCACCTTTGACATACGTGTGTGAAAACGGTGCGGCAATACATCATTTAACGGCAGCCAATGCACTTAAATCTGAGACATCTATTGATCGCATCGTGCTTGGGAAACCGATATCAGTGCTTATGGGTCATTGGACGGGATGTATATCAGCGCAACTTCGTGATCAGTGTGTGTTTTTAGACGAACTGAGTCGTGTAGAGCAAGCGCAAATTTTAGGATTGGAAAATGCGGCATTAGATCGAGCCATGAATCGTGAATACTCTCGTCCGTTTGTATTCGAAGGTTCTGAAGATGAGTTTCACCGGCTTCACGATGCAGCGAATAAATTTGATCTTAATGTTGTTAGAGGTGGCAGAGTTTCTCAGTTGTCCGCGAATCATGACAAAGCGGACAGTATTGCCATCGTGCGAGAGGCGATGGCGGCAGATTCCAAACATGCCGTAATTGTCGCCTTAGGGGACAGTGAGAATGACATCAATATGCTCTGTCATGCGGATATTGCCTGCGTGATTCCGACAAAGAACCGAAAGGTTTTGTCGTTTAATTCAAACAAATCATTTCAAAAAACAATTCATGTGTCGCAACCGGCACCTCACGGATGGCTAGAAGCGGTTGAGGCCGCATTGTCATTTATTTCAATGGAGTCAAGGTATTGCTATGGCTGATTTTTCACAAAATGGTTGGGTTACGACACTTCATAATTTTAAAACTCGGTCGACAGAAGATCTTGAGGCTGATCTGAATTTGTTTTCAGGGTATCGACCGATGGAGCTCATACTTCCTAGTCTTTATTCTGAATTGGAGGGGTCTGCGTTAAAGCATATCGTTGAGCAGATTAGCCAAGTTACCTATCTGAATCATGTTGTCATCGGGCTGGATCGAGCGGACCGAGATCAGTATGAACATGCTTTTTCATTTTTTAAGAATTTACGGCAATCATTTTCCATGTTGTGGAATGATAGTCCTCGCTTGACGTCAATCCATAATGAACTAGAAGACAAAGGATTGGCTCCTCAAGAGATGGGTAAGGGGAGGAACGTCTGGTATAGCATTGGTTATGTTCATGCGCGTGCTAAGGCTGAAGCTGTCGCACTTCATGACTGCGATATTGTCACCTATGATCGGGAATTGCTCGCCAGGCTTTTTTACCCAGTCGCTAACCCAAATTACCAATTTGAATTTTGTAAGGGATTTTACGCTCGGGTCACTGATGACAAAATGAACGGTCGAGCATGTCGTTTGTTGGTGACGCCGTTACTGTTGGCATTAGAGCAAGTCCTTGGCAGTTGTGAGTACATCAGATTCATGCAAAGTTTTCGGTATCCACTGGCGGGAGAGTTTTCATTCAGGCGATCGTTGATTCCGGAACTACGTATTTCATCAGACTGGGGTCTAGAGGTAGCCATCTTGTCAGAGATGCAGCGCAATCAAGCGAGTAATAGAATCTGTCAGGTTGATATTTCCGATGCCTATGACCATAAGCATCAGGATTTATCCGAGGATGATAAAAGTGCCGGGTTGTCCCGAATGTCCATCGATATCACTAAGGTGCTGATTAGAAAGCTGGCAACTAGGGGTTATTGTTTCGGTCCAGATGTGTTCAGAACCCTAAAGGCGACATACTTCCGTTTGGCTCTCGACATGGTTCATTATTATCAAGCAGATGCTGAGATTAATGGTCTTTCTTTTGATATTGATTTGGAAGAGCGGGCTGTTGAACTGTTTGCTGAGAACATCATGCATGCTGGTGAGGCATTCACTGATAACCCAATGGAGACGCCATTCATCCCTTCATGGAATCGGGTGAATTCAGCGATTCCAGATCTCACGAGTCGCTTGCGTATAGCGGTAGAGAAAGATAATGCAGAACTACGATGATCGAGACAAGGCCTTAATCAGTGAATCGATTCTGCGTTGGTTAAAAGAAATTTATAAAGACGAGTGGAGTGATGAGTTATCAGCCCTTACTGCTCGAATCAGTACTCGACTGACGACAGGTGCCGAGCGTGTAAACCCGAACCTGGAGAAATGGGATCAAGGGACGTGTGTGCTGATCAGCTATGCTGATTCAGTGACGGAGGAGGGGCTCTCTCCCATTGTATCTTTAGGTCGTTTTTGCGATACATATCTTCATGGTGTTGTCAGCACCATACATATACTGCCATTTTTTCCGTCAAGTGGGGACGATGGATTTGCCGTTTCGGATCACGAGCGCGTGGATGCGTCACTGGGTGCGTGGGCTGATGTCACCTCGCTCTCAAAAAAATACCGGGTTATGGCTGATCTAGTCCTTAACCATGGCGCTCAATCCAGTCCGTTATTTCAGCAGTTTCTAAATGATGAGGAACCTGGAAACAGTTTTTTTCTGACTGTTAACGAAGACTTTGACGTCTCTCGGGTGATTCGTCCAAGGGGACATCCGTTACTTCTGACGGTGACCACCAAGTCAGCTGAGAGAGTGGTTTGGTGTACGTTCAGCGAAGATCAAGTGGACTACGATTTTACCAATCCAGCAGTACTTGAGTATTTTTTAAATATCATTCTTGATTTTATCAATCATGGTGTTTCTGTATTGAGGCTCGACGCTGTGGGGTTTTTATGGAAGCGTTCTGGTACCACTTGTTTGAACCTCAGTCAGACGCATGCCATTATCAAACTCATCAGGTATATCTGTGATGCGTATGCGGACGATGTGGTGATTGTCACGGAGACCAATCTGCCCAATCAAGAAAATCTGAGTTATTTTGGCAATGGAAATGAGGCGCATTGGATCTATAATTTCCCGCTGCCCCCGTTATTACTACACACGCTCTTAACCGGTGACTCTAATGTGCTGAGGCGCTGGGCTATGAGTATGCCGCCAGCACTTTTGGGGAACAGTTATTTGAATTTTTTAGCTTCGCATGATGGTTTTGGCCTTCGGCCCACGGAGGGTTTACTTGATGATGATGCGCGCGAAAATCTTGTTCAACGCTTAGAACAAAACGGCAGTCTATTCACTTGGCGCACGATGCAGGATGGAACGAAAAAGATTTATGAGGCAAATATCACCTTATACAGTGCGCTTGAGAAAACGGATGTCGACCCCAATGGTCGTTACGCGATGCAAAGATTTATCGCAGCTCATTTAGTCATGTTCAGTTTGGAGGGGGTTCCTGCGTTATATATTAACTCTCTGCTGGCAACCGAGAATGATCTGGATGAAGTATCCACTTCGGGTATTAATCGACGGATTAATCGAAAAAAACATACCAAAGCATTCATTGATTCACGTTTGAGCAGCACGCATACCCGTGAGCGCATACTATTCGATACGCTTAAAACCTTAATTAAAATGAGGGCTGCTCAGGCTGCATTTCATCCTAATGCCACACAATTCACGCTTCAACTGGGTCGAGATTATTTTGGGGTTTGGCGTCAAAGTCAAGATCGTGGACAGAGCGTTTTCGCGATTACGAATTTAACGTCTACTGCTAAGAGATTACAGCTTGCGGACTTAAACTTAATCGAGATTGAAAGCTGGCGAGATCTTATTGGTGGGGCGCGATTGCTCTCGCATCAAAGCGAAATGGGGCTTGACCCTTATCAAACAGTTTGGATTACAAATAAGTAATCAATCATTGATAACTTATTAATCGCTTGTTGTCGCTTTAAACGAATGGCTTTCGTGAGATCAGGTCAGTGGCACGCCTTGCCGAGCGCTTTCAGTCGCCAATAGTTGTAGGGTAGAGGGGCCAAAAACCCAGCGAACAACATGGGCGGGATGACCCACCAGGTTAACATCGCGCCACCGGTTAACAGAACATCGATTAAGTTCATAGCCGTTTCCATTGCGACCATCGAGATCAAAGACATACCGATTGCTGTTTTGAACGCAACTGATAGAGACATTTGTTTTGTGAGAATTAATGTTTCCAGGGCTATTGAGGTCAGAAGGCCATTAATAATGGCAAGCAGCATGATTTGCCACACAGGCCACGTTAATGCCGTCCACTGAGCATAGGCAATTGTTCCAAAGTCACCGATAGAACAACCAGCAAGACACCACATCGTATTGTGGGCTGCTCGCTTCCACGTGTGCTGACAAACCCAGGAAATATTTAGCATGAAGTAATAAGGGTTGCGGAGTGCTATTAAAAGAGGTTATGCCAAGAGGATACTACGATTGGAGTAGGTAAATAATTTCCATCTAACCATACCGTGGTGTGAGCGCCGCTATGGATACGATGATTGTTGGCCGAAAAATAGATTTAAAGCTATAGTTTTTCTTCTGCAGAGGTCTCTTCGAGAAAGCCGTCAGCCCTCAGTGTGATCACAAGTGTGTCTCTCCACCCATTTACACCGTCGGGCTGAATTGGAGTCGTCTCATGGATGACTCGCCTGTCGTCGAGTATGAGGAGGCTCCATGGTTGAGACATGGTGAATCGTTGTCCATTGGGTGTATCGACTTCGAATACATGAGTTTCGCCGCCGGTCACGTTCTTTCTCTCAATAAGGCATAGGGCAACCCAGTCGACGCCGTCTCGATGCGCGCCCTCTGGGGTCGGTCGACCAATGCCGTTGGTCGTGTCAATACGAAATTGATGTGCTTCGCTATACCAGAGCTTTTCGCCATCTATGCGGGAAGCTAACTTGGCCAACCACATGAGTAACTCTTTGAAGAACTGTGAGGACAAAACATCTGTAGTAATTGGGTCGAACCATCGGTGCATGCCGCCATGAAGCGCGTTGTAGGTCGTGGGTTGCCAGTGGGCCCGTTGTGGGACTACGTGTAAGTCAGAAGTGCTGATCTCTAGACTTGCGTGTCGGCGCTTTCTGTACTTGCCCCCGTCTTTTAAGTACTCATCTGTTGTCAGATGGTGCCATGAGTCAGACAGCTCTTGCAGTTCTTTTGGCGCAGTATTAAATAGTCCCATGAGGGCACTCGGATCGATGTTCGCGTAGCCCCGTTGTTTGATGATCTGTTCGACTTGCTCGATCGCAGTGAAATTGGGTTCTAGATTGGATTTATGCAGTTTTCTTTTCAAGGGTAACCATCTTTAAAAAAGCTAAGGAGTACATTATAAGCTCAGTACAGAGCTTTTCTGAAGCGCTACCTTAATCCTGCGAAAGATCTGGGCCATTAATTTTTGTAACGAGCGTCGTCAGTCCTTCTGAACCAAGCCACCAACGGTTTGCCATGCTGACTGCTAACTCTCTCACACCTCTGCCAAGCGAATTGAAAACATCTTTTTCGAAAGGCTGTTGTTTGGCTAAGGCCTCAATGAGGATTTGAGTGGTTGCGTGCGCTTCACGTACGGATGGATCGTCTTGGATCCCCAGCTGTTCGTAAATCACCTTTAGGTTTCCATCTACTCTCAAGAGTGTTTCACTCCAGTTCTTAGATACTTCTCCCGCCATTTCTGAGAATTGTGGGAAGCCAAATAATTGGTTTATTGCTTCAAGGACCTGATTTTTAAAATATTTAGCATCTGTATCCAAATAAATTAAGGTCCGTCCCAGTTCGGCATCTGTGTTTTCACGCAGCATCCTGAGTTGAGACTCGGGCAACTGATCGAGGATTTTATTGTGCAATATCCAAGGTTGGTGATAGATGGAATCTGTAAGTGACGTATTGAATTGGGCGTTCGCGTGGGGGCTTATGAAGCCGGCCAAACACGTAAGCAGCAAGCAGCGTAATAATAATATTGACGATCCCATCATGTGACACTCCTTGTTGTCGAGTTACAGACTTTACGGGTGTTTGTCCAACGAACAGCCCCAATATATATAGATTTGAGGTGAATCGGTTGAATTCAGCCGGAAATCTCCGGAAATCAACGATTCCGGCAACGTTTCATGATTTAGGTGGGGTAATAGATGATTTTAAATTTGAAATGCGAGAGAATGACAAAGTTATCTTAGCGGCATGATAAGTGTGTATTTTGTAGTTTAAGTGCGACATGACAGGAGAAAAATATGAGTTTAAGGATCAACGACACAATACCTAATTTAGACGTGGAAACTGATGAGGGTAAGACCTCACTGCATGACTTCGTGGGTGAGAGCTGGACGATACTGTTTTCACATCCGAAGGACTTCACGCCCGTATGTACCACTGAGTTTGGCGCGGTTGCGCAACTCAAGAGTGAGTGGGACAAACGCAGTACCAAAGTGATTGGTATTTCGGTAGATAGCGCAGAGGATCATCGAAATTGGAAAAAAGATATTGAAAAGGTGGGTGGTGCAAAGCCTGAGTTTCCAATTATCGCTGATGACAATCTTGCCGTATCGAAAGCGTTTGATATGTTACCTGCTGAAGCATACCTGCCCGATGGTCGAACGCCGGCTCACAGTGCCACCGTGCGCTCAGTTTTTATTATCGGACCCGATAAGCAACTCAAGCTCACCATGACCTATCCGATGACAGTGGGTCGTAACTTTGCAGAGGTTCTCAGAGCACTTGACGCGCTTCAAACGTCTGCAGCACACGGTGTGGCGACCCCAGCTAACTGGCAAGTGGGTGAGGATGTTGTGATACCTGCGGCCGTCAGCGACGAAGATGCTAAGGCAAAGTTCGGTAGTTTTGAGACGTTAACGCCGTATCTCAGAAAAGCTAAGTTACCTAATTAATATCAGGTACGCCGCGCAACGCAGAGCTAACCTCGTTGTGTGGTTTTTTTGTATCACTCGAACATTGAAACAATACGAAACATTATGATGGGTGGATCATGAAGGAGCTTCGCACACCAACCGGCTTGTCTGTGCATCAGTTTGTCGGTTTACGGTCTGGGCCAAAGCTAATCATCTTGGGTGCTGTGCACGGAAACGAGACCTGTGGGACGGAAGCACTGCAGCGTTTACAACGAGAGATTGAAAGTGGGGAAGTGTGTATTGAGCAAGGCACGCTCACCATGGTGCCGATCACCAATCCACTTGCATTCCAGCTCGAACGTCGTCACGGTGACCGAAACCTGAACCGCAACATGCGTGTTAGCGACAATCCGCAAGACTTTGAAGATTCCATCTGTAATGTGCTTTGCCCGATGCTCGAGCAACACGATGTGTTGATTGATCTGCATTCGTTTCAGGCGCCTGGTATTCCCTTCGCACTCATTGGTGCATCCAATAATACGGGTGCTCTGGAGCCGATAGCGCTTGCTAAGCAGGAGGAAGGTTTGGCACTTCGCTTAGGGGCTGATCGATTTGTTGAAGGTTGGCTTGAGACGTATGCTCAAGGGGTTCGTGATCGTCAAGCACGGGGCGTTGAGGCTCACGTTGATTATGGCGTTGGCACCACGGAAACCATGCGGCGCAGCGGTGGTATCGCAGTGACACTTGAGTGTGGACAACACGCGGATGATGGTGCGCCACTGACTGCGTACACCGCAATACGCAATACACTTGCGCACCTGGGTATGACGTCAGATACGAAACCTAAGCCCGTTACAGAACCCGAGGTAATACGTCTTTACCAGGTTATCGATCGACTTGACCCTGATGATTGCTTTACTCGAGATTGGTTAAGTTTTGAGGAAATTAAACGCGGGACGGTCATTGCCCACCGGCGTGATGGCACTGCGTTAACTGCGGACCAGGATGGGTGGATTGTATTTCCGAATACGAAGGCCCAGGTCAACCAGGAGTGGTTTTATTTGGCAAAACACTCTGATCGGCTCAAGTAAAAATCTTAGTATGTAACTCGTTACTCGGTGACCTCTAAAAAAGTTTGAATGAGGTCAGCTCCCATTTTGATCATGTTTCTGTCGGTAGGGTTACTGCTAAAATCAACAGAAACGGTATCTACTGTTCTAAGATTCAAAGTAAAGAGGGATGTCAGCGTGACCACAGTGGGTGTTGTCAAGACAGTCGTCCATAAAAAACGATCAGCATTGCTGCATTCCGTGGCATAGGCGGTGTTACTCTGCAGTAAGCTCTGACGGTCTAGTTGCGGTTATGATTTAGAGTGGTATTCGCACAGTGAGAAATCATTGTGCTGGCATTGATGTTGAATTCAGTCGCCACGCTTGTTTAGGGCTTCAGCAAGGTTGAGAGCAGAGGTAAAGGCACCTTCGACGCGACCCCCTAGGCACCAGTCCCCACATGCGGCAAGCTTTAAGTCATGATCTGCGAATGGCGGGTAAGTGTCACGATTAGAATTATTTGCATATCGCCAGCTGTGAACAGTCTTGAAGTCAGCATTACTGACATCGTGTCCTAAAACTTGACTCGTTTGATGACATAAGTGGTTGATTACTTTTTGTCGATCTGTAGTGAAATTTTCTTCGGCATACGCCTCGGATGAATGCACCATCAGTGTGAAAAAATCCCCACGTCCTGGTTTGTTACTGTTCACGGCAATCCAGCTGATGTCCGAATGGGTAATATGCGCGGCATCAAATTCGAGGGGGAGACGTTTAGAAAACCCAAGCATTAAAGAAACGCAACCACGCATCTCAATCGTTTTTATCTCAGCGTGATGCGCGAATTTCTCAGGAAGTAACATCAGTGCCTGAGGCGCAGGTAAAGCAGATATGACTGATTCAAAGTTGTCGTAGCGCAGACCTTGTTCGTCGATTAATTGCCATTTTTCGAGCTGGTTTAATGATGAGATTTTAGTGTTGAGCCTGACATCTAAATCTTGAGCAAGATGTCTTGCGATGCTATTCATGCCTGGTACGCCTACGTAACGAGGCTCATCCATTGTCCAGTCTGTGCGCTCGATCATCTTGTTGCCTTCGAATCTTGCGTGTCTTGCCGCCCATTTCTTGATTAAGCCGCGATCGATGAGTGGTTGGATAAATTCATGAAAGGCATCGGTTCTTGCCGTGAAATATTGCGCACCGTGGTCGAATGCGTAAGGATCCGTGCGCCTAGTCGCTAGTCGTCCGCCTGGGCTACGAGCTTTCTCAAATAGTGTGATCTCAAAGCGGTCTTTCAGAAGGTGAGCAAGCGTTAAGCCGGATAGGCCAGAACCGATAATTGCCATTTTTTTCATACTATTTTCCCTGACTCAAAATAACTCACGTTGTACCCCTGTGACGTTCGAAGGTTCGTTTTTATTCTTGGAAGTTTTAAAAGGTTTTTTTCGGCTGGCATGTTTTTTAACGATTTTTGAAGAGAGATTTTGGAAGTTTTTTGATCTTCTTATTGAATAAAGTCTTTCATTAGCTTCACGTCTCGCAGTGACCTCATCGACAATTGGCGTAGGGTAATTCTTCGGGGGATTCTGCGCCAGCCATGGTGTGTGAATATCTGCAGTTGATAGCGATGCTAACTCCGGCACCCACTTCTTGATGAATACCCCTTTTAGGTCCTGATCAATGCTCTGTTTAATTGGGTTGTATATCCGAATGGCATTGATCCCTGTGGCTCCTGACTGCATTTGCACTTGAGAATAGTGTATTCCAGGTTCGTAGTCTAAGAATAACCGTGCGAGATGTAAGGAAGGTTCGCGCCAGTGAAGCCATAAATGATTGGATGAAAAGCTAACCAACATGGCACGCATTCGAAAATTTATCCAACCAGTTGCGCGCAACGCTCTCATACATGCATCAATGAACGGGTATCCTGTGCGTCCTTCCTTCCAAGCCTCGAAGTGCGCGTCATTAAACTGGCCTTCTCTCAGTCCGTCTATAGCAGGATGTAAATTCTTTAATTCAATAGTCGGCTCATCTTCTAATTTTTGAATGAAATGACAATGCCATCTGAGACGAGATAGAAATGACCGTGCCGAGGATCTCCAGGGTGACCCTGGCGGTGTTTGTTCATATATCGCAACTTTGCGCGCCTGGGCTAGCTGATAGATCTCCCGCACAGATATAGATCCGAAGGCGAGATAGGTTGAAAGACGAGAGCAGCTTTCGTAAGCCGTGACCGGAGATGACATTTCCTTGGTGTAAAACTTTCCACGTGTCTCAAAAAAACTGTCAAGTAACGCTAACCCAAAATGTCGCCCGCCTACTTGCGGGCTTTTACAAAGATCATCTGAGAGATTTAGCTTGTTAGGGCTTGGTAAATTGTCAGAGTCGATACTTGTATCAAGTCCGTATTTTCGTGCTGGTAGTGCTATCGAAGAAGCAGTCATATAGTGATGCCATTGCTTCGCCCAACCATCTCTAGAAGCTAATTTCCTGACTACTCCATTGTGTTGAAATTCATGCCAAGGGATTGACAGTGTCTTGAATAATTTGGAGACACGCTTATCCCTTTGATAGGTCCAGTCATTCCACGTTTCTTGATGTGAAAATACGGCCTTAATTTTTAAATTTTGATGTAATTTTGTAAATACATCCTCAGCCTGGCCAATCTTGATAAGGAGCTGAAAATTAAGTTTTTTTAGTTGTGACTGCAGATCTAATAGAGATTGTTGAAGAAATGCGTAGTGTCGAGCACTCAGATCTTTTTCCCGCCACAGGAGTGGTTCTAGGATGTACAGGGCTAGAGTGGGACCGCTTTGAGTGGCTGATGTAAGAGGAGCATGATCGGATACTCTTAAATCTCTTTTAAACCAAACGACGTTCATAGGATGCTAAATTAGTTAATCTGAGTAGAGTATGACACTCGTGAGCTGAGTAATTCCCGGAAAGTGGAGTCAATACTACTTATTTGTTAGTCGTGAGTCGTAATTCAATGGGCAAATATGGTTTTTGATTTTAATTACGCGAAAAAAAAGTCAAGGGAAATAGAATGAATAGACCTTTCAGTGAGCGGAACAAATTAATAGGAGGTTTGAAATGGAAAATAGAACAGTTCTGGTGACCTGTGTTCAAAAATATATGGGTGAGGCTATTGCGACGAAATTTAAGACTATGGGGTTTAATGTGCTGACGGATGATCGACCTTTAGTGAGTCAAAGTGAGTGCGAGGCTTTAATTCAGTCGTCGGGCACGATTGATGTTTTAGTTGTAAATCTTGCAGAACCACCGAAATCTAGTCCCGTGCAAGTCATTGAAAATGACGATTGGGATACGTTGTTCAAGGTTTTGGTCGATCCTCTGATGTATCTCGTTAGAGCAACAACACCGCAGATGCTGGAGAGAAAGTCTGGAAAAATAATTGCTGTAACGAGCGCTGCGCCGCTCAGAGGTATTGCTAATCATTCAGCGTATTGCGCTGCGCGAGGCGCGCAAAATGCCTTTATTAAAGCAGTAGGTATTGAATTGGCACGATCCAATATCCAAGTGAATGCGATCGCGCAAAATTATATTAATAATAATACGTACTACCCTGATCGACTTTTGTCTGATGAAAAGTTCTTGGATCACGTACGCAAGAATGTACCGACTAACAAGGTTGGCTCTGCGGAGGAGACCGCTGAACTTGCGTCCTATTTAGCCAGTGAAAAATGTAAGCATATTATTGGTCAAATCATTCCTCTAGCCGGGGGCTGGGTCAGTTAACGAACTCTAGTCATCAGTAAAAATATAGGACCCACAAAAAAAGCGCCGCACGAATGCGGCGCTCCTCACTACTTAGCAGCTGTTAAATTATTACTTAGCTGTGATCTTGTAGATTTCACCTTCGTCCGTGTTTGCATACAATGCGCCGTCAGGCCCAAGTGTTACGCCACGGTAGCGCTTTGCTTCAACTGGTAGATGAATCACACTTTTGATTGACTGCCCGTCTTTAGCAATGTCATATACGTCTAAACGCATACCAGCTGGCGTGCCTCCAAAAGCAATACCCATGATGCCTACAACTGCACGACCCTCATACATACCCCACTGCTTTCCTTCTAGGAAAACAATTGAAGATGTACCTTGAGAGTAGCCGTTGTTCTGCCACGCAGGTGGCATTAGATCAGCAAACCGGGTGTCACTCATTGGCATGAATGCTGCGCGAACAGCTGGAATCACACCTTTTTTCTGGTTAGGCATGTATCCGCAGTACTCGTCTGGACACTCTCCACGGCCACCCATGTTTTGACGTGGGTCCCATCCGCCGTTACCACCATTTACAAGCATAGTAAGTTCATCGTTGTGCCATGGTCCGTGCTCAGCTGTGAATACTTCTCCATCACTTCTGAACGCAATACCTTGAACATTTCGATGTCCGTACGTATAGATGCGCTTGTCGTAACCTTTAGGTGGCTTGTTGCCAGGATGCGCATTACCGTCGGTGTCGATTCTCAACACTTTACCGCACATTAAATCAGGTGATTGTGGGCAAACACCTCTGTGTCGGTCACCTGTGGTGATCCATAACGCTCCATCTGGTCCGAAAGTTGGTCGGTTACCATTATGAGCACCATTACCACCGAAGGGATGATTCGACTCAAAAGGCTTGAATTGAATATCTTTAACGATATCGGTACGCTTTG
>MEHZ011559445.1_pt1 | contig 19686 bp, 17 predicted proteins | sample 897221 | NCBI WGS metagenome assembly MEHZ01 (sample SAMN05514161, study PRJNA337945) | marine metagenome | isolation source: marine surface water | place: Arctic Ocean | collected 2007-12-13
GATGGCTTGTATAATTTAAAGTATTCAAGAGATTCGTTGAATAAATTATAATCAAACGGCCCAAATTCAGCAATATAATCACCACTAGCCTCAGGATCATCTCCAAAAACATATGAATATGTAGTGTCGCGCATGACAGATTCTGATTTTTCTAAAAAATTACGAATAAAGTCATCCGAGTTTATTTCTTCTGCGTTTAAAAAAATGTTGTCACACCCATCTGGTTGGGGATATTCATTTGCAATCGTATGATTTGAATTACCTGAAATCAAGAAAACAAAGAATAAAAGAAGAGATAGAAATCTTACCATTATTGTTACCTATGCGTTATTGAAAAGATATGAAAAGTTTAACATTGTCATTACATCTAATTTAAACATATAATAGATATAACCACTAATAAAAAAATAAGAAGATCCTATGAAAATAATTAAAGGTTTAATATCTCCAATATTATCTCCATTCGATGATAATCTTAATTTTAACCAAGAAATGTACAATAACTTTGCCGAAAACCTGCTTGAGACAGGATGTTCGGGTCTAGCTCCCTTCGGCACAACTGGAGAAGCTCTGTCTATTAGCAATAACGAAAGAATGCTAGCATTAGAAGGCCTTGTAAAATATGGCATAAATCCAAATAAATTAATACCAGGAACAGGTTTGTGTAACTTTCCAGATACTGTTATGCTCTCAAAACAGGCTATTGAACTAGGCTGCGCTGGCGTAATGACGTTACCCGCTTTCTACTTTAAAGGCGTGAGTGACGATGGTTTATTTTCTTATTACGAAAAATTAATAGAGGAAATTAATCATCCTAATTTAAAAATATACTTATACCACATTCCACAAGTTTCGGGTGTAGCTCTTTCTATTGATTTGGTTAAAAGATTAAAAACATCCTACCCAGATATAATTGTTGGGATTAAAGATAGTTCTGGAGTATGGGAAAACACAAAAGCATTGTTAGAAATTAAAGATTTAGTAGTGTACCCTGGAGCAGAATTACCAGTAATTGAAGCGATTAAACTTGGCGCCCCTGGTTGTATATCGGCAACAGCAAACCTAAACCCAACAAATATAGCAAGAGTTATAGAATTATGTCATTTAGGAAAGTGGGAAGAGGCAGAAAAAATACATGAAACAGTCAAAAAAGTAAGATTTTTATTCCAAGATTATGCCCCAATTCCTGCCCAAAAATCCTTACTTGCTAAACAAAATGGTGATTTAAGATGGAGAAATATTCGCCCACCTTTGGAACAAATTTCAGATGAGAAAGTAAATGCGCTTGCAGATTTATTGAATTCAAATTTTGGCTTCAACTTTTAAATCACTCTCCTCTATATTTACCATTCTCCCAACGACCTGCATTAATTTGACCATCGGAATGGGTGTATTTACCGATACCATTATAAGTACCATACTTCCACTCGCCTTTATATTCGTCCCCATTAGGATGTGTAATAGTTCCTTTGCCGTGAAATAAATTTTTTTGATAACTACCAATGTATTTAGTTCCATTAGAATAAATAAATTCACCCTCACCAAAAAATAATTCATCGACAAACTCACCCACATAAAAATCACCATTGGCGTAAGTTAGCTTCCCTATGCCATTTTTCATATCGTTAGAAAATTGTCCCTTATAAGTTTTGCCGTCAGGATATGTATACAGACCTTCCCCACTTTTTTTACCAACAGAAAATTTTCCAATATAAATATCGCCATTGTTATGCTTATAAGTTCCTTGGCCGTCCATATTTCCTTCCTTCCAATCACCTTCGTACACATCGTCATTTACAAAAATCATTGATCCCTTACCGTGGTATAGTTTGTCTTTCTTTTCACCTCTATACTTATTTTTTCTTTTAAAAAACATCAATATTCCTCACTCTTATTTCTTAAAAATCATTATTACTTCAATACACTTTCACTAAAACCCCAAGAACCATTTTCCTTAGATATTTTATACCAATTATCTTGTACAAAAGCTATTTCATCGCTAAACTTTCTATTCCATTTATCCGGCCAATCACAACTATGAAAAACACTCGCAGACATTATATCATTCTCAGAAACCTGTATTTTACCTCGTTCTATTATCAACCTGAGAGCAACAGCTGAATTACTTGCAAAATTATCGTATATGCTTTTTCCTTCTTTTTTTGCGCTTACCCTTCCTTCTTTGAGCATTTTTGACACAGGATCAGAATTACCATTCATCTCTTCTGTTACCATGAAACCAAAATACTCAGCAGTTGCCTCTCCAAACCATCTTCCATCTTCATATTTTTCTCTATTTTCGCCTTGAATATATTCAGGATTATTTGGGTTTATGCAATAAGTATGCAAATAATTAGAATGAGCATGATAAAATTCATGGAGCCATATTTGCTGTGCAGTTTTATTGCTTTGCTCAGAGGTTTGTGCGTAAAGCACCATCCGCCTATGGAAACAAGGATCGGGTGCCGTAGCAATATCCGCACCTCCGCTAATCCAACGAATAATATCTTCAATCATATATTTGGATTCTTCTACCCTATAGTCAGCACAATTACCTTCTTCAATATATCTAACTATACTATTTTCTATTTCTTTTATTTGATCTTGCGATAATATAACTCTATGGCTATTAAAAGGATGAATATCAATTTTTCCTTTCCTCACCTCCTTTCCTATATTGTAAAATATTCCTAGAGTATCTGCCTGCCAATCTGATAATTTACTTGCCCCAAAATTTGTCCAAGATAAAATAGTTTCTGTTGGTATTTTACTATAATTTAGAATTTCAATTGTAGGATTTTCATCTGCATTAGAATTAAAAGTAAAACTTATAAAAGAGATAGTGAATAAAATATAAAAATATCTTTTCATAATTCATAACTTTGCATAACAAATATTAATATGAGCTAACTGACATTAAAAAACTATTTTAGCTATAATAGACTGTAATTCTAAAATAACAGAATTTAAATCAACCTTCGAATAGTGAACGGCAGGAGAAGATCCCCACACTGGATTAGGCCAAGATATATCGGTTTCTTTTCTTATGATGATATGAACATGCAACTGATTAACAATATTACCAAGAGCCGCTGTGTTAACCTTACAACCATCAAAGTAATCTAATAGTATCTGTGATAATTTTGATACTTCAGAATTTAACTGGATTTGATCATCCTCAGATAATTGAAAGATTTCACTTATTTTTTTGACCCTTGGCACAACAATAAACCAAGGATAATTCGAATCGTTCATTAGCAATAATTTTGAAAGAGGCAAATCACAAATATAGATTGTATCGTCATTTAATCTCTTATCTAAATCAAAATCGATTTTTATCATCTTATAATCCTAATAATACTAAACCCCTACTTAATCTATTTAAATAGATTTGAATGCATTTAATGCTCTTTCTCTAGAATCTCTTAAATCAACAACGGGGTAAGGATAATTAACACCTAACTGGACATTAGCTTCATGCAGAATTTCCTTCGGCGCTTCCCAAGGGTTAAATAGATATTTATTAGGTACATTTTTTAATTCTGGGATATATTTTCTTGTATAAATTCCATCAGAATCAAATTTTATTCCTTGAGTTATGGGGTTAAAAATTCGGTAATATGGTGCTGCATCGGCACCTGAACCAGCTATCCATTGCCAACTAGCACTATTATTTGCCAAATCAGCATCTATCAAGCAATCCCAAAACCAACGCTCACCATGTTTCCAGTGTAATAATAAATTTTTAACCAAAAAAGAACCAACAATCATTCTAACGCGATTATGCATATAGCCGGTCCTCCATAATTCTCTCATACCAGCATCTACAATAGGATATCCTGTAAGGCCTCTTTTCCATTTATATAAATGTTCTGAATTTTCTTGCCAAGGAAAATTATCAAACTTTTTTTGTAAGTTTGATATCGGTAAATCTTGATTGTAATATAATAAATTATACGAAAAATCCCTCCAACCTAACTCGCTTAAAAAATGTTTTACATTTTCCTCTCCAGGTCCTTCAATATTTTTAGATTGGGACGCATACCAAACTTCGTTTGGAGAAATTTCTCCAAAATGTAAATACGGAGAAAGTTGGGAAACCTTTTTTTTGGATGGAAAATTTCTACCTTCTTTGTAATCTGAGATACCATCCTCTAAAAAAGAGCTAAGTTTCATGCTTGCTTGATCTTCTCCAGGCTTCCAAATGTATTCAATTTCCTGATACCAATTATGCGAAGGTAATAATTTTATATCATTTAAATTACGCGAACCATCAGTATCGCTTATAAGCTCCTGAAAATCTGGAATGACAATTGGAAATCTAGGTGATTCAGATTTTAAACACGCCCTTTTATAAAAAGGTGTAAAGACTCTATATGGCGTCAAATCATCTTTTAAAGTATCCCAAGGCTCCCATAAAAGTGAACCATTAGTCGTGACAACCTTGATCCCTAAACTTTTAAGAAAAGACTTTATATTTTTATCCCTACTTATTCTCCAAGGTTCATAGCATCTGTTCCAACAAACTTCCTGGATATCATATTTATTTATCAAATATTGAAATACTTCTAATGGGTTTCCATCGTATATAGATAGATTATTATTTAATTTTTTCTTTAAAGATCGAAGGGAATTATAAAGCCACCAGCGGCTTACAGAACCCATTTTACAATCTTTCGAATTGTAGTCATCTAAAATATAAATTGGTAATATTTTTTTATACTTAGCTGCATTAGATAGAGATGGGTTATCTTTCAATCGAAGATCTTGTCTAAACCAATGAATGCTTATTTCTGTTTTATTAGGGCGCATAGCTTTTAGGATACTGATAAAAAATCTTTCTATTTAAATTTATTTTTTGGAACAAATTTCGAATCTACAATATCTCTAGGGTTATTTACCCATAGTTTCCTATCTGGATGCATTCCTGCACCAAAAACAGCAGATACTGCAGAACATCTCATCCTATTAAGTAATCTTGTATCTGCATCTCCAACTAAAGGATGCACTCCGCCATTATCTATAACTTCATTTTCCCACTTTAACTTACGTTCTTCGTATGTTTTTTTATCACCCAACTCTTTGCAATATAGTTCATTTTTGTTTAAATCAACAGTGATGCTATCACCATTTTCTAAGAGCCCAATTGGACCTCCAGTTGCGGCCTCTGGCCCGACATGTCCGATTACTAATCCAACAGAACCACCAGAGAAACGACCGTCTGTCATCAAACCCACAACAATGTTTTTTTCACGACATAAAGTTGTTATTCTAGATGTTGAATCAAGCATCTCCGGCATACCAGGACCACCAACAGGCCCTTCGTAACGGACAACAACCATATCAAAGTTTTCAAACATATCAGGGGCGTCTTCTAATGATTTAAGCAGACTTTGCTCTCCATCAAATATCTTGGCCTTACCTAGAAAAATATTATTTTCTAAACCACCTTCAACTCCTGCTAGTTTTAGAATTGCACTAGACTCTGGAGAAAGATTTCCTCCTAAAATTCTTAAACCACCAGTTTTTTTATAAGGATTTTTTACACTATAAATTATATCTCCGTCAGGTTTTGGAGGTGATAATCTTTCAATCTGTTTTTCTAAAGTTTCATTTGTACAAGTTAATGTGTTTCCATTTAATAATCCAGCATCTAATAAATCTTTAACTATGACCTGCATCCCACCCATTCTATCGATATCAATCATTGAATATCTTCCGAAGGGACGAGCGTTTACTACAACTGGCACAACATGCTCGGACAGATAGTTGAACTCCTCAGCACTCATAACTTCTGATGAAAAATCACTATAACCAGCGGCTCTAGACAATTCTGGCGCATGAAGCATAACGTTTGTTGATCCCCCTATTGCCATTGAAACGATAATAGCATTCCTTATAGAGTCTCTTGTGACGATATCTCGAGGAGTTATGTTTTCTTTCATCATTACAGAAAGATAATTTATCAGTTCGTTAGGAAAATCATTAACTCTGCGCGAATCTTGGGATGCAGGTGATATCATGTCAATTGGTTGCATTCCAACCACACCTATGAATGTTTGCATAGTATTATACGTAAACATACCTCCGCAACTTCCGTAACCCGGACAAGCCTCGATAGCTATTCGACGTTTTAATTTCTCATCAACGCTTCCCGCAAGTTGATAGCTAGAAATAATATCTATAGGTTCACCTGTTACAGAATCAATGCCTGGTCTTATAGATCCATCTGACATAATAATCGCGGGCCTATTATGCTCTAGAATTGCCGATAACGTCCCTACTGGTGGTTTATCACATGCAACCACAGCTATTACACCTTCCAAGCCAGTTGCACTTAAATGTTCACAAACAGAATCATTGGTAACCTCACGCCCTATTAGAGAGTAGCGCATCTCTTTGGTGCCGTTTCTAATACCATCTGATGTTGCTATTGTGAATTCAGGTTGAACAAGTCTCATTGAAAGTTTATTCGACTCAGAACCAATTCTATCTTTTAAAGCATTGTGAATTATTTCAACTTTTTGACTTACCCCAATATAACACTGGGAATCACCTTTATTGCCTATTACACCTATTGAAGGTTCATGAATTAAATCTATGTCAGTTTTTAGTTCCCTAGCTATCCCAAAAGCCTGAGAATTCCTTCCAGGGTTTTTATCAATCAAAACTATCTTAGAATTCTTCATTGTAACTCCGATGCAATATTATTAATTGAGAAAAACATAATGTATTTATATTTAAATAGCAATATAGCGATATAGCCAAACAAAATGTTTAAATTAGTAAATCTTCTTGTTTTCCTTTACAGAAACCTCACAAGTGGCCTGTTCACCATTACAGCAAGAATCTACAACCTGCTTGCATTTTAAGCATTGATAATGTGATTGAATATAAATAAATCCAATTAAACTAGAACAATAAGGGCAAGGTAAATCTGTTCTCATATTTTTCTATATTTCTAATTTTTATTATTAGTTACCACATCGACTAAAACGGCAATTATTAAATTCAAGATTGTAATTGATCCAATTGCAATAAAACTATAAAAATATACCCAAGACCACCAAAAAACTTCTTGCATTGGTAGCATAACGTTTTCCCAACTAGATAGGGTTAAGACTTGCACTAATGTTATCATTGAAATGCCAAGGTCACCCCATCTTTCAGGTTCAGTACTTCCAAATAATATAGAGCCGAAGGAAGCGTATACATACAGAATTATAAATAGAAGCAAGGATACATAAAAGACCCTTTTAATTGATTTTAAAAGAGCTTCAATTAATTCTTTCAGCTCAGGTAGAACGGAAATTAATCTCAAAACCCTAAAAATCCTCAAGAGTCTTAGCAGAAGAATAGATGACTGCGGACCAGCTGGAATAATGGATACAAGAACAATCAAAGTATCAAAAACATTCCAACCGCTATTGAAAAAATATTTTTTTTCATCCTCCGCAAGGAATCTTATTATTATCTCGGTAATGAAAAAAATTGTAATCGAGATATCTATAAAATGAAGAAATAACAATATATTTTCATTAATGTTATATGTAGAGGCACCAACCAATAAAGCTGATAAAATTATTGCAGTTATCACGATAGTTTGAAAAAATCTATTTTCTTTTATCTTACAAAATGATTCTTTTGAGATAAGCATGTTAAATACCAATTCTATTTATCTTTTTGTTTGAGTAAATTAATTTTTCTTTGGTCATCAACAACCTCCGATGGGAATTGACTCATAAAACAACAACAGACACCTTGATCAATCATGGTTCTTGGTCCATTTGGGTGTCCAATATGTTTATAAAACGGATGATCGTGGTTATGTTCATGGACATGATCGTGGGTATGACCGTGGCCATGATCATGGCTATGACCAGTTAACATCTCATCGTCATCAGGGTCTAAAATGGGTTGATATTCAGCATGGTGATGGTGAACCGTTACCTCGCCTAATTCAAGTCTAGCCTTAAAGGACGCCATCAAGTCACTATTGTCACTTATTTTCTCCGATCTGATCTCATTTATACGCAATACAAATGTATTTATAACATATTCCTGATCTGATAAATAATGAGCTTTAAAAAATTCAATATCAGGATTATTTTTAGCAACCCTATCAATATAACCATTAATTCTGTCTATCAATTTTCCTGAAAATAAGAAATATGGTGCAACAACAATTTTTTTATAGCCTAGCTTTAAACCCATTTCTAAACCCTGACCTACCGAAGGAAATGTAACACCAGAATATACTGTTTCAGACCAAGCAAAGCCCAAATTCTCTGCAACAATACGCGTTAATTTGGAAACTTCAGCATTTGCATATGTATCAGAGGTTCCTCTACCTACAACAACTAGCATTGTATCGTAAAGGTCTCCATCGTGAACATGGTCTAACCCCAGAGACTGAAGTATTCTCGCTTCAAAGGCCGCAATCATTTGTGGGTGTAATCCAAGCTCTCTTCCATATGAAATTTTTATATTTGGATGTTTTTTTTCATAAGTCATGAGGACAGAAGGTATATCATTTTTTGCATGTGTGGCAGCAAATAGCATACCCGGTACCGCGATAATATGGTCTACATCGGCATCTCTCAAAGCGTTCAATCCCATATGTATATTAGGCGAAGAATATTCTAAAAAACCATACTCAACAGGATTGTCAGGAAAATGTCTTTTCAAACCATCAGCTAATAAGGAAAACTCTTTCTCAGCACTTTTAGAACGGCTGCCGTGACCACAGATCATTATTCCAACTTTACTCATTATACCTCACATTTAAAATTGAACTATTATCATATTATGATTCTGCTATACTAAACAATTCAATAAGATAAAATTTCTATAAAAACTTACCTACTTAGTATTAAACATCAGAAATATACCATCGGATATGACCCAATAACTAATCTGCAGAATTGGATAAGTTTTTTATTTTTTCAAGCTCATCCCAACGTTTATATGCAATGCTTACAAGTGATTGCAGTTGAGTTATTTCGCTTAGTATCTGTTTAACTTTTTCTATGTCCTGATCGTAGAATCCAGGACTAGATGTAACCCTATCAAGTTTGGCAATCTGTGATTCAAACTTCTCAATTAATAAAGGTTGTTGTTCTAACTCAAATTTTTCTTTGTAAGATAATTTTTTATTTTTTCTTCTAATTACCTTATCTAAATCTTTTGTTCTACTAGAACTCTTATTTGATTTACCTTTAGTGTCAAACGATGTTGTAATATTGTCTTCAAATGGGATCATTTTACCCCCAGCTTCTAACCAATTACTATAACTCCCAACATATTCCTCGACCATTCCGTTACCCTCAAATACCATAAGATTAGTTACAACATTATCCATAAATTGGCGATCGTGACTTACAAGTATAACTGTACCATTAAATTTTATTAACAATTCTTCTAATAACTCTAAAGTTTCCATATCCAAATCATTTGTAGGTTCATCTAACACCAAAACATTGGCTGGTTGCGTGAATAATTTTGCTAAGATTGCTCTGCTTTGCTCGCCTCCAGATAGAGCTTTAGCTGGGGTACGAGTACGTTCTGGTGTAAATAAGAAATCATTTAAATAGCTAATAGAGTGCTTCTTAATGCCATTTATTTCAACAAACTCTTGACCACCACAAATATTGTCAATTAGATTCTTCTCTAGATCAAGGTGTTCGCGTAGTTGATCAAAATAAGCGAACTCAAGCTTGCTTCCAAATTTAACGTCACCAGTATCTGGCTGAATTTTACCTAATAAGATTTTAACAAGAGTTGATTTTCCAGCTCCATTCGAACCGACAATACCAATTCGATCACCGCGTTGAATTCGTGTAGAAAATTTATTAACAACTACGCTATTATTAAAACCGTGAGTTACATCAGTAAGATCAACAACAATCTTTCCTGAATTATCTGCATTATTTATTTTAAAACTAGACTCTCCAGTTACATCTCTTCTTTCACTTCTTTCGTTCCGCATAGATTCTAAAGCTCTAACTCTACCTTCGTTTCTGGTACGCCTTGCCCTAATGCCTTGTCTTATCCAGACCTCTTCTTGAGCAAGTTTTTTATCAAATAACTTATTAGCTTTTTCTTGGTCTTCAAGCTGCTTATCCTTAAAATATAAGAATTTTTCAAAACTTCCTTCAAATTGATAAAGGTTGCCTCTATCTAATTCTATAATGGTATTTGAAATATTCTGAAGAAATCTCCTATCATGAGTGATAGTTAAGATTGTTCCATTGTATTCTTGTAATTTCTTCTCTAACCATTCAATTGTTGGAATGTCTAAGTGATTTGTTGGCTCATCAAGTAAAAGCAAAGCAGGCTCTCTCACCAAAGTCCTTGCTATCGCAACTCTTTTTCTCCAACCTCCTGATAACTCTGACATCATTTGATTTTTAGGCAAACCTAATTGAGAAATAATGCTATCAATTTTTTGGTCTATACTCCAACCTTGCCTTGAATCAAGTTGACTCTGTATTTCAGAAAGCTCTGTTGAATTATCTTGGTGATAGTTTGAAATTAAATGATGGTAGCGTGATAATAATTCGCCTATTTCCGAAAACCCAGTGGCAACAACTTCGTATACAGTTTTATTATCCGTATTTGGCAAAGACTGTTCTAACCAAGCAACCTCTGCTCCTTGGCGAAGCCAAAACTCTCCACTATCAGCACTAATAGTTCCAGCAATTATCTTCATTAAGGTAGTCTTGCCGGTACCGTTGCGACCTAGCAACCCAACTTTATCGCCCTTCTTTAAAGACAAATCAATCATATCAAATAAAACTTGCGTTCCAAAACTTAAAGATATTTTATCTAGGCGAACTAATTCCATGAGCAATTCATATATAAAGATGTTGTTATTTTACGCACGCTTATACCACTTGTTAGATTTTAATTACATATATTTAAAGAGGTAATTCTGTACCGTTATAATTTAGGAACAGACCTGTATCGGTTAAATTTAATTTACGTAATTGCTTTAGAATATTTTCCGCTGATTCTTCAGGGCTAATATTAGCATTTTTTCCACCCATGTCAGTTCTAACCCAACCCGGATGAAATGAATTCACAATAATTCCCGCTGATTTAAGTTCGTTAGATAAAGTCACCATAATATTATTAACACCAGCTTTAGAAGCTCTATAAAAATAGGAAGATGCCCCTTGGTGTTTTTGACTTCCCATTTGAGAAGAGATAATAGCAATCCTTGGATTTTTACCAAGCTTTAATTGTGGTAGAAATGATCTAACGGTATAGAATGGACCGGCAATATTCGTCATTAAAATATTTGATACAATGTTACTTTCGTTAGCTCGACTAACAATTCCACCTTGATCACTCATCATTCCAGCATTGCAGATTATTGTATCGATAGGGCAATCAATTTGACTTGCAACATCAAGTAAATCAATATCGTTAGACACGTCAGCAGCATAGATAGTCATATGATCATTATATTCTATTAACAGTTCACCTAATTTAATCGCTTCTTCTGGTTTACGGCAGATAGCTATTAAACGATCTCCATTGGAAACTACACGTTTAGATAATTCAAATCCAATGCCACGATTAGTTCCGGTAATTAAATAAGTAGTTTGCATAAAATTAACCTAAGCTTTTAAAATTAACACTATATTCTATACTTAATAAAAAATATCTATTTAATTATAAGACAACATAGTTTTCTAAAATTTATATAAAATACTATATTAAACAACTTATACAAATTCAAACTTTGAAGCTACCGGAAACATAATCTGCAGTGCATTTCTAGCATCTTCAAGAGATTGACATTCAGAAGAGGCATTGTCGGTTGTATCGTTCAAACAGAAAAAATCTAAACTACCGATTTGATCAAGAAGTTGATCGAATTCTTCTTTGACGCCAGATTTACCTGTCTCAATATATCTATAAGAATAATCTTTTAAAAGTGCTGAATCATGAGCAAGGGCATAACGAAGAACAAAATCTGATACGAGCGTTGGTTTATCCCATTGCCGGAATATTGTTGACCTAATTAACGCAAATAATTCTGGAACTTCATCTTCAATATCTTGAATTAAAGATTTAAGCATAGGCCTCGGTGAGTGAGCAAAGGTTCGAGGGGTATGTGTATAATTTTTATTAATCTTTCTAGTGCAACTTGGCAACAATTTGTTATCAATTTTATTTTTTTTATTTTGCAACCATTTCTTTGATAGTCTACTAGCATTTGCCAATGGACCGGAAGTCTTAATTACTTCAGAGCCAATGACTTCAGGTTCATTCGACCATGACAAATAAATACCACCATCAAAAAACCAATCATCAACATTAACTGATTTTCCAAAAAAAACATCGTCATTAAAATAGAAATAGCGTTCTGATAGATTTGGAATGTGATGAATATAAGATTCGATATTAGCAGAATCGAACGTTGGTAAAAGATGCGGGGGAATGAGTTCGCTATGATCAACAAATGTAACTATTTCTGAATTTTTGATCCATTTTGGTCTTTGTTTATCTGTTATTATAAACACATTCCCATGATCAGGAAAAAATAGTTCTAGCGCTCGAAGACTATATCGTAATTCCTGGTTATCTCTATATCGACCCTCAACATTGCCGTATGAAGCTAATTTATCGCCAAAGCCAAAATCTAGTTTGGCTTTCTCTTTTTTTAGCCTCCAATTGAGATCACTGCCGTCCACCCAAAGATAAACAATATCGATATTTTTTGAATTAATTGAAATTTTTCCTTTTTCTTTAAAAAACCATAGGTCTTAGTGTTGTATAATTTTATAGAATATTATTTTAGGATAATCTATTTTTTTACAAAAATCTTGTAAGAAATAACTACCTTTTTATATGACTAAAAGAGTACGGAAAACAATATTTAAAAAAACTAATGACCTTTTCCAAATACCCCTGCCTTTACATTGTAATCAACAGCAATTCCATAATCAGGATCGTCATCAGAATTAACCACTAACTGGCCCGCTTTCCGCAGAAGCGTGTGACAATCAATCGACAAATGCCTTAGTTGTAATATTTTTTTTCTTTTTTCATATTTTATTGCAAGCTCTTCAATAGCCTGCAAAGCAGATTGGTCAACAATACGACTATTAATAAAATCGATTATCACGAGATCGGTGTCATCTTTAATTTTAAATATATTAGCAAAACCTTGCGTTGAACCAAAAAATAACGGACCTTCTATATAATAAATACTATTACCATTTTCATTAATTTCAACGCGCCCTCTAATACGTGTTGCGTTATTCCAAGCATAAGCTAGCGCCGAAACAATAACGCCACAAATAACCGCAATCGCTAAATCATATGTAACCGTAACAATGGTTACAATTAACATGACAATAACATCTGCTTTTGGTATTCGACGAATAACAGTTATACTTTGCCAAGCAAAAGTTCCAATAACAACCATAAACATTACACCTACTAGTGCACCTAATGGTATCTTTTCAATTAAAGACGATCCCACTACTATAAACAAAAGCAAAAACAGAGATGCCGTGATCCCTGATATTCGCGTACGGCCACCAGACTTTACGTTAATCATTGATTGCCCAATCATTGCGCAACCACCCATACCACCAAAAAACCCAGTAACAGTATTAGCTAAACCTTGAGCAAAACACTCTTGCGAAGCACCTCCAGATTTTCCTGTAATGTCACCAACTAAATTAAGCGTTAACAAACTTTCTATCAAACCAATAGTAGCTAGAATCAATGCGTACGGAAGAATTATTAATAAGCTATCAAGTGTTAAAGCAACCATTGGAATATGAAAATCTGGCAACCCTCCTTTGATAGAAGCGAGATCACCAACACGTGGCACATCTATATCAAATAGAATGACAACCATAGCTATAATAAATATTCCCATAAGAGGAGCTGGGATAAATTTTGTGATCTTAGGTGTAATCCATATTATACCCATAGTTGAAGCAACAAGAATTAACATGATAAATAAGGTTTTTCCTTCCATCCATTGCTTAGCACCCTCAGCATCTACAATCTGAAATTGAGAGAGCTGGGATAAAAAAATTACGATAGCCAGACCGTTAACAAATCCAAGCATCACAGGGTACGGAACCAACCTGATAAATTTTCCTAATTTCAATAAACCAGCAATTATTTGAAAAATTCCCATAAGAACAACTGTTGCAAACAAATATTCAACTCCGTGCTGAGCGACCAAAGAAACCATTACAACAGCAAGCGCTCCTGTTGCACCAGAGATCATACCAGGTCTTCCTCCAATTAAAGCTGTGATAATACCAACTATAAATGCAGCATAAAGCCCAACAAGTGGATGTACTCCAGCGACAAAAGAAAAAGAAACAGCCTCAGGAACCAATGCCAAAGCAACTGTTAGCCCAGCTAAAATTTCTGTTTTTAAAAAAAACAATGAAGAAAATCTTACGTTGGATAAACTTATTTCGTTATCCAATATTCTCTGCGATAACTCTTTAAAGATTCTTTGCATTGCAAGACTCCTATTAATTAGTTACAAAACCAAACAAATAGAATGATTACAAAGCAACTTTAAATTTATATTAAACGTTATTTTTTAAACGAATCAAGATACAAAATAACAACTATCTTTCCTCAGGGAAAGATAAAATTTACAAGACGTTAATATCCTAAAATCATCCATGAGGCGTACGTAATCGTTGACGTTTTGAGCTACGTTTCAATGGCCCGCCACCGGCACCTGGTTTAGGCTTTATTCTAGTTACATGAGGATTAGCAGTTCGAGCCTTTTGTTGTTGACCTTGTTGGGATTTTGGCTTTCCTATTTTGGCAGACCGTGATTGAGATACCGGGCGTTGCCCTACTTTTTGTTTTGATTTTGATTTTGGTTTTTCAATATCATCAACGTTAGAATAGGCTGATACACCATCTAAATTAAAAGGGTGATCTTCCATTATTGGAATTTTTTGGCGGATAATTTTTTCAATATCTTTTAAATAAGCGCGTTCTTCTGAATCACAAAAGGAAAGAGCTACTCCAGATGCACCAGCACGGGCCGTCCTTCCGATTCGATGAACATAGCTTTCAGGTTCATTTGGAAGTTCATAATTAATAACATGAGTAACTCCATCAACATCAATACCTCGCGCTGCAACATCGGTTGCAACCAATGTTCGAATTGTTCCTTCGCGGAAATCACTAAGAGCTTTTTGTCGAGCATTTTGTGATTTATTGCCATGAATTGCACCGGATGAAATACCCAGATTCTCGAGGTTACGCGAAACTTTATTAGCCCCATGCTTTGTTCTTGTGAAAATCAAAACACGCTCTAGGTCACTGTCCTTTAATACAAATTTCAAAAGATCTTGCTTACGCGATTTAGGTACCATCAAGATATGCTGAGTTACTTTTTCTGCCGTTGTAGCTGCAGGTGCTACCTCAACGCGAACAGGGTTATTAAGAAAAGTCTTAACTAAATTTTCAACACTCGAAGGCATAGTTGCAGAGAACATAACCGTTTGGCGTTCCTTAGGAAGCTGCTGAACAATGCGTTTTATATCACGAATAAAGCCCATATCAAGCATTCTATCCGCTTCATCAAGGACTAAAAATTCAACCATACCTAAGTTAATATAACCTTGATTCATTAAATCCAATAGACGGCCAGGCGTTGCAATTAGAATATCAACTCCACCGACCATAGCTTTGATTTGAGGTTTTTCAGAAACCCCACCGTAAACAAGAGTAGTTCGCAGGTGTGAGTATTTACCATACGCATTAATATTCTCAGAAATTTGCACGGCCAATTCCCGCGTTGGCGCCAAAATAAGAGCTCTTGTAGCTTTAGCTTCACGTTTACCTTCAGCTTTTAGTAATTTTTGCATGATTGGTAATGAGAATGCAGCTGTTTTTCCTGTACCTGTTTGAGCAACACCAACAAGATCTTTGCCGTTTAGAATAGAAGGGATAGCCTGACTTTGTATAGGGGTCATTTCTTTATAACCACCTTCTGCAACAGCTTTAAGGATAGATGCTCTTAGATCGAGCTCTGCAAATTTGAGCATAGATTATTCTTTCGTATTTTTTTTATTATAGATTCTTATGATTAATCGTAACACTCAAAAGCATGTAATACTTCTGGCTTAAAAATTCAAATAAATCAAGAACTTATTTCAAAGGTTATCACTAGCATATAATAAAAATATATTTTTACTTATTTATAACATTGAGTAAATGTTAATTCACTATACTACCAACAGTTTGTTAATTAATCGTATATTGACTAACCTAATTTCATTATCTAAATACCAGTTACAAAACGATTATGAACTTTTATAAATTATAATATCTAAATAAAATAATTACAATCAAAGGTCATTTGATTTTAATCGCAAGAATTCATAATTATATTTCACTTTTTGTGCTCTGTATAAAAATAATAAAAAAATAATTTTAAACCACGAATAACAATCAAAACTCATCAAAAAACTATCATTGCATTTAAATTAAAAACATCAAAATCTGTTGGATTTATTAGTGTTTTCCAAAACCTTAAATTTTTTTATAAAAAATAACATAAGCATTGATTTTTTTGTTGCATTTTTTAAAAATGAAGCATATGTAAAGATTTATTGACGCGCACGCACGTGCCCCTGGCCTTAATGGTTTATGCAACGACGAAAGCGTCCTTTTTGGCAGCGTCGGCTAAGGCCGTTTCTAAAGGGGGTGTAACTATGTTAGCAACCAAATTGGCTCGTAATGGCCGCTTTCGGCAATCCGTTGCCATAAAAACCAATATATCGTTAGTTCCAGAAACTATTGATGAATATCATTTACCTGATCAACAAGGAGGTTTACCGCCACGTGTTGCTCAATATATTGCAACACATAAAATTCCTTCACCATGTTTAGTTGTTGATACTAATATTGTCGAACATAACTATACATCCCTAATACGTGCTATGCCAATGGCCAATATCTATTATGCAGTTAAAGCAAACCCAGCAGAAGAGATACTGTCGCGCTTATTTCAATTGGGTTCGAACTTTGATACCGCAAGTATAGGTGAAATTAATTTGTGCCTAAGACTTGGTGTTCCTCCTTCACAAATATCCTACGGCAATACCATCAAAAAGGCTGCTGATATTAGTTATGCTTACAATCGTGGTATTAGAATGTTTGCCTTCGACAGTGAAGATGAGTTAGAAAAGATTGCAGCCTGCGCACCTGGATCAAAAGTCTATTGCCGCATTCTAGTTGAAAGTGAGGGCGCAGAATGGCCGCTTTCTCGTAAATTTGGATGCGCCCCAGAAATGGCAATCCACCTGCTGGTCAAATCAAAAGAACTTGGCCTTGACCCCTATGGTATATCGTTTCACGTCGGATCCCAGCAAACTAATTTAACTCAGTGGGACAAAGCAATTACCCAAGTTTCAAAATTGTTTAAAGATATTTTAACACAAGGGATATCGTTACGCATGGTAAATTTAGGTGGAGGATTCCCATCGCGTTACCGATCAGCAGTTCGTCCCCTTGTTAATTATACACAAACAGTGATGCAATCCATGATTCGCCATTTTGGTGTCCAATTACCTGAAATGATTCTTGAACCAGGACGCTCATTAGTTGGAGATGCTGGCGTTATACAAGCAGAAGTTGTTCTCATATCCAGAAAAAGTGATAACGACAAAAAGCGATGGATTTATCTGGATATCGGAAAATTCTCAGGTCTAGCAGAAACTATGGATGAATCAATTAAATACCGCATTCTTACGGAACACGATGGTACCACAACAGGGCCCGTAGTAGTAGCAGGGCCAACCTGTGATTCTGCTGATATAATGTATGAAAAAACATCTTACGATCTGCCTTTAGCTCTAAAATCTGGTGATAAAGTTTTAATTCTATCAACAGGAGCTTACACAACAACGTATTCGGCTGTTGGGTTTAATGGATTTGATCCATTAGATTCTATTTATATTTAAGAAAAAATAGATAACAGAATTTTAAAGGAATTTGTTTTTAAAATTTGAATAAATTATTCCACAGAAAATAAAAATTAATCTTAAAGGACTAAAAACATGGAAAATGAAAATATAACGTTAGTACAAACAGGAACCAATGAAATTAGTGAAATAAATTCCAATCTTACTGGCAGCGCTATGACAAAAGCAGGAAAACTAGCCATGGAATTAGCTCATGAAAAAAGAAGGCTTAAACAAGAGCTAGAAGAACTCCAAAATGATTATGATGATATAAAATCTACGACACCAACAGGGACAGCTGATTGGTATGTTAAATGGATTTCAATGCTATTTGCAGTTGCTGGTATATTTTTAATAAGCGCATCATTTGTACTTTACGGCCAGGTTGCTTATATGATAAGTACCATTGGCTGGATATACGTCGGAATGCAATGGAGTGACAGAGCTATAATGATTGGTTCCGCTATTAGCGGAACAGCAGTAGCCATGAACATAGTAAACTCATTTATTGTTTAGCATCTTGTTATATAATAAATTTACTTCCACTCCACACGATACATTGATTCATTTCTACGTAAAAAAAATGGCGTAAATGGGCTATTATAAGCGGCCTTAATAACATTGCTTTTGATAGAAATAGAATCTTTATTTAATGCATTTGCCAACAAAGTAGAGTGTCTTTTGTGGTTTTGGTTAGTATAGCGTCCTGAATATTTAACGACTGCATAATACCCACCTTTCACCGTAACTAATTTTACATTATCTTCGTTAGGCAAGGGAGCGGTTTCTCTTGTATAGGTTTCTGGTAAGAAAAAATGCATCACTAATCCACTACCTTCGTCTGATTCTATAACAGGGGTTGTCATTGAAATCTTTGCTGATCCTTGGTTTGAACCAGAAATATACTTAAATAAGCGCCTAAATGAACTATCTTCTCCTGAGGTCTGAAGAGTTTGAACGGCAAGACGATCTTCGTAATATCTTATTTCATAACTATCAGTACTTTTGATTAACTCATATTTTGGTTCTTCGTATGCCATTGTAGTTCCGATTGAATTAACATAAAGAAAAAGACTAAAGATTATAATTTTTAAGTACATTTAATTTTCTTAACAACTCTACTAGTTACGATGTCTTATGTATTCTATAGTAAGTATTATCTAAGGCAAATACAAATCTAAGGGTTCTAGTTCATTGTGGTTTATCTAAGGATAATCCTAAAGACAATTAATTTAAATCATCTTTTTCTATTATCAAGAGCATAGTTGCCTGCACCTCCAGCTACTAAAAATAAAAAACCACCTGCTATAGCAATATTTTTCATGAACATTATCATATCAACTTGATTGCTTAAATCTGAATGAAATATTAAAGCTGATACAAGGCAGAAGCCGGCTAAAAGAAAAGCTGAAATTTTAGTTTGCCAGCCTAAAATTATTGCTAAAGCACCAACTATCTCAAGGAGTATTACTAATGGTAGAAAGCTGCTAGAAACACCCATAGATTCCATCCAACCAGAAGTATTGGAGTAGTTGCCAGCTTTATTCAAACCTGACATTAAGAACATTAATGAAATCAACAAACGCCCTAAAGGAGCGCTTAAGTTTTCTATTGTTAAGAAAATTCTGTTATTTTTAAACATATAATAAAATTCCTTATTTATTATTCTTTTCCTGCTTTGCTTCATAAGCTTCTTTTCTTTTTGCAA
>MEHZ011374068.1_pt1 | contig 19673 bp, 21 predicted proteins | sample 897221 | NCBI WGS metagenome assembly MEHZ01 (sample SAMN05514161, study PRJNA337945) | marine metagenome | isolation source: marine surface water | place: Arctic Ocean | collected 2007-12-13
TATGGATGCCCAGGGTTATCATACACCGCCTATGGAGTCATATGTAGAGAATTAGAAAGAGGTGATAGTGGACTCCGATCCTTTGCTAGTGTACAGGGATCATTGGCCATGTATCCAATATGGGACTTTGGTAGCGAGGAGCAAAAAAATTATTACTTACCTAAAATGGCTAGTGGAGAATGGATTGGATGTTTTGGCCTAACTGAACCTGACTATGGATCTAATCCCGGAGATATGATCACCAAAGCCGAGGACATTGGAGATCATTATCTCCTTAATGGTGCTAAAATGTGGATCACAAATGGAACTATAGCTGAAGTTGCGGTTGTATGGGCTAAATTAGATGGTGAAATTAGAGGATTTATAGTCGAGAAGGATGACCCGGGCTTTACTGCACCTGAAATGAAAGGAAAACACTCACTTAAAGCAAGTGTTACAAGTGAGTTAGTGTTCCAAGATTGTAAAATACCTAAAGACCGTATACTTCCCGGAGTTAAAGGATTAAGAGGGCCATTTTCATGCCTCAATAATGCCAGATTTGGAATATCATGGGGCGCAATAGGGTCCGCTCAGGCTTGTTTCCATTCTGCTAAAGATTATTCAATGAGTAGAATTCAATTCGATCATCCAATAGCATCATATCAATTAGTCCAAAATAAACTAGCATGGATGCTTAGAGAGATTACCAAGGCCCAATTATTGGCATATCATTTAGGGCAAAAGAAGGATGCTGGAAATTGGATACCTGAACATATTTCACTGGCTAAAATGAATAATGTCGACATAGCATTAGAGATAGCGAGAGTTGCTAGAGATATCCATGGGGCAAATGGCATTCTAGATGAATATCCAGTAATGAGGCATATGGCCAATTTAGAATCTGTAAAGACTTATGAAGGGACTCATGATATACATAATTTAATAATTGGCAGACACATAACTGGAATACAGGCATTTACTCGAGAAGCATAAATGCGAATATTGAAAGATGTGTTGACACTCGGACACTATAGAGATTAGTATGAATATAATAGTGCTTTTAAAACAGGTCCCAGATACAACTGCAAAAATATCAATATCCTCAGGATTTATGGACGAAAGTACAATTTCAAAATGGTCTATGAGCCCATATGATGAATTTGCGTTAGAATCGGCATTGCAACTAAAGCAAAATTGTAATGGAAATTTAATAGCAATAACATGTGGACCAGATAGATGCTCTAAAATGTTAACAGACGCTGCTGCAGTTGGAACAGATAAATTAATTCACATTCATCATGAAGGTTATTTGGATAGCATTCAAACTCAAACACTCTTAGTAGCCGCAATAAAGAAATTTGAAGGTGAAGTGATAATGTGCGGTAAACAGGCAGCCGATACAAACTCGGGATCCACAGGTCCAGGCGTAGCTGAACTAATAGGCGCTAGTTGCATTACTCACGTATCTGAAGTTAAGTATGAAAATGAAGAGTTGATTGCAACTAGATTAAATTCATTAGGATTTGAAATAATATCGACATCACCTCCGAGTATTTTTGCTTTTGACAAAGGAGTAAAGGAGCTTAGAAGACCTAATGTTAGAGGAATAATGATGGCAAAGAAAAAGGAAATCACTCGATTGACTCCTGATGATTTAGGAGTATCATTAACCAACTCGGATATAAATTTAATTTCGCAAATGCCCCCTTCTGAAAAGGCACCAGGGCAAAAATATGAAGGTATAGACTCAATTCATGAAATAGTCAGTAAATTACGTGATGAGGCAAATGTAATATAAGGAGGAAGAAATATGATAACAATAATAGCAGAAAATTCAGGAAATACACTACATCCAGTTACATCACAATTAGTAAATGCAGCAATATCGATAGGAAGTAATGCTCATGTAATCTGCCCTGGAGGGATTGGTGCTGATGAAGCGACGAAAATAACAGGCGTACAAAAAGTAACTTCAGTATTAGGAGATTGTTTCAAAATATTTGATGGTAGCGCTTGGGCTGAAGCAATTAATTCTTCAATTGATGAAGATTCCAATATAATATTCACTCCTGCCACTTCACAAGGTAGAGAGATAGGTGCAATTATAGCTGCCAAAAGAAAAGTTCCAATTATCCAGGATGCCATATCATTGGATTCGACAATTCAAGTGACTAGAACAATATACTCTGGCAAGGCACTAGAAAAAATTCAATCATCCAGTAAATGTGTCATCACAATTAGGCCGAACTCTTTTGATTCGGCACCTAAGGGCAATAATGCTCCACTAAATACGGTAGATAAATCAGCAAATTTAAGAATAGCCATAAAGGAAGCTATTGTTAAAGCAAGTGAGAGATTAGATGTATCAGAAGCAGATATAATAATTTCTGGCGGAAGAGGAATGGGATCAATTGATAATTTTGCTGAGCTAGAAAGTCTTGCAGATATGTTAGGTGCAGCAGTAGGGGCTAGTAGAGCAGTTGTGGATGAATGGGGTATGTCACATGCAATGCAAGTTGGGCAAACGGGCAAAACCGTTACCCCTTCACTATACATTGCAGTAGGAATATCAGGAGCCATTCAGCACCTAGCAGGAATGCGATCGAGCAATTACATAGTTGCAATAAATAAAGATCAGGATGCGCCAATATTCAATGTTGCTGATTACGGAATAGTTGCATCCTGGGAAGATGCATTGCCTGTCCTTAAAGAAGAATTATCTAAACTTTAAAAAATATTTAGATAATATTCTTTGCATCATCATTTCGCATATCTTCTATCTTGCTTAGATAAGATTCAGTTACTCCCCCTGTTACATAAATCCCATCGAAACATGAACAATCAAAATTAGCAATCATTCCATCTCCTGATGAGATACATGCACCTACTAAGTCCTCAAGTTTTTGATAAAACAATATATCTGCACCTATTGCTCTACATATTTCATCATTATTTCTACCATATGCAACATATTCTTTTTTTGCAGGCATATCTATTCCGTAAACATTAGGATGAATTATTGGAGGAGAACATGATGCAAAATATACCTTCTTAGCACCAGAATCGCGCGCCATTTGCACAATTCTCTTAGATGTATTTCCCCTAACGATACTATCATCGACGATTAATACGACTTTACCTTTAAATTCTCCTTCTATTGTATTTAATTTCTTTCTTACTGAATCTTGTCTGATTGACTGACCGGGCATTAAGAAAGTTCGCCCTATATACCTATTTTTTACAAACCCCTCTCTATACGGTACTTCGAGATATTTTGCCATATCTAGGGCGGCGACTCTTCCACTATCGGGAACTGGGATAACCACATCTATTGGATCTTTGATATGACTATCCAATATTCTACGTGCAAGGATTCTTCCCATACGTAACCTTGCCTCATGGACTGAAATTCCATCTATTACGGAATCGGGTCTTGCGAAATAAACGTGTTCAAAAATACAAGGCGTTAGATTGGGTTCGGGGTGGCAAATTTTTGTAGATATAGTGCCATTTAAGCGTACGATTATTGCTTCCCCGGGAGATATGTCCCTATCGGGAGTAAATCCAAGTGCTTGGCACGCTACACTTTCAGAAGCGATTAGTACTTCAGTAAAACCATCGATTTCATTCTTACCCATGAATAAAGGCCTAATTCCATGAGGATCGCGAAAAGCAATAAGGCCCCATCCAGTAATTAATGCCGTGACACTATAACTACCTTCAGCCCTCTGATGAAGACGTTCAATTGCCCTAAATATATCGTTTTCTAATAAAGAATCCATGCCTCCTGGCCTGCCATTCAGAGATCTTTGAATTTCTGCAGCAAATAAATTCAACAATGCTTCGGAATCTGAACTAGTATTAATTCTCCTATGATCATATTCCAATAAACCATTTATTATATCATCATTATTATTTAAATTACCATTATGTGCAATGCTCACACCAAATGGAGTATTCGTATAAAATGGCTGAGCCTCATCCGCTGAGTTTGAACCAGCAGTAGGATATCTGACATGGCCGATTCCCATCGATCCTGTCAATTTTTGCATATGCTTTTCTGAAAATACATCCCTAACTAAACCATTTGCCCTTCTATGAGATATATTATTTGAATCACTAGTTACTATCCCAGCTGCATCTTGACCTCTATGTTGTAATACTAACATACCATCATAAATTAATGGAGCAACGTTTGATTTCGGATTGCCAACAATTCCGATGATACCGCACATCGAATTTCAAACCTTCCTCTAACTCTAAGGACTTAGCCATTTCTAGAGAAAACAATAATTATCAACGTTCAGACATAACTCTGTTACGCTTATTCCATCTATATTTTCGAATTTTAGCAGTAGCACCGTAACCGCATGAAGCACAAACCGATTTTTGTTTATGATACGAATGTCTTCCGCATCTGCGGCACCTAATATGAGTTGATTTTTGCCTTTTTCCCATACTTGGTGTACCCTTGGACATACATATCACTCCTTTAAGACAACGCGGCCACCGACCGGCTTGTTATGAGAGTTGCCCTGAAATATTTCTTAATCAAAGTTCAAATTGGATTCAAGAAGATCTAGTAACGGATCTTTTGGCCTAGAGCGGAAAGTTAATTTCAATATCATAAATGTTGACATTAGAAATATTATGGGAATAAGATTTAATATAGATGATAAGGAATTTGTCACAGAATCTAAAATTATATCTAAGATTTTGACATCAGAGTTAATGAATTGATAATTTAATGTAATTACCAATAAAAGAAATAATAGAGTTGAGAGAAGAAGTGGAATTAACCTATGATGAGGATGATATGAGAAAATCAAGTGTATAATGAATAAGATGTAAGTAAATATTAAGCCTTCTAAAAAAGAATTAGAAATATTGGAAATAGACAAGATCAAATTATTTTCCACCCATGTTTCTTTTCAATATACTTGTTATAAATTTTTTTTCATTTTTCGTCAGAGGTTCCGATTGCTGGACTTTGGGAGTTTTGGACTCAATAATTTTAATTATATATGCAATCGAGATCAAAGCAAAAAACATCCCTAATAAATTAAATAATGAATTTAGGGCATCATTAATATTAAAAGAAAAAACTGAGTAAAAGTAAATAATCCATGAAATTGAGATTAATAGTAATCCAAAAATATTCGCATTTAAATTTCTCTTCCAATATACTGGTGCACCAAACAATGACATCAGTATTCCAATAAATGCTAATACCATCCAAGGAAAGTTTAGCATCATTTCAGCATGAAGAAGATTTTCTGAGGTAGATAACTCCTCGAAGTGAATTAATGTAAGAACAACTCCCAATACAATCATTGGTTTTCCAAAGATACTTCTTCTGAATGATGGTCCCATTCGATATACGAAAAAACCTGAAAAAAGCATCAAAAGACCAAACCATAATTGGAGGTCGGCTAATTCCATATACCTCGGAGTAGGTATAATGTACATCTTATTTTTGTCTAGGCTCACACCCTAATACGCAATAGTGCCTTGATAGACTTCATATACGGACCATCAGTGGCCCGCTTCGTCGAAAGACGCTTTGGTGACTAAGATGGTAAAAATGCCTCGTAAAGTAATGAGATATAGCCCATCGGCTGGCAAACACACTGAGCACACAGTTGAACGTGTGAAAAAGCGAAGAGCTAGTGAACTGAAATGGGGACAAAGGAGATTTCGAAGAGTAACTGCTGGATATAGAGGTTTTCCTCGTCCTAAACCGTCCGGTGAGAAACCTACTAAAAGAGTAAATTTGATATTTAGATGCACAGAAACTGGCAAGGCACATTCTCCAGCAGGTCAACGTGCAAGAAAGTTTGAGCTTATAGATAAATGAAGGTATGAAAAATGAGTGGTAAATTTCTTAAAGTTAGTTGTCGGGATTGTGGCAATGAAGCAGTATTATTTGATAGGGCAGCTACTCTAGTATCATGTTCCGTGTGCGGCTCGACATTGGCAAGTCCTGCTGGTGGTAAAGCAGATCTAAGTGGTTGTACAATAATGGATGCCCTCGAGTGAAAGGGGCATAATAATGGCTAATAATAATGATAATTGGCCATCTGAAGGCGAACTATTGGTTTGTACTGTTAAAAACGTTAGAGAGAATGGCGCATATCTTTCTTTAGATTCTTATGAAGGTAGAGAAGGATTTGTATTTATTGGTGAAGTTTCTGCAGGATGGGTCAAAAATATTCGTTCCCATGTCAGAGAAGGGCAAAGGGTAGTCGCTAAAGTAATTGAAATTAGAAGAGGTAAAGAAAGTATTAATTTGTCTATTAAAGCTGTTTCTGAAGAGAGACGAAGAGATACTTTGCAACAAAGAAAAAACCAACAAAGAGCAGAACAAATGATGAGACTAGTTGCTGAAAAGGTTAGTTGGGATGAAAATAAAGCTAAATCTATTTCCGATGAGATGGTCAACATATTTGGAACCCTATATGGTGCGCTTGAAGAATGTGCAATATCAGAAAATGCCCTATCAGATGCTGGATTTGAAGGAGAATGGATGGCAATAGCAACTACAATTGCAATAGATAACATCGTACCTCCATATGTAGAAATTAGAGGAATATTTGATATTGAAGTTTGGAGTTCCGAAGGAGTTAACGTAATTAAAAAGGCCCTAATTGCTGCTGAGCATTGTGCAGAGGATTTGGAAGAAGTTACCTTGACGTGTCATTATGAAGGCGCTCCTCATTACAGAGTTGACATAAGGGCCCCTGACTATCCTTCTGCAGAATCCGTATGGGAACAAGCACAAGAAGTAGTAAAAAAATATATGGCACCGGTAGAAGGCTCAATTAGCATAGAACGCCTTTGAAGATCTTAAAATCATCAGATAATTCATGTACTTCACTACGAGCGATACATTTCTTGTATTGACATGGTAAGAAGCAAATTGAAAAGATGTGTATCTTGTAAAGAGTACGGATTAGGCGAAAAATGCAATAATTGTGGAAATATTCTGGAAGTAGTTGCACCATTGAAATATTCTCCCGAAGACCCTCAGGGCAATCGCCGTAGAAAAAGATTAGATGCAGGAAGTAAAGATTGGATTGAGTCTTTGCCAAATACAAGTATAGATGAGGATTTAAAGGATGAATAGAACAAGAATTCATTGGTTAATTGGAAATAGTTTACCCAAACATTTAGCCATAATAGAGGCAGTCCCTGGAGTTGGTAATGTAGGAAAATTAGTAGCAGATGGTTTAATTAAAAAACATCAATCAAAAACTTTAGGTTGGATTTTACATCCAGATTTGCCCCCTCATTCAACCCTTAGTGAAGAAGGATTAATGACCCCTCCCAAAATAGAAATATGTTCAGTATTACTGCCAAAAAATAAAACTATAATTGTCATAAGGGGAGATGTACAGCCAATAACTGCAACAGGGCAATTTGAAGTTTCCGAAGAAATACTAAATTTAGCAAAGAACAATGATACTCCGCAACTTTTAGTATTGGCTGGCTTAACTGCAGGAATTGAAGATAAGGGTATTCATGTAGTGTGTGCAAATTCTAAAGTAAGAAAGACATTGGAATCTAATGATATACCAGTTAGTAAAAATCAACCAAAGGATGGCATGATAGGCATTGCTGGATTAATTGTCTCATTATCGCCATTATATGATGTTCCCGCAATAGGACTCATAGCAGATACTATTGGGGCTAGTGCAGATATATTGGCCGCAGATAGGTTATCATCATGGATAGAGGGTGCTTTGGATATTCCTTTAGATCTTGACTTAGATTCGACTAAAGAAACAGCAAAAAGGATTATCGACGCAATTAATGTGACTAATTCAATTGATGATTTAGTTAATTCTTCGGAGACCGATGTATCGAGTGATTTTTATGCTTGAGGAATAATATGAGATTATTACTTTCCAGTGGGGGAAACAATTCCCTTTCCAGTAACCAAAAGTTAATCCTAAATGCTCAGATTGAAGAATTATTTAGAGGAATAGATGAAGTAGTTTTTATATCATATGCACAAAAAAATAGAATAGAATATACTACAAAAGTAAGAGAGAAGAGTTGGCCACTAAAAAATATTAAATTAATAGGCATTGAAGAATATGATAATCCTTATGATGCAGTTAAAAATGCTAAAGGGATATATGTAGGAGGGGGGAATAGTTTTCTTCTTACTCATGGATTACATGAAAATAAATTAATTAAAATTTTGAATGATGTGATTATATCTGGAATTCCTTACATGGGAGTTAGTGCAGGAACTAATGTAGCATGCCCAACCATGATGACTACTAATGATATGCCAATAATTATGCCGAAGAAATTGGATACTTTGAATTTAGTTAATTTTCAAATAAATCCACACTATCATGAAGGACCTATGTGGCTAAAAAATGAGGAAGGGTTTGTAAAACACAATGGGGAAACTAGGTCTCAACGAATTAACGAATACCATCAAAATAATATCATTCCAGTCATAGGCCTTTTTGAGGGATCTTTAATTAAATGGCAAAACCAAAAAGGTAAGTTGATGATAGGCGATGCAGTGATATTCCGTAAAGGAAAACTACCAAAAAAGATAAAAAATGGTACTTATATAAATAATAACTTAGAAATTATCTGATTATTTAACAACTAAAATCCGATCTGCTAATTCAGGCATATTTACTCCTGCAGATGTAAATGCTTCAGAAACAGAAGTTATTTTTTCATTATTTTTACTTAATTTAATCGCTCTTTTACTGATTATCTTCCAAGCCCCTTTTACTCCTAATCCGGGAATAGCAGATAGTTGATTTTGTGTAACATTATTTATGTCTAACCCTATTTCAACCGCAGATATACTACGCATACCATGTCCAGTAATTACTACATCGGACTTAGTTTCAAGAGGCAATAAATAAGGAATTCCTGTTAGAATTGGATATGCCCCAATTTGTCGACCAAATGTTATCCCAGATTTACCATAGACAGAGATGTCTCTATGTTCCAAGTTTACTACTTGTTTAGGATCTCGTATACGATTATTATGTGATTCCCACCAAACATCCCTAATTATGGCACCATATGGAAATAATTCTTCCAAAAGAGGTTTGTCAATAGTATTCCGTACAGTTTCTTTAAATTCTTTAAATATTTTTTCCGGTATATCTTGAAATCCTTGCCCTTCAACTTGCCGGATATTTATTCTACGTAGAAGTAATCCTTTATTCCTAATGTCTTGTAATAATTTCAAATTCATTTGGTATGAAGAAGCAGTTTCTCCATTGAGGCCCGCTATAAAATTTAGCCCTGGAAGGAGTTTTGGCAATCCACGTAATCCACGTTCCCTACCATAATCATTGATATGGCTGATAGCAGAAATCAATTGTTTTGGATCACAATTTAACCAATTATTACTATGTACTAATGGATCTGCAGATTCTAAACCAAATGACAATACTGCTCCATCAGATAAGGTATCTATCATAGCTTTTGTTATTTCAGTAGAAGGCCCAAGATTCTCGGCAATTATGGAAGGGTTTCCATTATCGACATGCAATATCTGTAGATTTTCATTTTCTCTTAAACCGAAAAGTAAATCAGAGATTGGTTCAGGATTAGGAATTGGGTATTCCAAATCTAATACTCCTTCGGCTTTGTAAGTATAAACATCAGTAGCACCCCCTAATCGAATATTTTGCACACCATTTTCAATTGCAAGATTTACCTCATCAATAATATCTTGTTCTTCCCTCCATATTGGGATTCCTTTTTTGGGCTCTATACAAAATTTACACCCTCTTTTGAATCTTACACATCCTTGATATAGTTCAACTTCATAAGTCAAAGGCCCATTTCTACCATCGATAGTAAATAAATCTGGATGATTAACAACTGCCTTTGATGAAGCCCCTTTATTTGCCCAGTTTTTCCACTGATCTATTGATCTTTTTTTATTTATCCAAGAGTTAGTAGATAGAAAGTTATCCAGAGTTGCATCTGTATCTTGAACCGTACAAAATAGATTAGATCGCAAAGGCATCCATCCATCATACCTCCAGTGCCGGATAGCCCAACCACCACATAATACTGGTTTTTCCCTAGGAAATATAGAAAGGAATTGATCTAGTTCACGCCTACTAATTGGAGTTCCACGGACATATTTACCAGGAACTACGGCGCCTGCTAGAACTACTGCACCTGCTAAATCTGATAATTCATTTTTCAATTTAGCCCTTGTATCTGGAGAAGATAATTTATGTTTATTATTAATTCTCCATTGATCTATAGTCATGTATGTGTATGGTATTCCCCTAGATTCGAAAACTCCACAAATATATCTTATGTGAAATCCAACATAGTTAGGTACTCCAAACGCGGCTGGTTCATCTTCATAACCATCCAGTACTAGCCAGCCTTCCATTGAAAACCCCATTAAATAGTCATAAGGGCTTTAAGCCTTCATTTATTTACCTTCTATTACGATTATTTCTACTACTATCTCTATTTGATTCTTGTATTGACATCTTGCGGCCATTTAATTCTGTATTTTTTAATGAATTGATAGCATTTTTACCTTCTTTATAATTTTCAAAGGTTATAAATGCAAAACCCTTAGATTTACCGCTTTCCCTATCATTTGCAATATGAAGATCAGTTATATTTCCGTATGGCGAAAATACATTCCTAAGTTCATCTTCCGTAACTTCATAGGATAAGCTAGCAACAAATATTTTCATACCTTGCGACTCCTGAGATTCAGATCTCGCCTTCATTAAAATTTTACGTTCATTGGCTAATTCTTCTTTTGATGCCTTGCCATCTTTTACTTTTGACATACAGTCCCTACAACGTATTGGTTTACCTGGGGTAGGTTTGAATGGCACTTCAGTTTTTGAATCACATAGAGTACATGTTGTTGAGTGCATATTTCTTTGTACTCTATTTCCAGATTGTGAGTTTTGTTTATTTCTTATTGCATCTGGCGGAACATCATGACTTGCTCCTCGGCGAAAATCAGCTAATGGAGAAAGATACGGGCGAGATCCATCATGACCCAATATAGATTCAGCAGCAGGAGACCATCGTTCACCTTGGCGATTTAGTTGAGCCATATCAAGTTCTGAACCTGATTCTTGACCTTTACCAAAATCTACAGATAAAACTCTGTATGCACTATAGTCGCAACGAGTACAACGGACATTGAAGTCAGGAGTTATTTTACTGGCGATTAAATCTAGGCCGCATGAAGGGCAAATAGCGTGAATCACACCAAGTCTGATATCTCCTTTCGTAGATGCTTTAAGAATAGGGTCGTCTCCAATTATTTTTGCCCTAATAATATCTCTAATTTTCATTGTATCACCTGCAGAGGGAATAAAACGATCTACTAATTCAGTAATATAGATATCTGCAAATTGTTTGAGAGCAGGAAGATTTCTATGCCCTGAATCTGTATTTTCAACATGAAGAATTTTTATTTCTGCTGTTTTAGAATTTATCCTACTAACTTCACCAATTACAATATCGCCAATCTCTGGGGAGTTGATTATTGGCCTATTTGGCATTATTGAGAGTATCCCTTCGGAGTGAGTAACTGTACCGGAAAAAAATGCTACAGGGCCATTTGGACCATCATGTATACCTTTTCCAAGAGATGATTCCTCAGGAACTTGTATTGGCGATCCGGGAGTAACAAAGTCGCCTGGACTAGCAATCATTGAACTGGGGACTCTACTGCCCTCTATGAACGGTACGGTCATAGAGAGATTTAGATTTAATCTTTTGATACACGCCAGAAACCAGCAATTGTCTTGTCCCTTTGCCTATTATGATGCATATACTTTGCTGGTAAAGCAAAATCTGCTTCACCATATTTTTCAACTGACCAGCCCGCATTTTCAAATAATTTAGATATATGAGTAGCATTAGAACTGTGTAGTATGTGGGCAGTTTTTCCACTAGCAAGAATAGCATCAAGAAAAGGCCGGTCTGCTTTCTCTAATTGCCTCCCCCAGGGAGGATTTGTAATTATTACATCGCTATTTATAATCGGAAGATTATCTTTACTAATATGTTGATTAATTACCTTAGCGGAATTTATTAGCGATTCATTAATTAAATTATCTTTTATTACTTTGCATGCATTTGAATCTGATTCAAAAAATATAGATTTTTTTGCCCCTGCTAGCTGGCAACCTATTCCTAAAATTCCATTTCCTGCACCCAAATCTGCAACAGTAGATGAATAATTAATATCTCCAAATGACAATATATCGGAAATCCAACGGGCTGCTAAATTTCCAGTTATACTATATTGCTCTAAATCTAAATTATTGCCAGGATGTGCCTTCAGATTTGAAAGCCTCATTGCTAATTGGCGCAATTTCATATTTATTCCAAAGCGGGTTTACGTTTCAAATACATTATATATATTTTGTAATTAATGCTTTAAATGATTTTTATCAACATGATGAATGCCCTCTGCAAGTAATAATTCTGCAATTAGAACTCCATAACCTGCTGCGCCACGGATTGTATTATCTGCAACAACTTTGAAACGTAACTTTTTATCGCTAATTTCTATTTCCCCCAAGGAAACACCCATTGCTGCATTAAGATCTATATCTGGTTCTCTTGAATCAGATCCTGCCCACCTGTGATTATCAATATCAATTTTACCAGTTATGAAGTTAATTATTTTACTTGAAGAAGGAAGGTTTAATTTATTTAAATTAATTGTGGAATTTTGCCACACTTGAATTACTTCATGTGCACTTATTTCATTTTCGAAAATAATTTCAATTTCTGCAAGATGGCCATACTCATTATTGACCCTTGAACATTGGGCACTGATATCTATGTCATTGTGAGTAATCATGCCATTTTCTAAACTACCAAATATTTTTTTTAATTCTCTTATTATACTTTCATCTTCACCGATAATTACAGAATCAATTGGCATACTATTTCTACCATTAGTGAGCATTTTTCTCCCTCCTCCCGATAGAGACTGTTCAGTCCTTATATCTATGGATCTTAATTTAAAATTAGAAAATAAAGGAGATAACGTGAGTGCTATGGGCACCACCATACAATTGCAACATGAAATTAAATTCCCTCTGTTAAAATTCTGAGATTTAATTAATCTTAGATGATCCGAATTTACTTCTGGTATTATTAAAGGGACATTATTTTTCATTCGGTGGATCATGGCATGACTGATTACTAAAAAACCAGCATTTGCTAATTTTTCTTCAACTAAATCTGCTGCATTATCAGGTATTGCTGAAAATATAATTTCTACTTTTTCCTTTTTTAATTCTGCAATTAATTTTTCCATGTTGTCAAGACCTTGGACAATGATATTTGGTAAATCAGGCCTTATTTCATCTAGAGCCCATGGTAAATCAGAAATATTCTTTCCTTCTGTAGAATTAGAACCTATTATTGATACAGGTATTAACCAATTATGATTAATGAGTCTTTGAAGGTACCTTTGTGCAACCAAGCCTCTTGCGCCGAATATTGCACAATGGACCCTTCCAATACTAGCCATAGCATCGGCATACACTCAAAGTACCTAAGAATGACTGATTATTGAGTAAATATGATTTAAAATTACTAAGTTTAATAACTGCCATTTTAAATTATGTCATATGGTATATGCTACGGCCATTATTCTAATATTTTTATTAATAATTTTAATTACTTTTATCATTTGGCAAATTATGTCGCAAATTATGTCAAGGATAATAGAAAAGAGCCACATAGAAAGTGATATGATAATTGCAGAAATTAAGGCACGAGAATTAGAGAGAAAGGAGATGGAAAGTGAGAGAAAAAATATAATGGAAAATTCTTTCAAAGTAATGGCAATGCAGGCATTTGAAGATTTAAAAAATGATGTAGAACGTGAAAAGAAGGATGATTTTAAAAGAGTTACAGATGATTTTTCAAACATATTGAAAGATTACAAAGGTACTATGGACGCAATGGAAGTATCAATGATAAATAGGGAATCCGCACTTAGGGAAAAGGTAGAAAATGTATCTCAATTAGGATTGAAATTATCTGATGATACGAAAAATCTAACAAGGGCGCTAAAAGGAGATTCTCAATTACAGGGGGCTTGGGGCGAAGTAGTAGTTGAGAATTTGCTTCAAAATATGGGATTTGTTTGCGATAGAGATTATATCAAGCAATATAGTGAAACATCTGCAGACAAAACTCGTAAAATTGCAGACTTCGTAATTAATCTTCCAGGGAATAAACAAGTAGTTATTGATTCAAAAGTTTCTTTGACTGCATATAATGATTTTGTAAATGCAGATAATGAAATGATAGCAACTTCATCTATGGAAAGATTATGTAAATCAATTAGAATGCACGCATTGACCCTTTCGGATAAAAATTATCAATATATGGAATCAATTCAAACATTAGATTTTGTTCTGATGGTTGTGCCATTAGAAAGTGCATATATTGCTGCATTACACCATAATCCTACTTTATACAACGATATGATTGGAAATAGAAGGGTAAAAATTGTAAGTGGAACTACAATAATGATTGCTTTAATATTGATTAAAGAATTGTGGAAAAAGGAGAATCAGAGTAAAAATCAGATTGAGCTAGTTGAAAGAGCGGGATTGCTTTATGATCAAATCGTTTTATTTCTAGAGTCTTTTACTAGTATTGGTTTTGAGTTAAAACAAGCATCAGAGAAGTTTGATGAAGCGGAAAAAAGATTAGTCTCTGGGAAAGGAAATGTCATCAGGCAAACAGAAATTTTAAAAGATCTCGGGGCTAAAAATAAAAAAGAATTACGGAAAAAAAGCGGCATGAGAAAATTAGCAGAAGAAGCAGAAATATCTAAAGAAGAATGAATAAGGCCCCCCTAATCTCAAAACATGATTAATTGGCAGACGGGTAGCTATCATCCAATAATTCATCTTCCCGATGAATATGAAGTCAGAGATTTCACTCAAGGAATTTATACGCCCTCTAAATATGAATACGACATAGGAAAATACGATGAATTAAGGCCAGGAATGTATAATTCTGACCTCTTCAATAATAATAGATATTTGCATATTGGGATAGATATTGGAGCCCCTCTAGGGACGCCGTGTATGGCATTTGAAGATGGAGAGATATCTCATTTTGGGTACAACGCTGATGAGGGCGATTATGGATATGTAATTATTACCAATCATAGAATTGAAGAAAGGAAAATTTGGACGTTATACGGGCACCTAGATTCAAAGTCCATAAAGGGCAAGAAGATTGGTCAAAAAATTTCAAAGGGTGATGTAATATGTTGGATAGGAGATAAGCATGAAAATGGTGGTTGGGAGCCTCACCTTCATTTTCAAATTTCACTATTAGAGCCCGATACACATGATATGCCAGGAGTTGTTGAACCTAATTTGAGAGAATATGCATTGTTAAACTATCCAGACCCCCGGTTAATATTAGGGCCCATATATTAGATTGATGACAGATGTTCTTTTAATTCTATAATTGATGGCATTGATGAAGGATTAACTCCTTCAACTAATGCAAGAGCAATAGAGATCCAGTCAGTAATATGAGCAGCATAAAGAAGACTTTCCAACAAGGAATGCCCTTCGCAATCGATTATCCAAGACGATTTAATGTCTAATTTGTCCATTGTCCAATTTAATCTTGAAGAAACTCTTGAAGGCATTCCTTCCCATTTGAGATAAATTACAGAATTAAGTTCACTATTGGCTTTGTTCCACGCTACAATTTCATTATGATTCATTTCAGGCAAGTTTACTATTCTAGCAAATCTATCTGAGTTTTCATTTAATTGGTTTGTAAATCTCACTCCAGCAGAACCCAAAAGAGTAGGGGAAATGATGCCAATTTGCTTGCCAACCATTGATTCGGCCATAGAAAGTGAAAGACCATTTCCGTTTATTAAATCCGCATTTATTGAAGAATGACGTAATCTTTCAAACATATTTTTTAATTCGGTGTCATCTGGCTTCTCAAGAATTCCTAATGCCCAACAAGCAGCTAACTGGGTCCCGAAAATATGGCCGAATGCAGAACGTGGCATTTGCCCCCCTGGGACTTCCAAACATAGACATTCATCATTGATAGATAATATTTCTTCAAGTTTACCTCCGGATGTTATTCCTAAAACTGTACCTCCATTTTCTAAAGCCTGAGATACGCCATCTAGAGTTTCTTCAGTATTTCCAGAATAAGATGTAGCAATAATTAACCAATCAGGCCCCCACCAAGATGGGAGTCCGTAATCTTTCCAGACTACAAATGGTAAACCTCCGGCATAATTAGTTAATGAGGCCAGGAAATCTCCACCGGCACCTGAACCCCCCATTCCTAAACAAAGTACACCCGACCAGTCAGTATCTTTGTCAATATCAATTGGAATATTAATTGATTTTTCTAAATCATCTATGAATTTACGAGTATATCCCGCCATATCTCCATCATCTAAATTTTTAATTAATTCATTAATATCTAACTCACTCATTATTTAACCTCCACATTTGTTGGCGGAATTGCTAACCATTTTTCCTCTATGAAACCAATTAAAATTGTCTTAGAATTAGGATCATCATGATACGGTAGGCCTACTGTTACAATACTAAAGTCAATAGGATCCATGATTTCAACTGCAGAACTATCGCGATTCAGAATTTCTACAAGAAATTGATTTTTTACAGCACATGTGACGGTACTCTTTTCCATATCTCTCCACGAAACGCCAGTTCTTTCAAAATATTTTATTCTCCGTAAAATTGGGCCATCTTTTTGCCATCTATCTATAAGCCAAAGATTTTTCTTAAATTTAACAATATCTCCAATTGAATAGGCTGGTTTTCTATAACTCATTGTTAACCTAGTTACTTCAATGCCGTCATTTGAACCTACTACTGTTGAGGTTTCTTTTATTGTTCCTCCAAATTTTTGTACTAGCCTTTTTCCCCAACTTCTTGCCATTGCTTTGGAACCTAATTGCATATCCCATCCTCCTGTAACTGGACCTTCGCTTGTTATGAAAAACATGGGATCGGCCTCCATATCGCCTAACATTTCATCTAAAGTATTGCGTACTACCTTTACTTCTTCAGAATTTAATTTCCTTCCAGCGGAACGTAATTGAACTATTGATTCAAAGTATGAACCTGCTTTCCTAGTGCATGCAGGACATACGGCGTTACTGGTTTGCATAAGAGTAATATGATTTTCCAAAAATTTGTACCCTTCGATCTCACCGGAAATATCGATATGGAGCCTCATGGATCTATCATCAATTTCTTCTATTGCAAATCCCAAATTTACATTTTTAGATTTATCGGAGTATTCTATATTTTCCCTTATTCGGAGGTCCGCCAGATTTTCTTTAGAAATTTTCGACCATCTTCCTCTCACTTCATGTTGATCGCATTTTGGACATCGATATTGTTGTAATCGATCAGATATTTTTGAAAGTATGTTACGTTTCCTAAAGCACCCCTCACACATTCTGTCTGAAGTCAAAGGTGGCTTTGCCCCACAAGTTATACAAAAAGCTCCGTCAGACATATTGCGCCTCCATATAGTGCGTCTGACCTAAACTCTTAGAAGTGTTGTTATTTAGAAACTGATATATTTATTCACTTTCTTCGTTTAGTTGCTTATCTTCTTGTGCATTAATACGGTATTCCAAATCATTTAATTTGGAAAATAAATACTTCACATACCCTCCCAAAAGGCCAATCATAATTACGTATGCAATTGCTAATTCCATTAATCCTGTTGAACTCAATTTAACCACCCTTCATCTAAATTTATTTGGTTATTTTCCATTTTTAATTCTAATTGATGGATTCTATCAGTAATGATTGAAAATCCAACAAAAATGAAACAAAAGGAAATAAAGGACAAAATAAGGACAAACAACATATCACTTGGGAGTCCTGTGTCTTCACTTGAAACTACAACTATTGGTGGGTGTTGATTTTGATACCAAGTAGTTGCCATAGCAGTTATAGGAACAAGAGAAAATCCAAATAAACCTACTATGGAAAGAGTGTCTCGTGTTTGATTAGTATCTTGTTGTGCCCTTCTGGCGAGTACTAAGAATAATGCGACTGAAGTTAGGAGTGCAAAGGAATTTAGCCTTAAATCTCCCCAATCCCATGGTTTTCCCCATGCAACTGAACCCCATATTGGTCCCGAAGTTATTACTCCCATGCCGAATAGCAACCCCATATCTGAACCAACAGAGAAACATCTCCAACCTATTTCATCTTTTTTCAAATACCAAATTATAGAACCAATAAATAATAATAAAAATGCTAAAAATGAGCACCAAGCAAACGAAACATGCCAGTAGATTATCCTAAATGATTCAGGTCCATTTACAGTACTTGGATCCAAACTTGGCACCCAAATGAATCCCAATAGAATAGATATGGATGCACCCACTAAACCAATTATAATGAATAACAATGAGGCCCCCTTGGTCACCACCATGAACATCCCAACAAAATATAGGTCATGAATACTACCTTCTAATAATCTGGAAGGTAAACTACAACTATCCAAATTAGCATTGAAGATATGCTTGCAATGATGCACCCAATTATTGGAGATTGAATAGATAAAGAGTATGACATCCCCGAGGTCATTAAAATTGATAATGCATCAGAAAGTTCTAGAAACGGCCATATAAGTGCTATAAGTAGTAAAGAACCGGCGGAAGAGTTTGATCTACGTAAATCAGAAACTAGGAAATGTAATGCCGAAGAGGCCATTCCTACCGTAATTAAAGATAAGGTTGGAAGCCATAACCACAGTAATGCATCATAGGAATATTCATCTGATTTATTGCCAATTAAAATGAACCATGATAAGTATGTCAATGGAATTGGCAGAATCATGGAAGCACCCAAAAATGAACTAATTGGACGGATTTTCGATCCTAGCATTATGTGCCACCATTTTCCACACTCTGCCTCATTAAATCGATTAATAATTGCCGGAGAAATAATACAAGTAATAAATGCAGGCAATAAAATAAGAGAGGATAAGATATCTACACTCAATGGCCCATTTCCTTCAATTATAGAATAACTCAATAGAAGTGCTACTAAAGCTGGAGTTGCTCGTCCAACAGTATCTATAGGGTTTCGGATTTCCATTTTCATAGCCCAACTAGTCAAGTCCCTAATAGAAATCAAATTTGACGAGGAATTGCATGCTGGCATTTCAACTATTGTCCCTTCAGATTTACCTATTGATTCCTTTATTTTACCCTTTTTTCCAATTTTAATTATCCTATCTGCACATTTTATAACATCATTATTGTGTGTTGCAATGATTATTCCATGGCCCCTAGATGCCATAGTCCTAATCCAGTTTATGAAAAGAATACGGGCGGACTTGTCGAGGCCTACGCTTGGTTCATCCAATAGAACTGGCATTGGCTTTGGACTAAAGATTGCAGGAGCGAGCCCGCAGATAACTGAAAGGCGCCTTTTGAGGCCACCTGAAAGGAGCGATACTCTATCAGATTTTCGATGATTTAATCCCCAGTCTGATAATATCTGGCCTAATTTATCTGCATCACTATTTTTAGATGATTTCTCTGAGGCAATTAAGATCCGTTCTTCGACTGTTTCTTCTCCACATATGCCATCTTTTTGTAAAGTAACACCTATTTTAGGAAT
>MEHZ011476110.1_pt1 | contig 19665 bp, 19 predicted proteins | sample 897221 | NCBI WGS metagenome assembly MEHZ01 (sample SAMN05514161, study PRJNA337945) | marine metagenome | isolation source: marine surface water | place: Arctic Ocean | collected 2007-12-13
AGTAAGTTGTGTAATTCTACTCCACCGCTTAGGCTAAAAATACTACTATGAGACTTTCGTTCACTAACCCATGATTCAATGTAATTGAGTTCAGTTAGTCGTAATTTGGCTATTTGGGCTAATTCTTCTTTTTGCTCCATTAATGATAAAAAATCATTTTTTTTTAACTCCTCTATCGCAAATCTTAGACTTGCTGTGGCCAAAATGTTAAAGTGTCCATTAAAAACACGATTGTATAAAATCTCTGGTGTAATGCCGGTAGTTTTATAATAATGTTCAGAAGTCAACAAAATTCCATTACCAAATCCAGCCATGAGCCACTTATAGCCACTTCCTGACACAATATCAAATGGAGAGGTTGAAAAGTGAAAAGGATGTGCCCCTAAAAATTGAGTACCATCTCCTACAATTAATAATTTTGGGAATTCCTTTTTCAACTCTTTTAAAAAGTCTATATCAATTAACATACCCGAAGTATATTGAACAATACTCAAGGCTAATACTTCTATTTGATCTGACTTTATTTTAGATTTAATTACTTGCTCAACATTAACTTTTTGAGAAACTGAAGATAAGTGAAACCCCTGTTCCAAAAAAGCGTCACACAAAGAAGGGTAGTCATCTTCCAGTATAAGCACTTTCATATTTTTGGACAAAAAAGCTAGAGCTTGTCGAATACCAAAAGAAAAGTTAGAGACAATAAAGCTTCGGTTTGAAGAAGCACCAAAAAAAGCGGCTATTACTTCATGTGTTTCATTTAGTGTCTCGTAGGCTTTTAGTTTATAATCACCTCCATTATGAATAAATTTTTCATCATGCTCCCTTCTAAATTTTGCAAGAGTAGTAGTCATTGGACCTACATAAGCTGTATTAAGATATGTTGAGTTTTTTAATAATGGCATGGAATCTGAATACATATAATGTTTGAGAAAGTGTATTTTTGTAGGCAAATTTAATCTTTTAAAATAAATGACTGAATCAGAATTTCATAAAGATATCACCTTAATTGCAGCTGCATCAGAAAATCAGGCACTTGGAAAAGACAATCAATTGATTTGGCATATTTCAGATGATTTAAAGCGATTTAAAAGACTTACCAGTGGACACTGTGTAATAATGGGAAGAAAGACATTTGAATCGATGCCCAAAGCACTTCCTAACCGAAAAAATATAATTTTGACACGTAATACTTCTTATCAGGCAAAGAATGCATTTGTTGCTCACACTGTTAAGCAAGCTTTAAAGTTAACTGATAAAGACACAAAGCCATTTGTAATTGGAGGGGGTGAAATTTATTCGCTTTTTCTTTCCATGGCAGTATCGATCGAACTTACTCGTGTTCATGACCACTTTGAAGCAGATGCTTTTTTTCCAAAAATTGATATGAAACAATGGAACCTAACAAAAGAGGAGAAACATACCGCGGGTTTTGACCAACCCTTTGCATATTCCTATTTAACTTATAAAAAACAAGCAAAATGAAAGCTTTTATATTTCCAGGACAAGGAGCTCAATTTCCGGGGATGGGAAAAAATCTTTTCGATACGAATATTATTGCAAAAAAACGTTTTGAACAAGCCAATGCCATTTTGGGATTTAACATTACTAAAATTATGTTTGGTGAAAATACCGAAGCCTTAAAAGAGACTAAAGTAACTCAACCCGCGATCTTTTTGCATTCTACAATTTTAAGTGAAGTTATGGGTGAGCGTTTCGATCCCCATATGCTGGCAGGTCATTCTTTGGGTGAATTTTCTGCTTTAGTTTCAGCTGGGGTATTATCTTTTGAAAACGGACTGCAACTAGTTTATGAAAGAGCACTTGCAATGCAAGTCGCCTGTAATGAATCACCCGGAACTATGGCTGCTATTATAGGGCTTAAAGACGACGTAGTAGAATCCATTTGTGAAAAAACTCCTGGAATTGTAATTGCAGCCAATTATAATTGTCCTGGTCAATTGGTTATTTCAGGAACTAAAGAAGCCGTTAAAAAAGCCTGTATAACTTTTTCAGAAGCTGGAGCTAGAAGAGCCCTTCATCTTCCTGTGGGTGGAGCTTTTCATTCCCCTTTAATGGAACCTGCTAAAACTCGTTTAGCTAAAGCAATTGAAAACTCACCTTTTAATGCTCCCAACTGTCCCATTTATCAAAATGTATCGGCAGTGGGTACTTCAAACCCTAAGATAATTAAATCCAATCTAATAGCTCAACTTACGGCTCCCGTTAGGTGGACTCAAAGTATTCAGCAAATGATCACCGACGGTGCTACTCATTTTACAGAAGTTGGTCCTGGAAAAGTACTTCAAGGTTTGATTAAAAAAATTGACCGAAGTATAGAAACTGAATCAGTAGATTAATTAGAGCTTAAAAACAAAATCACTTTTTCTGCAATAAACTCTATTTGATCATGAGTTAATTCTGAATGCATAGGCAATGAAATTACTTCTTTTACCAATTGATTAGTTACAGGAAAATCAGTTTCATTAACTTTTGGGTCTGCATAAGCTTTTTGTCGGTGTAAAGGAACTGGATAATAAACGCCACATGGAATTTTATGTTCATTTAACTTTTTCACTAATGCATCACGATCTGCATTAATTATTCTTAAGGTGTATTGATGAAATACATGAGAATCACAAGATCCTGCCCTATAAGGCGTAATGATGTTGGGGTGATTGGAAAGTAATTTCGTGTAACGATTAGCCGCTTCTTTTCTTCTTTCGTTATAAAAATTCAAATACTTCAATTTAACTTTTAAAATAGCTGCTTGAATTGAATCTAAACGAGAATTAACCCCAACAACATCATGATAATAGCGTTCGTACATTCCGTGATTGACAATACCCCTTATAAAATATGCTAGTTTATCATCGTTTGTGAATATGGCTCCACCATCTCCATAAGCTCCAAGGTTTTTGGATGGAAAAAATGATGTTGCTGCAACATGCCCTAGAGTACCCGTCATTGCTTTTAAACCTTTTTCGTAGGTATAACTCGCACCTATACCTTGCGCATTATCTTCAACTACATACAGATTATTTTTTTTAGCAATTTCATTGATGGCATCCATATTAGCAACTTGTCCAAATAAATGAACTGGAATAATTGCTTTTGTTTTAGGAGTTATTACAGCTTCAATTAGCTTTGGATCTATATTAAAGGTTTTCGGTTCTACATCAATTAAAACAGGCTTTAATTGAAGTAAGGAAATTACCTCTACCGTGGCAGCAAAAGTAAAATCTGAAGTAATCACCTCGTCTCCAGGTTTAAGCTTAAGTCCCATTAAAGCAATCTGAAGTGCGTCCGTTCCGTTAGCACATGGAATAACATGTTTTACTCCTAAATATTTTTCTAAGTCTTCTTGAAAGGATTTAACTGCAGGACCGTTAATAAATGATGTAGTATCTAAAACTTTTTTTATTGAATCCTGAACTTCATCTTTGATAAAGCTATATTGATTCTTCAAGTCAACCATTTGAATTTTCCTCATTGGTATTGTGGCAATTTTTTGTAAATATAAGTATGATAATATTGTCTCAAACTATGTAATGAAATCGTTCAGGTATTTTAATGACCGTATTCCCTTTAAGCGGAGCAGGTTTGTTATAAGCAAACCATTTCCTGTTTTTAGACAACCGCTTTCTCGCTAAACTAAAAAAAATATCCGCATCTTGAGGTTTTTCTTCTTTAAGCGCTTGATATATCCTGAACCTTCTTGCTAAGTGTTCTGTCCAACCTGCTTCTTGGGTTTCTTTTTTATCTTTTTTACTTAAAGCAGTGTTCATATCAACTAATCCAAAATGAAATAAATATAAATTATAATCCAAAGTAAAATCTTTGCCTTTAATGCGATGAAATCCTGACCCCCATTCTAATGGCATGAATGTAACAACTGGTTTTGTATATCGGTCCGAAACTTGACCGTAATTTCGTTGTAATAAGAATGGTTTCTCTAAATCAATAGGGTTTTCAATTTCAGGATGTTGTGCAACGTCAATCCCAAGGGCAGAGACTGATTTTGAGGTAAAGTCTTGAAGCAAATACTGTTCTAAATCAAGGGAATGTTTGGGATCAACTACAAGAAACTCATCAATATCCATAGCCAAAACTACTTTGTAAGAAGAGAATAAGTCTTTCGCAAAAGAAGAAATCATTCGAGCTCTATATCGATCTCCTGAGGCTCTTTTTTTTTGCTTATGTGGTTTTTGAAAACAATTAATTCTTTCTGCTTGTTTAGGTAATTTCTGATCCATACCATCTACAAATAGAAAAAGATTTTTAAATCCAAATTGAACTCCATAATAAGTAATCCACTTATCTGCAAAAAAAGTGTCGTTTCTTACCATAGATATAACTGCTACCGAACCTTTCTCTTTCATTTTAATTAAAATCTATTATTGGCTAAAGTAAGAATTTGATTTTGAGTTAAAAAAAGGTTTTCTTAAAAGAAGATTACTTCATAAATTAACTCAGTAGTGGTATATTTGATTACATTTTTAAAAAAAGCACATGCGCCAATTATCAATTCTATTAGCTATTTTAATTTATGCAGAATGTAATTCTCAGGAAAATTTGCCTAACATTATTCTACTGATCGGCGATGGAACAGGATTAACCCAAATCAGCTCTGGTATGTATGCCAATAACAATAAAACAGCTCTGGAAAGCTTTGAATATATTGGCCTTTCAAAAACACATTCTTTTGATCAATTAATAACAGACTCCGCAGCAAGTGGAACCGCAATTGCAAGTGGAGTTAAAACCTATAATAGAGTAATTGGGATTAACCCTAAGAATATTCCGCAAAAAAATATTTTAGAGATTTGTCAGGAAAAAGGATATTCCACTGCTTTATTGGCCACTTCTAGTATCGTACACGCTACGCCTGCTTCATTTTACGCTAAAGTAAAATCAAGATATAAGTATCAAGATATTGCACTTCAATTGAGTGAACATAGTTTAGATTTATTTATTGGAGGGGGTAAAACGCATTTTATTAAACGTCGTGATAAAAGAAATTTGATTAATGAAATGACCGAGTACGAATTTGTAAATAATCTTGATCAAATTGTCAATAACAACTCTAAAAAAATGGCGTATTTTACCTATGTGGAGGAACCTCCTTCCAGACTTGAAGGAAGGAAGCCAGCGCTTGAGGATATGACATCAACAAGTATTCGAAAAATGGAATCTCTTGGAAAGCCTTTTTTTATGATGATTGAGGGTTCCCAAATTGACTGGGCAGGACATGACAATGATATGAAATATCTTTTAAGTGAATTCAAAGAATTTAATAGAACCATAGCAAGGGTAATAGAATATGCAAAGAAAGATAGAAACACTCTTGTGATTGTAACAGCTGATCATGAAACAGGAGGTTTGGCTCTAAGTGGTGGAAGTCTCAAGAGGAATACTGTAAAAGGTGTATTCAGTATGGAGGGTCACTCCGCAACTATGGTTCCCGTTTTTAGTTATGGCCCAAATGCTGAAATATTTAAAGGAATCTATGAAAATACTGAGATTTTTGACAAAATGTTAATGGCTATAACAAAATAATTATTTACTTCGTTCTTGAGCTATCAACAATTGATTTTTGGAATTTAACTTTATCTTCCAACACTTCATAGAAGCTTTCCATAAATTCAAACATGTTTTGATATTCTTTTGGATCAGTAAATTCACTTTCATAAGATGCAACTATTCTAAAAAGCTCCATTTTTTGATTTAAAAATTGTTGTCTAACTTCATCAAAATATTTTTGTTCTCTTTTAAAACCTCTGTACTTTCGATCTTGAACTGAATTTATCCCTAGGGTTGTATTTACTGTGGCATAACTTGGGTTTACCCATCCAGTCATATCAAAATCATAAGGCAATGGGATAATTTGTTTTTCTAAATACATTAACTTACCATTATGTTGATAAGCAACCGAAAAGTCAGTATTTCCCAGCAAATACTGAAAAAATGCATTCTGTACAGAAGTCATATGCTGCATTGCCATTGGATGAACAAACCGTTCGAAAATTCTTCCTTCATGGCGTTGAGCTACTCGTTTATCATCTTCAATAAGAAACCCTTTTAATTCAAATTTCTTATTTTTTTTGCCTTTTGGTTCAGTAAAATCTATATTAACACGACGTGTTTTAAAATGATATGGAGAAACTTTCTCATAAATCTTGTAAGCAATAAATTCTTGAATAATATTATCATTATTTTCTGATTCCAATTTACATGGTAAAACAAGTTTCATTGTCTTATTTCCATCAAAAATTGTCCCTGAATACTCTTTCTTTTTAATTTTCATTTTAACAGGTGGAAAATAACATTTATTACGTCTAAAATTACCCCTTGCTCTTAAATTAACCATGATAGAAGACCATTTTTCATTTTGCAAAAATTCGAGAGTAGTATCAATAAAAGTTGAATCATTTGTTTCTCGATTCATCTCTTTATTTGAATAACTTAATTTAATTTCCAAAGGGGTTTGATCTGAAAAAAAGACATCTGATTTTAAATCCTTTTGAGCTGACCCAATAAAAGAGATTAATAAAATGATCGATAAGATTACTTGCTTCTTCATAATTTAGTTAATAGATTTACCCAAATGTAACAAATAATTAATTATGTCAAGATATCTTATAATTATCAATCATCGTACTCTTTTGACTTTGATTCTTTCGATATTAATGCCCCTTTTGGCTTATCATTTCGAAGTAATTGCTAATATTGATTTGACCCTATTAAGTATTGCTATTATTTTTCCTCTGGTATTTACAATTAGAGGTGCTTTTAGAAGAAGAGAAAAAGCTTTGGAGCACTTGAGTCGTTTTAGAGCAAGTTTAAAAACTGTAATAAATATTCTAAATAGCAGTATTAAAGTCCCGCAAGAAGAAAAAGAACAAGCAAGTGAAATTTTACATGCAGTAAATGAAAATCTATTTAATCATTTAAAAACTAAAGAAGAAAATTTTATATCATTTGATCAAAAAGTTGAGGAGTTTTACACCTTTATTGAAACAAAAAGTGCCATAATTGGCAACGGTACTCGAGAAAAGTCCTTGCGTTTTTTTAAAGATACCATTGAAAGTGCTGATAACTTAATTGCGATTCATTCTCATAGAACCCCAGTAAGTCTTAAAGCCTATTGTCTAATTTTTATTTATATTTTTCCCATAATTTATACTCCAACTATTATCAATAAAATTGGCTACGATAATCCCAGCTGGTTAACTTTCTTTATTGTTATTTTAAGTGAATTTATTTTAATATCACTTTATAACATTCAGGATCAAATGGAATACCCTTTTGATGATGAAGGATTAGATGATATTAAATTTAATATTTTTAGAGTCGATCGAAAATAATTTTATCCATTAGTGGGATCCAAATATTTTATAGTTGCACATTTAATTACATAATTAAGCTATTTAGAATCTATTGATTCGCCACTAAAAAAGCTAATCTGTCAACTTTTGGGTAAGATATTTTAAAAGAAAATAATTTGTCGGGGCGACCCAAATTATAAAAATTGCTTGTTTTTATGAAAAAAATATTTTTATTAAGCTTTGTTCTCTTTATAGTTGGTTGTAGAAACTCATCATCCCCAGAAAAGGAATTAAAAATTCTCATTGATCATTATCAAAATTATGGAAAAGACAATTCTGCGGAATTTCCTCTTGGTGATTATAGTGAGTCCCGTTTTGAAAAATATGCTGTCTTTTGCGATTCTTTAAAAGCAAAACTTAAGACTATTGAGAGCAAAAAAATAAACGAGGACAATCAGATTTCTTATGAATTACTTCTCTACAAATTAAATGAAACTGTCGTAAACTATAAATTTAAAACTCATTGGAATCCTATTTTGTCTGATGCTGGATTTCACTCTAGTCTTACCTATCGCGTTAGGAAACTCAACAGTAAAAAAGCTGTATTAGACTATTTGAATTTATTAAAAGCAATTCCTGCTTACATAGATCAACAAACTGAATTAATTGCCAAAGGTTTAGACGCAGGTTTGGGACAACCCTTGGTTATTTTTGAAGGCTACGCTTCTACCTATGAGAAACATATTACTAAGACTGCTGAATCAAACTTTTATTATTCCCCTTTTTTAAAACTTCCTTATTATATTTCTAAAGCTGAAAAAGACTCTCTTCGTCATGCTGCAAAAGACGTTATCATGGGATCCGTTATTCCCTCATTTAAAAAAGTCAAAAGCTTTTTTGAAAAAATCTATTATCCAAAAACAAGAACTTCGATAGGTGTTTCAGAAACACCCAATGGAAAAGAGTATTACCAAAGTCGAATTGACCTTTATACCACTTTGGAAATGACTCCAGAAAGTATTTTTAAAAAGGGCCTAGAAGAGGTTAGTCGAATTAAAATACAAATGGCATCCATTATTAAAGAAGTTCAGTTTAAAGGTTCGTTTATTGATTTTATTGCTTTTTTGAGAACCGACTCTCAGTTTTACGCTAAAACTCCTGAAGAACTTTTGGCACATGCCAGAAATATTGCAAAGAAATTAGATGAACAGTTACCAAGATATTTTAAAACTCTCCCCAGAAAACCTTACGGCGTTGCTCCTGTTCCAGATGCCATTGCACCTAAATATACTAGTGGTCGATACGTAGGAACTTCGCCCGATAGTACTGATCCAGGATACTATTGGGTTAATACACACAATTTACCCAGTAGGCCTTTATATGCAATCCCCTCTCTAACTGCTCATGAAGCAGTTCCTGGGCATCATCTTCAAGGATCTTTAAACAACGAACTTCCTGAAAGTGTTGCTCAATTTAGAAGAAATTTATACATCTCTGCTTATGGAGAAGGTTGGGGTTTGTATTCAGAATATTTAGCAAATGAAATGGGAATATACACCACCCCATACGAGCATTTTGGAAGACTTACCTACGAAATGTGGAGAGCCTGTCGACTAGTTGTTGACACCGGGATCCATGCTTTTGGATGGACACGACAAGAAGCAGTAGATTTTATGACAAAAAATACTGCATTATCCATACATGAGGTAAACACTGAGATTGACCGTTACATCTCTTGGCCAGGTCAAGCTTTATCTTATAAAATTGGCGAACTTAAAATCCGTGAATTAAGAGAAAAAGCAGAAAATGAATTGAGAAATCTTTTTGATATTCGTGAATTTCATGAAGTAATTTTAGAAAAAGGGACGGTTACACTTCCATTATTAGAAAAACGAATTTTAAATTACATCGAATCAAAAATAATTAGTGAAAGAAGAAAAAAACATTTTTAGAAAATCTAAAGGACAGATTGTAATCGATTGTCTTGTAAAACTAACCGATGAAGAAGGAAATGAGATCTCTCATGGTGATGATTTACCCTTTGTGGCTTCGGAAAATCTCAGAAGCTGCCTTTTGTGATGGGGCACACAAAAAATTTAATTAGTAAATAAGACAACTAAAAAGGTTTTATTAACTTTAGGAAATTAATTAATAATAAAAAATCATGCTTTCTAATTTTAAACTAAACATAAACGGAAAAGTCCGTGAAGTTGAAGTGGATCCCACAACACCAATTTTATGGGTACTTCGTGATCATTTAGATTTAGTCGGGACAAAATATGGCTGTGGTATAGCTCAATGTGGTGCCTGTACTGTTCACATAAATGGTGTGGCTGTTCGCTCATGTAAACTACCTATTTCTGCAGTAGGTTCAGAAAAAATTACAACCATAGAAGGTTTATCTGAAGAAGGAGATCACCCCGTTCAAAAAGCTTGGTTAGAACACGATGTACCACAATGTGGATATTGTCAGGCAGGTCAAATTATGACAGCTTCTGCCCTTTTAAATCAAAATACAAATCCAAGCGATAGTGATATCGATTCAGCAATGCATGGAAACATTTGTCGTTGCGGAACCTATACTCGAATTAAAGCTGCCATTAAAACGGCTGCAAACTCATAAGGCTTTAACTAAAAAGACACAAAATGAAAGTTGCAAAAATAAAAATAGGAAGACGTTCTTTTATAAAAAGCAGTTCGCTAGCCGGCGGTGGAATGGTACTTGGATTTAATTGGCTAATGTCTTGTGACATGACTCCATCTCAAGTAAAAGCATTACCAAAAGAATGGTTTAAAATTAATGGTTTTTTAAAAATTGGAGACAATGGACTTGTTACTATTATGTCCCCCAACCCTGAAATAGGGCAAAATGTTAAAACCTCAATGCCAATGCTCGTTGCAGAGGAACTAGATACAGATTGGAACGATGTTATTGTAGAACAAGCACCTTTAAATACAACTTTATTTAAGCGTCAACTCGCAGGAGGTAGTCAATCCATTCGTCAAGGATGGAATAGCCTAAGAATGGCAGGGGCTTCGGCTCGCGCAATGCTCATTGAAGCAGCAGCTAAAACCTGGAACGTAGCGACATCTGAAATAACTACACGTGAAGGACAATTAATTCATGCTATATCTGGCAAACAAGCTGGCTTTGGAGAAATGGCCTCTTTGGCCGCAACGCTTGAAGTCCCCTCAGAGGTCAAGTTAAAAGATGTTACTGACTTTAAGATAATAGGATCTTCTCGTAAAAATGTAGATGGCAGTAAAATAGTTACTGGAAAACCCCTTTTCGGATTGGATTATAAGTCTGAAAATATGCTAATTGCTATGATTGTTCATCCCCCAGCATTTGGAATGCAACTCAAATCAATTGACGATTCTAAGGCTAAGAGTATGTCTGGTATTGAGCGTGTTTTTACCATTAAAACGCACGAGAGCGGATATTCATTAGGAGCATTTGACAATGATGCCTTTAATGAGATTGCAGTTATTGTTGGACGTTCAACTTGGGAAGTTATGCAAGCCAAAAAAGAATTAATTGCTGAATGGGAAATTGCAGAAGCAAAAGTTGAAGAACTTAGCTTTTTTGGAAGAAACATGACTGTAGAAACTCCTGCCGGACTCGAGAGCACAGCAGACCATAAGAGAATTCTGGAGGAAATGTCCATAAAGAAAGCCAAAGTAGTTCGTAAAGATGGAAATCCTGAGGCTGCTTTTAAAAAGGCAGTGACGATTATCGAAAGGTCCTACACCTGTCCTTTTTTAGCACACAACACCATGGAACCCATGAACTTTTTTGCAGATGTTACTGAGGAAAAAGCAACTCTAGTAGGTCCAATTCAAACTCCAGAAATTATGGAAGAGAGTGTTTCAAAACGTCTGGGGATACCCGTGGAAAATATCGATATTAAAATGACTCGAATGGGTGGTGGTTTTGGAAGACGCTTATATGGTCATTTCCTAACTGAAGCTGCAGTGATTTCTAAAGAAATGAAGCAACCAATCAAGTTAGTTTACTCTCGAGAAGATGACATGACACAAGGTACCTACAGACCTTCTTATCATGCCTATTACAAAGCTGGGTTAGATGAAAATAATAATTTAATTGCTTTTCAAGTTAGAGCGGGAGGAATTCCCGAAAGTCCTCTTGCAGCAAATCGTTTTCCTGCAGGTGCAGTAGAAAACTATGTGGCAGAAGAGTGGTCACAGGTTTCAAATATAACCGTCGGTGCATTTAGGGCCCCTCGATCTAATTTTATTGCTGGAGCAGAGCAAGCCTTCCTAGACGAATTAGCAGAAGCTGCAGGTAAAGACCCTATCGATTTTAGATTAGAATTACTTACCAAAGCAGAAAGTAAACCGGTAGGTACAAATAATGATTATGTAGCTTCCCGCTATGCCGGAGTATTAAGATTGGTAAAAGAAAAAGCTGCTTGGAGCACAAATAAAAACCCTGATGTTTTTAGAGGTACCGCGGCATATTTTTGTCATAATTCCTATGTTGCTAATATACTTGACATGATTATGGTGAAAGGAAAACCAGTAGTTCAAAAAGTATATTGTGCTATAGATTGTGGAATTGTCGTCAATCCTGATGCAGCAACTAACCTTGCCGAGGGTGGACTAGTAGATGGAATCGGTCATGCTATGTACAGTGCTATGACTTTTAAAGATGGAGTGCCAGAGCAAAACAATTTTGATACCTATCGTTTAATTCGCCACGGTGAAGCACCTAAGGAAATTGAAGTTCATTTTGTAGAAAATAAAATTGACCCTACTGGCCTTGGTGAGCCTCCGTTTCCTCCTGTAATGGGAGCCTTAGCAAACGCACTCTATAGAGCCACAGGAGTAAGGCAATACAACCAACCTTTCATTACCGACAAGCCCTTAGTAGGATAATTGAATTACGTATTGGATACATGAATTGAGGAAATGAATATTGGATCATATTCTTCATCTAAAAATTGTCTATGATATCAGTTGAAGAGGCTTTATCGTTAATAAATAAAGAAAGTTTTTTTTTAAAAAAAGAAGAAAATCTTCTTGTTAGCGAATGTTTGGGAAGAATTCTGGCAAAACCTATTGTCGCTCCAATCAACTTACCATCGTTTAGGCAGTCTGTAATGGATGGTTATGCATTATGCCTGAACGATTCTAATCAATATCAAGTTATTGGTGAAATTAAAGCTGGAGACTCTCCTAACCTTACTTTAAAGTCAGGAAAATGTGTGAGGATATATACTGGGGCAGCGGTTCCAGAAATGGCAAATGCTGTAGTGATGCAGGAAAAAATTAGTGTAAAAGAAGATTACATTCAAATTAATGAAATACCTTCTTTAAATCATAATATTCGTGAAATTGGTTCTCAAATTAAAGCAGGTGATATATCACTTGAAGCTGGTCAAATTTTAAATGCAGCTGGTTTGGGATTCATTCAAAGTCTAGGAATTGAAAAACTGAACGTCTATTCTTCTCTTAAAGTAAGTATTATCGTAACAGGAAATGAATTAATTCCAGCAGGACAAAAACTTGAAGAAGGAAAAATTTATGAAAGTAATAGTCTTTTACTTCAAGCAGCACTAGAACATTTTGAAATAAAAAATGTAACCATTAAAAAAGTAGAGGATCGATTGGATGCTACTGTCAGCGCGATAGACAATGCAATAAAAGAATCTAACATTGTAATTGTATCTGGAGGTATTTCTGTAGGAGACTACGATTTTGTTGGAAAAGCTATGGAAAAGCTTTCTGTAGATCAAGTATTTTATAAAGTGCGTCAACGCCCAGGGAAACCTTTATTTTTTGGAATAAAAAAAGAGACCTATCTTTTTGCCTTACCTGGAAATCCTGCGTCAACACTCAGTTGCTTTTATGTTTACGTCGTCCCTTTAATTAAAAAACTACAAGGTGCTGATGGGAAAGGATTGAGTCGTTTTCAATTACCCATTACCCACCGTTTTAGCACAAAAGAACCTAGAGCTTTATTTTTAAAAGCATATGTAGAAAAACAACGTGTTACTATTTTGGATCACCAAAACTCTTCTATGCTTATTAGTTTTGCAAAATCAAATGCCTTGGTTTACATTCCTGAAACTAAAAAAGAATATCTAGAAAACGAACTTGTTGAGACTTTAATTTTACCCCATGTTACAATCCCATAAAACAAACTATGACAATAGAATTAAATGAAGTCTTTTTCCTAATCCTTCTTCCCATCGTTTCTTTCTTATATGCAAGTGTTGGTCATGGAGGTGCAAGTGGATATTTAGCGCTTATGTCCTTATTTTCATTTCCCAATGAAATGATGAAACAGACGGCTTTACTGTTAAATTTATTTGTTGCAGGCATCGCTTTTACTCAATATTACAGAGCAGGTCATTTTAACAAAAACCTTTTTTTTTATTTTGCCATAGGCTCTATTCCAATGGCTTTCATTGGAGGGCAGTGGGCATTAGAACCAGCTATTTACAAAAAAATATTAGGCGTTTTTTTATTTTTTGCTGTACTAAGAATGATGTTTAGCACTCCTAAACCCTTCAAAAATTCAAATTCTATAAAATCCCTGCTTGCCATAATCCTTGGAGCTGGCATAGGGCTTTTTTCCGGTCTAATTGGGATTGGAGGAGGGATCATCCTGACCCCAGTAATATTACTATTAAACTACGGAAAAATGAAAGAAGCTGCTGCAGTTTCTGCCTTATTTATCTGGGTTAATTCTGCCTCAGGTCTTTTAGGTCAATGGAGCAGTGGTATTGAATTTCCATCACTTACACTGCTAATGGTTATTGTTGCTTTAATCGGGGGTAGCATTGGAGCATATTATGGATGTAAACGTTGGAATAATAAAAAATTGGAATATTTTTTAGCCTTTATTTTAACAACAGCAGGAATAAAACTTATCTTGTTTTAGTATGAAAATTAAAATTAGGTATTACGGTCAATTGGCAGAAATAACGAATAAAAACGAAGAATTCTTGTCAGTAAATATAAACACAGTTGGGGCTCTAAAAAGGCAGCTATTGGTCAAATATCCTGACTTAGAGAAGTGTCAATTTCAGCTTGCACAAGACAATACAATAGTTGCCGAAAATCAAAAATTAAATGGCTCAGCCCTAAATTTACTCCCCCCTTTTTCAGGAGGTTAATTATGGAAAATCGTTATCAAAGACAAATACAGCTTTCCGAAATTGGAACACAAGGTCAAGAAAATATTTCTAAGGGAAAGGTATTAGTCGTTGGTGCTGGTGGGCTTGGTTGCCCTATTTTACAATATTTAGCAGCAGCAGGTATAGGAACTCTAGGAGTAATGGATTTGGATCGGGTAGACTCGTCAAACTTGCATCGTCAAATCCTTTTTGAAGAAAAAGATATCGGAAAAAATAAAGCGATTTGTGCAAAGGAGAAATTGCAAAAACACAATAGTGAAATCAAAATTATTGATTACCCATTCGCTTTAAATGAAACTAACTATCAAGAAATAGTTACGCAATACGACATCATTGTAGATGGAACCGATTCATTAAAATCGCGTTACCTCATTAGTGATGCTTGTGTTTTATTGACTAAAATAATGGTCTATGGAGCGCTTCATAAATTTGAAGGTCAAGTATCCGTTTTTAACTATAAGAACGGCCCTAGCTACCGCTGTTTGTTTCCAAATATCCAAAACGAGACTGAAGTTCCCAACTGTAGTGAAGTTGGTGTTTTAGGAGTTTTACCAGGTGTTATTGGATTACTACAAGCTACAGAAGTATTAAAAATTATAACTAAAAAAGGGGATATCCTTTCTGGAAAAATGTTGTGTTTAAATCTTCTAAATCACACACAGTCTTTACTTCGTTTTTCAAAAAAACAACTCGTATTTGATAAGGTTATCTCATTTCAAAAGCCCCTCCCATATAATGCTCCAATTTGTTCTACTGAATTTCAAGTATCTTTAAATTCACTAAATAAAAAAGAAAAAATACACTGGATTGATGTGAGAAATGAAAATGAAATATCATTTATTAACTTACCCGATATTCAAAACGTCCCCTTGGATCAAATTGAAAATGAATCTGCTTTTGGTAATGAAAATGAAAAGAAAATCTTTTTTTGTCAATCAGGGAAAAGAAGTTTGCAGGCTTTGTCAAAAATCAAAAAAAAATTCAATTATTTTAGCTTAAAAGAAGGAGCAAATGAATTAAAGGAATGGATGCAAAATCAGGAATAAAATGAAGAAGGAAGAAATAAAAAATATTTTTAAAATGGGCCCGATAGACCCCTTATCGATTTCTAAATCTATCGCCAATCATCAATCAAAAACTACTATTGGGGCACATTCCATTTTTTTAGGGCAAGTCAGAGCAGATGTAATTAACGGGAATGAAGTTGAAGCAATAGAATACACTGCACAAAGTGAGATGGCCAATATAATTTGTCATGAGATCAAAGAAGCTGCCTTTGCGCAATACGAATTATCGTGTATGCATATTTATCACAGTTTAGGCACTGTTAAAACAGGTGAACTCTGTTTTTTTGTTTTTGTATCTGGGCCACACAGAAAAAGTGTTTTTGAAGCTTTACCTCAAATTGTAGATGAAATTAAAGACAAACTTCCCATCTTTGGGAAAGAAATTTTTAAAGATGCTGCGCATCAATGGAAAATCAATCAATAACATGGTAGATATTACACTAAAAAAAAATACGCTCAGAGAAGCAACTGCTCAAGCTATTGTTAAGGTTAGTAAAAAAGAGACGATCCAATCCATTGAGCAAAAAAAAGTTCCAAAGGGAGATGTTTTTGAAATTAGTAGAGCAGCAGGACTACTCGGTGTAAAAAAAACTCCTGAAATCCTCCCTGACTGTCATCCCATCCCAATTGAATACACCGGTTTTGAATATGAAATTAATGGTTTAGAAATTAAGGTTTCATGTACTATTAAGACCATTTATAAAACAGGTGTTGAGGTTGAAGCCATGCACGGAGCGAGTATCGTAGCTTTAAATCTCTATGATATGCTAAAGCCAATTGACAAAGGCGTTGAAATATACCATATAAAATTAGTAGCCAAAAAAGGAGGTAAATCAAATGTTCACAAAGTAAAATCAGATGTCAATGCAGCTGTAATTGTTTGTTCTGATTCTATTTCAAAAGGATCTAAAGATGATTTTGCGGGAAAAGTAATCATCGATGCTTTAAAGAAATGGGAAGTCTCCTCCATTGACTACGAAATTATTCCTGATGAAATTGATGCAATTCAAGAGCAGCTTAAGAAACAACATAAAAGCAAAAGAAACTTAATTATTTTCACTGGAGGAACAGGTCTATCTCCACGTGATCAAACACCCGAAGCTTTAGCACCCTTTTTAGATAAGAAAATTCCTGGAATGGAGGAAGCCATTCGAAGTTTTGGACAAGACCGCACACCCTATGCAATGCTTTCTAGGAGTGTAGCAGGGATGTATGGAGACAGTCTTGTTTTAGCTTTACCGGGCTCAACTCAAGGTGCTATTGAGTCTATGCATGCGCTTTTTCCGGCCGCCCTACATTTATTTGATATCCTAAAAGGCACACAACACAAAAAATGACATCTATAAAACCTTTACTTACAGACTCCTTTGGGAGAGGTCATAATTACTTGAGAATTTCCCTAACAGAGCGTTGCAATTTACGTTGTTCTTATTGTATGCCTCAAGAGGGAGTAACCCTTACCCCCAAACCTCAATTAATGAATGCTGAGGAAATCTTCTCTTTAGCTGAGTTATTTGTAAAGAATGGTGTCACTAAAATCCGCCTTACTGGTGGGGAGCCCCTGGTCAGAAAAGATTTTCCAGACATACTTTCAAGATTATCCCAATTGCCTGTTCAACTGTCGTTGACTTCCAATGCTTTTTCTATAGACCGCCACATTCCCCTTCTTAAAGACTCAGGAGTTCACTCAATCAACATAAGTCTGGATACCCTTCAGGCTAAACGTTTTCAAGAGATAACCTTCCGAAATTATTTTGATCAAGTTCATCAAAACATTCTGAAATTAATTCAAGAAAGGTTTAATGTTAAAATTAATGCTGTTTTAATGAAAGGGGTAAATGATGATGAAATCATTGATTTTATCAATTTTACAAAAGAATATCCTGTTTCTTTTCGCTTTATTGAATTCATGCCATTTGATGGAAATAAATGGAAGAGAGATAAAACCGTTTCTTTTGAAGAAATCATGAAAGAAATTCATCAAAACTTCAGTACTGACGATATTATACGCCTGGATGATGCACCAAATGACACGGCTAAAAACTATAAAATAAAAGGCTTTGAGGGTAGTTTTGCTGTAATCAGCACAGTAACGAATCCTTTTTGCGATAGTTGCAATCGGCTTAGATTGACAGCTAATGGACAACTTAAAAATTGTTTGTTTTCAGATAAAGAAAGTGATTTACTTTCGTCCCTTAGAAACAAGGAAGATCTCGAACCCATAATCAAAAAGGCAGTGATCGGAAAATATGCGATAAGATCTGGAATGGACTCTAATGAAAGCTTTGAAGATCTTCAGAATCATAAAAAAAACAGAAGTATGATTACTATTGGAGGCTAAATTTTTGAAAAAGTTCCTGATAAATTTCAGGTGTATCCATATCTACTAAGAGGTCTTCCCCCTGAACTTTAATTATATTTTTTGATTCAGCATTTATGATTTTTTTTGCCCCTTCTTCTCCTTTTAAAGAAGCTAAAGCAGCTAGATAATGAGCACTAAAAAGAGCGGGGACCCCTGCCCATCCCTGGCTTGAAGCCGAAGCAATTATTTCTCTTCCACCTGTTTTAAATATACTTCTCAAAATTTGTAAATGTTCATGATTTATTAACGGTTGGTCTATCAAAGAAATTAATATACCGTCAATAGCTTCAACTTCTTTTCTGATTTTTCTTATTCCATAAGATAAAGAATTTCCCATTCCTTTTTCCCAATCTTCACATTGAATTATGTTAACCGGATAATTTTTAAGTATGGGACGAATTTGATCTGCATAAGCACCTAGTATTACATATACTTCCTGAGAAGAAGTAAGTAAGGTAATGACCTGGTGTTCGATCAGTGTGTGGCGATTCCAAGGCAGCAACTGTTTGGGCTGCCCCATCCTTCTAGAGGCTCCTGCAGCAATCAAGACGCTAGGAATATTATTCATGAATTCTTCCCTTTTTCTCTCTCAGTGAAGAGGGTTTTTGATTCCGAGTAACACTTAATATCTCAGCAATAATAGAAATAGAAATCTCATATGCATTTTCAGCACCTAAATTTATTCCTGCAGGACCATAAAGTTGATCCAAAAAGTCAGTAGTAATTTCAGGCTTATGATTTAAAAATTCATTAATCAATTGTTCCCTCCTTTTTGAGGGACCGAGTAACCCAAAATAGGTGGGCTTTACCTCAGCTAATGCAATTAAATATTGAACATCTTTATTAAAGCTGTGAGACATCAAGACTATAGCTATATTAGAATCAAAAGAATATGATTCAATTTCCGAAAAAGTAAGAGTGAGAAGCTCATAAGCACCAGGAAAAAAGTCAATTGTTTTGGCTTCATCAGGAGCAGCGATAATCGTAACCCTCCATCCCATTTCAGAAGTAATACTGCACAATGCTACTGCATCATGTTCAGATCCGAAAATATACAACTGAAAAAGAGGTGGGAATTCTTGCTCAAAACAAAGCTGTATTTCTTCTGAAGGCTGATAATTCTTTTGAACTGGAATCATTGTAGAATCAACTATGAATTGAGAGCCTAAGGAAGCATCTTTCCCTTCTGTTAATGAATAATAAGAAACACAATTAAAAGAGATTCTAGAGGTGATCCTTTCTAATAAAATAGTTAATGATTCAGAAACATGAAAGGGTTCAAGTAGTAGATATAAAATTCCTTCACAACCCAATCTATAACGACCATCATATGACATTATTTTTGGAATTCCTTTGCTGAAGACTGATTGGGCTTGGTGTAATACTTCTTTTTCTACGCAACCGCCACTCACAGCACCAGACATTTCGTCTGAATCAGCAATCAACATTCTAACTCCGGGGCGTCTGTAGGATGATCCTTCCAAGCTAACTACGGTAGCCAAAACAAGTCTTTTCCCTTGAGAATGCCACCGCTGGGCTGTTTCTAAAAGTATTAAAATTTCATGAGTCATAAAATTCAAATGAATAACAATCTTAATAAAGATATTAAATCACTTCTAAAGTAGAATATAGCAACTTAAAAAAGTAATGATAATCTCTGGACCCATAAAACAAAAAGCCAAGAATATAGTCTTGGCTTTAAATTGGTGCGGGTGAAGGGACTCGAACCCCCAAGCCGTGAAGCA
>MEHZ011515511.1_pt1 | contig 19634 bp, 29 predicted proteins | sample 897221 | NCBI WGS metagenome assembly MEHZ01 (sample SAMN05514161, study PRJNA337945) | marine metagenome | isolation source: marine surface water | place: Arctic Ocean | collected 2007-12-13
GTGATAATGTCATAATAGTTTCTATATTACCTTTTGTTCTCATAAATTTTAAAAGCTCTTCCATAATCTTTTTACCTGCACCTTTTTTCAAAGACCATACTGTATATGCTATTGCTATCTTACCATCTGCATGACTCATAAGATCTAGTTCCTTAACAGTGGATGGAATTTCATCTGTATACGCAATACAAACTACACCCTCAATTTCATTATTATATTGTAGTCCAAATATCTTTCTACCTTTGGCTTTGCGAAATTCATTGCTTAGTTCAGGTCTAACAGGATCATGTGATGTATCGATGCTATCCAATTCTACTATTTCAGCGCCTTTGATCCAACTGTAGAAGTCAAAGTCATATCCTGCTATTTTCATGTGGAAGTGCTCCAGTAAGTTTTAAGGTTTGGTATATAGTTAAGTATACTAGTTTTTCTTTGTTTGTCAAGTATTTCCGTTGTTTTACAGAAAAATATCCAGTCTTTTTCGTCTTGTTCTGTACGTTTTACTCTAAGCGAGTGTACTAATGAACTACAATGAATTAAACTAAAATGTTCCTCTATGTAGTTTGCTAGTAGTTCTTTGTATTCAACATCAGGATGTACACTTAAACGTAGATATCTAGGGTATGCTAATGGACTATTAAATACTCCGGCTGCTAAAATATGCTGATCGGCCCAACGTGCAAACTGTGCAATATTATACAAGTTAAGTAACTGTGGAGTATACGATATACCTATATCAAAGTGGTGTTGATTGTGTAATATTCTATCTGTTATTTCTTTACTTTTGTATTTTCCAAAAGGTGTACTTGGACGCATGTATTCATATAATTCATTAATTCCATCCATACTTACAATTAGTTTTGTATTTAATTTTTTTAACTTTTCAATAATGTTAGGTTTTACTAATGTCAGGTTTGTTATAATTTTTAACTGCCCTTTGTACTTGTGTTCTATTAGTTTATCTACTAAGTAATTAAATTGTGGTGTATAAAAAGGCTCTCCTCCACTAACATCAATTAATTCACAATTTAAAAACTCTTGTAAATTATCATCAACTACATTATCAGATAGTCCATATTCTCTGCCTTTGGGATTAAAAATTGCTCTACCAACTTCATCACCTAATTCTTTATCTAATACTTTAGCATCTTTATACCACCCTGTACTTCTATGAGGACTGCACATTGTACATCTAAGATTACATGCATTACTAAAGTCTATTTTAATCTTTCGTAAAATACCTGGTTGAAACTTAGTCATGCTTTTAAATTCAGCATAATTGTTGTATCGCATACCAGAAGTAGTTGCTTTCTCTCCATTAATACATAATTCACAACCATTCATAGGTTCATTGTTAATTGATTGTGCTCTTGCTAATTTATATTGTTCGCTTGTAAATGCTTCCTTAATGGTCATGTCTCTGATGTTTCCAACAAAGCCTTTATGTATGCAACAGAATCCTATTCGGCCTTCTTGGTCAACATGAACTTCATTATGTGGACTAACACAATAAGTATTATCTTTATCAGGCTTCCTCGATAATTGCATTAATTCCCCAATAACCTTTTCTAGTTAACTTAAAAGTAAACTCTTTAGCATCATCTTTGTTGCTGAATATCTTATCATAATAGAACCAAGTAACTCCATCAAATGCAGGTAGCTTAATCCTATATGTTTTATTTGGTAAAGACATAAACTCCTTCGAATTTTTCTCTACCTGCTTTTTTATCGTTGCCTACTCCTGGTCTAGTATTTAACATCATTTTAATAGTTTCTTTATGTTTGAACCCCATCTTTTCAGCAAGCTCAATCCAACGATCCACAACAAAGAATTCCTGCTTACCATATGATTTGTAGTCTGCAATGTTTGTTGCAAAGATTCCATCACTGTTAAGTCCTTTGTGTATTTGTTGCATTGTTGGTGCGACATACCCATCAAACCAATCATCCATTGTAGTATGTTTAACCATGCATTGTGTAGGCTCGTCACTGTATTTTTCTAAATTAAAATAAGGAGGACTGCTAAATGCTAGGTCAATATTCTCACATTGATAATCTTCACTAGGGCTACAAATAAGCTCTGCATCGTTAGTTAATAAACTATCCAAATACTTTAGGTATTCAAATGTTTGTGTGTTAGGGTCTGTGCCTATGTATTTATAGTTCATATTGCTACTGCTTATCCCAAGTAGCCTTCCACCATAACCACAGCTATAATCGTAAATACGACCCCATAGCACCGGGCATAAACGCTCTGCAATGGCTCTAGCATGTTGTGGCTTAAAGTTTTGCACGTTCTCGCCTGTAACAAGTTCCAATGAACGGCGTAATGCAGTAGGATGTACAAGATGATTTCCTTCACGAAATTCAAAACATATTCTAATAGCTCTACGTAATTTAGGATCATTAAAAAATCTATCCTTTAAACTATTACTACCTCTACCTTTTGGTTCAGCAGTTTGCATGTTCGTAAATAAAAATCTGTTGATAGTTTGTCCTTGATTATTTCCAAGGCCTAGAACGTTTTGTTCTACTTTATTATAGTTTGTTGTTTTGAAATTTTTAAGTGCTGTTTTTAATCCTTGCTCTGTGTAATAGATAATAGGAACAATACCTCTGTTTCGATATATATCAAAAACTTTGTCTATTGTTCCAGTCGGATCGTTGTCGTACACTTCTTTGGTAAACGTATCCAATTCATCATAATGGTCTTCATACCCTGTGAACTGGTCATTAAAAACGTGTTCTGGTTTGATACCCCAGAATGAATGGATACGTTCTATCAATTTACTGTCCTAGAAAGTGCTTTAGTATTCCGGTGAGGTAAATGAATATAGCTACTCCATTGATAAAGACTAAGGCTCTATCATGCCACATCATTCCAACAATACCCCAACCAACTACTCCAATGAGAGAAAGAAACATACTCCATGGATGTACGTTTGCACTTACTAACGCCATGCCACAAAGAATAAAAAAACTAGCTGCCCATTTAATATACCAATCAACAGTACCTTTTGGTGTAATTTTTTTAAATACTCTACTAGAGTCTAACTTCTTAATTTTCTCGTCAAGTTTTACTCTTGGGATTTCTGAGGCTTCTTTCACGAATCTGCTCTTCCTACAACTTCGAGAATAGTTTCAAGTGTATCGAAATCATCTCTATGTTTATGGAATTCAGCTTTGTGTGCAACTTTAATTGCTTTAGTTAACACTCCTGGCTTAATTCCCATTTCTTCAGCAATATGTTTTACAGTATCTCTGAGCCCTTCATTTAAAGTCTCAACTTCTGTCATAACATGTGTGCCTTCTGTAATAAGCTGTTTTAGCTTAGTGATATCTTCTGGTCCAAACCTAATAGTCATAGTTTACTTCTCCTGTGTTAATAGTTTATTATACAGTTTAACTAGACAATTGTCAATTGATTTCTGATGATATTTTGCACTTTACTTGTGATTTCTACAATGGTTGTTTCTTGCCCACGGTTTTTACGTACGGCTTCTAGTATTGCTAGTGCATATAGCGTTTTGGCTTGTAGTGTGTGAAATTGATGTTGATGTAATTGATACAAATAGCTTATTGTTTTTAGCTTGTTTGCGATTGAGTTTACATTAATATCCCAATCTTCGTATCCATTCTTTTGTTTGTATTCTGTTATCCATGACTTTATATTAGTATTAGGTTCTATGTCTAATTTGCTGTATGTACTTGTAGCATCTTCTAGCCAATCTTCCATAGATAATACTACGTCTGCATGCGTTGCCCAGTTAATATCTTGATTCTGATATTGGTTGTAAAGGTATTTCCATGTTTCTTTTAAACTTATAAATTTATTCATCTCATCGCTGTATTCACGTTTTAAGAATAATTCCATATAGTTGTAACTGTTCTTACCCATAATAGTTGTAATAACTTTAATTGGTAAATTGTACTTGTCTCTCCATTGTACTATTTCTTCTACATTTGTAGCATGAGTAAACAATGCAATATCTTTACCTGTATTAAGTCCTGTCCATTCTAAATGTAAGTTACTTAATGTAGCAACTGACATCTTTTCATTATTTCTAGAAGTATGTGTATAAGTCTCTGCATAACTAGATGGAATATTCCACCAGTCTTCAATTACAGTAGCATTATTGAACTCGGAACCTTCTTCAGTGATCCAAAGGTTATTGTGAACTACATTGTAGAATTGTGGGCTTTGATTAATTATGTAGGTTAATGCACTAGCACTGATTGCACTGCGAGTACATACTAGGTATATTTGATTCATTATTTAACTATACATTTTGGAATATTTTTATTTTGACCTTGCAGTTTCCATCTATAATAACCTAGAGAATTCCATTTAGCACGTGAGCCGCCTTTAATACTTTCGTTGTGGATAACTCCAGTTTGTACATTAAAGTGTTCTTCAGCTTCTGGACCAAAACATACTGCAACTCCTGGCTCAAAATAAATATCATCTTTAGACCATTCAGACGTTTCAAACATAACTTCTAATTGTTCTTTATAAGTTGTGTACATGTAGTTAGTAAAGTAATCTTTCTTTACCTCCCAATCTTGTACAAATCCTTGATGACAGCGAAACGTTCCTACTTTATAATCTAGGTTTAATAATTCAGAAAGTAAAACACCACATGTCATACCTTCGTGTCTATTAGATAATTCTTCTATCACTTCAGGAGATTCATAATCTGATGACATTAACCAAGCCTTATCAGGTGTCTTAACACATAAAAACATTCCTGGTGATTGTACTACTGGAAGCATATATTCTCTTCCTTCTTTATTTTCCATCCAGTAAGCTTCGTTAATTAACCATTCTCTAATTTCTTTGTCACTATCATCTAAATAAATCCACAAATCTGATTTAGCATTACATTGTAATGGTAAGTTATTTAAAACTGTTTCTAGGTATTCTAAATGTTCTGGATTGATTTCTCTATTAGTGTCAGAGAATTTTCTGACTGTAAATCTGTTTGTCCATATATCTGGATTCATAAATTACCTTCTCTTTTTTTCAAGTGAAGCTATACGTTCTTCTAAATCTTCTATTTTCTTTGTAAGTTTTGGATTGGCTGCTTTCCATGCATCTGGATTATGTTTAAACCAACTCCAACCCCAACGATTGACTAAAAAGTCTAATGCGTCTTGCCATTTGTTTATAGCCCAAAAAGCTATAAATGTATCCTTAATCCAATATATAAACAATGCACCAAATATACTACCTGCAATAGCAGTATACATCCATAGTGTATCATCAAATAATCTTTCAATTAATTCCATTATCCATTCGCCTTGTTAAGTGTTAACTGTGCCCATTGTTCTCTGCCTGCACCTGCTTGTGTTGGAATGATACTAATACTAGTTGAAGCAGCATGACCACCTCTTCTAAATTTAATTAGATCACTTTCATTTTTAATCATTGCAAACTTTTGGTTAGGGAAACTACATAATAATAGTGCATCAAATGCGTCTCTATTTTTATACCATAAGAAGTTTGCTGTTAAATAAGCATCTTCTATTTTAGTAATATCGTCTGAAGTTTCAAATGCTGAAACAATATTATTAGCATAATTATCTAAATCCATACTTAGTAGCTCTGACATTAATGCTTTTCTAATTGCTCTGCTATTTGGATCTGTTAATGGTAAGTCAATTGATAATGCTTTAACAAATGGACCAAGTCCTATACTGCCGCCTTTGCCTCCAAGTGAACCTATAATTGTTTCAAGTCCATTTGCTTGTGCAAATTTGTCTAATACTGCACGTTTAGCTTTTTGAGATCCGCCACCATAACCAATACGTCCACCTGTACTAGATACTGCTGACTTTAATTCAACTTTGCCAATTCCGTCTACTTCTAAATCGCCTTCACCTGATGCTAGTTTAATTTTGCTACTTAAACATGCTAGTGCGTATTCGCCTGGGCCTTTTTGCTTTTTACCTGTTCCGTAGTTTTTAAGATCATGGAATGCAGTTATTGCTGATGGGTGTGTAAATACGTTTGAGAAACTTGTTAAGGGTGAATCTAATGCACCAATATCTATTACTCCACCTTTTGCTAACTGGGCTGTCATTTCGTTCATTTGTTTTAAATCACTATCTGATCCAGCTATAATTTTAGTAAGGTCTTGTATTATGAGAGTTTTTTCTTTGTCTGATAAAGGTTCACCATCTAATGGAACTAAAAATGCATTAGCTACATTGTCACCAATTTGCCCACTATTTAAGATCTTATAGATTTTATCTAGTATTTTTGCATCTTCTTCGTTATCAGCTGATAACCCAGATATCGTAGACATTATCTTTTCTTGAGCTGCCGCTAAATCTTCGTATTCAAATAATTTTCTAAGTCTCATAATTGCTTCCTCTTTTATATATACTATTTATAATAAAAACCTATTTGTCCATTGGGTAAATTACCGTCTGCATCATCTTCAGCTTTCTTAAAAATGTATCCACATTGTTCATAATCCATAAACATTTGTGGGTCTTCGTGTGCCCATATTGGTATAACTTCTACTGACCACTTTGGATAACTGATATTATGCTTTAAATGCACCTCAATTACCTTACCACCCTTAAAGTCAATATTAATATGCTTTGCTTGTGACAGCGTATAAACAAAATCAGGTAGCTCAAAGTCTGGAAATGGATCAACTTTTGTCCACTTGTTAAACGTTGTAAGGTTTGTCATATGATGATGACCTTGCATAGCTTGCTGTTGATATATCTCTCCCTTACGGAAAGTATAATCTACACTAATTAAATCACCTTCAAAAAACTCACACCAAAAATGTCCTGGTGTGTTAATAGTTTCGCCTTCTACTAATTCTACTATCTTTGCTGATACACCCATATTACTTAAATTAATAATAGGTCTCTCAACATACTTACCAGTCTTTGGAACTGGTACTGTACTTGGTCCACACAAGTAACCTAGTTTCTCACTAAGTTCTAACTTATTGTACACCCACTTTAACTTAGGATAATTTTGCCAACTATCCGAGTTTTTTAATTGTTCGTCCATGGTTTTTTCCAGTACACTGTGAGCACCTACAACTATCACACGTTTTTATATTGTATGGTTCGTTTCCGTTTTTACTATCAACGGCATAGTGTCTCACTTGTTCCCAACGAGCTGATCCGCAATGACTTGATTTACCACAATTCTGGCAATAACTGCCTGTGTGATCTGGGCCCTTGTTTACGAATTCTACCATCGGCTATCGCTTTATGCAACTGTTGTTGGGATTTGCGTCTAGAAATTTGTTAATCAATTATTTGATTGCTTTCCATAACTGTGATACAAGTTTATCTTTAGTAAGTCTTTTATCAAGCTCAATACCATATACTCTGCCAACTTCTTCTAGTTTAGCTTTTGATAGTGATGCTAGTTCTTTTTTTGCTTTAAAAGACGGCTTTACTACTAATTCATTTGTAATGTCTTTTGCTTTTTTCTTAACTTCTTTGGTTAATACTAATGCTTCCTCTACTGGTGCAGATTTAAACATTGATGATATCCATTTAAACATATTATTTCTCCTATTATAGTTTTAATACAATTTGTATTATTTCTTTTTGTTTGCCAGCCATTTAACTCTTTCCTCTATGCGGTTAGTGTTAATTCTGCTGTCTTCTTTTTGAGTCATATATCTCAATAACTGTGTCTTAACTCCTGTTGGAACTCCTTTTTCGTATTCGTCAGTATCCATAGCGTAGACACTTATGTCTTCATCGCTAAATGGTGTTCCACCTTGTATGTCATGTCCAATATGAACTTGATTTTTATTCATACCCGGTTGTGCAAGTCTTCCATCTAATCCAAGAGCTTCAATTTCTTTACTTCCTGCTGGCTGAACGTCTACAAAGTTAGCTTTATCGTTCTGTCTGTGTCCGCCACCTGTTACAGTTCCTGTGTTACGGTAACTTACTTTATAGTAGTTTCCGTCAGCACCTTTAATGTAATCAATGTTTTTTGCTAGCATATCTAATTCGTTTAACGAATGTTGAGTAGGCTGTGATCTTACTTTTGAAGCTGCTGGTATAACGTTTGCAACTTCGAGTAAACCTAAATTATCTAATTCATCTTGTATCCACTCATATGGGTCGCCGTCTCTAGCTTTTTGTGTACCATATGGCATATCGCCTGAGTCTACAAAGTATACGTATAATTCATAATATAAATCATCAAAGTCCAAAATGTCAGCACCTGCTTTTAGTGCCGCATATTCTTTAGGATACTTAGCTAATATACTTGCTGGATTCGAATCACTTGATTCTGTAATTTTGTTTTGTGCATAATAATCAATTATGTCTTGTGCGGTGTTAAACGACTCTTGTCCTGCTTCGCCAGTGCTTACCCAGAAACTATCTGAACCACTATCAAAACTAGCACTACCAATTATTGAACCATTGTACATAACATGTATGTCATCGCCATCGTCTTTAACTACTGAATACCCGTTTGCAGATGCAAGTACAGTATCAATTGCTTCTGTTTTATATGAAGCAAGTCTATCTCTGTTTGCTTTTCTAGCTGCATCAAGTTCTACTTCATATTCAGCACTACGTTTAGCACGATGATCTGCTAATTCTTTGCCTTGTAGTCCAGGTTTTTTATTGCCAGTATTGCCGATACTCTTACCACCATTATAAGCGCCTGCTTTAGCCGCTTGGTCTGATGCACTTGATCTAGCTTCATCAAAATTTGCACGGCTTAAAAAACTTTGAATTACATCAGCATCTAAATTTGTTAGTAGTTCGTGCATTACTTTTTCAATGCCATGCTGTTTAATCATATCATATACAGGTTGTGTATAATAACCACCTGCTTCATTTAAATCTTCACGTACATATAAATCCTGGTCGCCGTCCCATTTCCAGTCGCTTGCATTAAAGTCTTTTCTTTTCTTGACTTTCTGATATTCAGTTGATGATATTTTAGATTGTCTGTGTGAAGTGCTTTTACGTTTAGTATTAGCAAACGGTACCATTTTATTTTCTGATGCACTTGATCTAGCTTCATCAAATTCTTTAGGGTTGTCAATTATGCTTAATGCTTCTCCACCTGCTTCGCCTAAATTATCTGGACGTAACTTTGGCTTAGTTCCTAAATTATCTGGACGTAACTTTGGCTTAGTTTTTGGAAATTTATTACCAAGATTTGCTGGACGTAACTTTGGCTTAGTTTTAATTCCTGGACCTGTGCCCATTTGATTTTCTGGATGTGCCATTTGGTCTCTGTGTCCTGCATTTGGGTTAACTTCAAACGTTTCATCTACATTTTTAGAAAGATAATTCTGAATCATTTTTTTAATATTTTCGCCTGCTGCTGTATATGCTTTAGCAAATTGGCGTTCACTCATGCCCATTGCATCAGCAAGTCCAGGTTCACCATCGCCTCTATACATATCCCATAATTCTTCATACGTACCTTCAGCTAACATAGTGTCCCATGTTAAATTAAGTTTACGTGAAGATACTTCCATAGCAATTTCTTTAGACGAGTATCTATCATGTGCTTGCATAGTATATTTTCGTAAGTCTCGGTTCTTCATTGTTTCCAATGTTTCGCCTAGTTTTAAAAATGATCCATTACTAAATTTCATGTTATTATTCCTTAATTAATTTCTTTGCTTTGACATCTGCAGGCTTTTTAGCTGACTGCATTAACAAAGATTTAGGAACATCAACTTTTGCTTGAAGCCCTGGTGTACTTGTATCTGGCACTACATTAATTTTATTAAGTAACGCTCTCATTTCATCTGTTTTTATTGACATTATTTACCTACCTTCTTTTTAGCATTAGCTAGTGCATGCTTGAACATATCTTTTGCTACCACTTGTAATTCATCAGTACGCTTTTCATCAAATGCCATACCTTCGGTAACTTCTTCATTTGCTCTTTTTAGAACTGCTTTAACTTGTTTATGTTTAGATAAGCCTTTGCTCTTCTTTTCAATTGCTGACGTTGCGCCTGTCATGTTGCCGCCCATTTTAGCAGCAATAGCTATGGCTTGCTTTACATCACTTGGCGAATAATCTTCGCTTATTGATTCTCCTTTAAAAATATATCTAGGATCACCTGCTTTATAACGTTGCCAAGCTGGAGAGTTAGTATTTTTATCTGCAATAGTTACTTCCATTTTCTTTGGTGCGTCCTTTGCTTCATTTCTCAAAGGTGCATTAGGTAAGTCCATTTCTTTCCAATCTTCATATGTAATAAAAATGTCTTGATCTGGATCGTAATATGATCCTTCTTTTGGATCGTAATAAACTACTTTACCAATACGTGTCATAAACGGACCTTCAAGACCTTCACGTTCTTGATATCTATCTCTATCAATTGGTTGCATTGTTTCCCAATCTTCTTGTAGTGCTTCATCGTGCATACGCTCTGGGATTTTTCCAAGTGGAATAGGTCTAGCATATTTTAAATCTGCATTGTCAACTACGCCTTCGTATCCATATGACTTATCGAATATATGTTCCCAATTGCCTTCATCTGTTTTACGAATGTAAGAAATTGATGTATCTGGGTAAGAAATAAGTCCATACTCACTTTTAGAAATGCTTTCAGCACTTGCATTAAGTGGACGTAATTCTGTTTCTACTTCTTCTCCGGGTACTACTGCTGGTAAGTTTTGATCACCCATATCAGGTGACATTTGTGGCTCTACATCTTGTTCCATGGAACTATATTCAGTGTAACGACGAACTGCATCCATGTCTTTGCTTGATTGAGCGATCTTAGTTTGTACCCAAGGTTCTAAATCATCTTGGTCTTTAATTTGTGCATGCAATGTAATTGCATCTCTAGCTAAGAAATAGAGTTGGCTACGAGCCATAAATCCATCTTCATCAGCACCATCTAAAACACCTTCAGCTACCATGCCTACTGGAGTTTTATTTGTAATTCTTTTCTTCTTGCTTAACGCTTCGTCCACGTTATCAAGGTGTGCAATTGCACCGTAGTGTGCTTGTTCTAATGCTTCGTAAGCACTTGACATTGCTTCTGCTACGTCTTTTAAATATGATGGATCACCACCTATACTCATAATTGCTTTCTCTAGACCTTTGCCTGGCTGAAAAGCCTTTTCAAGTCTATTTAATTCTTCCATTACTCTGTTAAAAGTATTGTCTATTTTATTTTCGGGGTTGCTCATTGTCGTTACCTTTTTTGTATGCCACGACTGTTCTTACCGCCGCGTGTTCTAATTTTTTCTAAGTCTGCATAAGCTTCATTGATAGCTTTAATAAATGACTGTACTAAACCTTTATTTAGGTTGTGCTCTACATTATCCCAATTACCAGCTTCACACATACTAGCCATTTCAGTAAACATTCTTGCTACTTTAGCTTCTAGTGTTTTTAGATTTAATCTACCATACCCTTGAATTAATACTTCAGGATTCATAGGATCGTCTGCATTGGCTGCATAAACCGATTCTGTTTTTGGTCTGTTTAATTGTGACTCTTTCATTATATTTTCACTTCTTTTGGATACCCAGGCTGTGCTTTAAGGTTCTTTGGCTTACCCAAATATCCCTTAGGATCAACAGCTCTACGTATCATTGACTTTTTGCCAAACAAAGGAAAACTTACGCTAGCAACATTGCTAACCATTGTAGTTCCTGCGTCTGCATCTTCACTTATGATATCAGTTATCTTCATACATATATTTATCTAATTAATATCAAACGGCTTAGTAATTGAGCGTAGCACTCATTAACTTAACAACATTCTCCCATGTTTTAGGTATATTCATTACTAAATGCATGCTGTTATCCTTCCATGCATGGGTTCTGTGCGTTTTACGTGTATCTATGTAGTATACACCACCAGATTTAATGGGCCATATACGTCCATCCATCTGCCATTCGTAAGCATCGTGTGTTACGTTGTTTGATATAAATGCACATACTCTAAACGTATCTCTTGTAAGCATTGGCTGATCTTTGTGTGGAGGAAACCATCCACCTGCGCCACTGTTAACAATCATTGTACGTCCTAGAGGTTTCCAATAGTCTAGTAACGGATGTAAACTTTTAAGATCTTTATATAACTGTGTTGGAACATTAAAGTCCATTTCACTTAATTTTCTGCCTGTACGTCTACGTGCTTCTGGCATACTTAAACTATCCCAAGGTTCGTCACCTTCAAGACCTACTAAACATAAACCTTCTCTATTGTTTACAACACCTTCTCTGCGTAAATATGGAACCCATTTATCTTCGTATGCTTTAATTTCTTTTTTAAACCAACCTAAATCTATTTCCCACTTTAATGGTTCAAATGCACTCAATGCTTGTAGCTGTAGTTCACATTTAATATCTTCTGCGGTAGGTTCCCATTGCTCTGGGTTCTCTAACCACTTTTCGTAATAACCAGCTTGTTTAGCTTGATTGGCTTTTGGAACTGTATTAAGTTCATTGCCGTCTTTGTCTACTTTTGAATAGTCCATTATTTCTCCTCTACATTCTTTAAGATACTTTTGCTTATCTTACGGTCTTGTTTCTTAGAACTTACTTTAGCTTGATTCTTCTTAGCTTGTATAATTCTTCTTTTTTGTTGTTCGTTATAGTCTTTACCCGAAGATTGCTCGGTCCAAACTTCTGCATCATCTTTAGACACACTGTTCATTGGTCCATGTGTATCGTAAAGAACTTCGTCGTTTATTATCTTCTTTGACATAATTTTCTAGCTAATAAAACTTACTCTTAAGTTAGCATTATTAGCCACCTTTAAACTTGCTTGATTATCTGGATTAATTACACACCATAGTTGTTTATCACCAAAGTGTTGTTTACATAGTCCAACTGCTTTAGTAGCAATTCCAAGATTTCTGTATAGTTCACTTACAAAGTATGCTGTTTCAAGATCTTTTTTAACCTCAATTGCGCCTACTAGTATTCCATTATTAATCCATATACCCCATGTATTATAACTTGAAATGAAAGAATTTGCAACCTCTTTTGTGAAGGGCCACTCTATATATGCTGATTTAGCCGTTGATTCTGTTAATGTGCTTCTTAACTGATATATGTTTTTCGGCTGTAATCGCTTCAGCTCTACTTGCATATTACTTGTCCATTAATTTAACTATTCTAGGTTTGAATAGTTTTTGATCGCCTTTAGTTGTCTTTAACACTGGTTGATTGTTTTCGTCAACATCAAAGCCTGTTACCGTAGCTTTACGGTTTTTGAATTTACCTACTAGTATCTCGTCGCCGATTTCTATGTTAGGTAATTTTAGTAAATCTCTTAGTTTCATTTCTGATACTACATTCCGTATATTTCAGTTGATTCATCCCAAACTGCATGAATTTTCTGTAGGTTGTCTTTCAAACTTTCTAGTTCTCCAGTTCCTGCTTTATTACCGTTGTTAAGCATTAGATGACTATTCTTATATCTATAAGTTATAGCTTGCTCTAAATGACTAATAACCTGTTCTAGCTCAGCTTTAACATGATCAGTGTATTGTTTATCTTGCGACTGATAATATTCAGTGCCTCTTTCTTCGTCTTCATATACTTCAGGATTAGATATGGTTTTCATACTTTGTCTAATTTCCTGTGCCTGTGATTTAGGTTGCATGTTAATCTCCAATTTATTTAGATTCTTTGAGGCCATTCTTGGCAACAAGATTACTAATTTGTTTTTCTAAGTCATCTATACGAGCAATATTATCTTTTTGCCTTACGTCTTGATCAGCATCAACTCTATCACCATCTAATTCATTCTTCTCAACGTCAGCTAATAATGCAGAAATTAAATCATCTGCATGTGGATATTTGGCCTGTAGTTTTTTAATAGCGTAAGTTGTTTTACTATCAAACGCTTTTAACGAACTATCTGTTCTTATATCGTCACCAGTGACTTCGAGAATATTCATATTAGAAAAATTTCTTTAAACTTTTAGCGGCTTTCTTAGCTGCTTTTTCAGCTTCTTTAGCTACATCTTTTGCATGTATTCCATCAGCAATACCTTTGCCATTAGATCCACCTTTTGCTGGCTTATTATACGCTGGTCCTAAAGACCCTGGAGTGTTTCCACCAACCATATGTATTTCTGCTGCTTGTACTGCTTTTGCAGCTGCATTTGCTGCTTTTTGTTCTTCACTCATTGCACTCATATTATTTCTCCTTTAATTTTTCTTTTAATTCTTTAATAATTTTTTCGAGTCTTTTAATTTCGTCTTTGGCTTGCTGTAACTCATGTGTACCTCTATAACCATATTCACTGTAGCCTTCTTTATCCATATTTAAATCTTTCTTTATTTAAACTTCTTAAGTAGGTGCAGGATTCCTGCTTTAGACTTGATTAGTTCTTCAACCTTAGTCTGCATTTCTTCTTCTGCGTCTAAGTAAAACATAACAATACGTTTTGCTGTACCTGGCTTCATATTAACAATTTCACCATCATGTAGTCTGACAGGAAAAGGAATTGAATCTTTTCTATTAGCTAGATTGTACATAACTCTCATAGCTTCTGACTGTTTGACAACTGCTTCCATAAACATATATTGTCCTTCAGTTAAACCCATATTAAATAACGTGTGCGGGCTACTATTAGCTGCCGCTTTCTTGTGTAAAGGCTTTATTTTACCATTACCAAATTTCGCTGCCTGACGTTCTGTTTCTCCTGGCTTAACATCTACAGTAGTATTGACGCCTGGAACTATAACACCATCTTCGTTAGTAGATTCTCTCTGAGGCTGGTTTTCCCATTCTTTTCTTTTTTTGTAATCTTGCACATATGGATTATCTTCATATCCGCGATTGCTATCTATATTGTCAGTACCGTGTATTGTAAAATATGCATCATATTGTTTTTGACGCTCTGCTCTACTTTTTGAATCAGAATGAAATTTGTTGTCTCGTGGATAATCTTCTGGATAATCTCTAATTCGTTTGAATTGTTGCCTATCTACTCCTATACTATCTGCTGTTTGATTAGATAATTTATCTAAGTCCCATGCACCTTGCTTTTTAATGCCGGTTGGATTGAGGCTTTTATTATTGTAGTTAGTCCAATCTGTATTATGTTTAGTGTTATCATAACGTGATGGCCAATTTTTAGTTTGGTCTACTCCGATATCACCTAAATCATTTGGATTAACTTTTGGGTCGTAATTACCATGCTTTTTTGTCTGATCAATTTGATCATAATCAACAGGCGCATCTCCACTAACCTTTTTTAAAGTATTGGATAACCCTCTACCTACTTTAGTTATAAATGAACTTGCGTCTTCTTCTATAGTAATTACTTCGTTAATTCTCATATTATAATTCCATATCCTTGTTGTAAGTATTTATCGATTTATGTAGTTCAATAAACGTTTTGTGCCAATCTGTACCTCGTAATACATCTAACTTATCTAATAAGTCTGCACAAGTGTATGGGTTACCGTCAAAATCCAGAGTAGATTGCAAATAGCTTATTAAATGACTAAGTTTATCTTTATGTACTGAATTCTCATATGTATTTATAAGTTCTAGTTTTGATTCCTTTGATAAGTGCTTTACATCAAATTGATCTGGATGTGATAGTATTCTAATATTGATATAATAATGATCAAAGTGATCTAATAGCGTTAGGAACGTAAACGCATTTAATAGTTGCCAAGTAACACTTATTTCTATTTGTGTATTTGGAAGCGTATCTTCCATACGTTTAACATTTTCATTTATCTTATACCACTTGCTTGGAAAACGTATGTAATTATTTTGGTCACCATAGTCGTCTATACTTACTCTAAGCATTAGTTTCTTAAAATGTTTCCATTGATCAATTGCACGTTGATGTACATTTGTAATATTAGTGTCATATTCTAATGTAACGTTGCCTGCTACGCCAGCATCAATTAGCTTTTGTAAGAATGTATAGTGATGTTCAATAAGCATAGGTTCGCCACCTACTAAGTATACATGTTCTAAATGGTCTATATTAGATTCCATTTGTTCCCAAAAATGTTCACTTTGCCACCAATCGTATTCTGGATTTGATTTTTTAGTAATATCTATCTTTGTGCCACTATCATAAAAGTGATCTGTTTTGTATACGCTTGCCCAATCTTTATACCACATGTTACTACTTTGTGGTCCACACATTACACACTTTAAGTTGCACAAGTTACCAAATCGTAAATCCCAATATATAGGCTTTTGTGTAGTACTTCCATCTGGTGCTGTTACTTGTACTGCTTTATTATAATCAAAATCTTTGTACATTTTGTTTGTAAAAGTACGTCTGCTTTTTCCACCATTTTCTTCTTTAACCCAACATGTGTTACACTCGGTAGGTTTTTCTCCTGCAAGGAACTGCTTGCGAATATTACGTGTAAATTCGCTGTTGTGTATTTCTTCTATTGTATTTTGTTTAAAGTTGTGTCCAGTAAGTCCACCGTTGCCAGAATCATGATTACTCATTAAGCAACAGACTCTACTGGCTCCATTTGTTTTACTTGCGGCGTGTATCCATGGAATTGAACAGAAACTATTCTGGGACATCACCGTAGATCCACTCTGCTAATTGCGGATCAAAACTTTCCATTGTCACTGCTCCATGTATATCGTAATATTCAACAAACTGCTTTACTGTTGATTTACGTTTAGGATCGTTATTAAATGGTCTTTTCATTTCATTAATAACGTGATCGACTCCGTCTAATTGCTTTTTATGTTGTTCAAAGAATGCTAAACTCTCTGCTTTAAATCTATCTGGAATATTTTCCATTAGAACTTCTGTCTTATTAATCACTGGTCTAATTTGTACTTTAGCGTCTGGGTAATGTTCCCATAAGTAAGTTATTAATTTAGGTATGTGTCTTACACTTAAACTATTAGCAGTGATATCCCATATACGCAATTTAAATTCTTTGTAGTACTGATCCATTACTGCAATCTTTTCTTCCCAAACATCATCTTGTCTGGTCCAATCATTTGCTTTACCCCACCCATCAATACTAAATCTAAGGTTTACATTTTCAACAGTTTTAAACTTTTTTAAATCTTTTTCTCTTAATAGTCTAGTACCATTTGTGTTAATAACAAATCTTGCATCAGGTGCAAGTGCTCCTAGACGTTGTACTGTACTAGGAAAGTTCTTAAGATAAAATGGTTCACCACCTGCTAAGTATACATGTTTTAGATCTTTGTCTACGCTTGAAATAATATTATCCCAAGCACCTGGATCGTCACTCCAATCATAATTTTGTTTAGCATACTTTATAGCTTCTTTTTCTAATCTTCCTTCTTTCCAATTAAAATGGTCTGCCATTGTTTTATGATTGTGTAGTATTTTATTACTGTTGCCAGCAAAACACATAACACATGCTAAGTTACATACGTTACCTAATCTTAAATCTAATGCGTGTATTTTTTCATCTTGGAAAGGAACACCTTTGTTAATCATTCCTAATGCTTTTTGTCTAAAGCTACGTACACCTTCACGTTCTGGGTCATAGCATTTAAAGCAACCCATAGGTTCACCACCATCGGCAATTTCTGCTCTAACGGCATGCATCTCTGGGCTATTCCAGATTTCACTTAATGGAGTATCTTTAATATGATACTTTGTAAGTTTGTTCTTTAAATTTTTACAACACAATGCTACATAACCATCGTTGTCAATGAATGTAAAATTGTTTGTATATATACAATACTTTTCTGTCATGGGGTCTCTTTTATGTTAGTTGTATTATACAGGATTATTCTGTATATGTCAATATTATTTAGTCAGTTACAACTGGGTCAAAATGATCTAGGTAATATTGTCTTAATACATGATGATCTATATTATTATACGAGTTACCAATATTCATAGTGTACCAGCCAAGAGCATGTCTAAATACACCACCATTTTCTTCTTTTTTTCGTAGCAATATGCTATGTAGCTTTTCAGCAACACGTTGATACTTATTTCTGCCAATTACAGGTTTGAGCTTCCTTGCAAGTGCGGTAAATGGTGTTATCTCATCTATTCTCATCTGGTTACTGTTGCCTTGTGTATTTTATTGTTTGCAGCTTTATAGCTCACAGAAGTATTTTTAGCAGTTATTGGATTACTACCACTGAAACTTGTATTCATATTGCCTGTTTGTATACTTGTTTTTGCAACAGTATTATTACCTGTGTTTGGACTTCCTACTTTTGTTTGAGTAATTCCACCCACTTGATTTGTTTGTTTAATACTGCCGTCGGCATAGTTAGTAGTTTGCGTTCCACCAATTTTTGGTGTGCTTCTAGATATCTCATTGCCGCGAACTGTATTAACTGTTCCTGCACCTGTTCTTGTTGTTATCTCTGAAATTCTCATAACTATTTCCTATTTTAATTCGTCCGGCATTCCAATATCTTTGACAGCGTGGTTATTTTTAAAACCGTCAATTACATATTGTTGTGCTTCTTTAGTCCAGTTCTTTTTCATACCAGCTAATAATGATTCAAAGCTATTTAAATCTTTGCCACTATCTAGTTTTAGCTTCTTAGCAATTTCTTCTGGTTGTTTCCATGGACCGTCTATTGTTTCATTACTATTCTTCTTAGTATACCCTGTACCTGCTTTGTTAGCAACTGGTGTACGTTTAACACGTAATAGTCCTTCTGTTGGACTCCACATATAACGTAATTCTTCCATTGAACGACCGTCATCTAATTTAGCATCACTTTGTTGTCTATCAAGTACTGCTGCCATTGATGCAATCATTATGTTACGGAATACACCTTTATATTTTGATTCGTCTTCACCTGGTGAATGATAATATGTTTTCATCCAACCTGGGTCACCTGGCATAAAGTCCACTTGCACATATCCTGTACGTGGTCTGCCATCTGTTTTATCTTTATTAAATCCAATAATTTTGACCTTTGTCATAATAACACTGCTTTTTGCAATGTCTAGTACTAATGGATTCTTTTTAAGTTTTTCTATAAACGATGGAATCTCTTCTGGTGGAATGTTTAATGCTACATCTATATCACCACTAAATTCTCTTTTGCCTACACTACCTAACACATGATTTTTTAAGTCTACACCAATTGACTTTTCTAACTCGTTTAGTGTAGAGTTAATTTCATCTATGTGTATTGCTCCAACACCTGGCATTGCTCCGCCTTCTGTAATCATAAAATGTCTTCTCTCTTTTGTTGTGCTTTCAAATGTGCCGTATTTCTGTGTCCATCTATATAAAGCTGTTTGATACAAGGCATCATCTTCGGCTGTGCCAAAATCATCTTTTCTTGGCTTTTGTGGAATTTTAGTCCTTACTTTTGGATTTAGTTTAGTCTGTGGATTCAATTTTGGGCCAGTATTTAAATTAGGTGCTGCAACCACTTTTGGTGCAGTTACTGGTGCAGTATTAGCTTTTGGATTTACTTTAGGCTTTTCAACTGGTTTTGGTTTCTCAACTGGCTTTGTCTTTGGTTTCTCAACTGGCTTTGTTTTAGGCTTTTCAACTGGCTTTGTCTTTGGTTTCTCAACTGGCTTTGTTTTAGGCTTTTCAACTGGCTTTGTTTTAGGCTTTTCAACTGGCTTTGTTTTAGGTTCCTTCTTTGGTTCCTTCTTTGGTTCCTTCTTTGGTTCCTTCTTTGGTTCCTTCTTTGGTTCCTTCTTTGGTTCTACC
>MEHZ011626990.1_pt1 | contig 19625 bp, 19 predicted proteins | sample 897221 | NCBI WGS metagenome assembly MEHZ01 (sample SAMN05514161, study PRJNA337945) | marine metagenome | isolation source: marine surface water | place: Arctic Ocean | collected 2007-12-13
ACGTCGGAACTCCCCGCGTAGGTCGCTATCTCGCGAGGTCCCGCGCCGGTACCGGGATTGTTTACGCGGCGCTAGGCGCCGCCGGCTGCGTCGAGATCGATCTCGTCTGGCCTGGCGCCTTCGCTCACAACCCGAACCGTGCGCTGAGGGAACGGGATGGTGATGCCATTCTCGTCGAACGCTTCCTTGATACGCAACCGCAATTCACGTTGAACCTGCCACTGCGACAACGGATCGGTCTTTACAACCAGTCGCAACGTGACGGCGCTTTCGCCCAAGGCCTGGACACCCTGCACGATTGGGTCGGCGATGATCACACCCGATTCAACCCCGGTGGACTCGCGCCACATGCTGTCGGCGACGTCGCCCAGCACGGTCATAGCCTTGCGCACGTCAGTGTCATAGGCGACGTCAACATCGATGACACAGTTTGACCACAGCTGGGAATGATTCCCGATGTGGGTCGTTTCGCCGTTCGCTATATGCCACACCGTGCCCTCGACATCGCGCACGCGTGTGGAACGCAGCGAGATGCTCTCGACGGTTCCGATGATCGCCCCGACTTCGATTACGTCGCCGACCCCATATTGGTCCTCGACCAAGACGAACACGCCAGCCAGGAAGTCTTTCACCATCGATTGAGCACCGAAACCTAGGGCGATTCCTGCAATGCCTGCACCTGCGATCAGTGGCGCAATATTGATGTTGAGCTCCCCAAGAATCAGCAAAACCGCCAAGGTCCACACAACCACGCTCACGGTGCTCTTGAGCACTGCTTCAATTGCTTCGGCTCGAGCCGGCGCCCGTTTCGCCATAGCCACCGCGTCCTCGGGCTGGTTCGTGGAACGTCGCCGAAGTTGTGCGAAGCGAGGGTCCTTTGGGGCTGCGATAATGCGGTCGCTGAGCTTGCTGATCGACCGACTGGCGATCTTGGTCAGGATCGTCGCCAAGGTAATGATGAGAATGACCCGTAGCGGCCGGTCGATGACCCACTCGGCCAGATTCGCCAGGAGGTCGCTCTCGGTCCGCTCGTAGACTTCCACACAGACACGGTTCGGAAAGTCGGCTCCGCAGGCATTCTCGACACCTTCACGTTGTGCTGCCATTTGGTTTCCTGAGGTCGTAGCGCTGGGGTCAGGCTGGGTTGAACCCTAGTTCGTACACCCAAAGACGGGCGGACGCTTACCGGATCTCCGCACTGTGATGAGTACCGCAGCTAATTGAACGAGGATTCAGTTGGACTCGTGAACGGCGCGGTCGGTAGTTTGGACACATGGCTGACACCAGTGAATGGGGAACGGCGCGTTCGCCCGGCATCTCCTATCAAGAGTTACTCGACACCGACACCCATCCGGTGCCCGACGTGCTGCGCATCGACACACCGCGGTTCGAGGGGTCGCACGATTTCTCCAAGGATCGGTACACCACTCGTGAGTATCACGAGGCCGAGAAGCGTGATCTGTGGTCGCGGGTCTGGCAGTACGCCTGCCGCGAAGACGAAATTTCTGAGCCTGGCGACTACTACCTGTACGAGATCGCCGGCCAGAGTTACATCGTGATTCGGGCAGCCGAGGGCGACATTCGGGCCTATCCGAACGCGTGTCTGCACCGCGGCCGCCAGCTCAAGGATTACGACGGTCACTGCTCCGAGATCCGTTGTGCCTTTCACGGCTTCGCCTGGACCATCGACGGTGACCTGCAAGACATCCCATCGCGATGGGACTTCCCCCAGGTAAAGGCCGAAGAGTTCAAGCTCCCACAAGCCAAGACTGGGGTGTGGGCCGGGTTCGTCTTCATCAACCCTGATAAAGACGCCGGGCCGCTCCAGGATTTCGTCGGAGAACTCGATGATCACATGGCCCTATGGGATCTCGAACGGCGCTTCAAGCAGGCGCATGTGGCCAAGGTCATTCAGGCCAATTGGAAGATCGCACAAGAAGCGTTCTGCGAGGCATACCACGTGAACGCCACGCACCCCCAGATCATGTACTACCTGGGCGACACCAATAGCCAGGTTGATGTGTGGGACAACTTCTCTCGTGTCGTCACACCTGGCGGCACACCTAGCCCGCATCTGATCGACGACATGCCCACCCAAGAAGTCATGATGCGTTCGATGATGGACGTGCGCGAAGACCAGGACCTGCCGTTCACTGTCGACGAAGAATCGTCGATGCGAGCGGTCGGCGCAGCTGGTGCTCGTGAACGGTGGCGTGCCGATGTTGGCGACGTCGTCGACACCATGAGCGATGCCGAGATGATGGACAGCATCGATTACACCTTGTTCCCGAACTTTCACCCATGGGGTGCGTTCAACCGCATCGTGTATCGCTTCCGTCCCAATGGTGACGACCACCGTTCCTGCATCATGGAGTGCATCTTCCTTGCGCCATACGGGCAGGACGAAGAGAAGCCGCCGCCATGCGATGTGCATTGGCTTGAGGAACACGAAAGTTTCACCGACGCAACCGAACTGGGCATGCTCGGCAAGGTCTTCAATCAGGACCTGTTCAATATGGCCAAGGTGCAAAAGGGTCTCGAGCAATCACACAAGCCAGGCATCACGCTGAGCTTGTATCAAGAGAGCAAGGTCCGCTGGATCCACAACAAGCTGACTGACTGGGTGGACGCCTGATGTTAGGAATCAAGCATCCATTCGGCGGGTCGCTCTACGAACAAGACGGCGACGGTCACATCAAAGTCACCCTCGCCGACGGTTCCGCGTCAGGCATCTTCACCACCGAAGGCCGCCATCTGTCCGGCGACCTTCGCGAATGCGACCCACAGATGTGCGGTTGGGTCGGTGGCCCCGTGATGGCTAACCACCGCCTTAGCAAATCCACCTGAGCACTAGCCCTCGAACGTCTTGGGCTGCAAGAGCACAAGGACGAAATAGGTACACCACGCTCCTCATTTGCGTCTGGTCAGCCAGATTGGATCCGCGGAAAGCCCTGGAAGCCGAGCCTTGAACCAGGACCAGGAAGAAAGCAACCGGCACGTAGGATTCGCTCTTCTCTGCCCGAATCTTGCTTTGGAGCCGGCGAGTCGGTCACCTGATCGACAACAGGTGGCTCGAGCCGAGGCGGCGCTTCAACCAACCACGCCACGTGGACATGCTGGTCCACGTGGCGTCGTCGTGATACCTGAGCTACGCAGCATTCTCGTAGTCGAGATGCCAGCCAGCTTGTGTCATCAGTTCCTACACGGGTGCATTGTGCCGGCGTTTCAAAGAGTCGAACCCGCGGGACCAGCTGAGTGGCTGCTGTTCACGTTGACGGCAACGGTCAGCTAGCGGGCCGGGTCGCGAGGAGCGTCGTCATGGTGTCGGACCCCGGTGCGAGCCCGCGATCGATTACCTGTTTCACATCGAGACCAGCGTCGTGGACCAGGTCGACCAGTTCGGTGGTATCAAACAACCGGTAGCGCTGGACATAGTCAACGCCAGTGGCGAGTTCGGCCCGCTCGGTCATGATCGAGGTCCGCGTATTGAAGCGCCGAGTGAGTGACGCTTCGTCGAGTTGTTCGTGCTCGACCAGCCCGTTGACCGTGCGTTCTCGGTCAGCCAGCTCGATGACCAGCGTGGCTCCTGGCTGGAGCGCCTGCTTCACCTGGCCAAGCATGTTCAGGTCCAGCGTGTCATTGGTGGTCGGCGTCATCAATTGACCAAAGGCGCCGAACAGACAAACCGCAAGATTGTAGCGGCCGACCTCGTGAAGGTCGCAAGCATCCACACAGATGAAGTCGACAAATTGACTCGCAATAATCGACCGGTCTCTGGCCGCTGAAATCATTGCAGCCGATCGATCAATGCCGATCACGTCAGCACCACGCGATGCCAGCTCAATGCTGTGCCGGCCAAAGCCGCAGCCGACATCGAGAACTCGACCCGAGATTGATCCGACCATGCGCTCAACCTGGTCGATCTCGGCCGAGGTGCGCTCAGCGGTCAACAAAGGATGCGACAAATACGGCGACCCTTCGCCAAAGTAATCATTCATCACACGCCCCATCTCCCATCAACCAGAATTGTAGAGCCTGCGGCACGATCGACAAACGACTCGGCACTCAGCGACACTGCCTTCAGCCAAAATTGCGACGACAACATGTGAGGACCGGGACCATCTCGCAGGTTTGGCTGGCAGCGCGACTCCATGACCCGAACAGGACGATCCACCACTTCTGATCCAAATAATTCAAAACCGGTCGTGGTCCTTACTCGGACCCGTGACGCGCTCCGCAGCACGACCGGAAGGCTGGCCATGTCGAAGCTGGGACCAACCGTTGTGCATTCGTTCACACTCTGGGGCTCTGCCCCCGACACAGGTCGCGGTGTGGCCTCAGGCCGGTGTTACCTGGAGCGTGGAACAAGCACGTAGGCCCCAGCTCCAGCCTGCGTATCAGCGGCATAGACCATCGAATTGGCCTCGATGGAGCTGGTGAGCCCCGCCACGAACCTGCCTTGCTCGTCGGTGGTTACTGCGATAGACCTTGCGAGATCACAGTCGATGCTGGCATCAAGTCCTACAAGACGGGCCGCAAGCGCATCTTGAGATACCGACCCGATAATTGGGTCACCCGGGATCACGCAGGCGATCACCCGTACCTCGACACCCGCGCCATAGCCGGTACCACTGACCTCAAAACGGTGATCGCCAAACGTCGGTACAAATGCAGGAATGACCTGAACCTGCTGTTTCCCGTCAGGAGTTCCATCTCCCTCTGAAACGGTCTCCGTCAGTGACGAACCATTAGCCGGCGTTGGCATCAATCCGGCGACAGCTGTTGGAGAAGACGTACTTGTCGTCTCCCCCGATGTCTGGTCCACGCCGCCTGTCGTTGGCATGGCAGGCAGGTCTTCTGTTTGAAAGAAGTCCGACAGCGATCCCGATGAGGTCTCTGTTAACTCACCTGTTGGTAAGGCTTCGGTTGGCACCGTCGCTGCTGAAGGGCTCGTGCTGAACAGATCAGCACTCACCACACAACTCGTGGCGATCATCACGAGGACCATCGCCACAAGCAACAGGCGAGACACGCGAACCCGCTCATCAGCCTTCACGAACCGCATATGTTCATACCGCCCCATACGCGAGCATCGCATCAGCGACCTTGATGAAGCCGCCGATGTTGGCGCCGGCTACATAGTCGATCGGCCCGCCCTGCGTGTCGCCGTAGGTCACACACGTCTGGTGAATCTGTTTCATGATTCCTTGAAGTCGCTCATCGACCTCTTCGCGGTCCCACGAAATCCTGAGCGCGTTCTGACTCTGCTCAAGGCCAGACACCGCAACCCCACCGGCATTCGCTGCCTTGGCAGGAGCAAAGAGCACGCCGTTGCTCTGCAAGTTGTGAACCGCATCGAGCTCGGTTGGCATATTTGCTCCTTCGGCCACTGCCCGCACCCCATTGGCAACCAGATCCTGAGCGTCAGCTAACCCGATCTCATTCTCTGTCGCGCACGGGAATGCCAGGTCTGCAGTGATAGCCCACGGTCTCCCTTCATGAAACTCACAGCCGAAGTGGTCGGCGTACTCATCTAGCCGGCCGCGTCGGACCTCTTTGAGATCCTTAAGCCATGCCAGCTTCTCGGCGTTAATGCCATCAGGATCGTGCACGAAACCACCCGAATCAGAGGCCGTCACAACCTTGGCGCCAAGTTCGTTCAGCTTCTCGATGCAGTACAGCGCAACATTGCCCGATCCGGAGACCAGAGCGGTCTTGGCCTCGACGCCGTCTCCGCCATGGTTCAACATATTCTCCATGAAATAGACAGCGCCGTAGCCAGTTGCTTCGGTGCGCACGAGCGACCCACCAAAGGCAAGGCCCTTGCCCGTCAGGGTCCCGGTGAAGCGGTTCGACAACCGCTTGTACTGGCCGAAGAGATACGAAATCTCTCGACCCCCAACACCGATGTCGCCTGCAGGGATGTCGGTGTCTTCACCGATATGGCGGTGAAGCTCGATCATCAGAGACTGGCAGAAGCGCATGACTTCGCGGTCGCTCTTGCCTTTGGGGTTAAAGTTCGAACCGCCCTTGGCGCCACCCATCGGCAACGTGGTTAGCGCGTTCTTAAACGTCTGCTCGAAGCCCAAGAACTTGAGCACGCTGAGAGTGACACTCGGGTGAAATCGCATGCCGCCCTTGTAGGGGCCGATGCTGTTGTTGAACTGGACTCGCCACGCCCGGTTGGCTCGGATGTTGCCATCGTCGTCTTCCCAGGTCACTCGGAAGATCACCACCCGGTCGGGCTCGGTCATCCGTTCCAAAATGCTGTCTTCGCCATAACGAGGGTTCTCCGCGATGAAAGGCATGAGCGAACTGACGACCTCTTCAACTGCCTGATGGAACTCAGGCTCGCCCGGGTTGCGCTTGCGCAACCCGCTCATGAAGTGATCTTGGTCCGTCGTCATATCGACCTCGTTTCTCTCTTCCGTGACTCCCTACTAGTACTAGGGCCAGTAGGTACAGGTCAACAGGGAGTCAGAAATACCGGTGGTTGGATTATTGCCCTCGCTGAACTCTTGCGTCGGTGTTGGACCGCCAGTCGGAGGGCAAATCGATTCCAGAGGGAAGCCTTCGTAACGACAGAACAGTCCATCACCAGAGAACAGTCCCTCGTAGGGCTCTATGCAGCCGACCTGAACAGGCACACAGTTCACGCCTTCGAGCATCGTGCCGTCGGGACACCCACACTCAGAAGGGCTGATCGGTTCCTGATTTCTAGGGCAATCGATGACGCAACCATCGACACCTTCAAGCGTAAAGCCATCCGCACAGACGCACCTTCCGTCGAGATTGAGTTGGCCAGGAACACAGGCCCTGAAGCAGTCACCATTCTCATTCGCTCCGTTCGGACACCTTGGGGGCGCCGGTGTGGCAGGCGCCGGTGTGGCAGGCGCCGGTGTGGCAGGCGCCGGTGTGGCAGGCGCCGGTGTGGCAGGCGCCGGTGTGGCAGGCGCCGGTGGTGGCGGTTCCGGTTCGGCAAACCCGCAGAAAATTGACGTGTCGGTCGTGATGACCTCTTCGCCCTCTTCGCAGTCAGGAACGCACGACCCATTGTCTACGGCACCAAGACAGCACTGGGCACTCTTGGAGGTGGAGAACTCGATGTCAAAGACATCACATCCGCCGCCGACCTGGCAGCTCAGCGTTCCTGATTGCACCATTCCAGTTTGGTCATCCCGGGCGATCCAGGTGATGTCCACAGTGCCGGGAGGGCCCGTGGGCTGTATCCAGGTTTGGGGCGGAAGCTGATCGATACGGCTGCCATCGAGATAGCCGACCGGGAACTCCCAGTCGAGGTAATCCAACTCGACCAGTGGCGTCCAGTCCACAGTCACATGTTCACGAAACATTCCGTTAGTGTCGACCCGTTGCTCAACGGAGCAATCGACCTGAATACAGGACTCGGGGTTTGGCCGGGGGCGCCCGTTCAGGTAGCCGAGGTCTATGTCCGACCCAACCAAGTCGCAAAGGTTGACGTGACACTCAACTGTGCCGCCTAGGCCTGTGACTGGATCGTTCCATGTGAACGCGACTGCTCGTGCCAGAGCAGGAGAACCGAACGCCGCGTCCATCACACCGCTTGCTTGGAGCCCAGCAATCACCTGTCCGCTCAGCGGAGCTGGCCAGTCAAAGTTCACATCGAGTAGTCGACCAGCCGGACCCCACACTGCTCGCACTGTCCATTGCTCGTTGACATATTGAGTGATGCACTCAACGTCGCACACGTCGAACTCAGGGACGCACGGTGGTTCGACTTCGCATGCAGACCAGTCCCGCGGGTAGTACCCGACCGAAGCCTCGATCCAGGCGGGACCTCCCAACACCGATAGCGAAGTGAACTCGCGATATGTGTCGCCGCTGGCAGTGTGCACTTTGCCGGTGAAGGTGGCCACAATCGGCCCACTTGGCAGCGTTCGTGTTCCCGAGTTGTCCGGTAGGGACTCATAGGCCGGGCCATAGGTTTGAATACAGGCCACAGTCACGCACGGGTAACCGGTTACATAGCCGTGCAGGTCGCCAATATCGACCCAGCTGGTCCCGGTCCCCCAGTCGATCTGATAGCGACCATTGGTGGGCGCAGTGTCTAAAACGTCGACTTCAGCAGACCACAACACACCCCATGTAGCGGTGCCTTGAGCTTGTTGGTAGACGTTCACGTCAACGTCGAAGAGTGAGCAGTACACACCGATCTCACAATCGGCGTCGTCGCGCTCGGTGACATCGGTGTCCTTGATGTAACCAACCCTGGATGGGCTCGGCGACGTGACATAGACCTGGCGGTAGTTACCGGTGCCGTCGATGAAGGACTGACCGCTGTACTCCACTCTCTGGGCCTGGCCATTACGAACGACCTGTTTGCCAGCAAATCCTGGGCGAGTCCAGGTGCCGGTTGTCGATACGACGCACTGCACGTCATAATCGCAGCCAGTTCCACCAACACTACTGGCCTGCACCCAGCCGCTTGTTTCGGCGAACTTGATCAGTGACCATCCGTCGAGGTTCGGCACAACAACCGAGACATAGCCATTTTGTACCTCACCGACAAAATCCTCGCTGCCAGGCAGTTGGGTGATCCGCGCAAAGTTGACGCATTCAACCTTGTCATGAGGTTTGCAGTACCGAGTCTCGGACTCATCAACACGGACCCAGCCAGTGCTTTCACCCCACCTGATCTGCTTCCACTCGACATCTTCATACGAACCAATCTGGTTCGTGGCCTTTACGCTGCGGGGGACGTTTTCGACAACCTTGCGATCCGCCGGTGACGTGTAAACAATGGCGAAGAAGGTCAAGCACTGCGGCGGTTCATAGTCGGTCGGCACGTAAGGAAGAATCGGGTTGCCGCAGTAACACTTAACCCGCACATCGCCCTTGTCATCGAGCAACACCGCGGTACCGGCGGCCAACGTGCTCACGATCGGCACGGCATATCCCTTGGCGTTATAACCGTGGTTTAGCACTGTCCGATCAAACTCAAGAACAGCCGGTGTTAGCGAGCGGATGAAAGTCGGGATCTCAGCAAACGTGACGCCCTGCACCCCAGCCCACACCTGACCCTGGGTCGGGTTATCAAGCAGGTGCTTGATAAGCCGCTCTGGATCACACGTATTCTCAAGCGAACCACCATAAAGGCCCGACTTGATCTCATCCTCGCTCGGCGATGTCAAGCTAATTTGGGCGATCGCCGACTGCGGATCAGTCCCGGCCGCCTCGGCCTCTGCCAAGACAAGCATGATCACCCCAGAGTTGGTCGCAGCGACCTGCTCATCGACCGAGAAGAACGGGTTATTGCCAACGTCACCCCTTGGTTCATAGACCGGCTCAGGAGTCAACGCCGCCGTCTGCAAGAACGCATCAGAGGACCCAAGACAACTTCCCAATCCCACGAGAAAGCTTGCCAAGACCAACCCCAGCCCCACAAAGGCCGCAATCCAATACGTCAGTGGCCGAGGCTTCGAACGCTTGCTTCTCGGAACTTGTTGCGATGTGGACGGGCTATTCGTCGTCATGTCCCTCTTCTGTCTGCCGTTCCATGGGAATGGATTGCCAATTGCCAATTACCTCGATCATAGAGATATACCCGCGCTCCAACCTGTTGACACCGCAGATACCACCCTGTTGGGGTAGATGAGCAGCCACTCAAAATATGGCCTAGTGGTGTTGGACGCTGTTTGCTATGTTCAAAGCCGGTCGCGACGCTGCGGCTACGGCGTTAGGTCAACTCACCCGAATGAGCAACCCAATAGTCCCGGGCTACGGAGAACTCGAGAAAATTGGATCCGGCGGGTTCGCCGCTGTCTACCGGGCGACACAAACTGCTGTCGGCCGCGAGGTTGCGCTCAAATTGCTTCACCACGCGATTGCGGACGAAGACACCGAACGCCGCTTTCAGCGAGAGTGCCGCGTGGTCGGTTCGCTCTCGTGGCACCCGCACATTGCTGCGGTGCTCGATGCAGGCGCGGATGATGAAGGCCGTTCGTACTTGGCATTCGAGCTGCTCAGTGGCGGGTCCCTTGGCGACCGGTTAAAGGCTTCGGGCCCAATCCCGTGGCCCGAAGCGGTTACCTTTGCAGTCCAAATGGCCGACGCACTCGCTGCCGCACACGAAGAAGACGTCCTACATCGAGACGTTAAACCGGACAACATCTTGATCGACCGGCTCGGCCGAGCGAAGCTGGCCGACTTCGGCATCGCCCAGATGCGCGACGGCAACCAGACCAAATCAGGCGTCATCACCGCAACGCTCGCCCACGCGGCTCCAGAGGTCCTGAACGGCAAACGAGCAACCAAGCTCAGCGATGTCTACTTGCTCGGTTCGACACTCTTCGAGCTAATTGTTGGCGAACCGCCATTTGGGAAAATGCTCGGCAACGACTTCTTCGGCGCAATTCAACGAATTGCAACCGAGCCAGCACCACGACTCGATGCGACCCATGGCGTCGCCGTGCCAGCAGGGCTGACCGACGCAGTTGATCGGGCACTCCGCAAGGACCCAGCTGATCGATTTTCTTCAGCCGCCCAGTTTGGGCTCGCGTTGCGCTCGCTGCAACAAGACCAAGGTCGACCCCCAACCGAAATGCCCTTTGTCGAAGCCAGATCCGGTCGCTCGGAACTCGAAATTCAGGTTCAGGCAGCGCCCGCATCACCTGGAAACCACCCGATCGCCGAACCTGCAGCGACGAGCCTCGTGCTCACAGGCTCGGCTGTGGCAGTTTCAAGCAGCGGGGTAGATGATGCAGCGCCGGTGGTCCAGCCAATCGACCTACAACCATCTACAGCTGCACAACGCTCGCTGCTGCCGCTCGCCCTAGCTGCGCTAGTAGTTTCTGCCCTCGTTGGCGGCGCAGCGTTCTTCTTCATCCGTGATGGCGAAGATACCGCCACGAACCAAATCACCGCGTTTGAGCCTCTGGCGACCGACTCCCAAGATGGTCAGCTCGCGGACAACGCTGTCGACAACAACCTGACAACTGGATGGTTGACACCGAATGGCCCAGACGGCCATCAGATCGTGATCGGCTTCGGCATCCCCTTTTTCCTCGATTCGATCCGAGTCCATACCGGACCTGACCCATCAGGGTCGGGCGTGCTTGCCAATTCCCGTGGACTTGGTCCAACTGTTATCGAGTTCTCTGATGGCACCACCCGAGAACTTGACCTCGACCCGGCACAGCCCGTAAGGACCATCAACATCAACAAGCGGACGAGCTCGTTGGCAATTCGCACGTTGTCACAGGGCGCTCAGCCAGTCGCTATTCGTGAGATCGAATTTATCGTCGAGGCACAGCCTTAACCACTCAGCCGTACGACGTAGCCCGCGGCCGGATCGCGGCGTCGACATGGGCTCGTACCCAAAGTCGGGAACGGCTGGTCGTTTTCTTGTTGCAGTACCTGAGCCGATCGCAGCTGAGCCTGTCGGTGGCCTGACTGTCGGATCAGGCGCTCGCCAACTTCTGGTAACCGGCGCCCAAACCCCTTTCCGTAATGCTCAGTGTCGATAAAGAGCTGGACCTTTTCCTCGCCATTCGCTGAGGTGTGGCCTATCGACTCGTCGTGCTCCAGCCTTACCTATGGCCTCCATGTGCTGCTGCGGGTAGACAGCGAGCACATTGTCAACTTCAAGCATCGGGGCGCTCTGGCCAGCTGATGTCGGCGATCAGGCCACGGTGATCGCTGGCTTGAACGCCTGTGATTGGTTCGTTGGCAATCACACGGCAGTCAAGAACTCGGCCCGCGTTGCCCGCACGGCGAAACGGGTCGCCGACGAAGATGTAGTCAATTCGCTTGCGGTGGATATTAAGCATCTCCGACAGCGGGTGGGTACGCCAGTCGCTGGTATATCCGGGGCCATCAGCGCCGGCCACTGCCCATGCGTCTTGAAAGAACGCGGTGCGCTCCTCGAATACGGTTAGGCCTTTCAAGAATCGGATCTCGTCGCTATCGGGCTCGGCGTTGAAGTCACCTGTCAGGATCGGTGGCATGGGGACTCGTTGAACACCCCAGTCGAAGGCGTCGCGATCACCCCGCACCTGTCGAATCAGCTTGTCGATCTCAAGGACTTGAAGCTTGCGGTGACGGCCATGCATGGGCGCAGGTGCAAGATGGGTAGTGAAGACATCCAGGCCCGCCGTTCGGGCATGTACCAGCTCCCACGGCATCATTCCTGGAATGGGATCGTGCGGATCTTCAGCCGTCGGCAACGCCCACACATGCTGGTCATCGATCGGCCACCGGCTCAATACCGCTGAGCCGAACCGAAACTGCGGGTTCTGATCGCCCCATGCACCGAATGGGTGGCCTCCGAACGTGAAGTGGTAGTCCGTTCCAGCGTCGCTCAATGCCTGAACGATCCAGCGAGCAGTGCCGATCTCATCGGACTCACGCCAGACCTCTTGCAGACACACCACCTCGGCGGCCCCATCCAAGATCTGGGCGACGACCTCGTGGCGACGCGTGTCCCAATCGGGCTCAAACAGCGATCCAACATTCAACGACATGACCCTAAGCACAGCCGGACTTTAGTGTTCTCTGCCACTACGTGGGACGACTATCAACTCGCAGATAACACTGCGTCTAATGACGCCCGCACCGTTTTGCCACCGCAGCCGCATGTCAGCCGGCAGCGGTGGCAAAACAAAACCCGACAGCAGAAACGCAAACCCAATGAGCTGCCCTGCACCAAAGGGTGCGCCCAGCAACCACACAGGGAAGTCCTCGATGCCCATATGGGTGACCACGCGCAACATCTAGGCCGGACCGGCGCTGCCCTGGCCTGGCTGGACGTCCATCCCACCAGTCGTTCGCCCACACCCCCCAGAGACCGCTCCTCGCCGGTCTGACATTCCCAAGCATTGGACCCGGGTTCCCCCGACCGAAGGCGCTCGTTGTCTTCGAAGGGACCAGCGGTTCGCACCGCGCGCGCGGAATGAGACGCGGCCTGACGGCGGCTCGCTATCCATCAGGTTCCCCATCACATTTTCTGGGGCCAACTACGGTGCGGCGGTGCCTTCGATGACGTCGTTGCTTGACCCAACCTGGTGGCAAGCCGATCCCCAAGAGTCCTACCGAGCGCTGCTCGCTCATCCTGGCCTGCACCAGGACGAGGCGAGCGGCATCTGGTGCGTGGCGCGCCATCAGGACGTGCTGACGGTTGAACGCGACCCGGCTCGCTTCTCTAGCGAAGCCCATTATCGCCTCGAGCCGTCGCCCGGCGAGGCCACGATGATTTCCCAAGATGACCCATCCCATCTTGCACAACGACGCATCATCAATCGCCGGTTCACGCCCCAAGCCACTCGAGAGCACGCGGACCACTACCAGCAGATGGTCGCCTCACTTGTTGACCAGGCGTTAGCAGCCCATAGCGTCGACGGGTCCGTTGACGTTGTCGATGCCTGGGCTGCACAGCTGCCCTGTCGCGTGACCGCCGAGCTCATCGGGTTCGGCCAACAACGTTGGCGCGAGGTCAAGAGCTGGTCCGAACGCCAGATGCGCATCGACCGCAGATTTGTCGAACCGGAATTGCTAGACGACCTGCATGCATCGATTCAGGAGTGGGCCGCGGTTATGCAGCAGCTGCTTCCCCAGCGGGCCATAGCGCCGCAGAACGATCTGTTCAGCGACTGGTTAGGCGCCGGTATGGACGGGCTGACCATGGTGCAAGAGACCGGACTCTTGATCGCTGGCGGCGCAGAGACGACTCGAACAGTCATCGCTCACGGACTACACGTCCTGGCTCAACATCCCGATGCTTGGGAAGCCATGGCCACAGACCCGGCTGTGGTAGTCACTGCGGTCGAAGAGATGATCCGGTGGGTAACGCCGCTCAACAACATGTTCCGCCAGGTCATGCAGGACACCCACCTAGCGGGGACTCAGTTGCGCGCCGGCGAACGAATCGCGCTGATCTACCCTGCTGCCAATCGGGACCCAGCCGTCTTTATGGATCCAGATCAGTTCGACGTCTACCGTGACCCGAACCCGCACGTTGCCTTCGGGAACGGAACCCATTTCTGCCTCGGCGCAAACCTGGCCCGCATCGAGCTGCGACTGCTTTTCGAAGAACTCACTCGCCGCATCACGAACCTGCGGGTGCTCAGCGAACCAGATATCGAGCCAAACATTTTTGCTCGTGCGGTTCGCAGCTTCGACATCACCTTTGACCTACGGGTTTCGTAGCAGCGACCCGCGGAGATCATTCACCACCCGTAGGATCGCTTCATGAGCAACGCCGACAAGCGTAAGCAAGAGCTGCACACAGCCCGAGCCGAAGTGACCCAAGCCGCATTTCGAACGCTCAACTCGATCGTCGAACCAGCTGTGATGTTTGGTGTTGCTAATCCGCTCCCCCTCGGTGCAGGTGCCGTGATCTTGGAAACGACTGGTCGCGTGTCTGGCAAGACGCGACGTGTGCCGTTGCTGGCCTCTCGGGTACTCGACAAACTTGTTGTGAGCACCGTGCGTACCAACTCGCAGTGGCTTAAGAACATCGAGGCCGACCCCTCGGTCAAAGTCTGGTTGCATGGCAAACCACGAGCCGCTACCGCCTCACTGACCCGTGGGCCACTAAACATCGTGGTACTCGACCTCGAGTAACCATGGCGACTTTCCTGGCTGGTCCATGCATCACCCGAGCGGCACAACTGGCTACCTCTTCGACATTGTCACCGCCCACCACCTGAGAACAACCTGGTACATGTCTCAAGCACAACGACACCCGCCTCCGCCAAATCCGCAGAGCCGCCCGAACGCAGCGAAGCAACGATTGCGAGAAGAACTGTGAAACATGTGAAGTTTGGCCGTACTGGTCTGAAGGTCTCAGAGCTCTGTCTTGGCACGATGACGTTCGGTTTCCAATGCGACGAGCCCGAATCGGTTGCCATTCTCGACGCTGCGTTCGATGCCGGCATCAGCTTCATCGACGCGGCAGACATGTACCCGAACGGCCACACCGGTGACCTTGCTGGTGACACCGAACAGATCATTGGTCGGTGGATGGCTGCCTCGCCTGGCCGGCGCGACGACGTCGTGCTTGCATCCAAGTTCTCTGCGCCCATGGGCAAGAACCCATGGGACATGGGCGGCAGTCGCAAACACATCATGGACGCCATCGATGGTTCGCTCGAGCGGCTACAGACCGATTATCTGGATCTGTATCAGATCCATTTCTGGGATTCTAATACGCCGCTCGACGAGACGTTGGGTGCGCTCGATGATGTTGTTCGAGCCGGCAAGGTTCGCTATATCGGCTGCTCAAATTACGTCGCCTGGCAGCTCGCCCGAGCGATCGGCCGCAGCGAGGCTCTTGGCATCATGCGCTACGAGTCAGTGCAGCCTCGTTACAACCTGCTCTTCCGCAATGCTGAACGCGAGTTGTTCCCGCTGTGCGAACACGACGACGTTGCCGTGATTCCGTACAACCCACTCGCTGGTGGTTTCTTGACCGGCAAGCACAAGGGTGTTGACGAACTCACCGCTGGTGGCCGGTTCGAGCATGGCTCGCAGGCCAAGCGGTATCGCGAGCGCTATTGGGACGAGGACAAGTTCTCTGTCGTCGAACAGATGCGGCCACTCGCTGATGCGGCGGGCATCTCGATGGCGCAGATGGCGATTGGTTGGACGCTGGCCAACCCCACCGTCACCGCACCGATCGTTGGCGCCAGCAAGCCGAGCCAACTTGCCGATGCCATTGCTGCCACCGAGTCGCCCCTTGATCCCACTCTGAAGCACGAACTCGACGAGCTCACGCTGCACTACCGGGTCGTCGACGCTGCTCGCTGACCGCGAAAAATCCAAACCGAGTGAGCCCACAACAGAAGCGCTGGCTCGGTTTCGTGAGTTGGCCGACGAGTAGTCTCGGCCAATGACCGACGCGATGAAATTTGGATGGCTCTCTCCGGTGATCGGTAACCGTTGGAGCGACCACAAACCCATCGTGATGTTCCAAGAGCGAAACATCCTGCCGACTGCCCTGGAACATTTCGATTCATTGTGGATCGCCGATCACTTCTATGGCTTCGACGCCAAGACGGACCCGTTCATGGAAGCGTGGACCACCCTGACGTGGATGGCAGCCAAGTTCCCCGACGTCATGTTGTGTCATCACGTGCTCGGCCACGGGTATCGGCCTCCAGCACTCACGGCAAAGATGGCCTCGACGCTGCAGGTCCTGTCGGGAAACCGTTTTATTCTCGGCATCGGCGCCGGATGGCGCGAAGACGAATACGCCGCCTACGGCTATGACTTCCCCAAGCCATCGGTTCGGTTCGCCCAACTCGATGAAATGTTACAGATCTGCAAACTCATGTGGACCGAGGATGAACCATCGTTCACCGGCACTCACTACTCGATCGACGGTGCATCGGCTCCGCCGCTGCCCGAGGTACTTCCGCCGATCTGTATCGGAGCGTCCGGTGAAAAGGTCGGCCTCCCACTGGCGGGTCGACACGCCGACATCTGGAACGGCTTCGCACGAGGTACCGACGACGACTGGCGTCGCAAGATCGATATCGTGCATGGCGCCGCGACCGACGCCGGACGCGACCCTGCTCAGATCGAGATCTGCCAAACCGTCGAACATGCGCTTCCCGAGACCGACGCCCAGTCACAGGAACTACTCGAACGGCTTGCCCACAAGGCCGAGCTAGGTGTCACCTACTTCGTGATGGACTTCGGTAACCCGCTGACTACCGACCATGTAAGCCGGTTCGCCGAACAAGTGAAACAGCCATTGATGGGCAGCTAAGGAGGCGAGCGGATAGGTCGAGGAACGAGAGACGCACCCCGGGTTGTTCTTGGTGTCATTGTCATGGCGATCGGAGTTCTCGCAGCACCTTCATCAAGCAATCCAGCAACCGCCAGCGACTGCGGGCAACCAGCACTGTCTTCTGATTGCTGATCAAGCGAGTGGTACGTTGAAAGTTGCGCCCGATGCAGCATGTGGCACAAATCGAGCCACCGGGACAGTGATGACTGCTGGCGACGGCGGGACGATGAGAGGGTTGCCCTCGGGACTTGTCACGTTCGTTCTTCACTGACATCGAAGCCTCGACTCGTTCTTTGTTGTGTTCAAGGACCCGAACGACGCCATCAGCACATGCCTAGATGCCCAGCAGCGGTTGGCCTCAACCAAGTGGCCCCTCCGCAGCGACGTCCGCGTTGGCATCTGCATCCATTGCGGCCTTGTCGCGCCGCGCAACAACCACTACATGGCTCTCGCGGTTCACCAGGCGGCTCGAGTCATGTCTGCCGCAAACGGTGGACAGATCCTGGTGACCAACGCGATCCTGCAGCGACTCGATCCGCTGGAAGGTGTAACGGTCGGGCGGGCCGGTCGCTATCGCTTGCCTGATTTCGACCAAGCCCCACGCTCTATCAAATCAGCAGCACGGCGCTGCCTCGCAACGAGCATCCTCGTCGAGTCACGCTGGCAGGCTTCGGCGGCATGGGCGAAACGCGCCTCGCTGTCGAGGTGGGTCTCCACGTGGCCCCGGCATGGGAGTCCGGTGTCTGGATGGTCGAACTCGCTGAGGTCGTTGACCCAGAACTCATCGCCGAAGAAGTCGCGTCGTCTATCGGCGTCGATGCTGGCAATGTGGGCGACCGCTGGGGTGACGTCATCGACAACCCAAGCCTGATGTGGTTCCCTGGTCTCGGCACCATCGTCAACATGACACCGGGCATGTAGCCACCCACCAGCGCTGGCGAACGGTGGCCCCGGTTCAAACCAACTAGATTGACGCCTAGACACACGAATGAGTTCAGGGGGAGTTCATGGGAGAACTTGACGGGCGCGTTGCCTGCATTACCGGTGGCACGCGCGGTATCGGCCGCGCCATAGCCGAAGGGTTCCTAGCCGAAGGTGCCAAGGTCGTCATCAACGGACGCACGCCATCCAAGGGCGAAGCGACAATGGTCGAGATCGGTGCCGGCGACAACCTGCATTTCATCGCAGGCGATGTCACCCAGCAATCGGTTTGCGAAGGCCTGGTCGATCAGACCGTCGAGCACTTCGGGCGCATCGACATCATGGTCAACAACGCGGGTGGCGGCGGTGATCCCGCACCGCTCGCCGAAATGGGCGACGAGATCTGGCAATTCGTCATGAACTGGAACCTGAACCACCCGTTCTGGTGCACCCGCCGAGCGCTCAAGTACATGATCCCCCAAGAGTCCGGCCGCATTATCAACATCTCGTCGATGTACGGCAAGGTCGCGTTGCCGGGCAGCTCGCACTACGTCACGACCAAGCACGGTCTGAACGGCATGACCAAGGCCGTCGCTCTCGAGGTCGGCGAAATGGGTATCACCTGTAACGCCCTGTGCCCAGGCGGCATCCTTACCGATGTCATGAACGATCAGGGCCCGCTCGCCGCCGAGGCAATCGGCATCGAGTTCGAGGACCTGCTCAACATGATGTCTGAACCTTCCGCCCTCAAGAAACTGAACGAGGTCGAAGACGTGGCCTTGGTCGCGAACCTGCTGGCCTCCGACGCCGGCGCCGGTATCACCGGCTCATTGATCAGCATCGACGGCGGCGTCAGCCCCTACTAGCAGGAGAATGAACATGGGAAAGCTTGACGGAAAAGTCGCAGTCATTACGGCCAGCACACGGAGCATCGGCCGCGCTATCGCCGAGAAGTACCTGGCCGAAGGCGCCAAGGTAGTCATTAGTGGTCGCAACGCAGACAAGGGCGCTAACGCGCTCGACGAGATGGGGGCTGGCGACAACGCCCACTTCATAGCCTGCGACGCAACCCAACAGGATCAGGTCGAAGCACTGATTGACAGCACTGTCGATCACTTCGGCAAGATCGACATCTCGGTGCTCAACGCCGGCGGAATCATAGCCGCCTCGTCGGTGGCCGAGATGAGCGACGAGAACTGGAACCACGCGCTCAATATCAACCTGAATCACACCTTCTGGGGTATGCGCAGGTCGCTGCAGCATATGCAGAAACAACAATCGGGTCGCATCATTGCGATCTCGTCAGTCGAGGGGAAACTCTCGAAGCCGACAATCTCGCATTACTCCGCCAACAAGCACGCCATCAACGGTCTGGTCAAAGTCGCGGCCCACGAGAACGGCACGCAGGGCATCACCGTCAACGCGATCCTTCCTGGCATCGTGCTCACCGACATGTTCTATGAGACAGGCCCGGCAACCGTCGAGGCCATGCAGCTCGAAGGCGGCCTCGACGCCCTCGCCGGTATCTATGCGGCTGGTTCTGCGATCAAGCGCCCGAACACCGTCCACGAAGTCGCCGCAGTTGCGCTGATGCTGGCCCGGGACGAGGCCAAGAACATCACCGCCTGTCTCTTTCCCTGCGACGGCGGAGCGATGCCCTACTGAGTTGACTTTGTTGTACCGCTCGCCGAGATCTCAGAGATGAGCTGCGCAAACCTGCGGCTTACCCCAAGGACACGCACCCCCCGCTGTCGTGCCACGAGGGACGTGTACTTGGTACACGTCGGTCGTTGGTCGAATACGGCGACATGTCCTACTGGTCGCCTCATCCCTCGCTTCTACCTCTGTCCTGTGCTGATATGAATGGGTTTATGAAGCTTGGGTTGCGGGGGCCGGTACAGATTGCGTATGCGGTTGATGATGTGGTTACTGCAGC
>MEHZ011490579.1_pt1 | contig 19617 bp, 16 predicted proteins | sample 897221 | NCBI WGS metagenome assembly MEHZ01 (sample SAMN05514161, study PRJNA337945) | marine metagenome | isolation source: marine surface water | place: Arctic Ocean | collected 2007-12-13
CGACGGCGGGTCAATCCAAACCAGCCTTTTTGTGGGGCATAAAACCCGAGCGCGAATCGCGGACACCCGTTCCCTGCCTGAGGCAAAGTAACAGGCGATTAGGCAATAAAGGGTGGTTGAAATCTCTCAAAAAGCAGCTGCGCAGCAAACAAAGACCGTAACAGGTAGCATCGACCTAAACGCCGTTGCCTATCCTTGTGTTCTCTAATTTGTTTCACTGCCTTTAGCGTTGCTGGGTAGGTTCAGATTTTAAATGGCTTTGAATAACAGCACCGAAAAGAGACTGTCTTTGTCGACCCAGCTGTCTGCCATTTGCCAGCCACATTGCCCGATCAGTTTCTCAAGGGCTTCGATCTCGAACTTTCGTGAATTTTCGGTATGGACAGTTTCACCCTGTCTGAAATCGAAGATTTTCCCTGATATTTCGACAGATTGGTCGCGCTCGCTGACCAGATGCATTTCTATTCTTGCATCATCATCGTTCCATCTTGCTTCATGGTTAAAAGAGTCGACATCAAAGTTGGCGTCCAACTCTCCATTTATGCGCCTCAGCAAATTGAGATTGAATTCAGAAGTAATGCCGGCCGAATCGTCGTACGCCGGAATCAGAATATTGGGATCCTTTTTTAAATCTGCACCCAGAACGAACTGTGCACCTGCACCTAAATCCTCACGCGCGCGCTGCATGAAGCCTGTGATTTCCGAGCTCTTCAGATTTCCGATGGTAGATCCGGGGAAGAACCCGACACGTGCACCCTTGATTGATTTTTCAGGTAATTCGACGGTAGACAAAAAATCGGCGACAACCGGCTCGATGTGCAAATCTGGATAATCTTCCTGCAGTGAAGCCGCGCTGGTTTGCAAAAATTCTGCAGAGATATCGACGGGTATGTAAGTAGTCAGTTCTTCAAGCGCATCGATGAGTATGCGCGTTTTGACCGAGGCACCCGCGCCATACTCAACAACTGTTGCGTGAGGGCCGACATGATCTGCGATTTCCGCTGCGTATTGGGACAAAATGCCTGTCTCCGTGCGGGTCGGGTAGTACTCTGGCAGCACGGTAATTTCTTCAAAAAGTTCGGAGCCCCGTTCATCGTAAAGCCATCGGCAAGGAATGGTTTTTTGAACCTGGGAAAGTCCATCAATCACGTCGTCTTCGAACGAGTTCTGAGAATCATTAGTCATTTCAAGCATTAATTAGGCTCGCCGCATCGGTCAAATAAAAAAACCAACGCATATAGGGGTTAATGTTTATGGGCACTGAGTTGCAGAGGCGGTGTTGGATGCAATCGTACAATCTGCGACGTATAGTCTACCGGAAATGAGCACCGCTCGAACGTTATACGCACATAAAGCAAAAGTGGGTTTGCTTTTGACGCTATTAAAATCAATCCGCGCATTATTTCGATGAGGGACGAATTGAACGGCCCACGTTTGCTTGCTTCTCAATTGTACATTGATTGTATCTTGATTGTATCTCGGTTCAGCCGTGTACAGGCTTTCTTGCGAGACGACCAAACAGCACGCTTGCAATGAGTCCGAGAAATGCAAAGCAGGCCATTAGAAGGTAAAAGTCTTGATGACCTTCTACACCCGGCGAGCGGTCCAGAATCCAGCCTGACATAGGACCCATAAATATATCAGGTGTAAAACCAATGACAGACACCAACCCTGTTGCGGTACCTGTTTCGATGGCCGGCACGTGACCCTCCTCGAACATCGCAAAATAGATGCCACGCAGACCAAATACAGCAGCACTAGTGACAATCACATTCGCGAACAGTATCCAAATCTGAGACACATTCGGGGTGTCGAAGGAGAGAAAGCCAAAGCAAATTATCATCAGCGTAAAACATAGGGCCGTTGCTCGAGACGGCAAGATACGGTCCGCCAGAAGGCCAGCACCAACCGCCGCGACCGGACGAATCCAAACGCTATAGGCGGTCAATTCAGCGGCTTCAACTTCGTTCAAGCCATAAGCGGTGTAGGCGAACAGAGAATAATTGTCGATCCCCTTATATCCCACGTAGGCCGCTACAATAATGAGTGATTGTAACCAAACTGTTGGCAATCTCATGACATCGATCGTTCGTCTGACCAGACCGGGCCTGTTCGCAATAAAGTTTGCGTCTGCGAGGTCCACTGCCGGTTCGGGCACGCAAAGCCAAACCAAAGGTACTGCCAAAAATGTGAACGCGGTATAGCAATAGATCACATACTGAAGCGCCATAATCCGCTCAGCGTCAGTGGCGAGGGTCACATCGTCGGGAAAAAAACTACGTAAAACTAAAACCGCAACGACGCCGATTAATGCCGCGAATAATCCACGGCCACCATCTAATATTCCAAATGCGCGACCTTGCGCTGAGACGGCACCCCACTCGCGCGTGGCTCGGATCAGTGCACCCCAAAATAACAGGATGGTGGTAAAGCCCCAAAAGGCAAACAGTAGGTGCAGGTTCTGGTACGTTGGGATCTGCGCAAAATAGAGCCCTCCAAGCCCTGTCGCTAACAAAGAGGCGGCCAAAAGTTTACGGGCGGAAAACATATCGGCCAGTTGCCCGCCTGGAAAATAGGCCAGCATTGCAATCACGCCATACGAGGCTTGAACAAGCCCCAGTTGCATATTACTGAACTCAAAAACTTCTAAAAATGTCGGACGAAAGAATCGGGTCACGTGAAACGGCAGTGCGAATATAGCCTCCCCCGCAATAATGAGTGCGGTCATCGTCATCAAATGCGGGAAACCCGCATGATTGATGCCAAACGTTTGTTTTTCAGACCTACTCATAAAACTCTCTTTTACACGCTAATCAGTGTTTGGATAGCATACAGGATTGTATTCACTGTTGATGATGTCGCCCGGCTCGATTGCCGGCATGAATTTGTGGAACTCACCGGAGATCATGGTTGGACTGGAGACTAGACGCGCGCCGTCTTCAAAATAGGTCGTCGCCAATGCCATACGTGATTCGTTTGTCCTATTCGCCCCGGCGGTATGAAACGATAAGGTATGGTGAAAGCTGATCTCGCCCAAATCAAAGCGACCATCATCAACCGGAACATGATTGTCCGCGAAGATTTGGCCCAACTGCTTGTCATAGCTTGAGTCAAACTTGTTGAAAGGCAGGTCTTTAACAAGTTTGTAGGTATCTATGCCGGCCGCAAATGCAAGAGGCCCCATTTCGCTTGGAATGGTTTGCAGCGGAATCCAAGCGGTGCAGACATTTAGACTGTCGATTGGAAAGTGATGGTAGTCATAGTGCCAAGGTGTCCGGCCGCAGCCAGGCTCCTTCGATAACGCATTGTCGTGATACAGACGGACTGCTTGGACACCCAAGAGCTCGCTCGCAATTTGCGCGATGCGTTTGCTCAGAACAAAATGACGCACGAGTTCGTCGTGAAGCCACATCATCTCATCACTTCGGAAAGCCAAACCAGACTCGGTGCCCAAAGCATCAATAAGGATGCTGTTGATGCGTTGTCTGAGAAGTCTTAGATGCTCAGGGTCGATGACGTTTTTAAGTTTGATGTAACCATCCCTGCCAAATTGTTCGATCGAATCTGCAGACAATTTGTAGGGCACTGAAAGTGCATCCTGTATCTGCGCGAGTGTTGATTCGTCAATTTCAACAGGCGCTTGCAGACTCAAGGGCGCAGGCTTAACAGCTGGACCATTTTGATCATGTTCGTTCTCGGCAAGCGTCATATACCAATTCCACCATTGCTGGTTGTCTTGGTCCCACTGCGATGCAACGTCTTCGCTTTTCTGTTGAGCTTTGGACAAATAGTCGTACGACTCTGGTTTGGGCTGCGTGTTAGTAGGCTCTGTCACTCGTCTTGCATCCAAAAATTGAACTGGGACAAATCACTGCCAAACACGAGCACGTCAACAGATTGCTGAAAACGATAGGCACCTTGCTTCTTAGTGCTTGCCAAATATTGCCCCAGAGATCCGCTATTCAACATTTGATCCAACGATATAGAGTCATCAAACGCGCAGCGCTGTAGGTAGGATTCAAGCGCTTGACGATCATTTTCATCAATAACGGTTTCATAATTAAGCGTGCGGCTTTGTCTTTCAAAACCAACATTTTCAGCGGCTTGATCTACGTCTTCGGAGGCACTGAAACGCGTGCCCTTGCCACCGTGGATGCTTTCTAAGAAATGCTCATAGAAGCGGATATAGTGCCCACTGCGGTTGGATTGAGCCACGATACCGATGCCATCGGCGTTCATGGCATCTTTCACAATAGACATACATTCGCTCATCTCCTCGGCCGGCACGCAATAAAGTGCATGGGTTGCCCAACTGAGATCATAAGTGCTTGGCTTCGGCTGCCAATCTTGCAGTCTGCAGCAATAGTGATCGCGTTCTACAAAAGGTGCATTGAGCACGGCGGCCGCTTCCTCGATGGCAAAGATGCTGGGATCCAAAAGGTCGTAAAGCACTTGAATGGATTTACCTTCAGCGTTCATCAATTCGGGCAGCGTTGTATGTTCCATTAGCGCCGCCGGAAATTTACCACTGCCGCATGCTAGATCGGCCAATTGAAGAGCACCTGTTTGCTTCGACAAAGAGGCCAGCAAAGCAGGCCAATCGATTAGACCTGCCAAATGCCTGTAATCAACAGTCGCATAAGTGTAAAAGTTGTCCATGCCGTCACGACCGTCGGCGCTCCAGTGAGCGCAACTCCGATCAAAGGTGTCGGCATCTGTTGCGGCGGGGAGGGATCGACTCATGGTATTGCTCCAATTTGCTTGATTCTTAGTGTGATTCTTAGCGTCGTTATCAAAAATTAGTCCCTCTTAGAAAGTGACAAGGTCGACAATACCTCAGAAACCTTTTGAGAAACTCTGTTAGTGTACGCCATCGGTCGCACAAGCGATCCTATCTTTATGCATTAACGCTGATTGTTGAGGGTTTATTGGTTCCGCTATGAGTTTATATACGTCACATCAAAGCAAGATGATCGGGTCGATTGACCGCGCGGTAACAGATCTAGCGCAGATACAGCCTTTAAATAATAGTTATTACGCGCAATGCCTCGAAATTTTTGAAGCCAACAGCGATCAACGAGTTGGACTCTTGGGTTGGCTCGAAGCAAACGTCGTCGCCAAGATGTCGCAAGACGCCAATGCTATTTTGAGTGTTGGCTGTGGCACAGGTGCTTTTGACGAATGCATTTTACGTTATGCACGGGCACGGATGAACCAGGTTACATACCTGGGCATTGAGCCAAATGAAATATCGGCCGCTGACTTTTTAAAAACAATGAGCACGCAGACATCCGATCAAGTCGATGTTTCTGTACTCGTGCAAAAGTTTGGCGAGCAAGTTTTTGAAAACAAGTTCGACCTTATTCTCTTTGTGCAATCCATCTACTATTTGGAAGATCGAAATGACGCCATCGATGCTGCGCTGCATGCGCTTAAACCCGGCGGAGAATTGGTCATCGTGATCGCCCCTGACGAAGAACTGAATACGATTGCCAATCTTATGTGGCAAAGACAAATGGAGCAGAAAAGTTGGTTTAGCGATAACGTACGAGCCCACTTCGATGCGCGTGGATTGGATTATGGTGAAACGCGCGTTAGCGCTAACCTAAACGCGAACGAATGTTTCGGCGAATCAACTGAAGCAGGCCGAAACATCGTCGACTTCATCGTGCAAACCCGTGCAGATCAGTTACCAACGGGGTTGCGCAACGACATTTCCGAATTCTTAATGTCGATTAGCGAAGAGCAAGGCACGACGACATGTCTGCCGCATCCAGTCGATATTTTTCGATGCAAGAAACCCTAGGTAGGGTTTTTCAAAACATACTTTAATACTGTGACCTAAACGCGTTACCAACAACCAATTTATGGGTGTCATTAAAATCATCGCCCTACTTTTGAGTTGAGTCCTGTTGCGCATAGTTACAAGTAAGCGGGTTAGATAAGCGCATCACGGCTTGTAAAATCAAATTAGACAACAGGCGCCTTTACTCTGAAATGGATTTCCCCAATGATCGACCTTTATTTTTTTTCACTAGGAGCACCGCTTGTCTAAAGATTCTACTTCAACGCCCATCAACCCTCTGAGCGAACCCTGTGTAATGGTCATCTTCGGAGCCTCGGGAGACCTTACCAAACGACTACTCGTGCCGTCTCTGTATAACCTAGCCTGTGATGAACTCCTATCGCCGAACTTCGCCGTTCTGGGTACTGGCCGTAGTGAGATTAGCAACGACGAATTTCGTCAAAGTATGGCAAGTGAAGACAACGGTTTGCGTGCTTTTCATACCCGCAATACGTTCGATGAAGATGCCTGCGAGGAGCTGCTCTCGCGATTTTACTTTGAGCCGGCCAATATTGATTTAGAAGGTTTCACCAAACTCAAAGAAACCGTGTCGGAGCTCGATAAAAAATACCAGGCAGGCGGCAACGTTTTATTTTACTTCGCCATGGCGCCTCGGTTCTTTGGTTCTCTATGCGAGAACCTCCACAAAGCCGGATTTCAAGACGGTGAAGGTTGGAAACGTATCATCGTCGAAAAGCCCTTTGGCACGGACTTGCAGTCCGCCTTAGATTTAAATGCAGAGATATTAAAGTACTGGCGAGAAGATCAGATTTATCGCGTCGACCATTACCTCGGCAAAGAGACGGTACAAAACCTGCTCACATTCCGTTTTTCTAACGGTATGTTTGAGCCGCTATGGAACAAGCATCATATCGATAATATCCAGTTCAACGTTTGCGAATCCGTTGATGTGAAAGGTAGGGGTGGCTACTACGATCATTCCGGCGTGCTCAGAGACATGATGCAGAATCATATGTTCCAGATGCTTTCCTATATTTGCATGGAACCGCCCGGATCTTTTCACGCTGACGCAATACGAAATGAGAAAGCCAAGCTGCTCGAATCCGTTCGCATCTACGATGAAGCTGGTGTCGAAGAAAATGTGGTGCGCGGCCAGTACGGCCCGTCGTTTAACGATGCAGGTGATATCGACAAGCCGGGTTATCGCGATGAACAAGATGTGAACCCCGAATCGAAAACAGAGACCTTCGCGGCTGCAAAATTTCAGATCGATAATCTTCGCTGGCAAGGCGTGCCAATCTATCTGCGCTCAGGTAAAGCGCTTTGGAAGCGAGGCACTGAAATTGTCATCGAATTCAAAAAGCCACCTGAGAGCATGTTCAAAGGTACCGAAGTGACTCAGTTGACGTCGAATCGACTAGTGTTCCATATCCAACCCTATCAAGGCATAGAACTACTATTTCAGGCAAAGACGCCTGGCCCCACCGTGCAACTGCAAAGCGTCGATATGGCATTTGATTATGGTGACGTCTTCAACGCATCGCGTTATACCGGTTATGAAGTGATGATCTATGCTTGCTCGCGTGGCGATGCCACGCTGTTCTCGCGCGGTGACTTGGTAGAAGCTGCTTGGCGCATTGCGCAACCCTTGTTGGACTACTGGGCTAAGACACCAGCTGAAGATTTTCCTAACTACGCGCGTAATTCCTGGGGCCCTAAGTCCGCCTACGAATTATTGGAAAAAGATGGTCGAAGCTGGTTCGAGGTTGTTACGCCAGATGTGCTTGAAGAGTTACCGATGTTCAAGGACGCTGACAGATTACTTCTCAGCGCCGTCATTCTTGCCATGCAATCGGTTAGTAAAGACGCCGGTGACGTGATAATCCAAAAGGGTGACACAACCGGGGAAATGTATTTTATCTGTCGCGGTGAAGTGCAAGTGCTTGATAGCAATAACGAGGTCGTAAGCGAGCTGAAGGAAGGTAATTTCTTTGGTGAAATTGGCCTGCTCATGTCGACCGAGCGAACCGCGACGGTGAAAGCGAAAACGTCCTGTGACTTATTCACACTCAGTAAACCCGTTTTCGGTCGCATATTGCGAGATCATCCCCAGTTTGCTGACAACATCATGCGGATTGCAAAAGAGCGATATGATCTTTCTGTGTCGATGACAGATCTGATCGAATAAATTGGTCACAGGTGCCCTGCCCGGGGCACCTGTATTCCGACATTACGCGCGCGCGTTGCAAAACCGATGCACGCTTTGCGCTCGCCCCGAACTCAACCAGTGATGCGTCAACCGTCGATAAACAAATACGACGCTGCCATCAAAAACTGGCGCATCGAACTCGACGAGGCGTTCCCACTAAGTACTAATGAGATTGTGCAAACATATAAAGCCAAGATTCAATAATAAGTATTTTGTGGGAGTTGTTCGTATCGAACACTTTCAGACATAACAGATCGGTCATCGGCTAGAGCGGCAATATCCGCGCTTTACTCAGCAATTGACGGACTACTTCGTCACCGCATCTCTACGACCGGAGCGGAATTTTCGTTTTCGCTCCGCGTCTTTTTCAGCTTTAGCCTGTTTTTGCTGCGTAATGACGACTTCTTCCGCCTCGATCATCTCGGGTGTTTCCAACGTGATCCCACCGAGCATGCCCGCACGAAATTCATTCACCAGAATCGCCGAGGCTTTTTCCAAATCAACTCGCCCGCCGGCCACAAGGCAGCCGCGCCGCGCGCCCATTTGCTCGAAAAATTCAAGTTCAGTGTCAGGCACCGATGCCAAGTCGTAACGCTCTTTCAATACAGTCGGGTATTGTTTAATAAGGTAGTCAGCCAAGTAAAAAGCAACATCCTCAATCGCCATCGCCGTATCTTTGATCGCTCCCGAGGCGGCTAGGCGATAACCGCTATTTTCGTTATCAATCTTTGGCCACAACAGGCCTGGCGTATCCAACAGCACAATACCTTCAGCCAATTTGATACGTTGCTGCCCTTTCGTAATAGCAGGCTCATTACCCGTCTTGGCCGCCTTGCGACCCGCTAAAGCATTAATCAACGTTGATTTACCAACATTCGGCACACCCGCAACCATCACTAGCATATTAAGGTTTGCTTTCACCTTCGAAGGGACTAAAGCGCGGCACAATCGAATCAGCCTTTGCGCTTTATCCTGTTGGTCAAGGGTTGTCTGTAGCGTTTTAACCGAAGCGTCCTGCTCAAAATGTGCCTGCCAGTGCAAGGTGGCTTTGGGATCGGCCAGATCCGACTTGCTCAAAATTTTAATGCACGGCTTGTTATGCCGCAGTTTTGCAATGGCAGGGTTCTGACTACTGCCGGGCAAGCGCGCATCAAGCAATTCGATCACAAGATCAACATCCGGCAGGAGTGTCGTCATCTCGCGAATGGCCTTGTGCATGTGACCTGGGTACCAGTGAATTGCCATAATGGAAGTGCGCGCTAGTTATGTCTAATGAGATGGCAGAACAAAAAACCTAATCTTGCCCTGCGTTCGTGAATCAGTTGCTATACAGATATTCGATTGCATCGTTCACAAACGTATAGCGGGGATGTTTATACCAACCGTAGAGCAAAGAGTTACGTGGCTCTTTGTGAATTTTTGTCTGAAAGACTTTTAGCTCGCCATTGTCTTCGCGGAGCCAAAAATCCACATCATAAAGTTTGTCTTTAATTCCGTCTACGTGGAAATCGGTGCAGGCAAAATAAACATCGTCGCCAATCTGCCTGACAGGATCGTGAATCTGAACAAAACGCAGTATCAGTGGTTCACTGGTAACGTCATCAACAATGTTGAAAAGCCCATCATCGCCAACAACGTTTTCTATATGACGGTGCATCGCCGCCTTAATGTCTTGAGCATAAACAATTGAGTCCGCGTCAGTGACGCTTTCAGCCCGAGTTTGAACAACCCCACTGATCAACAGCAGGGCCAGAGACCTTGTTAAAATTAGTCTTAACAAGGCCTGATTCTTCAACTTACGAGGTCCCACAAGTGATACCACGCTTAACAACTAAAAAACTCAGTGATCTTTAGACGCAGCCGCTTTACCACCATGCTCTTTCGCCGCTTTACCGCCGTGCTCCTTCGCCTCTGTAGCCGCTTTACCGCCGTGCTCCTTCGCCTCTGTAGCCGCTTTACCGCCATGCTCCTTCTCTTCTGTAGCCGCTTTACCGCCATGCTCCTTCGCTTCTGTAGCCGCTTTACCGCCGTGCTCTTTACCGTGACCACTCGCCAATACGCTTGCGGGCAGTACAATCATCAAAAATACCAGTGCTAGATGTCTCATTTAAAACCCCGTGAAATTATAATTTTGTTTATGTGTTGCGGACCTTTCCGCCCTGCTCGATAGCCCCATAGTCATTATCATGCATTGTCGCTGAGACTGAGCGCCACGTTACGGCTTTTGAAAGGTTCAAGCAACAATTGCTTTGCCGACAGCGTGTCGCCTCTCCCGTCCGGCAGCCCTATCGGTTTTGTACGCAAAGCCTCGTGAGACAGCCAGGGCGCAAGCGAACTAAACGCGAGGTCCCAAAAGCTGAATATCGTCGAAAAATTTCGGTCACCGTACTTTCGGTCAACGAGATGATGCGCGGCGTGGAATCGAGGTGTCACTATTATGAATGCGAGTGGTCGCTCGAGTTTATCTGGCAGATCAATATTACTATGATGCATCTGCGCGCAGAGACTAACAATCGCCTCGAACAGAAACCAGGCGAATGCTGAAGGACCCCACAGCACAATCCAAATCGCTTTCGCCGCTGAAGAAATTAATATTTCACCCGGATGAAAACGTAACGCGGTAAAAACATCCAGATCATTATCGGCATGGTGAGTCTTGTGAAAACGCCATAAAAAGGCTACCCGATGATTCGCCCGGTGCCACACATAGTCAAAACCATCGAGCACGATCACTGTCAGGACAAATTCGACCCAACCCGAAAGTCCTAACCAACGCCCTAGTCCCCAGCCCATTTGCTCGACGTAAACAATCCATGCCAGCAGCGGTACATAAATCAACAATCGCATGAGCGTGGTATTCAGCGCTGCGACCGCAGCGTGAAGCGCAACACGCCTTAACAACGGCGTGACTGCGGCACGATAGGTTAATAATCTTTCGAGCAACGCCCAAAAAATCAGTCCACCTAAGAAGACAAACAGGCGACCTGTATCTAAATCAATATTCATAACGACCTAATATAAACTAGCGGGCGGGCATTTACCTCTGCTATCGCGCCAACGTACGCATAGCAGGCTTCTGTCACGGCGATGGGTGCGAGTAATGCTAAGCCACTGCAAGGACAATTTTCCCGCATCGCGGTCGTGACGACACTTTGCCAAAAGTCTTCCAACTCCCACGGCATAAGTAACATCGGAGCAAAATGCAGCACGCGGCTAGAACCGCAAATAAAACGGGGAATAACCGGCGAGCGCGACGGGCGTAGAGGTGCCGGATGCTAAAATCACCGCGCGCGATTTCCTGGGCAATGATGGAAGTTATCAAGTAACCAAAGATAACAAAAAACACATCAACCCCAACAAAGCCGCCCGAAAACATGCCGAAGCCGGCGTGATACAGAACCACAAGGACGACAGCAATAGCGCGGAGCCCATCAATATCAGATCGGTACGTTAGTGTCTCTGGTGTTACGCTGGCCATGTAGCCCTATGTTGAACGCTCGCAGATAAACTCGGATTTTCAGAACAAGAAATGTCGCAACTACGCTCACCCTAACCAGCGTTGGTCTTGCACCGCGACATGCGAAAAAAAGTAGGCTATAACAGACCCGATTAAGAAAACTAACACCGCACCATGCAGCCAGACACGTTGACTATAAGCGAGCGCACAAAGGACGAGGCCGCTGACGATGGAAAAAAGCATAAATGAAACCTCCAATCTCTCGTAGCCAACGATAACGATATCGGCCAACCAAGCAGCGAGAGAAAATACTGCCAAGGAGAGGAACACAACCCGCCGTTTTTCCAAGTAATAAGTACGCATATCAATTTGAGATCTGTTAACGACGTCGGGAGACATAGCGAATGCCGCGAGCACCAAGAATAGTGTCGGCACAACGAGGAAAAAAATTTGACCGACATATTCGATGCGTAGCTCTCGGTATGACCACATACCGATCCAATATTGCACCGACAACAATAGGATATAGATCGTCCACCCTAGATGTAACCAGTCGAATTTAATCTCACCGTCGGCACGTGCTAATCGTCCCCAGCCGCCAACGATTTCCGTCATGCCCACAGCGACAACCACGGATGCAATCATCATGAGGAACTCGAATTGTGTCATCTATACCTGCCTCATCAACTAAAACGTATTGCGTCAGTTAAGCGTGAATATTTTGCCATGTTCGTTCTAGCGTCGAATCCGTCAACGTCAACTTCGTAAGTCAATGACTGCGACGCAACGCTCGCCAAGGTTGGCTTTGTTGAACGTCTAAACGCCTAAAGATGAATGCGGTTATTGCAACCGAACAGACCGTAAGCCCCAACAATCGAACAAGTGTACATGGCAGGACGAGAAATTGAGTAAGTCTGGCTGAACGTAACAAAAGCCTATCTGGATGACTTACCGCCGTTCAACAATTTTTCTGAACTCACCTCTATCCAAATCATTGGATTCGATCGTCGCAACTCGATATCGGATCTTCTGAATCAACAAGGTTGGCAACTAACTGACGTTAATTTTCAAGTTGTCACCTCATTCCAGCTATTACAGTTAGAACTTTGCAGGGAGGGACTAGGCTTGATTTTCTTCCCCGCAAACATGATTGACGAAGACCAAAACCTCGCCCGTGCATTCGAACATAAGGGGCCCCTGATGCGACTACCTGCTTGGTTGGTATGCCACCAAGAATTGCGAACCAACTTAAGAGTGCGTCGAGTCTTTGACTTCATCGCAGAGGAATATAGTCAGATGTTATTAGAGCCAGCCAACAGATAAACAGCAGGTTATGAGCGATCACCTAAAAGATAGGCGCGCTACTCTGCGATGAACCAGATCCGCGACAAGGATACTTTTGCCATCAGGGAAAAATCCGGTTTACAATGACCACCGACGCGTTAAGACTTAATTAAAAATATTGGGGATTTTATGAAAAAACTCTATTTGAGCATCATAGCAATTGTCTGTGCGACTTATTCTTTTGTGGCTATTGCCGAAACAATGAAAGGCGAACAATCCACATTGGTGACCGTTAGCGCAAACGTGCAAGCTATCGATTATGAGACTCGCGAAGTAACTCTCGTCGGTGATCTTGGCAACGTCGTCAGCTTCGTCGCCGATGAACGCATCGAACGCCTCAATGAATTTCAGGTTGGTGACGAGGTGATCGCGGACTACTACGTTTCCATCGCTGCCGAACTTCGAGCACCGACCGAATTAGAGATGCTGAACCCCTTTGTTGAAATTATTGGTGGCGGAATCACTCCAGATGGTGCAACCCCAGCGGGCGGCATACTAAGAGCCTTTCAGATTGTGGCGGTTATCATTGGTCTTGATCTGCCAACACAATCGGTAAATTTGCTTGGACCGCGTGGCAACACTGGCAGTATCGTAGTACAAAATTTAGATAACCTAAGAGCATTACGACTCGGCGAGTCTGTGATAATCACATATACAGAAGCTTTGGCGCTGTCGCTTGAAAAAGCGCAGTAATTGAAACCGAAACCAATAGAAAGCTAAATTTCTTTGACGTGAAATTTCCCGTCGTTACGGTAATTGATGTGCCAAGACGGTCCGAGGCGCCTAATATTCTAGTTATCGGAACGGCCAATGCGTTCTGCCTCAGAGAATAATGAGATATCCCACATGAGTAATGAACAACCTAGCAATCCATTGCACGGCATGACGCTAGAGAAAGTACTAACCAAGCTATTTGAGCACTATGGTTGGGATGGCTTAGCAGAGAGAATCAATATCAATTGTTTTGAAAACGATCCATCAATAAAATCAAGCCTAAAATTTCTTCGCAAAACCCAATGGGCGAGAGGCAAAGTAGAAGCATTATATGTTTCTACTTTTGAAGAAAAGTAAAGTGCCCTCTCTAAACTTAAAGATTAAAGATGACGACACAATTTATTTACATCCGACTTAACAACTCGCCGGAATATTTTGCGCCGCCACTTAACGCTGATCTCGTTGAGTCAAAAGGTTAACTCAAACCATTGCTTCAAAACTGAAAAGCTAAGCCGCTTCGAAATCAAATTTTTCCGTCGTTACCGAATCCTGAGCTGGCTTTGAATAACGGGGGCCTGCTACCGCTTCAGGCGAAAAATCACTGTTCATTCGTGTCAGCACATCCGCTGGCAGAACAATTGTTGCCGCATTGAAGTTGTCTTGCAGATGCTGAAGATTTGTCGTGCCGGGGATAGGTACAGATCCTTTGTCCTGCGCGAGGGTCCAAGCCAAAGCGAGCTGTGCAACGGTACAGCCTAGGTCAGCAGCATATTGTCGAGCCTTATCAAGCAGAGTCAAATTAGCTGAGAAATACGGGTCAGTGAAGCGAGGAAAAGTGCGTCTAAGATCAGTTTTATGATAACCATTTGGATCAAGCGGCTCGTCTGCTAAATAACCTCGTCCAACCGGCGAGAAAGGCACAAAAGTAACACCCAGTTCCCGGCATGCATCGAGCACCGCAATTTCGGGGTTTCGGGTCATCAGCGAATACTCAGACTGCATGGCAGAAATCGGGTGTACGGCATGTGCCTTTCGAAGTGTATCTGCCGACATTTCAGACAAACCGATCATGCGAATCTTACCTTCGCCGACTAAATCGGCAAGCGCACCAACCGAATCCTCGATCGGGACTTTTGGATCAGGACGATGCATGTAGTAAAGATCTATCACGTCAGTTTGCAGTCTTTTTAAACTGGCCTCGCAGGCACTCTTAATCGTCTCTGGTCTGGCATCAAGTAGACGCTTACCGTCTTTGAATCCCATGACACATTTACTCGCCAAGACAAATTCATTTCGCCGATCCTTCAGCGCCTCACCGATGAGCTTTTCATTGTTACCCATCCCGTAGATAGTTGCAGTATCAAGAAAGTCATAACCAAGATCGATTGCTTTGCGCAGAAAGTTGATGGCTTGTTTATGCTCCTGCGCTGGGCCATAAGCGTGACTCAGGTTCATACAGCCGAGTCCGACAGGATGAACTTCCAACGATCCGATTTTTCTCTTGGCAACAGTCATTTGATTCCCTTTGTCATCTACTTGTAGTTTGAACATCATACTAGCTGAAACCAAACTGGGTTGTCAGCCGTGTCGGCCTCTGAGCTGTGCAATAAATATGACAATAAGACAACCAAGCCACGCTGTTAACTACCGAAGTCAATCAAGATGAAACAAGGATTCAATCTGACCGGATTCGCTGTCAACTTACGGTCTTGCTAAGACCCACTGATTCACTTAGCCGTTTAAGCGAATCAAGGCAATAAATACCACGGCAAACCCTTTATGATCGCTAACAAAGTGCCCTTGCAGACAAGAAAGTTCGCAGGCAGGCCAATAGAAACGTGGGTATCCCTGTCTTCAACGAACGAATCACAAGGTTTATGCCGCTACGTTACAACGACGCTCTGGGTTTCGATTAAAAATCTCAATGGTAACGACATAAACATTCAATTGTACTAATGTTTAGCCTCGACTTAACTTGCTATTGGGACCAAAAACCGAGGAATAAAATGAAAAAGAACGCGCCCTGTATTTCAAAAATAGTCGCCGTAGCGAGTATCCTCGCTGGGCTGTTGACCCCGCATGTCGCGTTGAGCGATGCCACAACAGCTGTCGATTCGGAAGCTTCGTCGACAATGAATCATGCGAAGACCCACCAACCACGATCGAACCAGTTTTGGTGGCCTGACCAATTAGACCTTAGTCCTTTACGTAATCACGATGCTCGCTCTAACCCGCTTGGAGCAGACTTTGACTACGCCCAAGCATTCGCGAAGCTCGACATGGACGCGGTCAAGGCGGACATCAACAAACTTCTGACTACATCACAGGACTGGTGGCCGGCAGACTATGGCAATTACGGCCCGTTTTTTATCCGTATGGCTTGGCACAGTGCAGGTACTTATCGAACACTTGATGGCCGTGGCGGCGGTGATGGTGGCCAACAGCGTTTTGACCCGCTAAACAGCTGGCCAGACAATGGCAACCTGGACAAGGCACGTCGACTACTGTGGCCAGTAAAACAGAAATATGGCCAAAGTCTCTCTTGGGGCGACCTGATGATACTTGCGGGTACCGCTGCTATGGAAAACATGGGCTTTGAAATCTATGGCTTCGCGGGTGGACGCACCGACGACTGGGAACCGGACCTTGTTTATTGGGGACCTGAGGTCGAGATGCTAGCGAGCGATCGAAAAAACAAAGATGGGAAACTACAGCGTCCTCTGGGTGCGACCCACATGGGGCTGATTTATGTTAATCCAGAAGGTCCGATGGGCAAACCTGACGCTCTAGCTTCAGCGCATAACATTCGGGTCACATTTGGCCGCATGGCAATGAATGACGAAGAGACGCTGGCGTTAGTTGCTGGCGGACACACCTTCGGCAAAATGCACGGTGCCCATGGCAGCAAAGATGGCATCAAGTGTGTCGGCGCAGAACCCGCTGCTGCTGCCATTGAGCAGCAGGGACTCGGTTGGAAGAACGAATGCGGCAAAGGCCATTCCGAAGATACATCGACCAGCGGTCTTGAAGGCGCATGGACACAAGCGCCAACAGTTTGGACAACATTATATCTGCAAAACCTACTCAATCTAGATTGGCAACAGACCCAAAGTCCAGCAGGCGCAATCCAATGGACACCAACCAATGAGTCTGTACAGAAGTCAGTTCCGGACGCACATATTGAGGGTAAATTCCACGCGCCTGTGATGACAACCGCTGACCTCGCCTTGAAGTATGATCCTGACTACAGAAAAATTGCGGAGCGATTCCTGGCCGACCCTGCTGAGTTTCAGCGGGCCTATGCTAAAGCATGGTACAAGCTGACCCACCGCGACATGGGACCACGCAGCCGATACCTGGGTAGCGATGTCCCTAACGACGAGCTTATTTGGCAGGATCCAGTGTCAACGCCTGATTACAAGATGATTAGCGCGCGGCATGAAAAGCAGCTCAAGAAAGCCATACTTGACTCCGGTCTCTCCGTGTCCGAACTCGTTAGCACTGCTTGGGCTTCGGCGGCAAGCTTTCGAGCAAGCGATATGCGCGGCGGTGCCAATGGTGCACGCATCGCACTTAAACCACAGAAAGATTGGGTTGTAAACGATCCAGCTGAACTTCCAAAAGTGCTCGCGAAGCTGGAGCAGATCCGGTCTGAATTTAATACGAGAGCCCGCGGCAACGTCCAAGTTTCACTGGCTGACCTGATCGTGCTTGGTGGTGCCGCAGCCATAGAAAAGGCAGCGCAAGATGTTGGCGTAAAAGTAAGCGTTCCCTTCGTCGCAGGTCGAGGAGATGCAAGTCAGGACCAGACAGACATTGGATCCTTTGCAATGCTTGAGCCCACGGCTGATGCTTTCCGAAATTACTTTAACCCAATCGGAAGCTATCGTTCACCCACAGATATGCTCATCGATAAGGCGGATCAACTCAACTTGACCGTGCCTGAGATGACAGTGCTGCTCGGTGGTATGCGAGTATTGGACACTAATACCGGTTCCGCCTCACACGGTGTTTTCACCGATAAGCCTGGCACGTTGAACAACGATTTCTTCGTCAACTTGCTGGATATGTCATTAAGTTGGAAAAAATCTGCAACCGCTGGCATCTATGAAGGTGTGAATCGTAATAGTGGCGATGTGAAATTCACCGCGACACCTGTGGATCTGATTTTCGGTTCTAATTCAGAGCTTCGCACAGTTGCCGAAGTATATGCTTACGACGGCGCTCAGGAGCGATTCGTGAATGACTTCGTTAACGCCTGGACCAAGGTGATGCAACTAGACCGATTTGATCTGAAACACGATATCTGATCTCGTCGTCAGGGCTGTGGTGGTTCACCGCCACGGCTCTTTCGTTTCGCTCTTATTGACCCCTAGGCTGTTAAAATCAATTGTTAAGAACGGCCCAATAATCCCAAGATTCTGACAGAGCACATCAAATGGGCCGTCGCTAAAGCAGGCTATTGCCTCCCCTTAAGTCACTGTTCTTTCCAAAAAAAACGAGGAACTTTAGTTTAACTTGCGCTCTGTTCGCAAAAATACGAAGAAAAAGATCGTGGCGGTAGCCGATAACAGATGCCAAATACCATGTGCTTGAACAAGAGAGTCGGGATTACACCAAGAATGGGCGGGCTTGCCCGTTTGCCAAATCGCAAAAGCCAGCAGATAACTCGCCATGCCGAGCAAAAACCAAGGCCAATAATAACGTCGTGCATCAGGTGATTTCAGCGCTAATAGTCCAGGCAAGCAGAACAAAATTACCCACCAAAAACGGCTTGGCTCGTCCCACATCTCGAACGGTGTAATGCCAAAAATACCGGCAACTACGAACCCAACCAACCCCGATATCCAGCGTAAGTGTTGCGAATGAAACCGGTACAACACCTCTGAAATCACCCAAAAGGCGATGGACAAACCGAAGAAATCGAGATTGATTCCAAGACCCCCGCCATTGACCGCCCGACCAAGCCCATAAATGATAACGAGCGTCGCATAGATGCCCAGTAATCGGGCGGTTGTCCAACGCCCCATTGCGCCAACATTAATTAGCCAAGGAATCAAAATATACATCACCATACTCAGATTATCTGCCCAACCACCCCAGCTCGTATGCGTACCATGCATCAGCAGCGACCCTGGACCAAGCCAGATGACGGCGCCGGCATAGAGCAGTGCCACAGGACTGAGGCCAAACATTTGGCCCTGACGTCCAACCCGGACATCGCCACCCAAACGCCATAACATCCATAGACCCGCAACCATAAATCCGATGTTACTGAGTGCATTAACGGGCTCATGAAAAAGCCCAGGCTGCACCCGCTCACACCATCTAGATACTTCCCCGACAGCTTGCTCAACAGCCGCTGGCGTTCCCCAGCCCTGCCAGCCGAATGCTATATATCCAACAAAGAACAGGCCGCTGGCAAGTAACCCAATTTGAAAGGGCCGATAGGCGTTTGCGCTCGTATTCATGCTTTTCATTCCGAATATTACGTACTTATCTGTTACTGGCTTTATTCCATTGACTGACACGATTGACGAACAAGATCGGCTGGAAAATCGACCGGTTCGCTCGGGTGTCAGTACATGGAACGAAAATCATTAATTGAGTCAATTGTTACAGAAAACCTAGCACATAAGATAGCCTGCTCTATTTAGGCGGGAGCTTACCCGGATAGGTTATTCAGACCACATTGAATCAACTAAGTAATATGTTCGTGATATCTCCCCATGCCGCCGTCTGCGAGATAGTGAATTTGACGACTCTTGCCGCAGAAAAAGTGACAGCCCTAAAAGGCTACAAAAAAGCCCGCCTGCAAAACAAAGAATTAGAAAAATCGGGTATCGATTGCGTCGTCTCCGTCAATGTTTCGGGCTTGCAAATTTCGGACACAAAGATCGTGGCTATTATCAAAGACGCGCTTCAAAACAGCGGTCTTGCGCCAAACAAACTGATTATTGAAATCACTGAGAGTCTCGTTATGGAGGATCTCGAACGCGGCCTTCAAGTTCTGGAGGCCATCAGGAATATTGGCGTCAACGTTTCTATCGATGATTTTGGTACAGGCTATTCGTCGCTGAGTTATCT